>Ga0181358_1000990_pt1 | contig 13013 bp, 25 predicted proteins | sample Fa13VDMM110SD_FD_130096 | JGI IMG/M metagenome (GOLD analysis project Ga0181358, IMG submission 130096) | Freshwater viral communities from Lake Michigan, USA - Fa13.VD.MM110.S.D | ecosystem: Environmental > Aquatic > Freshwater > Lake | place: USA: Michigan | collected 2013-09-24
AAACTTGTCGGACACGATTTCCTTAATCGTCGTCAACGCCTCCCGCAACTCCCGCAGCCTCGCTTCGGCGGCTTCGCGGGCTTGCTGTTCGCGGTTATGCGCGGCAATCCACTCGTAAATGCTTTTCCCTTCGACGGTAGGCCGTAGCCCGAGACGGCCAATAAGGCCAGCCTTCAGCCTCTCCACCTCGGCGCGCATCCGCTCAATTTCGTCGGCGGCTTCGTGCAAGAGCCGGTGCGGCCATTTGATTTCGGCGGCAGGGTGCCCCACGCAAGCCTCGCGTAATCGAACCGTCAAGAATTCCTTGTCAGTTGCCATCACTTGCCCTCCCTCGCCCCCACCAGCACCAGACCGGCCAGCAGGAGCATGATTACTGTGGTGCCGTCTATCACCACGGCACGTCGTCGGCCAATGTTGACTCGCTTCGGGCCGCTGCCTTTGGCGCGCCGTCTCGCGGTTTCGGGTCGTACAAGTTCACCACCACGCGGTTGTCGCCTTCCTTCCGGGGGTATGCTGCAAGGTTTACGTCGCTTTCAAGCGTGATGTAGTTGCCGTGCTGGCCTTCGTGCAGGTGCCCGATGGTGCGATAAGTTTTCTTCGTCTCGCCTTCGCGGTTTACCCACGTTCCGGTGACGACGGATAGATTCTTCAAGATAGTCATGCTGCTTCCTTTTGATAGCCAAGGGCTGCAAGTTTGTTGCGGCCTTCAATGATTCGGGCGACGAAAGCCTCAAGGGCTTCGCGCATTTTCTTGATGTATTCCTCGTCGCGCTCAACGCGAATCAGGAGCGGGGGGAGGCCGGGGCAGTACGACAGGAAGTCGCACCATGCGCGGCCTGTAACTAACAAAGCGCCTTGAACCTGCGGGCGGTAGTCCAGCGGTAACGCGCCGTCCAGCAGATAACCGAGATGCGTCTTAGGAGCCGGTGACTTGATTTCAATCAAGCCTTCGTCACTTATCAGTCCGTCCGGAGAACAGCCCAACATTCGCGACTCGTCGGCATAACAGAACGTCACTTGCTCAACGTCCGAATCTCGCTCGAAAGCGTAATAAGCACGCGCCTCGCCTTCGACTTCGCTGCCGCGCTCCATCCACGCCGATATATAGGACTCGGCAGGGCGTCCACTCAGCCATTCCGCTAGAAGCTCGCGCAGGTAGCCTTCTGACGACTTCGACAGTTCACCCTTGGCGGGCGTAATGATTGAGTCGAAGCGCGATGCTGTGGCTATCCCAAGGCGCAGCGCGTGCCATTCCGACGTGCCTTGATCGATGTCCCTGACGATAATCATTTGCGCTTTGCCTCCACCGCCTGAACCACTTCCGAATAGACGCAAGCGGCAATCCCTTCGATACTGGTCGCCTTGTACTTCATCCGCAGAAATTCCATGAACCGTTTCCGGTCAACGCCCACACCAGTAATCAGCGCCTCAAGGTCTGCCGCCTGCTTCTCGGTGATGCGTGGCTGCGCCTCGCTGGCCCCGTTGCCGTCGTCATCCTTGCCAATGGCGATGTTGAAAATCAGTTTCAACAGGTAGCGCATCCCGTACTGCATGGCTGAACCCGCCGCGTGGGTCTTAGTCATTACGTCGCCGCCCTTGGCCCCTTTCCCGTCGGCAGGCATATCGACTTGATAGGTGCGCGTATAGCCAAGCCGGTGAGCGACGTAGCACAGCACCCGAACCATGTCTGTCGGGGCATCCCGTCCGGTGTCGAACGACAAGGAAAAGCCGTTGTCGGTGTAAACCGGGCGCACTACGCGGTCGAGTGCGGCATAAGTGGCATAGTCGCTGCGTGTTTGGCTGTTCGTGCGGTCGGTGGCGACGCGGCCGATAGCTCGCTGGCACTCGCTCATGGCTTCGTTGAAAGCCGTCTCGGCCTTCTTTGACTCCATGCGCTCATACATGGCCATCAGTCTTTCGAGCTTGTCCACGTCGGTATGCGGGTCGCTAGCGGCTCTGGCAATCACAGCCATAATCGCGGCGTTGTCGGCCTGCACTACGGGCAGCGCATCGGGCTGCATGGGTACTACTGCGCTCATCTCTTATCCTCAAAGTCCAATAAACCCTCGGGCGGAATCATGTCGTCTGACTCCTCTGTGTAAACCTGGCCGAACAACTCGCAAATGTCGTCGTGAAAGTCCTCGGTATCTTCGGGATCGGGTGCCGCGTCTTTGCCAATAATGTCGAGACGGGGGCCGAAATTTAATCTAGTCATCGAATTGACCCTCTGTGTATTCGAGACGGATGCGGGCAATGGTGCGATCCGCAATGTCAGCATCCCCGTAGAGTTCAGCGTCGCGTTTTGATTTGTGATTGCGGACAGTGATCACGCCATCCTTCCATTCGTGAATGTTCACCCACAACTCACGCTTAGGCGGCATGAGGTCGGCCACAGATTTGGTATACGAGCTGCGCCCGTCACGCGTCCACCACTCGCTGCGCCATCCGTCGCCCCAAAGCACGGCTCCGTGTATTGACCAATCCCCTTTGCCATCCGTCGCATAAACCCTCGCCTCACGGCCGTCGCGGGTTTTGTAAGTCTCTCCGGGCTTGAATGTCATTTCGCGCTCTCCACTACAGCCAGAACAAACATGCCAGCCGAGACAATCGCAACAATCGCGTATGCAACTCCTTCGCTGAGAATGTGGCGCAAGTCGTCTTTATCCATTGCGCGTCGGCGTGTTGCCTCGGCAGCGCGGTAAACGTAATCAGTGGTGAAAGTTTTCATGCTGCACTCCTGTCCAGATTCACGCGTTCCACTTCGGGCACGTCGTAACCGTAATCAGCGTCACCTGATTCGAGTTCTTCGATGATGTCGGCGAATTCAGAACTGGCGCGCTGCAAAGCCAACAGCGTGATAAGTCGGCCGATAGACTTCTCGGGATCTTCGCCGTCGTCGTCTTTTTCCTCGATGGCGAGTTGAATCAATCGAGTCAATTCAGCCTCGCCGTTGTAAATGCGATCTCGGTCCTGCACGTCGTCAACGATGTACTCCCAACCCGCCACCACCGGCCAGAGTCGGGCCTTGAAGCTGCGGACCTCGGAAGCCTTCGGAATGCCGACCGAGTAAGCGTTGGCGATTTCGTCGCGAATGGCGTCAAGTGCTGACATGGTTTGTCTCTCAGGTGTTAGGCGGGAATCGGAAAAAGTTCTTTGTCCGTTCCGTACAACTTGCTCATGGGCTGATAGCGCAGGAACAAATCAAGCGCGTATTCGGTTCGCTGGTAATGCTCAACCCGACCTGCCCCGCTAGAGCTAGTGTGAGTTCGCAGAAAGTCTCGCAGTCTCGTAGCCGCCGAATCCCGCGCTCCATCGCCAATGCCGGTCTTTAGCACGGCGTAAAATTCCGCGATGCGATCGCGGTCTTGCGTGTGTGCTGCCCGCGCCATGACGCCCGTCACGGCTGCGCTGTTTCCGATGCGATGTTCTCCAGAATGCGGGAGAGAGCAAACCCAATCGATGACATCTTTGTGCGATTGGTACATGCTGAAAACCTCATCAAACAACAGCACTTCATTGGATTGCGGGCCAAGGACGATAACTTTCGCAATCGCGCCGAGTCGGCTGGTGAACTTTGCGCCGACGAAGTGAGCAATGTCGTTATAGGTTCGGCGAATTCCTGCATCCATTGCTGCTATCGACTCAATCGGAACATCGCGCGCAATCATAAAAACCTGAGACGCGCCGCTCTCGATAATGGCTGACAGCGTGTGCTGACCATTTCCTAAATAGCCGTCGGCGGTGAAGCAGATGGCCATCGGCTTCGGCTGCCAGTCTCCGTTGGTCATTGCGCGTGCGTATGCCGATACCGCGTTATTGCGCAGTCGGCGATTTGCTTTGTTCTTGGCTAGCCAAGTGGCTGCGATTTCCGGTGTAACTAACTCGATGGTGATGGTCATGCCATCCCACCGAATTTCTTGAAGTGTCATCGGCTTGTTCATTTTCCTAGCCCTCAAAAAGAGCCGGTGTCCGGTCCCGGCCACAAGTAGGTGGAGAGTCTTCGGTTCATTGCTGGACCGTGGGAGAAGTATGGCACGACGCAATTTAATTGCAAGCACCTTGCGCAAAGTTTTTTTATGTGCCATTCTTCAGCCATGACATACGACGAAGTAATCGGGCACTACGGGACGGTAATCCGCGCTTCTCAGAAGCTGGGGATTACCCATCAGGCTATATATGCGTGGAAAAAAGCGGGATATATTCCGCACCGCGCCCAGAAGCATATTCAGGCGGAATCGCGGGGAAAACTCAAGATTAACAGGGCCGCCGCATGACTCTCCTTCGCGCCGCTGTCCCCTCCAGCGCGCGGATTGACGCTACGGTTCCCCTCCGTGTCCAAGCTGGTTCCCGGTTCCAGCGCGTCAGAAATACCGGGGCTAATTCTTTATTCGTTCTATCACTCATGGTTACGCCGCTTCTGGTGGCGGTGACTGTCGCGTTGCTGCTTTCGCTGTAGCGACAAGCTCATTCACCAATTCGCGAAACCAAGCAACAAAAAACACGTAAACCGCGATGACTGTCACAGAAACACACAAGACGGAATCAGGCGTTTTTACGGGGGTATCGGGGCAAATGTCCGGCAGCACTAACGCTATCAACGTCGATTCGGTTGTTCGGTGCGCCACGCAACACAAGGTGAAATAACCGACATGCGACACGGACACGATATCAAAGACGAAGCGACTGACGCCGAGGCAATGGAGGCCATTGAGGCCGGATTGACTCCGATGAAGGTGCAGATGGCGGTGCTTTCTCAAACGCGGGCCGAGACTGCGAGCGAGTACGGCTTTGAGCGAAACACGATTACGCGGCTGGCGTTGCGTTGGCCGATTTTGGGGGAAGCATGAGCGCAGTTCTTTCGCTGACGTTAATTGAGCGCAGCAATCTTGCCGCGCACGAGCAGACTATTGATCGCGCCCGCAGCGCCTTTGTGGATGCGGGGCTGGCTTTGTCCGCCATTCGCGACGGCAAGCTGTACCGCGAGACGCATTCGACGTTTGAGGATTACTGCCGAGATCGCTGGCAGTTCGAGAAGTCGCATGTCTACAGGCTGATGGATGCGGCCGAGGTAGTTAAAGTAATTTCTAAAGATTCCCCCATGGGGGAAGTATTGCCCGCCAACGAAAGACAAGCGCGCCCACTGGTTGATGTGCCAGAAGAAAACCGCGCCGAAGTTTGGGCGGAGGTTGTCGAAACAGCGCCCCGCAACGATGCGGGCGCCCCCGTCGTTACAGCCCGCCACGTCGAGGCTGTAGTAGAAAAGCGTGCTCACGTCGCCAACAACAGCGGCGAGAACGAATGGTATACCCCGCCCGCATTCACCGCCGCCGCCCGCGAAGTGATGGGCGAAATTGATCTTGACCCTGCTAGTTGCGAGACGGCAAACGCAAGCGTTCAGGCCGCGCAAATTTACACGGCAAGCGATAACGGACTGGAGCAGCCGTGGAGCGGGCGTGTGTGGATGAACCCGCCTTATGCGCAGCCTTTAATCGCCGAATTCTGCAATGCGCTGATCAAGCACATTGCCTGCCAGACAGTCACGCAGGCTTGCGTGCTGGTGAACAACGGCACAGAGACCGCGTGGGGCCAGCAACTTATCGCCAACGCTTCCGCAGTGTGCTTTCCAAAGTCGCGCATCCGCTTCGTTGACAAGGAAGGAAAGCCTTCCGGGGCTCCGTTGCAAGGCCAGATGATCTGCTACTTCGGCGCTTCCGTCGATGAGTTTTCGTGGGAGTTTTCAAAGTTTGGCGTGGTGCTGCGCAATGGGTGAAGTCGCAGACATTCGCGGGATTATTCGCAACCGAGATCGCAAGCAGCAGATTATTGATTTCAGCGGCCTGCGCTACGGATTGATCACGCCTACCGATATTGATGGCGTTATTGAGTACAAAAATTCGTGCTTTTTGTTTATGGAGTTCAAGTGCTCATTCGGAGCAAAGATCCCGGCAGGGCAGCGCATTGCGCTTGAGCGGCTGTGCGACGGCTTAGACAGGCCGGCGATTCTAATCCATGCCGTCCACGATGCGCAGATCGGGCAAGACATTAACGCGCGAAATTCATTCGTGTATCGCTACTACTGGAAAGGCAAATGGAAAGCGCCTGACGACGTGATGTCGGTAGGTGAGGCCGCTGATCGCTTTTTCGATAAGCACGCGCCAGGGGGCTGAATGAAGTGGTTTAAACACGATTCCGACGCCAACCGCGATCCGAAACTTGAGAAAGTTTTGATGCGCTACGGTGCCGAAGGTTATGCCTTGTATTGGCTGTGTCTTGAATTGATCGCCGCGCCTATTGATAAGCAAAGGATCACCTTCGAGCTTGAACACGACGCCGAGATTCTGGCCCACCGGCTACGCATGGATTCCGCCCGCGTCGAGGAAATCATGAAATATATGATTGGGCTGGATCTGTTTGAAATTAGCGCCACCAGCACCCGGATCACATGCCTGAAACTGGCTTCGAGACTAGAAAATTCCATAGTCAAAAATCCAAATCTCAAGCAAGTACAACAACTTATCAAGCCTGATGCTGTCCCAGACAATCCCGGACAATCCCGGATTACTTCCGACAACTCCGGAATAGTTCGGCTAGATATAGATATAGATATAGATACAGATAAGAAGAAGATCGGAGAGCGCGAAACGCGCCCACCAAAGAAGCAGCAACTACCTGCTGACTTCACCCTCACGCCTGATCGTGCTGCCGTCTTGGCAGAAGTCCACCCGACTGCTGACGCCTTCTCAGAATTCGCCCATTTCACCGATCACCACCGATCTCATGCGTCTGTCATGGCTGACTGGGACGCCGCATGGCGGACGTGGTGCAGAAACTCCAAACGCTTTAGCCGAGGCCAACATGGATCACATAGCGAAAGCCGCCCACAAAGTGCTGTCGACAGGGTACGCGCAGCAGCAGCACAACGCGCTGCCCACGGAAATTATTGATCGTGTCTGGACGCGCATGACTGAAATTTATGGCCACAAGTGGACTTCCAACTATGGCACCGAGGACAGCGAGGGGACGTGGGCTAAGGGGCTGGCGGACATGACTAACACGGATCTCAAACGCGGCTTTTTTGCCTGCCTGAATAACGGCGAATCCTGGCCGCCGTCGCTGCCTGAATTCCGGGTGTTGTGCAAAACACCCAAGCGGGAGAATTCCGCCATGTACGCACTTCCTGCTTCGCGACAGCTACCCCACAAATTGAGTGACGACAGCCGCAGCAAAGGCCGCGAAATGCTGGCCGCGCTGAAGGCGGGGCTGAAAGCATGAGGCGCGAATGGCTTACCACCGAAGAAAAGAAGCTGCGCGAATTGTTCCCGGTCTACAAAACAAAAGACGTCGCAAAAGTTTTGGGCCGATCTTATGGGTCGATAAGCGACAAAGCACATTTGTTAGGACTGACAAAAAAGTTTGATTTCATTGATCGGTGGCTACCTGGGCAAAAGCCAAAGCACGCGAAAAAAGGCCAGCATTCCCCCGGCTGTGAAAAAACATGGTTTAAGACTGGCAACAATGCCAGATCGTTTCCAATTGGATCGGAAACGATGCGATGGGGGTCCTTGCTTGTCAAGGTCACCGACTACCCATGCCCGGACGGCAACACTAGACAAAAGATGATGACGAATTGGAAGCGCAAAAAGGATCTGGTGTGGGTCGAGAATTTCGGGCCGATCCCAGAAGGGCATTTAGTGACAATGAAAGACGGCGATAAAAGAAACTGCGCCCCCGAGAATCTTGCGCTAGTCACGCGCGCCCACTTGTCGAAATACGCAAAACGCAACGTCGAGAAGTGGAGGGCGTCGATGGGGAAAATATGGGCGGCGAGAAAAGAAGCCCATGCCTGAATGGCGTCCAGCCAAAGACAAGGACGGCAGGCCAACGAAGTATGCAGAAACAGACGGCACCTGCACCGTCTGCGCGTGCAAGGTGAAAGACGAATGGAAGGGCGTTTTGTGGAAAGGCAAGCAAATGGTGGCGGTGTACAACTCGCCACGCGAAGCCAAAGCCGCAGCCTACGATTACCAGTGAGGCGTGTATGAACTTTAGACTTTCCGGCCGACACGACTGGCAACGAATCCGCGACTACGTTGCAAGCCTTGCATGGCAGCGTCCGAAACTGGACACGGACTGTAAACCAATCCTTGACAGTCCCGGCGCTCCCGTCATGGCTGGAATCCAGTACCGCGTGACGATTGAGGAAGTGAAATCGAAGCGCAGCCTTGAACAGAACAACCGCTATTGGGCGCTTATGACGGCTATCAGCAAACAAGCGCCAGCCTATCAAGGCGGCGTCTGGTACTCCGCTGAGGTATGGCACGCGTACTGCGCGACAAGATTCCTTGGCATGGAGTCGGGGCCATACGGCACTGGCGTACCCAAAAGCACCAGCAAGCTGAAAGTCGGCGAATTCTGCGAGTACATGGTGGAGATCGAAATCTGGGCCGGCGAGCAGTTCGCTGGCTTTGAATTTGAGTGGGAGCAAGCGGCATGAGGCGCGCAGCCCGCAAAGACAAAAACCAAAACGACATAGCCGAGGCGCTAACTAAGGCTGGCGCGACTGTCACGGACTTGTCCAAGGCTGGCGGCGGTGTGACTGACTTGCTGGTGAGTTACGGCCGCAAGTGGTTTGTGCTGGAAGTGAAGAATCCCAACGTACCGCCCAGCAACCGAAAGCTGACCCCGGCACAGGTGGAATGGCACGCAAAGCAACGCGCCCCGGTGCATGTCGTCATGACGCCTGACCAAGCCCTTAATGCCATTGGCGCGACGTATGACGCCATAGCCGCGCGCTACGTGCTGGACCACTACTCATGACCGCCGCCGAACGCCGACACCTGACGCGCATCAAGGAAATGGACTGCGGCTTGTGTGGCGCTAGCGGTCCAAGTGACGCGCACCACGTTCGCGAAGGGCAGGGCATGGCGCAGCGCGCGCCGCACTGGCTGGCGATTCCATTATGTAAGGAATGTCACCAAGGCAAAGACGGACTGCACGGCACTAGGGCGCTCTGGCGCGTTTACAAGCAAGACGAGTTATCCGTGCTTGCGGAAACCATTGGGAGGCTAGTCGCATGAATCACCAACAACGCGAAGCAATCCGCCAAGCCAAAATATTAAGGGCCGAGCCAGACCCGACAGGGCTAGCCGAGGACGTTCGCAAGATTAGCTGTCGGTTCCAAATCAAGTATCGCTGCCAGCACCGGACAGAACACTTGGAATACGACCCAACCGGCGAGGTGAAATTGCCAGCCCCAAGCTGCAATTCGTGCCACAACTACATCGACGCGGCTTTCCGGCAGGACGTGAAGTCCGAGGAAGCGCATGTGCGTATCAAGCTGGCCATTCTCGGCACCTACGAGGCGCTTATGGAATGGGACAAGCCCGCTGACCCCGGTATCTGGACGGGGCTTGGCGACAAATGACAGCAACAGCAAGGCAAAGAAACGAAACCAGCGTTAATCGGCTGAAAGAGGAGCTTCGAGAATGGGCCAAGTGGTACGCCGGCAAACGCTCTGAGTCGGAAAGTTCGGGCGACGGCTACAGCAGCACCACGGTTCTAGGGCAGGCGTTTGACGGACACATAAAAGCACCATTCTCAAGCTGCATACCGCATGGGGTAGAACCGCCTTATGACTTGGCCCGCATTTGCCACGCAATGATTAACCTGTTGGGAGATCCCCGATTAGGCTGGTACGTGTCAGCGACAAGGACGTTTTACCTTGCCGGCGAGAATGTTCAGGCCGTCATGAAGGAAAAGAACTGCAAGCGGACGACAGCCTATGCAATGTCCGAACGAGGAGAGGACGCAATACGGGCATTCTTGAGGGCTTGATTCGTCCCGGAATTTATGCAAGTATTCGGGCAAGTTCGATAACTACCTCTGAAACCCGCCTCGCGCGGGTTTTTTTACGTCTCCACTCCAACCAAGAAACACGATATGCAATGCACGATTCGGACTTTTCAACAGTCATTGCATGGGTTGGTGGCGTAGTGCTTTCCGCGTTGGGTTGGTTAATCAACAGGGAAATCAGGCGCAACGACGAGTACGGCGCGAGAATCGACGACATCGAAAAGACTATTCCGGGACTGGTCAAGCACACAGACCTGGAGCGCACCGAGACAACCATCATCAACGCCATCAATGATTTGAAAGGCGAGGTCCGGGGCGAGCGGGACCGCATCAACCGGCTGACCGAGCACCGGAATTGACCGAAACCCTGTTTACGCAGATTGCCCGCCACGAAGGGCTACGCCTGACCCCATACCGCTGCACCGCTGGCAAGTTGACTATCGGCTACGGCCGAAACTTGGACGACCGAGGCATCCGCGAAGAAGAAGCGCGCGTCATGCTGCAAAACGACATTTCCGAAGTCATCGCCGTCTTGCGTTCCCACCTGCCTTGGTTCGCTGCCGCACATAACGCGGTTCAATGGGTGCTGGTCAACATGGGTATCAACCTCGGCACCAGCGGACTGCTTAAGTTCAAGCGCACGTTGGCTTACTTGGAAGCGGAACAGTACAACTCAGCAGCGGACGAGATGCTTGATAGCTTGTGGGCCAAGCAAGTGCCGAACCGGGCTAAAGAACTGTCCGACATGATTCGGGGTCTCGCATGATCGGTGACGCGATAGCCGGTGTAGTCGGCAAAATCATTGATAGGGCATGGCCTGACCCGACACAGAAAGCCGCTGCAATGCTCGAGCTAGAGCGCATGAAGCAGGCCGGCGACTTCAAAGAAATCGACGCAGACCTGCAACGCGCTCAAATGCAGGCCGACGTGAACAAAGTGGAGGCGGGCAGTGCTGACCCGTTCACCTCTCGCTGGCGTCCTAGCGTTGGCTACGTTTGCGCTGCTGGCCTTGCCTATGCTGCCATCATAGAGCCCTGCCTGCGGCTCGCTGTGACGGTCGGCGGGGTATCTGCGGCGCTTCCTGCTGTAGACACCACTTTGACCATGCAACTGCTGTTCGGCCTGCTGGGCTTGGGCGGGATGCGGAGCTATGACAAGTCGAAGGGCGCTGCCTGATTTTAGATTTCGGGCGTCGGTTTTCTAAAGGATTCCATGCCAAAAACGCCAGCGGGATTCCGGTCGGCGATACCGCAAGCCGAGTTTGAGAGAGTCTTAGATGCCCATGACGGCAACTGCTACCAAGCCGCTAAGGTGCTGGGCTTGCTTCATCGCTCTGTCGCTACGCGGTGGGCAAAGGTAAAGAAGCGCCGCGCAGCAGAAGAAATCACCGAACCGCAATTGCCGGTCTTTCCGGCCGGCGATATTCACGTTGACGAGATACGCCAAACCCTCTCGCAGCGGTTCGAGAAACGCAACGAGCTAGCGAAAGCAAAAGAGTGGTTCGAGATACGGATGCCCAACAAGCCATTCGGCTTGATGATTTGGGGCGACCCGCACATAGACTCGAATGGCTGCAACTGGCCGCTGTTAGAGCGCGATGTGGAGATAGCCAAACGTGACGGGATTTACTCGCTCAACATCGGCGACACGCTGGATAACTGGCCGAACGGTAGCCGGTTGGTTGCTTTGTATGCCCATTCTGACCAGTCAGTGGAGACATCGCACAAGCTGGCAAGATGGTTTCTTGAGGATTCTGGCATTCATTGGCTGGTTGTCCTGCTGGGCAATCACGATTTATGGCCTGGGCATACTAATCTCAAGCATCTTGTAAAGAAGCCTCTCATCATGGAGCCGTGGGGCGCGCGCTTCACGCTTTCATGCGGTAGCCAGAAGTTCCGAGTCTGGGCCGCGCACGACTTCCCCGGCCATTCCATGTGGAACAGTTCCCACGGGATGCAGAAAGCGGCGCATATGAAGGAATCGTGCGACCTGTATCTTGCAGGCCACACCCACAACTGGGCTTTGCATCAAGAGGAATCAGCTAGTCGCGATTTCGTCTACTGGACGGCTCGCGCTCGCGGTTACAAGTTCATTGACGACCACGCTGACCGCCTTGGCTACATGCCACAAAAGGAAGGCGCATCCATTCTCGCGGTGTTCAATCCTAATACAACCAGCATGGCTGGCAGGCTCCAATGCTTTGCCGATGTTGAGGTAGGCGCGGAGTATTTGAAATGGCTACGGAAGTGACCGACATTAGCAAGGCCCGCAAGAAAAAGGGCGACGACGAAGAGAAGATTTGGGAATGCCCCGAGTGCCAGTGCGGCCTGTTCTGGTGTCTGGTTGATGGCCCAATTGTCTGCGCTAATTGCGGCTGCGCTGCTGAAAATATTCTAGTGACGGAAATCTAATGGCATCAGGCGACACACTCGCGACATTCTTTCCTGCGGATAACGAACCGCCGGCCTCGGCTTGCGTTATCCGGTGACGTGATAGGAAAAACTATGTTTGAGGCAGATGGGGGATTGGGGAGTGTTACCGTGGTGGCTACCGTAAATCGCGGAATGAGCGCGGATGAGTGGGTAGAAATCGCGACCAACAAAATCATATCGGTTGCTGCTGACGCACCGATGCCAATTCGTGAGCAGGCGCTGGCGTATCAAGATCAGATTCGCACGGTGCTGCGGTTCTACTTTACAAAAGTTGCTCGGAGTGAGCGGGTAACTGTTGCAGCAGTGCTTCGTAAAGAAGGATTCGCGCAACTCGCTGACAAAATTGAAGATTTGTAACAGGAAAAATTAGATGGCTATTACACAAGCCATGTGCACCAGCTTTAAGGGCGAAGTCATGCAGGCGCTGCATGATTTTACCACGAGCACCGGCAATGTGTTCAAGATTGGCCTATACACCTCGACCGCGACGATGAGTGCGTCTACCACGGCGTATAGTGCAACCAACGAAGCGTCTGGCACCAACTATGTGGCGGGCGGTAACACCCTTACCAACGTCACGCCGACCACTTCGGGCACCACGGGGTTCACCGATTTCGCCGACACCACGTGGTCAGCGGCGACCATCACCGCACGTGGCGCGTTGATCTACAACAGCACCAATACCAACCGTGGCGTGGCTGTGCTGGACTTCGGCACGGACCAAACCTC
>Ga0181358_1000991_pt1 | contig 13011 bp, 22 predicted proteins | sample Fa13VDMM110SD_FD_130096 | JGI IMG/M metagenome (GOLD analysis project Ga0181358, IMG submission 130096) | Freshwater viral communities from Lake Michigan, USA - Fa13.VD.MM110.S.D | ecosystem: Environmental > Aquatic > Freshwater > Lake | place: USA: Michigan | collected 2013-09-24
AATCGCGAAGTTTGGACGCCAAGCGATTACGAGCTCTTTAAATAACCATCAACTTAATGAGGTTTTTTTAACTATTACTATTATTTTTTAGATAGCAAGAATTATTTTTTCTTGCCGCCTTTTTTAGTTCCACATTTTTTCATATTTTTCTAGCCTCCTTAATAATTTTTTTAATCGTAATTAGGTATTGGTGCATTAATAAAAACGTCAGTTGTTTCTGGTCTAGCGTCAGGTATTGCTTGAGGAGTTGGATAAACAATTAGGGTGTCTTGTGGCTGCCTTCTTCTCCAAACTTTACTCCAAACCAGTTTGCCGTCCCATTCGAAACGGCATTCTGATCGCCATTTTTTAAAACCAGTTCTATCGCAAATGACTCTGTAATCCATCTAATTTACCTTAATTAACAATTCTGCACCAGAAGAATAAGAATTAATTTTAACTCTCATTGCTTGAGCAATTGCAATATAATTTCCATTTTTAGAAATAGTAGCATTAACCAAATCCGAATCATCATGATCTAACCAATTAAAATTTCTATTGGTTAAACTTTGAATATTATCGTTAGTTTGCTGAACTGTGTAATCAATAGTTCCTGTTACAATAAAACTTAATCCGATTTGTCTTTCGTTTCTGTCGGAGTAAGTTCTTTTTGTAGGAATAATTTGAGAAATAGCTTTATTGACTGCGCCAGCCTTAGTGTTGGTTCCAACAACTCCACTTGCAGAAACACTCTGAATTGAATAAAAATAATTCGTTGTTTCCACAGTGTTGTTGTTAGGGCCAGCAATAGTTTCAGAAATAGGAATTGTTTTATTTCTGTCTTCATAACCAAAAATAGTAAAATTTACTGCTGAAATATTACCAGTTGACGCAAAGCCAATTTGTTTAGCAAATAAATCTGGTGTAACCCATTCGGCACTAACAACTTCAGCTCCGTTAAGAGTGAAGTTGCCAGCACCGCCTAGTGTTTGATTTTGGAAAACTCCATCATCATCAACATTAGCCAAATCCATGTTTATTTCAATTCTACGCATAATTTGCTCCTAATTTATCTTTCTTTAGCTGCAAAAACATAATCAACAGACAAAGTTTTAGCTACTGCTTCGCCGTTTTGAATAGCAAAAGAAATAGTTAATTCTTCGTCATTAGGAAGATTAGCAGTTGCTAATTTGCCTAAAACAGTTGGATTCAAGCTATTTGTCGAAGCGGCATAAACAACCTCATCAACGCCATTGTAATAGAAACCAACAGTAATATAAGTTGCAGCTACAACAGAAGCAATTGCGGTCGCAGTTGATGCAGTTGAATCTTTTACAACAACAAAATCTAAGTTAGCATCTCCATCATCTTTTCTGAAATAAACGCCATCAGTTACAGCCAATGGAGTTGTATCGGTAATTTGAAGACCAACTACAAAATCAGATTGAGTTGCATCAGAAACCGCAAATCTTGCTTTAAAAAACAATTTTTTGCCTGTTTCAAACTTAAATGATTCACCAACTTTTTGCAAAGCATTTAAATCATCGTCTGCCGCCGAGTTAGTAAGTAAAAGAACGCCATTATCAACGTTAGCCAGTGCTTGAGTTGCGCCAGCTTGAGTTTCAGTTACAACCCATTCGCCTGCATGATAAGTATCAAAATCATCAAAATAAGTGTGCATTTGGGTTGGATCCAATTGGATCATTTGTCCTAAAATGTTTTGAGCGGTAATGTTATTAACGCCTTTAGTAAAATTTGTAGTTGGCATAAAAAATAAAATTTAGTTGTAGGGGGAATTTCACCCCCTTTTACCCAATAGGACAACAGTTAAAGGAATTAAACGCCTTCAGAAGCGAAATAACCACGAGGATCAGTTACGCCGATAGCGTAAGAGGTCATCATTTTGTATTTCTCGTCACCAGACTCAAAAGCACCATCGTTGCTAAATTCGCCTTGAACAGCGGTAATCATTTTAGCACCTTCAGGAGCGTCAGTTTTAATAAAGTAAGCATCATCTGAAGTTAAATGAGGATTTACAACAACGCCTTCAGAGAACAATCCCATGTACTTCATGGCATTAATATCGTTATTTGCGGTATTAACACGAAGTTGAGACTCTAAAATACGAGTTGCTTCAAACATTAAAGCAGGAGGAACTTGAAGAAGAATTGGTTTAATTCTTGCTTTAATTCCTCTGTCGTTGTTTGTTTCTTTGATTTGAGTGCATAATTCTTCTAAAGCTTCTTCGCAAAGATCTTGTGGAGTTGCTAAAGTGTTAGAGAAAGTACCAGCACGGCTTGGGTGATCGGTAGCAAAGAATTTCTTTCCATCGCCAAAAGTGTAGTTTGAATCAAAGCCATTGTTGAAAAGATTTGCAACGTCAACTTCTTTAGTCTCACGAAGAGAAGAAGAAAGATATTCGTTACCTTTAGCAACAACATCAAGATACTTGCTAAACTTACGAGCTTCCCAAGAAACTTGGAAACCCAAAGCGCGAGTTCTTTGACTGTAGGTTGAAACGTATCCTTGAGTCATTGAATCATAAGAAACGCCAGCGCCTTCGTTTTTAGTATTGAAAAGACCAAAAGGACTTACCAATACGTCTCTGTCGAATTGCTCGTCAGTAGTTGACATTTTAACCAATTTAGCGGCTAAAAGATCGTCTTCTGTGTAAGAACCCCAGTAAGTAGTAATACCGGGTTTTAATGAAGTAGGAATAGATCCTGATACAATAATAGACATTTTTTAAATAAATTTTTAATTAATAATTAGATGCCAGCTTTGCCGTTGGCTTCTGTATGATTGTTAATAGTAACAACCCATTTAGCATGCTGCCCAATAGAATTTTCAGGAGCGTCAAGAAGACGTTTGATTTTTAATTGAAAAGTTGCATCGGTTGCAGGAGTAGTTGTGTCTAATTCAGCACCAGACAAGCCAGTTGCGGTTGAACCAGATTCAGCATAAACCAAATTAGCATTAAGGCCAACAGAAGTAACAGCTAAAGGTGAGCCAGCAGATTCTTCTTGAATTGAAAATTCTTGCAATGGACTGTCAGCAACAATGGCAACTCTTTCGGTTGAAGCTGGGTTATAACTTAAACCTAAATTGCTTGGAATAGCTTCAAAACCAATAATAACACCAGTACTAGCGTTAGCATCGCCAGCAGTTGCTTTGTTGATTTCAGGAAGAGAACCAGCAGGATATAACTTGCCACTTGTAAGAACGTTAGCAGTGTTAGAAGTGCCAGTTTTTACCACAGGGTCGCCGATAAACAATGCAGTTGCATAGCTTGCAGGAATGTAGTAAGAGTTTTTAGGAATCTCCACAAAAGGAGAGTTCTTAAGCGGCGTTAAGCCAGCAGGGGTATTAGCGTTAGCCATAGTTTAATTTTAATTTTCTATTGTTATGAATTTTTGTGAATCTTGTTTTACATAAGTTGAAGAATTGCTTCCCAAATTGACATTTCTCATTTTTTCTAATTTTTCATTATTTTGGTCTTCTATTCTTTGTTTATTGTCTCTCTCAATTTGAGCATCCATTTCCTCAGAAATTTCCAAAGCGTATCTCATAAATGTTTCGCCTTGTTTATTTGTACCACCTCTTATTGGAGCAATTTCAATGCCGTTTTCATCGGTAGCTGGTTTGTATCCCAAATCAATCAAATTTTGAATGCGATTTGGAATGTTAGAAGAAACCCATCTGTTTTTAAAGCCGGGTTTCTTAGGTAAATCAGAATTTGCGCCATTTCTTTTTAAGGAAGTGCGAGGAGTTCTGGTAAATTCTCTTCCATCAGGTAATTTTATTATTTCTCTATCTCTATTAATAGGTCTTGCCGCTCTTGAATCTTCAATTTCTAGTCTTTCAAGAGAATGTGTTTTTGAATTTCTATTTGCTTCTTTCATGTTTTTTTACCTCAATTTTTTATTTAAAATATTCTTTAATAGCTGTTTGTTGCATTTCGGCGATTTTCTCTTTGTTAAAATTGTATCTTTTAGCAAAGAACTCGCAGCTTTTTTTAATTTCTGCTGGCAAATCGTTATAAGAGTTTTGTTTCCTAATGTTTTGAACTCCTCTTACTCCAGACTCAACTTTAGGAGCTTTAGAAGAACCTAATTTATCACTAAAACGACTTTTGATTTCATCGCTTACCAATTCTAACCTTTCTTCCAAAGGGATTTTCTCGGACAAAGTGCCAAAATATGCTGTTGCCGAAGCCTGCATAACTTTATCTTCATGAAACCAAGTGTTATCCGCAGTCCAATTATCAATCACAGATTTATCATCACGACTGATTTGGTTTCTAGGTTGCTCAACTTCAGGTTCTTCAAAAGAAATTTTATTTTTCTCAAATTCTAAACGTTGTTTTTGAATAGCTCTTACTTTAGCAACATCGCCTTCTAAAATAGCTTGCTCTTCAGCTTCTTCTAAAGATTGAAACTTATTTTGAGTCTTTTCTTCGTAAGCAATCTTTTGGACATTTAACACAACGTCCATTTGCTTGCGAAGCTCACTTATTTCTCTTTCAAGAGCAGTTTTTTCAGAAGCTAGTTTTCTATTTCGCTCATTTAGAATAGGAGTTTCTCTTTCTTGAATAGACAAAAACTCTTCTGCTGTTTTATGAGGTTTAGGCGTGCCATCCTTAAACTTTCCTTTAAAAAATTTGCCAGTTCTCCAACCTCTATCCCAAGCGTCCTTTTCGGTATCAGACAAAGAGGCATAAAAAGCTTTTTCCTCTGTATTTCTGTCAACAAATTGGTTTTGTTGGACTGGTTGTTCTACTTCGGGATTTTCTGATTCCAATTCTTCCATATCCTCAAAAATAGGATTGGAAGGAGTTTCTTTTAAGCCAAAAAGTTTAGAGTCATCTATTGTTGTTGATCGGTCAATTACTGGCATATTTCCTCATTTATTTGCATTGCTAAAATGTCTCTGTCTAAAATAGAGCGATATTCTTTTCCGTCTTTCGTTTGGTCTTTAGATATTCTATAACCGCAATAAGTAGGAATAATAATTTTATCACCTACATTTGGTTTTTCTTTCCAAGTATTATCGTCAAAAGCTTTTGCACCAAAATCAATAATGGTGGCAATTGTTTTGGCTTGTTGCTGGTCTTCTAATGCTTTAGTTGGCAAAATAATTCCGCCTTTTGTTTTTTCTTCTACCACATCGGGTAAAATCAAAATTCTATATTCTAAAGACTTCCAGCCAGAAGTATTTTTAATTTCTTTATTCACTCAAACCTCCATAAAATAAATTCAACAATTCCGCTATTGCGTTTTCGTCTTTTACGCCAAAGTAATTAGAAATTTGTTCTAATGCTTCGCAACCACCTAAGGCACTTATTACAAGGTCTTTGTTAAAATTTCCTTGTTGTCCAATATAGTTATGGGACATATTATCTAACAATTTAGCGCGTGAATTTGTTAAAATTCTTTTGAACTTTAACGCTGTCGGATCGTTTAACCAATCTTTTAACTCTTTCATTTCGATTTGATTACTCATGTTTTTACTCAAAGTTATTAATATTATGTATCAGCAGAGGTTTCATCCTCCTTTTCTTTTTCGGTTGTAGGGATTTTAACTTGCTGATTCTCTAATTTTCCTAGCTCTACTGCCGCTTTTAATCTTCTTTCTTCTTTGCGGTCGTTCATTTTTCCTAATTCTATTGCTGCCTTAAATTGCATTTCTTCTTTGCGATTATTAGTTTCGTTTTGTCTTGATTCGGCATCAATAATATTATCCATAACATCTAATTTCTCTTTTGTTTCTGCCATCTCGGTATCTTTAACTAACTTCCCAGCTTGAGCATAATTTACCAAAATTTCAGAATCTAATTTAGCAGAATCTTTTTGTAATTTGATTTGATCTAATTCTAATTTAGCTTGATCTAGTTGTGCTGTAGTTTGAATGTCTAAGCGTTTAGTTTCTTCTTGCGCCATAGCAATTTCTATAACTGGATCAGGTTGTGGTTGCGGAGGAATTACAAATTTATCAAAGTTTTCAATTCCTGCGGTTTCAAAAACTGTTCTATGCAATAAAAATTGATCAACCATAGGAGAACCAATAAAACCCATTAAAAATTGAGCTTTAGCAAACTTTTGCATAGAAATAACATTTTCAGGATTTGCAACTGGTACAATGTCATAGCCTTTTAAAGAAAAATCTTTTTTAACATTTGGGCTTTCAAAAAGTTTAATGTCTAAAATTTCAGCATATTTCTTTTGCGATAAATATTCTAAATTTAACTCGTAAAATATGTTTATTTCTTGACGCAAAGAATTATAAATCCGCATAAATACGGACTTAAATTGTTTTTGTCCTTGTTCAGCCATTCCCATATAAGTAGTGGCGGCAATGTTTCCCGCGTTTTCGCCAGTTAAAACATCTCTTAAAGAGCCAAGCTCTTTTCCTGCATTGACCAAGAATTGCATCAATACAAATAGTGTTTGTGAAGGTTCTGGCACTGGCAAAGGAACAATTGCATCGCGAATATTGCCGCCAAAACTATCAACCATTTTCCATTCAGCGGGGCGAAAAGGTTTCATTCCGCCAGCCATATTTAAAGATTTAGAAAGAAAGCCGCCACCAGTGTTTTGAAGCGTGCCAGCATCTGTTAATTGGTTAATTGAACTATTAATTGCTGAATTAATGTTAAACAATAAATGTCCTAAACCAACACCATAAAACGAGCCATCAGGAGAAGGTGTAAAAATATAGCGAACAAAGAAATTTATTGCCTTAATGCTTTGAATTTCACCTTTTTTGTTTTTCTTAACGTCTTTTTCGTGGAATCTTTTAATTAATTTTACAAGTTTGTTTGTGGCTTTATGAATTACTGCAATGTAAGGTTCGGCATAGCCATCATTATCTAAATCAAATCTTGTGTGTTGCTCTAAAAACAAAATTAAACCAGCTTGCGACTCATCAGAAGTTCTTTTTTCGTCATTTTTATCAAGATTATTTGTATCTGTTGCTGAATCCACGGCATCAGGATCAAAATCAAAATCAATGTAATCACCAGAGCGAATTGATGAAACTACATCTTGCGGATATTTTTCAATCAAATGTGTTACTGGAGCTTCAAAAGAAGGAGCAAAATCGTTTATAATCAATTTATCAGGATAAACTAAGTGAGAGCAAATTTTTTGTTCTTGTTCGTCAAAGTAATTTTTCTTAAACATTGTGCCAAGCGAGCCAAGAGCATTAAACAGAGCATCCATATCTTGTTCAAAACCTTCTACTTCTTCGTTCAACTGATAATTCATAACAGTTGCGACTCTTTGACCACGCTTAAGTTTTGCACCTACGTTTTGAATTGCTGGCAAGCCTGTTTCATCGAGTGTCGCAATAGAGCCATCATCATTACGCATCTCATTACCTTCAAAATCTTTCATCACTTCGCCATCATCATTGCCAATTACTTTAGCTTTAACAATGTTTCCATCTTTGAAAATTTCGGGGTAACATTTAGCAGCAAATTCAACGCAAGCGGTAGAGATTAAAGGAAAGATAACGTTTGAGGAGCCTTCAAAAGGAAATGAACGCTTTTCTGATTGTGAAAGCGTGTAGCGGATGATTTGTTGAAGTTGTTTTTGTTTTTCGCTTCTTGATTGTAAATCTGTATTGTAACGCGTATTGACTTTTGACGCAATAGACGCGCGCATCTCTTCAGACAATATTTCAGCAATATTATCTGTTTCTAAGATGGTTTTAAAATCTAAATATTGAGCAGCGTCTTGAGTAAGCAAAGTTATTTTTGCGTTTTATTTACAATACATTTACTCAAGTTTAGTGAAAGTGGCAGGATTTTAACCTGCGAAAGCTTGCGCTGACTCTGATTAAGAGTTTCCTTTAAAACCCTTGGATACACTTTCAAACCAAGTAAACTCATTAAAAATTAATTGTCAATCTATAAATATTCTATTTTAATAATATTATTTTCTTTATCTCTGTATTTTCTGCATAAAACAAAAAAATGAGAGTCATATCTGTCTTGTTTAATCTTCTCAAATTCTTCTTCACTTATGTTGCGTGATAGTTTGACAAACTTTAATTCTTTATTGTCACTCACGCGGATTATTTTGCGTGTATCCCAAAAGCTTTCATCTCCCTCTTCAAAAAGATTTGTTCTTCCTATGTTATTGTCCAAAAAAACTTGATAGCAATTTTTACAAATCATTTAATACCCCGCGCTTAATAAATAAAATTGTTTTGCCTCTTCAAACCAATCTTTAATTAATTTAGATGATTCTTGAATTAACGAGCCGCTTTGTTTTTTGACTTCAGAATAATTTAAATTAGCTATCTCTTGTTCTCTAGCTCCAATTTGATCGTTGCATTGTTTAATAAAAGCTTGCATTTCTTCAATTGTATGATAACTTGTATTTTTTTTATAAACTTCCGTGTACAAACGATGGAAATCTCTTTCCAACATTAATAAGCCTAATTTTATTTGCTCTTGCGTCATTTAATACCCTGTTATTGAATTTCTATTACTTGCGTTTAAATACTCTTCATAAGCCCAATCATCAACAAAGCCTTTTTGCTCTTGCGCGTAAGTCTCTAGTCGATGAATTGAAGCCGCGAAAGTTTGGAAAGCATCTGCGCCGTTTGAATTAATATCGTGCAACGGCTGATCCATAAAGCACCCAAGCTTATCATTGAATTTCTTGCGATATTCTCTAAGCCTTGCAATACCTGTTTCGCATCTCTTTTGATCAAACCAGCAACGACTTATTACTGCCCTTGCTTCATTGATTGAGTCCATCTTGTTTTGTGCGCGTGTTATTTTTTCAAATCTAAAGCCAAAGTTTGCGGCAATCTCTATTCCGTCTTTTCCGTCATAGTAGGATCTTTTTGCAATATCGTGAGGCGCAAAGTGTTTTCCGTAATTGTAGCCCTTTTCTTTTAATATCTTGAAGTAAAAAGGAAGCGGCTCCTCGCTCATTTCGTAGTAATCAACAATTATAAAATCGTAACCTTTCTTCTGAAAAAACCAAATACAAGTTGTGTCATTAATCCCTAAATCCCAAGCTGTGTGAACAGGCAACATTTGATCTATTCCAACCCTTCCAATTCTGCCATCCTGTTCTGCTTTGATTAACTCCTTTGACCAGTAAGCGCCGACAATAGCCTTTTGAAACGCTTCCTTTGAATTGCTGGGGAATTCTTGTTTCATCAACTCGCCTTGCGTCTCTTCTTTCTTGCAATACCAAATCTGTTGAAGTCTCGTCAGCTTAATCCCTTCATCTTCAAGCTCTAAAAAGTAATCGTTTTGCTTATCGTTCAATCTATAATCAGTATTCATCTGATACTTGCGATCTTTCCACCAGCCGAAGAAATGAAACTTCCAATCAAGCGCCGTCAATTCTTCTTTCATCCGCATTTTTCTTTCTGCAACGCTGCAAAGATTAAAGAAGTGTCCACTTGCCCCTTGTGCCGTGCTTTCAATCACTATCTGTTGCCCTTGGTGAACTGTGTTAAGTGATCCAGACATTATCTCCTCTGCCTTTTCTGGTGATTTTCTGCATATCTTCCCGAACTCTGTAATATGCAAGCGTTGAACCGTACCCGAACGTGCTGAGGTTGTGACTGAATAGCTCGAGCCGTTACTAAATCTCATTATCTCCGTTGAGTCTGTTAACAATTGTCTAAGCTCTTTAATCTCGGCGGGGAGTCTGTCGTAGGCATAACGCACTTTGTCTCTAAGTAATTTCTTTGCATCTTCCAAATCATCACCGATCAATACCGCCGTGATATTTGAGTTGAATAAACAATCATCAAGATAATTAATACAATAAAAGGTTGTAATTCCAAGTTGTCGCGCTTTCAATACAATGTTGAGCGGGTGCGTTTCTTGCGTGAGTTCTTGCTGTGCTTCGTTGCATATGAACTTAAATTCTTTCCCATTTTCATCTTTGCAGTAGTACAAGTTTGACATGCGCCAAGATTTGTTCGCAATGTTCTTTTTAAATTGATCTAATGCTTGTGCGCTATGCTTCATGTTTAACTATCCGCAATCTGAAACTCTTCTTCGTAACCCGCAATTATTAAATCTTCGCCATCAAATGCAATTACGCTGCAAGGCTTGCCATCTTTAACATAATAATCATAAAGAAAAATTTCGGATCTAAATATTTCTTTTGTTAAAGAGTTTGCGTTAGTGCTAGTTTCAGAATTAACGCATCTTTTTAAAAACTCTTGTTTTGTGATTTTTTCCATTTTATTTACTCAAATTATTAGTAGCAAACATTTCTTCTAACATGTCAACGGCAACAAGTTTCTTAAAATCTTCTCGCTCTTCAATCACTGCAAATTTTTTGTCATCTGTGAACCTGATTATTTTAAACGAATGAGGCAAGCTTTCAAGATTCATTACGTAACTTGTAACGCTTAAATCTTTCATTTCATTTCCTCAAATTATTAAAACTATTTATTATTATCAATCTCACTTAACACTTCACCGAGCCAAGAGCTAGTTGCGCTTGTGTCTTTGATTTCAGCTTGAACTCGATGATTTTCTGAAAATTTGTTTTTGTTTTTAACCGCTGCTTTTTTTCTGTAATGATGTGCCAGCTCTCTTTGTCTCGCTACTGCTGCTTGCGTTGCGTCATCGCTAATGTCTAAGATTGCGTCTTCAGCTTTATCAAATGCAGTGTCAGCACTGTTACTGATTGCTTGTCTCGCGCGCGCGGAATGTTCAGAGTTATTGACAAAATCACTCACGCTAGCCAAATCCACCAAAAATTTTTTTGCAATTTGTCTATAATTAAAATCATTCTCAAGCATTTCAATCACTGCATCAGCGTTATCAGATAAAATCTCTTTTTGTGTTTTCTTTTTCATCTCAATTGTCTGATTGCCGCGCCGCCGTTGGCTGGTCGCTATTATTTTATGTCGAATATTTTCGAAAATTTCCAGTTGGATTATACCAAGCATGGTATTTTCAACGCGCGGAATATTGTCAAGTAATTTATTTAAGTCAAGTAATTTTTTAATCTCAATTTGAAACACTTTAAATTATTTTAAGATTTTATTTAAGATTTTATTTGACATGATTTTTTCAAATTCATTTTGCGCCATCCAATTATTTTCTTTGCCGCAGTGTAAATATTTTGTACATACACTTTTCATTTTCTTTTCACTTTCTTATAAAATCTTTTTTAAATTATTTTTTCATTTTCTTAAATCATTTTCTTGCGGCAGCAATAACGGCGCGTTTTTGCAGCTCTTAATCTTTGCATTGCCTACAGCCTCAAGGCTTCATCATTCTTTTATTGCGTGCGCCTTACTGCCCCTTGATCTAATTCTTTTTAAATTATTTTGCATTTTCTTTTATTGATTGCTTGCATGTTATTTTCTTAGAGCTTAAGATAATGGCACACCAAAAAAAACAAATAACAATTTCACAGGTAATAAAAATGAAAAATTTCTTTATTAAAAACGAAGCCCACATCTGTGCAATCTCAATCACAATTTTATTGTGCGCGGGTTTTGTGGAAATGTTTTTAAAATTTTAATAACTAAAATCAGGGGCAGAAAATGAATAATAAACAAATTCAAGCTTTACGACAAGAGATCGACCGCTTGCAAAAACTTTTAAAAGTTAGCGAAAAAATAGAAATTTACGAAGTCGTGGCAATTGCGGAAGATATTAAAGAAATCGCAGAAAATCCTAATTTTCAATAATTAAAACAAATTTAAACAATTAAAACAGGGGCAAAAATGGAAAATTTAGATCAATTCATTGAACAAGTGAAAAAAGACTATCAAGAGCGCGGGCGCGTCAATTCAGGATTTTATGGCAAGCCGAGCGTTTCTATTTTCAAAGACAAAAACGAACCAGCAACATTGAATTTTTCAACAATCGAATTTTCTAATTTTGAAAATTTCAATGAATATTTGCAGGATTTAGCAAAATTAGGCGAGCTGATAAAATATTTAAACAATTAAAACAGGGGCAGAAAATGAAAACAAAAAAACCAAAAATTTACGAAAACTTTCAAGACAAATTTGGCAACCTTTACCAATTTTCTAACTATTTAGATTTTGCGAGATTTTGGTTCAATGGCTCTTACTCTGAAAACTTAAGATATTTCCCTGCCAATTTTAAAAAATTGCAAGCAGCGGCGACAACTTCAAAAGAAGCCAAAGAGCCTTGGAATAAATAACAATTAAAACAGGGGAAAAAATGGCTTTTAGAAAATCAACATTAATCACAATTGACGGCAAAAGCCGTTGGCAAAGCGGCGCGGCTAATTTGCTTCGTTTTAAAAATACTGAATTTTTAGACAAAATTGAAATAAAAATTTGCATTTTTGACAACTCTGGCGGCGGACGCGGTGGCCATGATGGATTATGGAAAATCACAAAAAAAGACGGGCGCAATCATTTAGAATTAATTGAGGCTTGGGGCGAATGCGGCGCGGCGGGTTTATCAAGTAAAAATCAAGTAAAAATTATTAAAAATTTTAACAATTAAAACAGGGGCAAAATATGGAAATTTTAACAAATATCAAAACACCTAAAAATTTTAATTCCGAAGACATTGGATTGATGAACGCGGCAGAAGAAGAAATTTTACAAAATCCGGAATTTATCAAATTACAACAAGATCATAAATTCGGCGATTGTGCTGCTGATGATAGCGATCTTTGTGATTTTTGGCTAGAAAACGCGGATGGGTTTATCAAAGTAATTTTTTAACAACTAAAAAAGGAGCTAAAATGTTTTATCAAGATTTTTCTAAAATATTCGAGCTAATGAAGCCAGCTTTCTGGCTGGAAATTCAAAAGGCTTATGAGTCAAAAAAATGCAAATGCAAGCAATTAGATATTTAAATTTATCAATTAAAAAACAGGGGAAAAAATGCTAAATAAAATCAAATTTACAAAAAAACAAATTTCACACTTTAAAAAATTAGCGACTGGCGATGATTATTTTGCCGACAGTATTTTTTTAGCGGATATTTTATTGGAGCGGTTGCAAGAGCCCGCTTTTAAGAAAGTTCTCGATGCTTTTTGCGCTCTAAAA
>Ga0181358_1000992_pt1 | contig 12996 bp, 13 predicted proteins | sample Fa13VDMM110SD_FD_130096 | JGI IMG/M metagenome (GOLD analysis project Ga0181358, IMG submission 130096) | Freshwater viral communities from Lake Michigan, USA - Fa13.VD.MM110.S.D | ecosystem: Environmental > Aquatic > Freshwater > Lake | place: USA: Michigan | collected 2013-09-24
ATGAAAATAAAAATTGTGGATTTTCTTAGTTAAAGATATTTCTATTTGTTTTTTTTCTACGTCGTCTTCGTGTTCCACAAGAATTATCCATTGATCGTCCTCTGATATTTGAAATTTTAGCATAGATTATATATTATTTAATGGTAGAACCCCTTAAATAGTCTTCAAGAGCTATTCTTTGTCTTATTCCATAAAGCATATGATCTACCGTTTGAACTGTCTGATCTATAAATTTTCTATGTCCTTCTACTAATTCCAATTTTTCTACTATCTCAGAAAGATCCCCTTCAACCAAGGTTTTTATTTCATTTGCTCCGTATCTGAAATTACTATTTTCTGAATAATCTTTAGTCTTTTTATTTCTTTCGGTTCTATATCTAGAATTAAGTCTAGCTATAATTGAAGCTAGCTTATAACTATATTCCAAAAGGATTTGTCTTTGGCTAAAAAGATCTACCTGGGCATTTGCTACTGTTCTGATATCTTTTAGTTGCAAAGAGATCACTTGGATCTTTTCTCTCCATTCTCCCCTTTCTTGTTCGAATATTTTTCTGAAATCTACTTTTTCGTCGGACATTTAAAATAAGTTTTTTTTGTTTTTTTTGTTTTTTCCCATCTCCACAATTTTGCAGGATTTATCTAAATCCTTCTCCCTTGGTTTGGGTTCTTTTATTATAGGTTCTTTAAACTCTAAGGTTTCTCCTTTTAAAGGATCTTCTTTAAGGGTAAGGGGGAATTTCAATTTAGGGGTTTCGTCATCTCTCAGTTCATTCTCCCAAGAACTAGTTTTATCCTCTATTATAGAAGGATCTTTATCTAACAAAATATCTAAGGTCCAGTACATCTTTAGTGAAATAATTATCTAATCTTTTTATCTTTTTACCTGAGGATCTTAAATGTATTACTAGGTCATTTAAATCCCATTTTTTATTTTTTGTTATCCCGTGTTCTTCTAGGAATTTTCCCCAGTTAAATACCGTTTTTCCTTCTCCTAAAAGTTCCATTGATTTACTTATTCCTGCCGGATCCCAATCATACCAGTATCTTATATTATTAATACCGAAAGGAAATCTATTTTCTATAGAGCATAATCCAATAGAATTGCTCCATAACCAGGAATCCATAGGACCTTCGAATATGGTTACATCTTTTCCGAAATCCAAATTACCTATTCCAAAAACATGAGATATTGGATCTACTTTCTGTGCTTTTTCTATTATTCTTTCGTCACTTATGCCCAGCAATTTAGTGTATATTCCGCTAAGTCTATATGTAAGATATTTAGAAGATCCTTTTATAGAATTCATATTTCTAATTTGAAGTCCCATTATTTTATTGTCAGGGGTTAGATTAAATAAAAATAATCTTTCTTTCTTAGGGTCCCATGCAAATTTAGAGTTTGGATTCTGATACCTTCTTTTAACATAAACAAGGATTTTAGAATCTTCTACATTTACCAGGCTTAATGTCTTACAAAAATCATTTCTATCTACTAGTATAGATTGGAAATCATTATCTACAAAATAAGATAAATCTATTTTTCCGTACGAATTATTTTTCTTATTCTTATTTTCATCAAGTATCTGGGATATTTCTTTTTTCTCCCCTCCTGATAAAGCCCCATAAAGACCAAAGTCTTTAAAAAAAGAAATGGAATCTTTAAATACCCCGCATCCTCCGTTATAACACTTATATGTTAATGTATCAAGATAAAAATTTCCTCTTTTCTTCCTTGGGTTTTTGCTATCCCCACAATAAGGACAAGATATATTAAATCTATTTAAAGATTTTGATATGTTTTGTTTTAGCGGATAATCTGGAAATTCTTTACTTAGAACGCCAAAAACTAATTCTTCAATTCTAGAAGCTTCCATTTTAATTGGGATAAAAAAGGCAGCTTTAAAAAAAGCTGCCTTTGATTTATTTTTTTATCTATTAAAGATCTGCATAAAGATCATCTAGTGAAGATATTCCTCCTGATGAACTAGGAGTAGAATCCCCCGTGTTATCCGAAGATGTCTTCGTATTAGATGCTTCAGTATAGAAAGAATTAAAATCAGAGATCTGCTCGTTTGTATTACCTTGAGAAGGTGTAGCAGATTGTGGCTGTGTGTAAGACTGAACTGGAGAGCTATAAGAATTATTAGATGGCATACTAGATGCAGAAGCAACTCCTCCAATAACCTCATTAACCAATCTTCCATCAGGAATAGAATTTCTAATTACCGACATAACTCTTTGAGTTGTGTTGTCATCCCAATCTTTATAATCAAAAGAAGATAAATTCTTAGGACCATCGTTAAGATACTCTGTAATTTTTTTCATGTCTTCTGCGTTTCTTTGCATAGGAATTCCTTCTAGTTTAATAGGAGAAGGGTTACCAACAAAAGAACAAAGATCATAATTATTCCATTCGCCTACTTTTCTAACTTGTAGTGCAAATTCTCTACCGTTAAATAAGTCAAATGGATTTGAAGCATCGCCATATTCTGGTTTTAATTGTGCTTCGATCATATCATTAAGTTTTTTACCGAACTTAAAGATCATAATTTTTCCTTCTGATTCAGGAGAGTTTTTATCCTGAACGATTTGAATCAAAGCGTAAAAATCTTCTTTTCTAGAGAAAGACTTAGCTAATTCTTGGTCTGCTGCAGAATGAGAATTTTTAAGTTTCCAGAAAAGATCTTTTAGTATTGATTTTTTACCCACAGTAGAAGGACAGTCCGCAGAAAATGATTCCCCAGAAACTGGATCATTCAAGTAGACGTAATACTTGTGGATTTTAGATTTAGCCGGATCTACCGGATTAGGTACGAAACGAATTAGTGATTTATAAACCCCGTCTTTCCCGGTTTCAGGATAAGGCTTATAGAATTCTAAATCCTTTTCAGTTTTCAAATTTACTTTGGTTACCAAAGAATCTGCGTTCAAATTGAAGATGTCCAAATTTTCCATAATTACTTTTTTTTTAAATTTTTAAATTAACATAAATTATACACTAAGATCAGAAAAAAATTTCCGATTATTTTAAATTATTTTTTAAAAATAAAAGAATCCATGTCGCATCTACTATATCATCTACTGGCTTATTTATAACCTTCTTCGGAGTAATCCATTCCTCTTGGTTTTCTGCCAGAACTTGGGTCAATTCATTCATATTAGTTCCCTCTTCTTTTAAATCAACTAAAGCATAGTAAAGCTCATCCTTTTTGGCATTTCCTTTTACTGCAAACTTTTTAATTGACGTAGGAGAAAAAACATGAAAATTTTCCACACCTATTTTATTGATGATTCTTTCTCTTAGTAGAGCAGTAGCCATTGCTATATCAACAAGAGAATTCCCATTAGAGGAAAAGCTAAGACCTTCCATAGCTACCCTAAATGGTTCATCGCCCATTTCATTAACAATTGCTTCCCATAGATTATCAACTATTTCTAAAAAATATTCTATTTTTATTCTTTCCCTTTCGGAATATTCCGAGGGAAGTTCTTTTTTATTAAGAAAAATAAATCTTAAATTTTCCATATCCCCTAGAACGAAGAATGGTTTTTTTGAATTCTTTTTAAGGGAATCCTCTGTTCTATCTGATCTCGTCAAAGATCCCCAGACGTAATTGTTGTCTTTAAGACAGCAAAAAGAAGGGGAATTGATCGAAAAATCTATCCCAACTAAATTCATAAAATTTTATTATAGATCAGCTGGCTCGTTTTGTCCTACGGACCCTGTGTAGCCGTATTCTTTAGATAACTTGTCGAAACAAGATTTCATTTGTTGATCAGAAAGACAATCTACTAGATCGTTAAGAACCCTTTGGTCATTACCACTAGCAGCTATTAAAGCATTTTTCATTTGGTCTTTTTCACTATAAAGTGCTTGACCGTACTTCATTTCATTAATTTCCTTTAATTCCGTAAATGTTTTCATAATTTTATTTATTTTTATTTATTCTACTTTTTGTTATTTATTTAATTTTTTTTATTTGCTTCCTTGTTTTGGAGATTTTTACTGAACTCGACAACGGGAACTGGTGTTCCAACTGGGTAAGGGAATCCTACTTTAGCTGCTGTTATTGAAGTCATACCATTTACAACAGGTATCGCTTTGCGTAATGGAACTGCTGCTTCATTAAGTGGACCATAAACTTTTGCCAATATAATACCTGTAGATGTTGTATCAAAAATAATTCCTGGCATTGCAAACATATTACTCTCACTTGTACTTGGAGAATCTAAATTAATCACAAAAGATCTATTTACCGGGGATAATAATTCCCATTCTTTAGTTTCTGGATTAAATTGGGGAATAGTTGTTGAAGGATCATAGTACCAGAATAAAGACCATACTGTGTTGGGTGTTCCGTCTGGGCTTTGGAAGTTGTCATTTACATTAAACTTTCCGTAAGTTCCACTAACCCCTTTCATCGCTAAACTAGAAAGAGATGGTCCTGATAATACTGGACATATTGCACATCCCTCATCAAACTCAACCCCTTGTACAATAATCTTTCTGCCCGTAGGAACCGCTGCTGATGCTCCACAAAAAGCAAAAGACCCTTCGTGTACCTTTACAATCTTATCGAATTTAATATCTTCTGGGATTTCATTTTTTATGCTTGGGTTACAACTAAGTAATAGGGTAATCGTAATGATGCTTAATAATATTTTCATAATTTTATTTATTTTAATCTATATATCTATTTATATTTCCATTTTAATATCTAAATAATTGCATTTAAATCCTACGGAAAATGAAGAAAATTGTGGGTTGTTTGAAGAGTAGTTTAATTCAATTTCTCCAAAAGAAGTAAAAAGAACTTCTTGAAATACAACCGAAGCAACGATATCCCCCTGATTGTCCATTATTCTAAGAGGAAGATTCATTAAGAATACTTCTGGGTTTGCAAAATTTATAAAATCCAATATTGTATCCAACATTATCCAATAGCTAATAAAACCATCCGTCATTTTCATAGTGATACTGAATTCTTTGCTGAATAGATCCTGAACAGGGTTAGATCCTTTATAAGCTATCTTTTTACCTAATTTTCTTACTTGTTCAACAGAATCCAGGGTTAAGCTAGGAAACGAAACCGATTGTATTGTACTATTTATATACTGATCGACTGTATCGAATGGTATCGGTTGTTTCTTTATGTAGGGTAAATACTTCTCAGTTACCCTCTGGGGGAAAAATCCCCTAGGGAAGTTAAAATAAAAGCTATTTCCTCTTGGATTTAAAATCATATTTTATTAATTTATACCAGAATTAATTTTCGCCTTAATCGAATTTATATACGTAGGTGAATAATTTGATATACTATATGTAGCTTTATCATACAATCCTAAAAATCTACTTTTAGATACTTGGGGATACTTGGTATAAAGATTAATAAGATCATTTACATAAATGGAAGCATCTCCATTTTTTTGGGATCCGGTAGCAAATACAGATTTTATACCAGTAACTATAGAATTATCTAAAGGTACTCCTGTTAATGCCGAAAGATCAGTAACCGTTTGAGTTGTTGGTGTTCCCCCGGTAGCTCCTAGATTCAATAGAGAAGCAGGTGTTAATGTATTAACAGAAGGTCTATTCGGAGATTTAGGAGGACCAAGTATAGGTCTTTTTATAACAGGGGAACTTTCTGTTCCTAGCCTAGGAGAAGGAGTTAATACATCAACAACATCTTTTTCCCCGTCCGGTTTCCAATATCCCCAGTATATAACATTTGCCTGGAAGGTATTAGCAGGATCTGCTAATTTTTTTGCAGAGTTCAGTAGATTTGATCTTTCTAGTATTCTCCCTTTTATTCCCTTTTTAAGGGAAGTTTTTAGCGGTTTAGCCATGGAAGCTATAGCTTTCTGGGGGGCTAATGATTTAGAAGGATCTGGATCCTCAGTTCCTGAAGTTATAAAGAATCTTCTGTCTTTAAGATTTAATATCTTATAAGAATTAGATTCATCTACTTTAAATAGAATCTCCCCTTTAGCTGGATTTGCAATGGTATTATCAGTAAAAGATTTTATGTTTAATTTTTCTCCTTTTTCCTCCAAAAAAGATATTCTAATTATCCCAAAAGAGGTTAGGTCTACATCAGTTGCAGATCCGTCGGGTCCCGCTTTTATAAATTTAAATTTATATAAATTATCAAAAGGAGAAACTGATACCGTTAATTTTCCCGAGCCTAAAGCTATCACCTCAGTGCTTCCTGTAGTAGATTTATTTTCATTAGGAATTGTGATATTACTAAATACCGTAGTTACATAATTCTGCTGAACTATGCTATTAATGTATTTAGTTCTTTCGAGAATTTTAACTGGCAAGCTTTTAGATCCTTGTTGAACTACCCCTTGACCGTATATCCTATTGTAAATTTTCTGTACCTGAGGAAAATTAGAAAGCTGTATAGGAGATATATTAATTCCCCATTCAGAAGGATTAGAAGATGTGTATGTTCCTATCCTTATAACCCTAGATTGATCTTTATTATTAACTAAAGACATAGTGTACCTAAGGGTAAAACTTGCAGCTACACCCGAATTTCTAACTATAGGTCTATAATAATTAGGAACATCATATGCAGTTGTTTGTATACTTTCAAATCTAGAAGTTTCTATAAAAGAAGCTCCTATTTGTTCGATTATCTGTATTTGATGTGAAATAAAATAACTATTACCTATTGAATTTTGAAAAAGTATAAAATCTTCTATAAATCCTTCGTTGTCGGTAGCAAAATACTCAAAAAATTGTCCTTGATCTGATTCTTTTATAATAGCTCCTATATTAGAAAAAGGGTCTTCTTGTTCTAAAGAAAGAAGGGCTAAATTAGCAGTATTATACCTTTCGTACCCATTATAGGTATTTATATTTTGAACCTCATTTAAAGAAACCCTTAAAGGAGCTCCGTATATAAACCCTGTTCCACTCTGACTTATCAGCCCAGCTAAAGTGCTAGGTTTAAAGAAATCTGAAGCAACAAGGTATTTATCATTCATATCCTTAAGATTTGGTATCTTAATTTCTAAATACTTATCGTATATAGCAGAACCAATGGATATAGGGCTAGGACTAAATTCATATTCCTGGTTTGTTCCTTTTCTAATAAGAACCTGAGACATTGTTACATATTTTCCATTTTGATCGGGGAAATCTATAGAAGCAATTATACCATCTATATTGTTTAGATTGTATCCTGCTCTTATATGATATCTAACACTGTCATAAACTACTGAAAGGTTGGAAGGAAAAGTAACAGGTAAATTTATAGTATTTGTTAGCTCGTCTGCAAAATCATTAAAAGGAACTATTAGATTAGGATCTAAAGTGACATAAGAAGTTTCAGAAATTTTAACAACACTAGTTATTGTTGTGTTATTTGTTATTGAAGAATCAGCTTCAGGGTTAAATATCTGTATGGAATCACTCATAAAACCATTGACCAATTTATCATACCCTACTGTGTTACTTCCAGTGTTGGTAAAATAGGTTTCAGGATTTGGCTGATCTGCATATTGATATTCCATCAATAGATATGAAGTCAGCTGGAAGAATTTTGATGTATAATTAAAAGCCATATTTATTTTCCAAATTGTAAAAATTTAGGGGAATATTGAATACCAATTCCTAAATAAATTCCCGGTCCTATCCCTTTCTGGTTTGCCGATAGTCCTATTCCAAAATTAACCCCTATTCCGTAAGGTTTTCTAGCAGCTTTTAAAGCATCCCTATTTTCTTTAGTGTCTAATATAGTAAAAGAATTAATATCTTTAAATTCTATTCCCGGATATTCTGTAGATACCCTGGTCATTAATCTTTTGGTCTCTTTATCCCTGTAAATTCCAGTAATTATTTCTATGTTTTGTTTTATATCAAGTTCAGCAGTTCCAGCATTTAATTTAGCAAAAACTAAATCAGCTACATCAGGGCTTTTTGTTATATCTAAAGTGTAAGGTATTTTTCCTGATATAGTTAAACTATTATTCCCCTTCATTAGGGGGGAATGGGTAAAAGTTATGGATTCTTTTCCTTCTTTATCTTTTTCCACTTTGGTCGGAACATTTATGAATCTATCGACATAAACTATTTGAACATCTGTTACAACCGAGGGGGTTGTACTTTTCCCATTATCTTTAAGACCTAATTTTTCAATTAAAACTTTTTGACCCTCTGTTAATTCAGAAACTTTTAATTCCATTGCTGATTTTTCAACAATAATATGATTTTTTTCTTTCTTTATGATTCTTACTGAATCCTGGGAAGCAAGATAATTATTATGCTCTCTCTTAACCTCAGCTTGAAGCGAGTTTGCTTTTTCGCATTGTCTTATAGATAAAAATATAAGAATAACTATTACCCCCATAAGAATTAATCTATTAGAAACTATCTTGTATGCAGAATCTAATATTTCACTGACTTTTTTAATTTTATTTTTTATATTTTGGTTTTCTATTCCGTTGACCTTTTTCATTTTTTTATATTTTAATTTTTATATTTTGATTTTCCATTCCATCGATAAAGGATCTAATTCTCCTATTCCGTATTTTTCCTCCATTTTTTTGCAGAATTCTTTATCAGTTTCTCTACAAAATTCAAGATCTGAAATTAAATTAGAGGATTCGGTTTCCAAAAATTGAATCTCTTTTTCGACTTTAACTATTTTAGAATGTATATCTATAAACTTTTTAGATAGATTTAATATTTCATTCTGTTCTTTTTTATTTAGTTTTTTCATAGTTTTAATTTTATATTACAGGATTCATAATCTATTTCATTTAACTATATATTTTTTATTTAAACGATATTAACGAGTCGGTAAAACTGGAGCACTATTTCCGGATACAGTAAATTGATTAGTTGATTCTAATACACCTCCCTCTCCTTCACAGGTTTTCCAAAATATTCTTCCATTAGGATTTGTTGAACTTCCCACGTACGCCCAAAATAAATCCACATAAGAACATGTTGATAAAAAATCTATATAGACAGTTCTACTTATTAAAGCACCTGCAGATGTTTCATAAATGTACGAATAAGCTATCCCTTTTATTTTACGGGAGCTTTGCATGTCATTAAAATAAACTCTGTATTCATTTCCCTCTCCCGAATAAAACAAAGGCTCAAAGGAAGAGGTTGTAGCAGATGGTATAATTATATAAGCATCGCTAGAAAGTGTTTGGTCTGTTGTAGCTACTATCATATTAGAATCCCACGAAGAAACCGAAGAAAGATTCAATGTAACGGGAACGAATACCAAATCTAATAAGGAGATAGTAGAATTATTTCTTTTTGAATATGGGATAAATATTCCTATCTGGGAAGAAACAAAAATATTGTTTAATCTTTTGACGTGATAAGAATAAGGAGCTCCAGTAGAACCAGTAGCACCTCCCCCGCTTGCACCGAAAACAGTTTGTTTATGATTTCCCGAAGTAACCGATCCTGAAGGAAGACCATATAAAACAGAATGCCCTCCCATACCAGTAAAATCAAATACCCTAGAAGAAGTAGAATTTGAATTTACAGAAATTCCCCCGAAATAATTAAAAAGAGATCCTGTAACAGGAGTTGATTTTAAAATATAATCCCCAGCATAATAAGAAATTTCCGTTAAAGTATTGATGTACAATTTAAATGTATCTATACCTATATTTAATGATGTGAGTATAAATGGGGTCGTTTGGAAATCTGAAGTTTCAAATCTTATATCAGAAGGGCTTATAAAATTAACATTCCCTTGGGTATTCCCCAATAAAGAAGACCCGGTAATTAAAAAATTTCCTCCCACCGAAATTTCATAAGACGATAATTCTAAATCTAATAGGGTATTAATCATTAATTTTCCTGGGCTTTTAAAGATCAGGTCGGAAAAGATTCCCGTATTTTTCCAATAAAAAGAAGGGGAATCTATAGTACTGCTTCCATTTGATTTGGAAAAAGAAAAAATAGGGGTATTTATTTGATCCTCGGTAGCTATTAATAATTTAGAATTATTAGGGTTTACATCCGATGTAGAAAAATAGGTATCACTTATAACTAAAGAAGTTTGATCAGGGGTATAGGTAGAATTAAATCCTATAGCAGATTTATCTGTTAACCCTAAAGGACCAACTATTCCCGAATAGACCTCAAAATAATCAGAATTGAAAAGAGATAATCCAGTATAAGTCCACGAAGAGGAATTTCTCTCGTAGATATCACACAGAGAAGAAGAATCATCAACCCAAAGATCAAATTCCTGAGAAGCCCCTGTTGAAGGAACTGTTGTACTTCTAAACCATTCGGAAGCTCTATCCCCAGTATTTCCAGTTCCCCCTATTTTTCCAGAAGGTCCCGGAATTCCTGTGGCCCCTTTTGGCCCGATATACCCTTCATGACCTATAGCAAAAGAAAGAACCTGATTAAAGTTATAATTAACTTTATCTTTTATCTCTTTTCCAGAGTCTCCTTGGCTAATATATTTATTATTGAAATGCATATTTTTAAGGTGTAGATCCAGCGGTATAAAATTCGGTACAAAAAGGTTTGGACAAAGTTCCCCCGTAAGCTTTTGCAAGAACTTTAAACCATCTATCAGTGGGGGAAGTTCCAGAAGAAGTTTTGCTTATATTTATGACATTAAATTCAACAGAAGTACAATAATCGCTAAATCCCCCTACGAACGATAACTGTCCGGTTTGAGGTGAAGCATCTATTCCTATTATGGTAAATCCTTTCGACGGGCTAGAACTATGGACTCTGAAATCCATATATTCATTTTCCTCTATTAAATCTAACCACCCTCCCCCTGTAGAAGATGTATATAAATAAAGAACCCCTGAAGTAGCAGTAGTAGGTACCATGTAATAATCTACGCCTCTGCAAGCATTAAATCCGGTTCCCCCGGGGGTACCGGATATCGCAGGGGAAAACCAGGTAATACCAAATCCTCCAGAAACCACCTCGGTAGGATCTTCTAAAGGGTGTAGGGGATACATTATTTTATCAACCTTAAAATCTCCTTTACCTGATATCTCTAAAATATTTGTTGTCGAATTAGTGGCTTTGAATAGGGTAGATCCTGATCTAGTAGATGGATAAATCTCATCCATTTTATAGTAAAGATTACCAACTATTGGGAGATTACTTATTAAATTAAGAGAAGGCTGGGATCCCGTAGTTCCCGTAGTTATTATGTCTAAAGTTGTAGACGTATTAATCGTATTAGAGGCCTGATTCGGAAAATTAATATTTTGGGATTCAAATAGAAGATAGCCTGACCCTCCCGAACCTACATTCATATTTAAATTTCCAAAATAAGAATTTAAATAATAAGTACCATTTATATAGGAATCTATTGTTACAGGCGAAGATGGGAAATAAGGTCCGGATTTTAATAGTATGGATCCAGATAAAGATTTTAAATTAAGATCTCCTCCCAGATTAAAACCTAGTGTCTGGGGGCATAAAAATCCTAAACCATAATGCCCATTACTAAAAATAGGACCAGTAGTCCAAAAGAAAGAAGGGGTTTCCTGATTGAAAGAAGTTCCATGATAAGGTCCTTTTGTAAATTCTAATAGCCTCCTTTCTGTCATCTGGGCATTAGTAGAAATCACCATCTTTGTGTATTGGGGATTTGCTATGGAAGATCCACTAGTAATATAAGAATCACTAAGAACAAAAGTATTTAAATCCGGGTAAGGTAGAGATATGAAATATCCATTTTTAGAGGAAGCTCCTGACTGGGTCTGTAAAGGTCCAAATTCTCTAAAAATATCAAGCCCATTTATATTAATGGGGTATAAATCCCAAACCCCGGTAGAAGAATTATAAATTCTAATCTCATTATTAGAATTTGGGTTCATCCAATAATCACCATTTAGAGGATTAGCAGGAGGGGTTGTTATAACTGTCCATATATTTCCTCTTTCACCTTGAGGCCCAAAAGATCCGGTAGGTCCTTTAGATCCAGAATTTCCTGTTCTTCCCTGGGGTCCTAATTTTCCATAAGGCCCTCCTTCAAAAGAAAGTACCTGGCTAAAATTAAAATTAGCCTTATCCACTAAATTTTTTTGTGAATCCCCTTTTTCTAGCAATAATAATTTTAATTCTTCCATCTTCTATTTTTATATATCAAAATAAAAAGAACCCCCAGAACCGCCGGTATTACCATATGCTAAATAATCTACACTAGTCCCTGAGCCTGTTGCACCTCGGGAAATTACAAAATCTACAGAGGTCGCAAGGAAAGGTAAAGTAGTAACTGAAGTAATGTTAGAACTATTTTTTCCATACCCTATATATTTAAATCCTGAAGAATTAGTGGAGCTAGAAGCCGGATTTATGCTGCAGTAAGCAGATACTTTTATGGATTGTCCTCTCTCGAGTCCTCCTGTTGATCCCCAAGAATAATTGGAATCCGAATATATTCCTATACCAACATACCTATTTGATGTGTACGGATTTATGACCGCAATATTTCCAGATGTTAAAGGAAATGGTCTATATGTATTTACATTTGAGCTAGCAGCAGGCGAAGAAGTTCTTGCTAATAAATACCAGTAAACAAAATTAGCCCCGTATTGAGCAGTTGCGCCTGGTATAGAACTAGGGTATGTTATTCCCCCATCTACCTTATTAGTTTTTATTTTACCCTTGGTATCTATAAAAAACTGGGATTCTGAAGCAGTTGCTCCATTGGATTCCAGCATAACATTATATACCGAGTGAGAAATATCATCAAAAGTATCCGCTGCTCTTTCCGTCTTTAATGCTCCGGTTGCTCCAGAAGAAATATAAATACTTGGCGTTGATGTAGTTAACGTAGGAGATATAGCAAGGGATTTTGTTAAAGAGGTAAAAGTAGCTCCGGTATCTAAATTAGCGGATAGTATAGTTGTAGTACCTAAAGGAAAATTTAAATTAATACCGCCAGTAGCCTGAACCGTATAAACCCCGTCAAAAGTAATCCCTGTTGCGGAATCCATAGTTATATCGGAAGCTGATACTTCTATTCC
>Ga0181358_1000993_pt1 | contig 12977 bp, 15 predicted proteins | sample Fa13VDMM110SD_FD_130096 | JGI IMG/M metagenome (GOLD analysis project Ga0181358, IMG submission 130096) | Freshwater viral communities from Lake Michigan, USA - Fa13.VD.MM110.S.D | ecosystem: Environmental > Aquatic > Freshwater > Lake | place: USA: Michigan | collected 2013-09-24
CGGTAAGCAAAGCCCTCAAGAAACCCCGCTTTATAGGCTTCTTTGAGTTCTGTTGAAAAGGCTCTTGGCGATGTCATGCCTGTGGTTGGGTCGTATTCCAACGAGTAGTTCCACGCTTTTGTCGATGCAATGTCGTATAGGGTTGTGGTGTATTGTTCAGGCGGATCGGTGTCCACATCAAAGTCGTCTTCGAATTTAGGCTCGTTAGGTTGGCTCATGTTGTCCTCTTTGGGTTTAGTTGCTTGAGCATCTCAGGGTCGCTGATATAGGTCGGGGTGCTCTTGTTGATGGGTAATACTCGGCTTTGCTTTTTGACTGACTCGATACGGGCAAGCATCTCTCCGCACCCATGGCAAGTAATGCGTTGCTTGAGTCTTTTGAGATGGTCGTAGCGACCTTGGGTGACTTTGGGGTGATGACAGCAAGTGCACAAGATGTGCGTGTCATATTGCGTATTTGTAGTAAAGCGTGCGTGATACATAACATCTCCTCGGTTGTGGCACAAATAAAGATGGGATCTTGAAATGTGCTCGGTTAGTAAAGCGTGTAAAAAAATTTGAAAAATTCCCACTCTTATAGTTTACCACATCTACCTTACATTGTCAAGTGTTTACACATTTATTTTTACAGAGTTGTGCAAGTGCATGGCAAGGCTAGGCGGATCGGGGTTGTCGGGGGCGATGGGTATTGTTCTGTAATGTTCTGTATTGTTCTATGGGGTCGGAACATTATGTAAGCCATATGGGTATTGGGTTTAAGGGTTTTATTTATATAATGTTCTATTGTTCTATACTATTACTAAGGGCTACGAGGCTAGAACATGGAAAAGCCTCTGCACTATGCGAAGGGGGTCTTTCGAGGGGCAAAAAATATTTCGGCTTCATAGTTTCTCGGAACAATAGAACAATACCCCAAAAAACGCCTAAAAACTTAATTAAATCAAGGGGTTAGGAATGTTCCAAGGGCATAGAACAATACGGAACAATACGCACTTTTAAAGAACAATGCTTTATTTGTGCGTGCTTGACAAGCGTAGCAAACTTTGTTATGCTGGAGACCAGCATAAGCCAAAAAGACCACGCAAGGAAAGGGCTAATGCGTTGCTACAATGACAGTTCCCTATTGAGATAGGGCTAGGGTGAAGAAACAAAAAAAGCCCAACGAATGTTGGGCGAAAAAAACCCCACCGAAGTGGGGTTGAAGTGAATCAGACTTAATTAAGCAGACTTAGGAACGAATGGCATGATCAACGCCTCGATTTGTTCAAGATCACCCAACTGCTTGATCTTACGAATATCGGCAATGATTGAATCACGCTTACCCTTCAACTGCTCTAGGGCTTTCTGATACTCAGGATTAGTATCAAGTGCCTTTTTAGCCCGTCTGTTAATTTCAGCCTTAGCCAACTGAGCGTGCATAAAATTGTCAGTAGATTTCCAATCAGCCATAGCCGACTCTAAAACCTCATCAGACATTTTCTCGATCTCAGCCTTAGCCTTATCACGCTTGCCAGCCATACGAGTAGCAGACTTGCCCGCAGACTTAGGAATGGTAAAGGGTTTGCAAACATCACGCACCAAATCCATCAACTCAGTCCACATTTGACTAGCCGAGGTTTCGTTTTTAGTTTTGCCAGAACTAAGCAACTGATTAACGAAAGCCTGACGATAAGCCATATACTGCGGATAAGCGGGACTCTCACCCAACATACGCTTGATAGCCTTGGCACTATCGGAACGCAGGGTTTTGCCCTTGCCCATCATGTCGCAACCATTAAACCAATCATCAGCCAAATCTACAATCTCAGCATAATGCTCAGCCGACAATGTAAACACCGCAGACGGATCAGCCACATATTGCACAGGAACGACAGAGCCATCAGGATTTACTATTTGATTCACTACACCCTCAAAAGGGTTTACTACTGTATTTTGCTTTTTAGGCATTTTACATCTCCATTAAAACGATTAGCACAAATCAAGATTGAACCTTTATTTGTGCATGGGATAACCATTACCCCATATCTTTAATATACAGGATCTATTATATAAGTGTAGGATTTTTACAGGCAAATGACTACAATAGACTACATAGAACCGAGCCGACAATGACCCGAAAAACGACCCCTAAAAAAAATTTTTCTCAGTACTAATAGGCATTGATGGTTATTTGATTGGTGGAGTAGGCATAGGTTTTTTATATAACTCAGACCCCACCACCACCCGACCCCCAAATACACAGTTAATGGTACCTAAGCCGATATATACACAATGATCTGCACACCAGATCACTCAATTTAAAAATGTATCGTATATGTTGCAAAAACCCGCTTAATGTAACAAATATGAATCATTAAACACACTCCGACTTTTTGTCAGTACTTAATATCATCCTATTCTCACGTAATAGATATGGTTAATCACCTGGCAACGTGTTTTTCATTAAACTATGAGGCCCCGGGGGGTCTGCTTTTTCCATGGAAAGCGTAACTGAGTCAATAGTAGAAATGGCCCCCCACCATTTTTTTCGGGACTCCTACCCCAGGGGGGTATATAATTTTTATGCTCTTCACGTGAGCTCGGGGCGGGTGGCAGTATTGCTCGCCCCACCTTTTACTGCTACACTCCACGCATATAAACCTCACAAACAAGGTTGTATGCAAATACCCGTTGAGCCAAACCTCGACATACCTATACCAGTATTAGCCCAACCGCAAAACGGCAGGGATCTACATGAGCGAGCTAAGATCGCTGGGAACACTGCACTCTTATTAAGAGAGCTCGGTATCGAAGAGAACGTCACCCCCGAAGAAGCAGAAAAGGCAAAAGAGATGTTTGCTCAGATGGAAGATGCTTCTAAAAAAAATACAGAAGCTGGCCCAGAAGAGAAGAATGCCTTAAAGACCGTAGGCGTTGCCCTAAAACTTGGTGACTATATATCTGAGTACGAGAAGCAAGTTGTTGCGGATAAAATTCAGGTTAGAACAGTTGTAGTCAACCGCTTGATGGAGATTAGTCAGGACGAGGACAACAAAACTGCGCTTAAAGCCTTGGAATTACTAGGAAAAGCATCGGATTTGTTCACTGAGCGCTCTGAAATCACCATTACACATAAGACTAGCGACGAGTTAAAGGCTGCAATTAAAGAGCGGATTGCTCAATTAATGCAAATGCAGAAGCTAGATAACAAAAGTAAGACAGAAAACCGCCTAGCACAACTAAAAAATAACCAAAATGAAGTTGTAGACGTCGAAGTTAAAGAAAAATGAGCGTATCAGCCACCCAAAACCCCCCAAAAAAGCGGCTAACCATCGCTGAACTAGAGTTTTTGGACAAAAATTTGGATCATATGGGTGAATCGGAGCTCAGAACTTGGTACAAAGACCTAGATACCACGGTAGTTGACGAAGAACAGGACTCTGCACAAGAACATTTCATGTCTTTTGTCAAAAAAGCATGGCCTAGCTTTATAGAAGGAGCACATCATGAAGAAATGGCATCAGCGTTTGAAAGAGTCGCAAGAGGAGAATGCAAAAGACTTATTATTAATATGCCACCTCGTCATACAAAATCTGAATTTGCTAGTTACCTCCTTCCTGCTTGGTTTCTTGGTAAATTTCCAGAGAAGAAGGTTATTCAAACCTCCCATACCGCTGAGCTTGCTGTGGGCTTCGGACGGAAAGTCCGTAATTTGGTCGACTCAGACGTATACAAGTCAATATTTCCGGGGGTCGGGCTTCAGGCAGATTCAAAGGCAGCAGGTCGTTGGGCGACTAATAAGGGCGGAGATTACTTTGCAATCGGTGTTGGCGGAGCGGTTACTGGTAAAGGCGCTGATATCCTCATCATTGACGATCCGCACTCAGAACAAGAGGCAACTCTAGCTGAGAGTAACCCGGACGTGTACGACAAAACGTACGAGTGGTATACATCTGGTCCACGGCAGCGTCTCCAGCCTGGAGGCTCAATCATCATCGTGATGACCCGGTGGAGTAAAAAGGACTTGACTGCTCAGGTTGTAAAGGCAGCCCAACAGCGCTCTGGTGAAGAGTGGGAAGTCATTGAGTTCCCTGCGATCCTGCCTGATGAAGAGCCACTGTGGCCTGGGTTCTGGAGTCTGGCTGAGTTAACTGCGCTAAAGCAGGAACTACCAAACGCTAAGTGGATGGCGCAGTATATGCAGGCGCCCACATCAGATGTTAGTGCTATTGTGAAACGGGAATGGTGGCAGATCTGGGAGCATGAGTACCCACCCCAGTGTGAGTTCACTATACAGAGCTGGGATACGGCGTTCCTTAAGACCCAGCGGTCAGACTACTGTGCTTGTACTACTTGGGGGGTGTTCTACCAAGCTAATAGTAGGGGGCTTGAGGTACCAAACATAATATTGCTCAACTCCTTCAAAGAACGCATGGAGTTTCCAGAACTAAAGCAAAAGGCTATGGAACACTATAAAGAGTGGGAACCTGATGCACTTATTGTTGAGGCAAAAGCCTCCGGAGCCCCTCTAGTGTTCGAGTTACGAGCTATGGGTATACCTGTTCAGGAATATGTTCCAAGTAAAGGGAGCGATAAAATTGCCCGTTTGAACGCAGTTGCTGATATATTTGCATCTGGGAGAGTTTGGGTTCCTAATACGCATTGGGCAGAAGAGTTAGTAGAAGAAGTTGCAAGTTTCCCAAGTGGAGATCATGATGACTTGGTGGACTCAATGACTCAGGCGTTACTAAGATATAGAAGGGGTGGCTTTGTACAATTGGAGTCTGACTATGAAGACGAACCAAAACAATTTAAGTCATCTAGGCATAAAGGCTACTACAACGTATAGGTAAATATATGGCAATAGATAAATCACTATCACAGGCCCCACTGGGTTTAGGAGCGCTTCCAATGATGGAAGAAGGGCCAGAACTTGAGATCGAGATTGAAGATCCCGAGTCAGTGGAGATTGGTATTGATGGCATGCCCATCCTACGGATTGAGGAAGAAGAGCCAAGCGATGAAGATTTTGATGCCAATCTAGCAGAGTACATGAGTGATGGCGACCTACAGTCCCTAGCATCAGACTTAGTTGGTGACTTTGATGAAGATATTGGCTCTCGCAAAGACTGGATGCAGACCTACGTTGATGGTATTCAGTTATTAGGGATGAAGATTGAAGAGCGCACCGAGCCTTGGGAAGGTGCATGCGGTGTATATCACCCACTGTTATCTGAAGCACTTGTGAAGTTCCAAGCTGAGACCATAATGGAAACGTTTCCAGCAGCAGGTCCAGTAAAGACACAGATCGTTGGTAAAGAGACACAAGAAAAGAAAGACGCAGCTGAGCGTGTTGCTGATGATATGAATTATCAGTTAACAGATGTGATGCAAGAATTCCGACCTGAACATGAGCGCATGTTATGGGGCTTGGGTTTATCGGGTAATGCATTTAAGAAGGTGTACTACGATCCAAGTATTGGTCGTCAGGTATCTATGTTTGTACCGGCAGAGGACTTAGTTGTTCCTTACGGTGCTACTGATCTAGCTACGTCGCCACGGGTCACGCATGTGATGCGTAAGACCCCTAACGAGCTACGCAAACTACAAGTCGCAGGGTTCTATAGAGATATTGAGTTACCAGATCCTGTAGACTCATTTGATGAAGTTGAGAAGAAGATTGCTGAGAAGATGGGCTTTAGGGCCACTACAGACGATCGGTATAAAATCCTTGAAATGCAAGTTGATCTTGACTTGCCTGGCTATGAAGACAAAGAAGATGGAGAACCTACGGGTATAGCACTACCGTATATTGTTACCATCGACAAATCAAACGGTATTGTTCTTGCTATTCGTCGCAATTGGAGACCAGAAGATGAGCATAAAAAGAAGCGTTCACATTTTGTGCATTACGGTTATATTCCCGGTTTTGGTTTCTATTGCTTTGGTCTTATTCACCTCATCGGGGCTTTTGCTAAATCAGGTACTAGTATCCTCCGCCAACTCGTTGATGCCGGATCATTGGCGAACTTGCCTGGTGGCTTTAAGACCCGTGGACTGCGAATTAAAGGTGACGATACACCGATAGCACCCGGAGAGTTCCGTGACGTAGACGTGCCCTCTGGCACGATGCGTGACAATGTGATGCCTCTGCCATATAAAGAGCCTAGTCAGGTTCTGGCTCAATTGATGAATCAAATTATTGAAGAAGGCCGTCGCTTCGCATCTGCAGCAGATATGAAAATTAGTGACATGAGTGCGCAAGCACCTGTGGGCACAACTTTAGCAATTCTGGAGCGTACATTAAAAGTAATGTCCGCTGTACAAGCCCGCATCCACTACTCATTTAAAGAGGAGCTTCGGTTACTTCGTGACATCATTCGTGATTACACTCCAGATACTTATACTTACGAGCCAGTTGAAGGCAGCCCACGTGCCAAGAAGAGCGACTATGACAATATAGACGTGATTCCTGTCAGTGATCCAAACGCTGCAACAATGGCTCAGAAGATTACGCAGTATCAAGCCGTGTTACAACTAGCGCAAGGCGCACCTCAGATTTACAACATGCCTAAGCTACACCGTCAAATGTTAGACGTGTTGGGTATTAAAAATGCTCAACAGCTGGTTAAACTGCCCGAGGACCAAAAGCCAGAGGACCCAATCACTGAGAATCAGAACATTCTCATGATGAAGCCAGTTAAGGCGTTCTACTACCAAGACCATCAAGCACATATAACAACCCATATGTCTGCTATGCAAGATCCAAAAATCATGCAGTTGGTTGGGCAAAACCCACAGGCACAAGCTATGCAAGCAGCTATGATGGCTCACGTTAACGAGCACATTGCTTATGAGTACCGCAAGCAAATGGAAATGCAGATGGGTATCGAGTTGCCGTTCCATCCAGATGAAGATGACTCTGACGAGAAAGTTATGCCACAAGAACTCGAAGTTCGGGTATCGCAATTGGCAGCACAAGCTTCTCAACAGTTGTTACAGCGCAATATGCAAGAGGCCCAAGCTCAACAAAATGCTCAGGCACAGCAAGACCCAATTATCCAGTTACAGCAGCAAGAGTTGGCTATCAAACAAGCCGAGGTTGATATTAAGAACCGTAAGCTTATTGCTGATGCAACCGCTAAAGCTGATCAACTTGATATTGAGAGAGAAAGAATCATGTCTCAAGAGAAGATTGCTGGCATGCAAGTTGGAGCTAAGGTAGCAAAAGATAGAGCTGATTTAAGTGCTAAACAAGAGTTAGAAGGTGTAAAACTTGGGGTTGACATAGCCAAAACTAAAGATCAATTCCGCATGCAGCAAACCCGCAGTAAAGACGTTACTAAGGAGAAAACTGAGTAATGGAACCATTAGACGTTTTAGTAATAGAACTAGATAAAAGTGTCGTTCAAAAGCGAGACTGGGTAGCTTCCGGCCAAGCCAAAGACTTTGCCGAGTACCAAAAAATTTGTGGAGAGATCAAAGGTCTGCTCTTTGCAAAGCAGGAAATATTAGACCTTAAACAAACCATGGAGCATTCTGATGAGTGAAATCCTTATCGGCACAAACCCCGATAAACCGCAAGTAATAGGAGCAGTAGATTTTGCCAAAGCCATAGAAGAAAAAGCTCGCCAGCTTCCAATTCCATCTGGCTACCGCATCTTGTGTGCGATCCCAGAAACAGAAGAAAAGTTTGAAGGTTTTGATTTAGTTAAGCCTGATGACCTAATAAAGAAGGACGAGATTCTAACCACAGTGTTATTTGTGGTGGCTCTTGGACCTGACTGTTATAAAGACCCGACTCGATTCCCAAGTGGTGTTTGGTGTAAAGAAGGCGACTTTATTTTAGTTAGACCAAATGCTGGTACCCGCCTAGTAATACATGGTCGGGAGTTCAGGATCATTAATGACGACTCAGTTGAAGCCGTTGTTCAGGATCCTCGTGGCATATCCCGTAAATTTATATAGGAGCTAAATCATGGCTGAGTTTGAAAAAGAAGAATTTAAGTTCCCCGATGAACAAGAAGATAAGGGTAAACCCTTAGATGAAGTCGAGTACATCATCGAGGATGACACTCCTCCAGAGGATCGGGATCAAAAACCGATGCCTAAAGATGTCGTTGAGAAGCTAGAAGTTGCTGATGAAGACGCAGAAGAACTAGACCCCAAGGCTCAAAAAGAGCGCATTAAGCAATATAAGAAGGTCTGGAACGATGAGCGACGGGCTAAAGAAGCCGCTTTACGTGAACAACAAGAGGCGATTAATCTAGCAAAACAAGTAATTGAAGAGAACAAAAAGCTCAAAGCACAATATAGTGCTGGTGAAAAGACCTACATTGAGACTGTTCAGAACGCTGCCGACACTTCGTTGAATATGGCTAAGCGGGAGTACAAAGAAGCGCTTGAGTCTGGTGATTCGGATCGCATCGTTGAAGCACAGACCGCTCTCTCAGAAGCAACATATAAAGCACAACAGGCAAAACAATTTAAACCTACTGCTTTACAAACTGAAGAAAATGATGTACAAATAACTCAATCGCAGCAAATGCCAAAGGTTGACGCCAAAACGCAATCTTGGTTGGATGAGAATCCTTGGTATGGTTCCAAAAAAGCCATGTCCAATTTTGCGGTAGGGATACATGAAGAATTGGTAGATGAGTACGGCCCAAAAGTCGTAGGTTCAGACCAGTACTTCAAGCACATTGACAAAACAATGCGCAAAAAATTTCCAGAGTACTTTGAGACTGTGGAAGAAGGTAGTCAGGCTGAGCCAGAAAAAGAGCCCCAAACAGCTCCGAAAGCGAAGCCAAGTACGGTGGTAGCTCCGGCGACCCGCTCAACGTCCTCCAAACAGGTACGGTTAAAGCAGTCACAAATGGCCTTGATCAAAAAACTAGGCTTAAGTCCGGAAGTGTACGCTCGTGAACAACAAAAATTGGAGGCTTCAAATGGCTAACAACAGACTGACCCGTGAATTAGATACCCGAGTTGAGGTAGAGCGCCCTACGCATTGGGCTCCGCCTGAATTACTCCCTGAGCCCGACAAACAGGCTGGGTATGCGTATCGTTGGATTCGTGTCTCATCTTTAAACCAGGCTGACCCACGTAACCTATCTGCCAAACTCAGAGAAGGTTGGGAGCCCGTAAGGATTGAGGAACAACCCAAATTTCAAATGCTAGTTGATCCCAATAGTCGTTTTAAAGACAATATTGAGATTGGCGGGCTGTTACTTTGCAAAACCCCAGTTGAGTTTGTAGCTCAGCGTAATACTTATTACTCTGACCAAGCTAATGCTCAAATGAAGGCTGTGGAGAACGCTCTTATGCGCCAGAATGATCCTCGTATGCCTCTCTTCAATGAAGGTAAGGTTACTGTGGGTTCTTTTGGAAAAGGTGGTTAATTTTTAATTTAGGAGATTTATTATGGCTTATCCAAGCGTAACAGCTCCCTACGGCTTACGCCCAATCAACAGCGTGGATGGCAAACCCTACGCTGGTGCAACCCGTCAATTGCCAATTGCGAGTACTTATAACACTCCAATTTTTAACGGGGACATTGTGGCTTTAGTCGATGGTGGCACTATTGCAGTATCAGGCGTTACAAACGACTCTACAACTTCAGCTGCTAACTACACTTATGGTGTATTTATGGGCTGCCAGTATGTAAATGCTCAAGGTCAAACAGTTCAAGCTCAGTACTACCCAGGTAATGCTGCTGCAACATCTGCTATTGGCTACATTGTTGACGATCCTATGGCTGCTTTTCAGGTAGCTGTTGTATTTTCAAACAGCGTTGTAACAACCGTTAACCAAAGCATCGTTGGTGTAAACATGGCAATCGACCAAGGTACAGGTAGCACTACTACTGGTAACTCTGGGTTTGGTGTTCTTGTTGCTACTGACAACGCAGGTAACGCAGCAACCCTGCCAGTTCGTGCCGTTTCCGTAATTCCAGAAACAGCTACTGGTACAAACGCCTTCACTGAAGTAGTAGTGAAGTTGAACAATCCGCAAATCCTTCGCCCAACAGCGATCGATTACGCAGCCTAATAGGAGCTAAAAAATGGCTATTTCTCGTGCCCAACTACTAAAAGAGCTCCTCCCAGGCTTGAACGCTTTGTTCGGTTTAGAGTATGCTCGCTACGGTGAAGAACATAAAGAGATCTACGAAACAGAGACCTCTGAGCGTTCTTTTGAAGAAGAAGTAAAACTGTCTGGCTTCTCAGCTGCACCAGTCAAAAACGAAGGTTCTGCCATCGCTTATGACAATGCACAAGAGGCTTTCACAGCTCGCTACACCCACGTAACGATTGCTCAAGGTTTCTCCCTAACGGAAGAGGCAATTGAGGACAACTTGTATGACAGCCTATCTGGTCGTTATACCAAGGCGTTAGCTCGTTCCATGGCTTATACCAAGCAAGTTCGTGCTGCTTCTGTATTAAATACTGGCTTTACCGCCGCTGTTGGTGGTGATGGTCAGCCTTTATTCAGTGCAAGCCACCCCTTGGTTTCTGGCGGTACTAACAGCAACATTCCTACGACCCCTGCTGACCTTAACGAGACTTCCCTAGAAGCCGCCGTTATTCAAATCAGCTTGTGGACAGACGAGCGTGGACTGTTAATCGCTTCTAAACCACGTAAGTTAATCGTGCCACCTGCACTACAGTTCGTTGCAACTCGTTTGCTCGAAACCGAACTCCGTGTTGGTACAGCCGACAACGACATCAACGCAATTAAGAACAATGGTTCGATCCCAGAAGGTTACACAATTAACCACTATCTGACCGACACCAATGCATGGTTCTTGTGCACTGATGTACCTAACGGTATGAAGCACTTTGTTCGTACACCACTCCAGAATTCTATGGACGGTGACTTCGACACAGGCAACGTACGTTATAAAGCACGTGAGCGTTACTCATTTGGATTCTCGGATCCATTGGGAATGTTCGGTTCTGCCGGCGCCTAATAAACACACTATAGTGTTTGGACCCCTCTTCGGAGGGGTTTTTTATTTTTTCTTTGCTGCTTTTTTAGCTTTGCGTTCCTCATAATGGTGGATTCTGTGGCAGTTTGCACACAATGGGATACATTTTTTTATCTCTTCCATGGCTTGTTTATATTGTCCATTTTTAGCTAAGTGATGGACACTTTGTTTTGTATGGTCACGAACTACATGATGAAAATCAATAATTGCTGGGTGGCTAGACCCACAATATCTACATTTTTGGGTTGCTTTAAAGTCGTTCCATTGCTTACGACATTCTTTTTTGTTTTTGTTAGTTAATTTTTGAACTTTTTCTTTGTTGTTTGCGTAGTATTTAGCTGAGCCTTTACGAAGAGATTCTTTTCTCCTAGGGTCGTTTGGGTCTTTATAAGGCATTAAGTACGTTTATTGTATGAATATTTAAGTATTAAGTCTTTGATTCTTTTAGGTAATTTTGTATAATCATTATCAAAATCAGCAGGCATTTTAGTCCAAACTTCTGGAAGTGCAAATGGGGCTTTACCCTTTGGATACCAACAACGAGTATGCTGCATTGCAAGATAAAAATATACGTATGCGTTAGCTTTTTGTATGTATTCTTTGAGGTTTATTGGTAGGTAAAATTGATCGATTTTCTTAGCCGATCGTTTTTCACAATCGAGTTCTAGATTTAAACACCCTTGTAGCATTTCTTTTGTTTTACGGGGTCCAAGCTCTATTTTATGGTCTAACCATTCGTGAAAAATAGTGAGGGGGTCATGGTTTTCCCCGTTAATTTGTATGGTTTGGTTCCATACTTTTGCCTGTTCGGTATATTGATCCCGGTGGCAGGTTTCGTGAACCATAATGGGTACCCAGTCTTTGGATAATCCTGCTACAAATAGTCGGTCCGTGTGACTACAAAAAAACCCCGAGACCATTACGCCATCCATACGAACTTGTTTTTTACGTTGAATATGTACCGCTATGTCATGTGCGTTACTAGACATGATTTCAAATTCAACCCACGCCCGAACGTCTACTGGTAAGGCTTTGAGGTCAATTTCAATCTTATTCATTTTGTAGCTAATATGTAAAGACCTACGTTGCTAAAGGCATACCCGGTATACACGACTGCCATAGGCACATTACCCTTCATGCCTTGTTCTAGCGCAATATACCCATAAATTAAGCCGGTAACAATAATTAACCATGCGCTCATAAAAACCCCAATTATGTTTCATTGTATTTATAACAAAAAGATGTTGCACAAAGTTAAAAAAGTAGTAATATCTGTATATCTGGGTAAATCGCTTATTAAACTGCCCCAGCAGACGCATACACGATTAATAAGCTAACTTTGTATGGAGAAACATTATGGGTCAAACCACATTTTCAGGTCCAGTTACGTCTAAGGCTGGCTTTAATTCTGACGACACTTTAAATTCCACTGATTTAGCATTAGGTGCTTATAATCTTACCGACTTTACTGTACGCCCTGCAGCAACTTACACAGGCACGGTAGCAGCTTTAGTAGGCGCAGTAAATCAACGTACCGCAGGTGTATCAGGCGGTAACATTTTCGGATGTTATGCTCAAACATCATTTTCAAATAATCCAACAAGCACAATTACAGGTTTAAACACCGCTGTTTATGGCGTGGTTGACTGTGGTTCTAGCACATCTATTGGAGCCGCTTATGGTGCAGTGTTTGATTTTGCTCAATTTGCAGGAACAAGAGCATCAAGACCAACAGCGTTTATAGCTTTTGGTGAAGAGTCGTCTTCAACACTTCCATGTTTAAATTTATTTGAAGTTGGTAGAACAGGCAAAAACGTAGCAGCAGGTTTAGCTGTAACAAGCGGAACACCAACCGTTTCAGCAGGTCAAATACGAGTTCTTGTAAACGGTTCTATTCGTTATATTAAATTATTTAGCACATCTGCTTAATATGACTGAACACGATATACAAGAAAGACTTAAGTCTTTGGAAGCCCAGCGTATTCAAATGGAAGCAAATCTAAATGCAATAG
>Ga0181358_1000995_pt1 | contig 12972 bp, 10 predicted proteins | sample Fa13VDMM110SD_FD_130096 | JGI IMG/M metagenome (GOLD analysis project Ga0181358, IMG submission 130096) | Freshwater viral communities from Lake Michigan, USA - Fa13.VD.MM110.S.D | ecosystem: Environmental > Aquatic > Freshwater > Lake | place: USA: Michigan | collected 2013-09-24
TAATCCCGCTGTAACTACATCTTCAACACCCTTTGGAGTAAATTTCTAATATGGACGGACAATTTCAAAACTCAATTATCGATCTGCCTAGCTTGAACAGTATTAGATATGAGAATATTTTTAAACTATATAAAAATAAAGACAATCAATACTATTATAATTTACTTCAATCTCTATTTTTACCTGATAATATTGATGAAACTAAAATATATAATATGTTAATTTCTAGTAGAATGCCTTGGACTACTGTAAGCTTTAATGCTTATAAAACAATTGAACTTTGGTGGTTGGTTTGTCTTACTAACCAGATCTATAATCCTGTTGATTTCGTTAAAGCAGGAAGTTCACTAAAAATAATAAAGACTCAATATGTTCCTGGAATTATATACGAGATTAAGAATACTCTAGCAACTAAATAAACCTATGGCAGAAATAACACAAAGTGATTTATTAACGAATCAGGATCGCTTTAGTGACGTTATCAATAATAATCCCTATTATTTTAACGTTATACTAAATTCTTCTGATGGAAGATCACAACAATTAAAGATCGGATCAATTAATACACTAGTAATACAAGACTCTCTTACAAACCCCTTTCATCAAGGTTATTTAATTTTAAATAATACATTTGATGCTGTTGAACGAATAACTGATTTGCAAGATAATGATAGAACAAGCAATAATACTTCTGGAAGATTTACTTCTAATAGAGGCTTTATTTTTAAAGGAGATTCAAGAGACTTTTTAGAAATTGAAATTATTCCAAAATTAAACGAATCAGAACTTTCTACTAAATTTGATAGAGCTAATTCTGACTTGCTGTTTCGGCTATATTTTCTTTTTAGTATTTATAGAACAGAAGAAATTGAAGGCGATCAACCCGGTCAGAAATTTAAAAAATTATATTTTTGGGATACTCATTATGAATTGTTAACTGAAAAAAATTCATACTTCTCTACAGCCAATTTTGTAGACAAAAGTAAGACAGATAATATTCTTAATCTTGATGATGATGAAAGAGGTATCAATACAGGCACTGCAATTAAAGAATTTTTAAATAATTTCTTTAATAGTGAAGGTGAAACTGTAACTTTTAATGAAAATTTTGATGCAGGAAGTACTAGTATATTTTTCGCATCACCAGCCAGATATAAAGGAATAGATTGTTTAAATTATTTAATATCACGTCATGTCTCTAGTGAAAAAGACAATTATGATATGGGGCTTTTAGAATTAGAGAGAAGTACTAATAGATTCTCATTAAAGAGTTTAAAAAGCTATTTTCAAAGCGCAGTAACACCACCAGTCAACAATAGTCTACAAACAGGAGGTGGTGAACTCTATTTAGAAACCTTTAAATTAGGGTTGTATTCAGATGATACAAAGAACTATTTTATTCAACCTGCTAATTTTACGCCTCAACTAGCATTATTTCTCGATAAGTATGGCACTATAAACAACTTAATTTATGATCCAATGCCAGGCATACACTCACAACAAAAAATAGCTTCAACGAATGTACATAGCTACAATTACATTAACAAGCAGTTTTCAATAGACTCTGAAAAAAACGATATCAATCATATTACTGATACATATATTGACAATTATGTAAAACCTTTTGATTCAGTTTCTGAATCCGGTGCATTTTCAAACTTTTTTCCTGGAAAAAATAGACAAGAACAAAGAAATATTAAAAATATATTTTCAGTAATCGAAGATGAAGCTGATCAAAGATTAAGCTTAGGTCGAAATAGAGTTATATATAATAATATATTCTTTAATAATACAGTTATCTTTAAAGTACCTGGATCAACACACAGACAATCAGGTTATTTTATAGGTATAAATCGCGATGGAGCTATTTCATACAGTGATTTTGACAGTAAAATGCTTGGTATATATTTTGTAATTGAAGTAAACCATATTTTTAAAGGTAATGAGTATTTTACAGAACTTAGATGTGTAAAAACATACAGTTTTAATAATCTATTTTTAAATAATAATAGCATATGACAAAGACATTAACAAGAACACTGTATCCTGAATTAGTTGATGCTAATGTAGCAAATTCTACTAAATTTCTCAATGAATATTCAAACTACTTAACCGCAGTTGGAGCTATATCTGATCAATTGGGTGATTTCATTGATGAAACTAATGCAAGCATAGATTACAGGAATGCAATAAAAAGTGGTGATCCTGTTACTAATGTTGCTAGCTTCTTTAAAGACTTAGATAATAAAAAACTTAAAACATTTAATAACGATTTTATATATTTTTGGTATAAAAAATATCAATCATCATTAGATATTATAAAAGCAGAAATTAAAAAAGGTCAAGAAACGAGATTTAGTAGTACTGTAGATCGTAATTTAGATGCATTTAATTTAGAAGAATTTACTGAAGAGTTTATACAAGGTTTTAATGAAGCAAGCGCTGCAAGAGCTAAGAATTACTCATATCTAGGTGATATGAGCGACAGTATTGGTACACTTGCAAATATTAATTCTAAAATTGATGATGCAACAGGCCTTCTTTGGGATGTTCAGTGTAATCAAGGTATTCCGGTATCAATACCCCCAACGTTAAGTTGCAAAATAAGTCAAAATACTAGAGATGTGATGCGAGATTTGGGTAAAAAAAATACATCTTTAATGAGAGCTAATTTAATTAACTTACAACGTGTTAGTAAGCAGTCAACTAATGCTCTAGAAACAATGGCCGCAACTTCTGTACAATCACATGGTACTAATTTAGTTGGAGACATGAATTTTGCTATAGAATTTTTTAATGAATTGCAAGGTATTGTACAGCAATTAGTTTCACAATTCGGTCAACAGTATTATGAATTTATTGCATATTTTAACACTATAAATGATAAAACAGGTTACAGTCCTCGCATTGCTCCTGCATTTAATAAACAGCATATAGCGAATATAGAGTTTGAGCTCGATATTGAGGGTACTAGACAAAAGCTAGATTTATTACAAAAGAAAATTAAAGAGTCTGCGAGTACTCGCACTATTGCAAACACTATTAGTGTGGAGAGATTAAATTCGGGAGATCCTCTTGCTCCAGATATTACTACTAGCTCCATTAATAATAAATTTTTATTTCAAGAAAAAACATATAAAATACCTGTCCCCGCTTCGCTCACTGAATTTGCTGTGAATAAACTTGACATTTCTCAAAGCACAATGTCTCTACCCAATCAATCATTAAACGCTATTAACAACGTCTTAGATAAAATTGATATAAGCAATATACCTGGAATTGATGCAGCGCTAGGACCGTTAAATTCACTAGGACTAGGCGGAGTATTATCACCATTTAGTGATGCTGTTAACGGCTTGATTACTCCTATAAGAGATTCAATAGGTAATATCGGTGCATTAATACAAAACCCATTCTCCATACTAGGTGATTCAGTTAACATTAACGGCTCAACTAACGGAATATTACCCTCAATAAATCTAGGGTCCATTCCAGAGATCTCAGCGCTTATAACACGTACAAATTTAGGTAGCTTCACAAGTTTCGATCTTAATAGCGTTAATAATATATTTGAACTTGCTCAAAGTGTAAAAGGCATTATTTGTAATTTTGAATTACCTATTATAGGCAAGATTGATACATCATTTGTTTTTGATATTGAATTTAATCCGGAGAATTTATATAAAAAACTTCTATCAATGCTACCCAAATTTCCTTCAAAAGATGATTTTAAGAAGTTACTTCAAAAACTAAAGCCTGACTTTAAGAATATATTTAAAAATTTATTTGATAAATTCTTTACTTGCAATAATAACAATAACTTTTAATCTTCTAGCTTCTCTGACTTAACGATTTCAGCTTCTATTGTTTTTGCACTAGTATTTGCACTATCGATAAGCATTTTAAATACCTGTTCTCTTGTAGCTAAAAGTTTTGTAGTAGTATCAACTTCTTTTAATTCTTTTCTAGATTTAATATCCATATCTTTAGCTTTAATAATGGTTTCATTCCTTTTATCTGTAACAATAATTTTATTCAATGTCTCAATAGCAGTAGAAGTCGCAGCTATTAAATCAGCCAAAGAGCTTACATCCTTATTTTCAGGAGCTGATGAAATATAGTCTTTTACATTGGTAACAACCTCTAAACTCTCTTTAACAAGCTTACCTGCATTCTCTATAACAAATTTTTCAATGTTTTCTTTTGTTAAAGGATCAGACTCTTTTTGAGCTACTTCAGCTTTTTTATTAGCCTCTTGAAGTTGGCCTAATAAATCGCCTACCATTTCATTTAACTCATCGCTCATACTATTATTTAATAACTATTGATTTTTATAAAGGTATATTATAATAGAGGTATGTATATCAATGAAAGAGATCCTAATACGCAGTTTTTGCCTGTTTTAAAGTTCGAAAAAACACACGATTTAGCTAGGTTACCTAGTAAAAATCATGAATCTGATACGGGGTATGATGTGTATAGCATTGAAGATAAGGTAATTCCTGCTCGCGGCTTTGCTGTTGTTAATGTAGGTCTTAAATTTGCTGAAATACCAGAAGGATATTGGATTAAAGTGGAAAGCAGAAGCGGCCTCGGTTTTAAACATAGTATTATGGCACATCCAGGTATTATCGATAGTGGATATAGAGGTGATGCTGGTGTTAAGTTGTATAATCTCTCAGATGCTGACTACCATGTACATGTAGGTGACAGAATAGCACAGTTTGCTATTTACTTTAATATCTCTATGCCTGTTGAATGGGGTAAAGTTCAGGAAACTAACCGCGGTGAAAAGGGGTTTGGCTCTTCAGGTAAATAATGAATTACGATTTTTCAAATCTTTGGGTTGAGAAGTGGAGACCGAAGACTTTATCTGATTTTATTATATCAGATAAAAATAAAACGATTATCGATTCATTTAAAGACAAGAAAGAAATACCTAATCTATTATTTACAGGAACTCCAGGTCTTGGAAAGACGTCGTTAGCCAAGATTTTAGTTAATGACATACTCGATTGCCAGTATCTCTATATTAATGCAAGTGATGAAAATGGTATTGATACAATTCGCAACAAGGTAACAGGGTTTGCACAAACCAAAAGCTTGGATGGTAAGATTAAAGTTATCATTTTAGATGAGACAGACGGTCTATCTATCGATGCACAACGTGCCTTGCGCAATACCATAGAAGAATTTGCTAAAATTACTCGATTTATCCTTACTGCAAATTATAACTACCGGGTCATACCTGCTTTACAGAGTAGATGTCAGAGCTTCGACCTCACACCTCCTATGGACGGTGTAGTCAAACGCTGTGTTCATGTATTGAAAGCTGAAAAAATTGTTATTAAAGAAGAAGAAAAGCCAAAGCTGCTGGAGTTTATTAAGTCAAATTACCCAGATCTTCGTAAATGCATAAACGAATTACAAAAATATTCAAGCTCTGGCACATTACAGTTGGCTGATACAAAGAATAATGAGGTATTACAACTCATTTTCAGTGAGATCAAAAAGAAAAATATTACAGCACTTCGTAAAGCACTAATTGAAAATGAAGCTCAATTTAATAATGACTATGTTACATTAATGAGAAACCTGTTCAACTATATTGACGATGAGGAAACTAATGTCGACCTAAAGCGCTATTATCTACTTACGTTATCTGAGTACATATACCGTAGCTCGTTTGTTATAGACCAGGAAATTAACTGTTATAGCTGTTTAATCAGCTTATCAGATGCTAAAAATTAGCCCTTTGGCAGATATTTCGCTGTATATGTTGCAGGGTCTGCTTGGCCAACCGCTGGAACTGAAGGTATCTTAACGTTTGTATTGTTTAATACACGGTCCCCAGCAGATAACTTCTTATTACCTATATCTGATAGACGCGTCATTTGAGGTGAATAAAAAGGAACCTCTTGCTGTTCATCTTTAACCTTTTTTGGCTTGATTTGTACACGTTTTGCTGGATCATCTTTTTTAAACACTTCAGGAACTTCAGGTAAATTAGGATAACTACACTTTGTTTCAAGCATTCTGCCCGGAACAGTGACAAAACTCATGTATCTACCGGGGGCTATCTCTGATGTGATATCAATATTAACCTCACTGCCAGTATAATCAGTATTACCTGCACCTTGCACGTTAGGATAGATGTTTTTAATAGCAGATACACGAAGATTCAAACCACTATCAATCATATTCTTTATCTTCTCCTGTGTGTTTGTACCTAACTCCTTAAACCACTTGTCATTCAATGCATCCTTCTTGAAGTAGACCACATCCCCAGCTAAAAACCCTTGACCTGTAAATCTCTGCATTGCCGACTCATATATCTTAGTAAACTTCTTGTTCATTTAAATTATTTATGGCTTTTAATGGTGTAAAACCATTTTTAAAAGAATAAAAGTCATATAAATACTTATGTGGCGACTATAAATGTAAATACAGTCAGAGAACCAGTTAAAAGCAGTACTCGCTTCACTTACACTGATTTAAAGCTAGATCTTGAGTTTGATTTTACAAGAAATAATGAGTTTTTAAAACGTAAAGAGATTAGAGATCTAAAGATTGACTATGATTATGCTGCAATACGTAATTCAATTTATAATCTATTTAATACTGTACCGGGTCAAAAAATTCTAAATCCTCTTTTTGGTTTAAATTTAATACAATATATTTTTCAACCCCTAAGTGAAGCTCTAGCTAATAATATTGGTAATGATATTCTTAAAGGACTAACATCTTTTGAGCCTAGAGTTAATGTTGAAAGAATTAATGTTGCTGTTGACGAACCAAATGCACAGTATGTAGTAACCCTTATAGTCTCAATGCCTACAATTAAAACAGATACTAGCTTTAAGCTTGTTGGAACATTAAGTAATTTAGGATTTAGATTTATAAACGACTAATATGGCTGAATTTAATAATTATTCTCTACCTGCAGATGGTTATGTAGCGTTTGATGCATTAAGCTTAAAAGGCTTAATCACCACAAGATTAAACACCAACAATTTTTTTACAGATCAAAATTTTGAAGGCAGTAACATATCTTCAGTAATCGATATAGTAGCATATGCATATCACGTTTTACTTTTTTATCTTAATAGAACAAGCTCGGAAAGTACTTTTACTACAGCAGAGCTATATGAAAACATTAATAAGATAGTTAAAATTTTAAATTATAATCCTATCGGTTATCAGACAGCTCTTTTATCTTTTTTAGCTACAGCAAACGCAACATTACCGCCGGCAACCTATACAATTCCAAGATATTCGTATTTTTCCGTTAACGGAACAAATTATTGCTTTAACCGAGATACGACTTTTTTAAAACAAACACAAAATACTGAAGCATTAACTGATTTACAAGAAAATAATCTTCTTTATCAGGGAACTTTCGTTGAATACCCTACTTATCTTGCAGTTGGCGAACCTTTTGAAGTTTTAACAATGGCAGTTGTTAATGCTAATAATATAAGTGTACCGGTTGATCATTTTAACATTGAAGTCTATGTTAAAGACAATACTATAGCATCTTCTAAATGGGAAAAATGGTCTCCTACACAATCATTATTTTTAGAAAGGTCAAATTCTCAAGTATATGAATTAAGATTGAATGAAAATGAGCGGTACGAGATTAGATTCGGAAATAATGTAACAGGCAAACAACTAAACCCTAATGATGAAGTTGCAATTTACTATCTACGTACAGATGGTATACGCGGACAGATAGGACCAGGGCTACTTGATAACAATAAGCTCTTTTTTTATAGTACAGCTCGCTTTAACCAGATTAAAGCCGATACAACACCAGAGAACTTAAACATAATTACACAAGGTCAAGCAAACAACATACAATTTTCTAATATTGATTCGTCAACGGCGTTTATCGATCGCGAAAATGTAAAAAGTATTAAGAACAATGCAGCTAATACCTTTAGAAGCCAGTATAGACTAATTACTGCAAATGATTTTACTAATTATGTTAAGAAGAACTACAGTAATATAATTTCATCAGTTCAAGTTGTTAATAACTGGGATTATCTCTCCGGACATATAAAATATTACTTCGATTTAGGCGTTTCTAAGCCCAATCTTGAAAGCCGTGTACTTTTTAACCAAGTTAAATTTGCTGATGCATGTAATTTTAACAACGTCTACATCTATGCTGTACCAAAACTTGAAAAGCTAACAACATTAACAACAAGATCAAGTTATTTAAACACTTCTCAGAAGCAGCTCATTCTAAATGACCTTCAGCAGTTAAAGCTTACAACTTCAGAAGTTATTATAAACGATCCTGTCTATGTTGCTATTGATATAGGTACAAATTTTCCTGGTGAACCGCTCTCACCTTCAATTTGTGACAATTCATATATTGAAATTTCAAGAGATATTACATCAAAAAGAAATCCTGAATCTTTAAGAGATCAAATTTCAACAATATTTGCAAATTATTTCTCAAATCTTAAAGACAATTTAGGTTCAATTATCAGTTTAACGGAAATAACCAATCAAATACTTGCTATTCCGGATTCAGGTATTCTTAATATAGTAACAAAAAGAACTGAGGGTGATCAAACTATAACTATACCAGGTATAAGTCTTGCAATTTATAATCCTATATATCCTGAAGACGATATTAAGGTTACAACACAAGATACACAGCTTCCTTACTTTAAATTTCCGTTTTTGAACAACTCTTTAGATTTTGCTAATAAGATTGCCATAGTCACTCCCTCCATACAATCGATTCAGAAGGAGTATTAATGGCTTCGGTAAATTATACTTACGTATATTTTAACATAAGAGACTTTACCGGTAAGGAAACTCTTTCAGCTTTTACTTTACCACAAACAACTCTTACTTTTGTACCTGATTTCACATCTTCTACTGTACTAACTGCGGCTGATGCAGTTTCTAACAAATTATTAAGATGGGACTTCGGTGATGGCAATTTTTCTAACAGCCTTACAGCAAAACATTACTATAAGTTTCCTGGTGAATATAGAGTAAGATTAACTGTATTTGATAGATTTGGTAATGCTTATGATAGTTCATATAGACCGGCAGTTCAGGTTAATGATTTTATAAGAGATCAAACACTATTTAAAGACTTTGAAAGATTTATTTATGATGTACCTGCTAGTAAGATTATTGATCCATTAGAATTGAGAAGACAGAACAGCTGGCAGTCCTATAATGCATTAAGCAGCACTGGTTACACTATATATCTCTATGCATCCGGTGCATTGAGTCAGTATCAAAATCAAGATAATTTTTATAACGATAAATGGTCACATTTACGAGCATTAAGTAGATTCTACATTAAGCAACCCGTAGGCGTTTCATTCGAATACAAATTGGTTGATCGAATTACTGATAAAGGTACAGAAATTTATGCAAGAATAGTTGGAGAAGATTTTAGAATATGTTCAAAAAATGACTCTGGTAGCTTTTTTGTAGGAACTACCGGATCTTATACCTTCTATTACGTAGATGACACTACTAAAAACTATACTTCTCGAGAACCACCAATATTTATTTTTGCTACTCTAGATGCAGCTAAATTTAACGATAGATATACACAAAACAATGATAGCTATAAAGACATAAATTATATGCCTTACAGTTTTCAAAATCTTAAACCAGCAGTAATGCCTATTATTAAAGTACGTCACAATCCAGCTGAACATATTTCCATATCTACCACGGGTATTGTTGGTGAAGGGATACTTTCTTCAACAAAATTTGATATACCTGTTTTATCTTGGCAGAATACAGAAGTTCCTTTTGTTATAAGATTAAAAGACGAAGATAATTTTACAACTAAGACGTATCCACCGCTATCTTCTTCTACAGTTAACACCGCATTAACTTCTTTAACATCTTTTAATGTTGAGTTTGGAATGCTTAGAGACATTGGATCTGGATTCTCACCAGTTACTGGTATTTCCTTTTACGAAGATTTTGATAAAGATGCACCCCAAAGCATCGGTGCCTTTTATAAAGGATACTTTATAACCCCTGAACCTACATATAGCTGCAAGCTAACTGCAAGTGTTACAATTCAAGATCCTATTAATTACCCAAAGGATGCCTTCATAGGCTGGGCTGCTATACCACAATATGATGTAATTATAAGACTATTCAGAGAACAGATATATAGTTCGTGCGCTGGTGGTGTTACCCTTACTATATCTGCTGCTAAAAACTTTATTTATAATTATGATAACAGAAACATTTACGCCATTCAAGTAGCTCCATCAGGAGCTGGTGCAGGTAACGATTTTCAAGCCTGGTTTGCTGATGGATCTAGGGATTCGTTAATTAAATTTACTGCACAAGGTACACTTCTTTCTTCATTCACACTTTCATCATATCCTATATCAAACGGTTCAACTGTATCATACGTAAATCTTTTAAATAATGTCCTTAGTAGCTCTGCTCCTGCTAGTATTACTCTTGATGGCGAAAGTAATTTATGGATGGCTCTAGCTGATGCTGTCTCTGCTGTTAAAATCGACGGCAGATCAGGGCATATACTAGCCAATGCTTATCCTGACGTAACAAATATCACTTATTTCTTAAGTGGTGATTACAATATACCATTCTTAAGCGGTTTTGCTGGTGAAAATTTGGTTTATCCTGTTAGTATTGATTCAGACTTTGATAATAATGTTTGGATTTCATATACACATCCGGTTTGCAGCTTTTTAACCAAGTATGACACGTACGGGCAAATGTTAACAGTAATACCGTTTAGCCCTCAGCTCTCTCCTGGCGAAATATGCATTGATAGAAATAAAAATGTATGGGCTGCGGCAATGAATTTAACTCTTACTGGTGCTTCGTTTTCTGGCAGAAACGATTTCCTCTATAAATTTAATTCACGCGGCGATTTAACACCTGGCTACCCTATATCCGGATTCAGACTCATTGGTAATATTACTACTGATATGAGACAGAATCTTTGGGTTGTGCACGATAAAGATACAGTTACAAGAATTGACGGTATTGATGCTACAACTTCAGATTATGCAGCAGGATCTGGTAATTTTACAAATTACATCTGTAGTATAGGTGGTATAGCATCAGATACTAATGACTTTTTATGGATTATAAATAATTTCGATAACAAATTATATTTTATCGATACATTAGCTCCAAAAGTAAGCTCTGTTAATTATCTAAATAACATCGATCTTCTTTTACCAGGTCAGAGTCCTACCAACGACCTTTCATCATTTCAAGAAAGATCATACCTTGCGTATGGTGATTGGCTTGGTGCAAGATGGATTAATAAGCGAATGATACCAACAACTACAACCAGAACTATTACAGGTGAATCAAATATTTTTAATGTTTATCCTGTCTCCGGTCAGTATGGTTTAACTAAGATAAATGAAGATTTTAATGCCGAAGGATTTTATAAATCTTTAATCTTTACAGAAAGCCTAGAAGATAAAAATATATTCTTTAATAATTTTTTAGGTACTATAGTAGGAGGGCTAAGCGCTCAACCTTATGAACTAGGTAAAACAGTTTACGAAAAAATAGCAAATTATGTTAGCAACAGAACTGATATTGATAAATGTAATTTAGATGCACTAATATCATTCTGCAAAGAACTTTCTATACAATTCGAACAGTATAATTATCCTTTTCCACCTCAGCTAACTAGATTAGTAAATATTCTTTCAATAAAGCATAAAAATCTCTGGGGTGAATTGAATAAATTTGCTCTTAACTTCAGACAACGCGGTACGCAGTTTAATCCAGATTACGGTACAAACCGCGGTGAAGAGCTTTCAACAATCACATCTGTTATTACAACTGGTATACCTATTGTAGCTTATGAAACCTTTTCTAACAATTTTTTCTTAGTTAATGTTAATAATATACCCAACACTGCTTTAGGCACTATCTTACCACTTTCAACTTATACATATGATTGGGGCTGGAGCCTGGTAGCACCTCGTACATTGTCTGGGGATAGAATATCTGATTTCTATAAGTTTTATACATATATAGAGAAGTACGAAAACTCTCATTACGACAATATAATCAACTGGGATGACCCTCTTACAACCATAAACTACTATAATAGCTCGTTTGACTCGTGGAAAGGTACTAATGGCATAATGGATAGTCTTATTAGCTATGAACTAACAAAAGGCTTAAGATTGTTTTTAAGCGCTGGTGACATAGTATATAATAATTAAATAATTAAATGCTAAACTCGAGTAGATTTATTGACGAGCGATTATCTACATCGATTACATCGTTTAACCTTGTAGAGAACCCTATTGACAAGAATAGCCCTCTATCATTTCAAGCATGGCTAGAGTATAATCGCAATCTTTACTCAAATGCTGACGACTTTCTTGATAGATATCAATCTTATCTCAATAATTGGTATGATGTAAAAAATTTTAATAAAGAATTACGTGAAATAACTACGAGATCTTTATACACTACACTTATTAATGAAATAGTTTTAACATATACCTCTTCTGATGAAAAACGCTGGCTAAAGAACATTGATTTTAGTAATAATCGCGATCTTGCAGTTGCTGTACCTTTTTTTGCACAAAAAATAAAAGAAATATGTTTATATTATAGCACTTTACGTGACGATACAAAAACAGCTGTTACAAGATATAATCTTAAGGGATCTAATTTCGGTATTGAAAAGTTAATTTACAATGAAATTTCAAAATCTTTAGAAACTGAAGATTTAACTGACTTTATTCGTACAACAGGTATTGCTGTATCTGCGGTGCGTAATAATATGGTTATCGATGTAGAAGATTTATATGATACCTACACCAATTATCTAGATATAAGCAACAACTTACCTGCCTCTTCATATGATGCTTCCTCTGGCTTAAGAAAAGAATATTTTAATTTAAATCAGTATGATATCAATTCTAATTTGTTTATAGATTTTAATTCAGCTATTGTACA
>Ga0181358_1000998_pt1 | contig 12960 bp, 15 predicted proteins | sample Fa13VDMM110SD_FD_130096 | JGI IMG/M metagenome (GOLD analysis project Ga0181358, IMG submission 130096) | Freshwater viral communities from Lake Michigan, USA - Fa13.VD.MM110.S.D | ecosystem: Environmental > Aquatic > Freshwater > Lake | place: USA: Michigan | collected 2013-09-24
ACGCCAAGTTGCGTGAACGCTTTTTGGGGGCTTCACCTTTGAAGTTCCACGAATCTCACGATCAGCAAAAATGCCGAGGTTGCGCAAACCAAAAATAAACATCATGTGGTCTGCCATCACTTTTGTGCCTTCTCGCTTTTGTGCGTGAACTGCATCCTTGTTGCCTGTATAAGTTCGGCTAGTCATTTGGGTCTCCTTTGTCTTTGTCTTTCAAACCATTTGAAGCGAGCAATCCCGTAAGCGCACCAGCGAGCACGAGAAGCACAGATGAGAGCACTTCCCATCCTTTGGAGTCATTGGGTGAAACTTCCAATGGCTGTACGACGAAGGTGAGTGAGTACAAGATCATTCCGACAGACAAGATGAAAGTGAGAGAGAGTGCAAAACCAACCATTAAGACGAGTCGTGCTTTGATTTCAGAGTTGGTGTACTTCTTCATGGTGTCGTTGCTCCTGTTGAGGTATCACATCTCTGTGATTCGGGTTTCGTAGCACAGTCGCCTCGTACACGGTCACCACATGAACTGAATAAGATCACAAAAGGTATGACGAGAACAGCGAGGATGCGCTTCATACATCATCCTCTTCGTCTTTGTCCGCAAACTTCAACGCCATAACACCTAAGTTGATAATGAGACCTGCGCCTGCGATCAGCAATCCGATTCTTTTCGTGTCGCCCGACAAAGTAATCAGAACGAGTGAAGTGCCTGCCAGTGTCCACACAAGACCTGACGCTTCATCCAAAATCTTTCTCATGGTTCTAGTATCGCAAACATTGTGTTGCTCCTGCGACTATCCGATACGGCGTGAAGAAACAGGCACAACGACAAAGGTTGCTGATACTGCGACCAAGACACGACGAGTTGACACAGGCACAACGGAGTCCGTCGGAATGTAGCCGTCAAAACCTGAGCCACCGAAAATGTTGATCTCTTCCTCAAACGATTCCCGAACCTCTGTCGGCGCATCCTGAACGGCATCAACGATCTTGATGGCTTGCTCATCGGTGAGGTCGTCTTGAACGATTGCGTCAAAGACTTCTGCGGCGACTTCGCCTGTGATCGCTTCTAGTGCGTCGGCACTCTCAGCGACAGTTGTTGCCTGCTCCGCTGTGATGCCGTTGTCAACGATGGCGGTGATCGCTTCTAATACTTGCTCATCGGTGATCGTGTCGCTTCCGAGGGCATCAACAAAACTTGTGAACTCTTCCGCAGTGATGTCCTCTACGAGTACGGCGTCAAGGATGTTTGTAAAAGCCTCGTCGGTGAGCGGTTGTTCAAAGACCTGCTCTATGACAGCGATGAACTCCTCTGCGGTTAGGTCGGTTTGTAGTAAGGCTTCAGCAACAGCGACGATCTCGGCTGAAGTGTCTGCGTCGGCGAACGCTTCCACGATTGGTTCAGGGTCAACGGTTGGCGGTTGTGGTGCGAAGGTCGTCGTCGTCGTTTCGGGGAGCGTAGGAGGCGTTGTAGTGGTCTCTGCGATGCTCGTCGTCGTGGCAGGCGCACTCGTTGTTGGTGCAGTAGTAGAAGTTGTTGTTGTCGGGATTGTGGATGTTGTAGTTGGCGGTGATGTCGTCGTCGTTTCTACTAGGGATGTTGTTGTAGTCTCAGGGGATGCGGTTGTCGTGGTCTCAAATACGGTTGAAGTTGTTGACGGTGGCTCTGTTGTGGTTGATGTCGTTGTTGTCGGCGTTTCTGTTGTTGTCGTTGGCGGAAGCGTTGTGGTGGTTGTTGTGGGAACTTCCGTTGTGGTTGATGTCGTCGTTGGTGGAATTGGTGACTCCATCGTGAACGCTTCGTCAGGCACGATCTCTAAACCCTGCCCATCTATGTTCCACGCCAACATGAAACAAGAATCACCCCCGTTCTCATAGAACCATGCGTCAAGGGTTTGCGCACCAGCAGGAAGCGTCAACTCTCCACTCAAAGTCCATGAGCATCCCTGATCTTGCCACACACCGAACTCGCTGTCACCGATCTTGACTGTGCCGCCGTCGTCACTCGCAATCCAAAACTCAATGGTCTGATGCTCAGGGATAATAATGAAACCCGTGAAATGCACCATGAACTGATCTTCACCGCAGGAGCCGAAAGGTTCACCGTTGTAGTTGCGATTTATGTTGTTCTCTGTTTCGCTGTGGCAAACAGGATACGAGTCCTCTGATCGGGTCGGTGGTATTTCGTTCACGATGTATCCGACAGCGTTCAACCCTTGTATCGGTTCAGCCTGTGCAGGCGAAGCAAAGAATGAAAGCAAAGCGACAGGCGCAAAGATCAGGAGTCGCAAACCATTCACAGGAAACCAACAAACTCACACGACGGCGAGAGCGGCGATCACAGCAAGCGTTTTCATGCCTCTGTCGGTTCACTGATTGTTTGAGGGCGTGTTAACGGCGCAGGGGGTTCTGCGTCATGTTCCCAAAGGATTAGATTGTCACCAGAGATCGCCCAACCAGTAGTAAAACCTGCGTCAATGAGCAGTTTGATCATTGGGTTCTCGTCAATTGTTGGGTTTGTCATGCTGAAACCTCCATCAAAATAATTGTACTTTCCACACTGCTTGTTTGCACTGTTGCTGTTGCAAAAGCGAACGGACTATTAAGTTGCGTTTTGTATGTTGTTGCGCTTGTTGTTGCAGGGCTATCAAGGATCGTTGTACTTGCACAAAAGTTTGCTTGCTCTGCATTGCCTGAGAAACCGAGAGAATTACCAATAGTTTGAATGACAGTTGCGCCTCGTAAAAGTCGCAGGCTCAATGCAGTAAAAGCGTTGCCGTTACTTTTGTTGCAACCGTTTTGAGTAACAATAACAAGAATCTTACTAGATGACGATTGTGGAGTAATCGTTGCTGTAAGCGTTGTATCAACAAAAGTTGCAGTTGACGACGATGTTGAGGTTGTGGTTGTGCCTGAAACAACCTGCAAGATACGAAAAGCCCCTCTAAGGTCGTTTTGTTGAGCCGCAGTCAAGACAGCGCCCGATGTAAAGGTTGCGGGAAGGTTGGTGGGTGTAGCCATAATGTTTTCTCCTTAGAAGGATAGAAGGTTGTTGTCAAGAGTACCGAAAATAGTGTCGTTAAGTGTCATATATTGGTTGCTGTCTGTTGATTCAAAAGTGAAACCGATTGTATGCGATGAAGGCGAGATCGTATGATTGACACCTGACACGATGAGAGTCTGCGTGACTGTAAGCGGCGTTCCAACCGTGTAGGACTTCAACACTGAACAAATTCCAGTTAAATCAAGACTGAGACAAATGTTTTGATCTGCTTCTGAAAGTCCTATGAGTTGTGTTGATAACCCATTGAAACGCAAAACAGGGTTCGCATACTTGCCGAGCAAATAGTTTGCGATACTTGCAACCTCTGTGATCGTTGAGTTCAACAGGTCAGTGATTGACAACTGCTGATTTTGATAGAGAGCGATACTTGTTGAGTTGCTTGCAATCTGTTCAACTCCAGCGTCGGGGCTTTGAGCAACAATATAATTGTGCAACAATTCGTCACCGAACTCGTTACTCAAAGCCATATATGAGATTCCTGTGCCGTCATCGGTGAAGTTCGCTCCAGCGAGAGGGTTCAATACAGATGTCCTACCTTTGAAGGTTAGTGTGCCATCAGCGGCAATGAATAGGAACCCTTGCTCTGATGTTGTTACCTGTTGAAGATAGTTCAGGCAGTTCGTGTCCTGAGTGATATCAAACGCTCCGAGCGTTGACGAACCTGTCCCGATGCTTCTCCCCCCCTGATATGCGATCTCAGGAAGGTCAAGGATTGTGGTTACACGAACCGACGACGAATGTTGCGCAGGTGTGATCTCGTTCAATGCTTGGTTTGCAAAGACCGTGAACGAGTCTGCGCACTCGGCGGTCATCATGTCGTTGCCACTGATGTCATAATCCAAGTTCCAGTCAGTAACAACTCCAGTAAATATGGCGATGCCATTTGCTTTGATGATAATTGGGCATCTCGGCAACACAAATGGATAGTGAACGCTGGCAGTGTTGAGTGGGTCAAGAAGTCGGGAACTGTTGTCAAAACTGACTGTCGCTGAACCAGCGTTGAACTGATCTAACTGGCGACTACGACCACGAGAAGTGGTGATGCTTTGGCAAATGCTTGTCAGGTCAGCGAACGCTATACCGCCGAGCGTGCCCGTATCCAACAATCCGAAAGTGGCGCTGTCAAGTTGAAACGGACTACCGAAGCCAGTCGTCGTCTGAAAACCGACAAAGACTTCAATCGTTGGGAGACTCATACTGTGACGAACACTTTGCCGCTTCGTCGTTGAGACTTCTGTATAGCCTCAATGATCTGTTGACCAATCTGATCAGGCGTAGAGATCAGACCTGCGTTGACTGTGATGTTTGTTTGACTTCCACCGAGAGCAGAGTTTGATGTGATCATTCCACCTGTGGAAGGAGTGAACAATTCTGCTCCACGCTCTCCCACGACATAGGTTTTGTTGCCCTGAACTGAACCACCTAACGCTCGCTCACCCGCAATTTTGTAACCTTTTGATTTCATGTATCTACCGAGTGCCTCAAAATCAACCTTTGAATAATCCACAGCAGGAATGTTTCCTATTGCGATTCCTGTCAATCTTTCGGCGTTGCTGACCTGATCGGTGGTCATCCCTCCTCTGCTGGTTCTGACTTTGGCTTCAGCGTCAGCGAGCGAAAGTTTGGCATCCTTAAGAGCAATCGTTGAAGTAGTAACAAGATCGGTGGCTGTGGCTTCGGCTTCTTTTGCTTCCGTCAAAAGTTTGAGGGCTTCGGTGTAGGCATCCGTTCCCGTTTTGGCTCCGTTGACTGCTTCGTCAAGCAAGGTCTGTGCAGTCGTTACTCCGATTGTTGCTTCTTCTACTCCTAGTTGTGCTTCAGCAAGACTAAGTTCGGCTTCAGTTAAGACTTCGGTGGCGTCTGTTATTTCCTGCGCTGATGCCCCACTCTGAAGTTCTGTCAATCCGAGGGTTGCGTCAGCGAGGGCGTTTGTTGCGTCACGCTGAGCGATGCGTGCAAGTTCTAACTCACGAGGCTTATTTCGTTGCTGTGCTTTCGCCAGTTCCTTGTCTGCGTCAGCGAGATCAAATGTTGCCTGTGTGATTGCGTCTTGTGCTTCCTGAATGCTTCTTGCGCTCGCAGGAGATTGAAGGCGTGTAAGTTCTTTCTGTGCCTCAATGACCGACTGCTGTGCGTCTGCTAATCCGATGCCTGCACGAGTGGAGTTCCGTTGCGCTTCTTCAAGGTTCCGTGTAGCCCTGATCGCTTCTTTGCTTTCAATTCCAAATCCATTGAGCGTCTTGTTGAAATGTTCTTGCGCTTTCGCTGTTGACTCAATCGCAACCTTCAAATCTAGTGGTGCTTGCTCAAATTTCTTCTGTGCTTCATTAACAGTTTTCAGTTGTTTGCCGTAGCCCTGCACGGAAGCAATAAGTTCTTGGAAGCGTTCTGCCATCGTTTTGACAGTTCCACCACCTCCGCCTCCTAAAGAAGGAGTAGGAGTAGAGACACCGCCCCCACCACCCATCTCAGGGCTTCTGCGTGAACCTCCAACACCTGTCCCCTGAACATTTTTGTTGATGGTGTTCGCCATTATGATTGCTTTCTTGGTGGTCTGCTCCATCAAAGCACCCATCAAGTTGATCTCATAGTTCACTTCCTTAAGTGGCGTTATATCTGTTCCGCCGAAAACATTGTTGAACTTGTTGTAACCCTCAATGAGAATGTTGGCTCCCTGAATGAACTTGTTTATGAAAAACTCATAGACACCGAGGAACGCATTGATGTAGTCCTGCACGAACATCACGATGTTGTTCCAAATATCTTTCAAAGTATCTCTGAACCATTGAAACTTGACCGCCATCGCAATGACAGCAACAACTACTGCGGAGATAGCAATGATGATAAGTCCGATGCCTGTTGAAGCAAAAGCGGCACCAAACAAAACTGTTGCTGTTGTCGCAATAGTCATGGCGATCTTCAACGCAACAAAAGCGGCGACTATGCCGTAAATGATTGCGCCCGTTCCTTCAAGTTCCGTGAAGAAGTCAAGAAGTTCACCACCAAGAAACTTGATGCCAGCACCAAGACCTTCCTCGCCGACAATAGAGGCAAACTCATCCAAGATCGGAACGATAGTTGTAGTGATAAAGTTTGCAAAATCTTCAAGATACGGAAGCAACAACGCACCGAGTTTCTCTGCAACATTCTCTATCGCTACTTGCATTCTGCCGAAGTCTGTTGAAGTCGCTTTTGCTGTTCCGCCTACCTGAGACTCAACTTCAGCCAAGATCAGTTTCTGTGCTTCAAGAGTTTTGCCTGAATCAACAAGCGTTTTGATTTGCTCTTTCTGCTGAGCCGTGAAGTTGATGCCTGCACGCCGTAACGCTGTGATGCCTGCTATCGGGTCGCTTAACGCTTTGCCGAGTTGCATTGCCGCCGCATCAGCCGAGCCGAACACCGAACCTAAGTCCTGCGCAAGTGTGACCGCCTGAGTGAATATGTCGTTGCCTTCACCAGTAACATTCTGTACCTGCTTGAAAGTGAGCAGAAGGTTCGCTGTCTTTTGGATGAGTTCGTCGTCAACGCCGATCTGCATAGAAAGTTTGTCTGACAGATCAGCGACTCCCTTAGCACTAATTCTTGCCGCACCACCCGTCGCTTTGATAATTGCATTCGTTTCGGCAGTGACACGCTTCGCTTCCATTGCCTGACTGACGAGAGCCTTACCGACAATCCCTGCGCCGATTGCTAATCCTGCGCTGACTTTCGCAATGGATTTGAAAGCGTTAGTTGAAGCCCGATCTAAGTTTTTCAACACGAACGCCGACTTGTTTACGCCACCTTCAAGTTTCTTGAACTCCCTGACTGCACGGTTGATTCCTTTTGCGTCAAAGGTTGTTATCAGTGGGATGTTGATTGCCATTAGAATCGCTTTCCGAATTTGCCGAGAGAAGTACGAGACTGAGACTTTGCTCGTGCTGACGATGCCTTGTATTGCGACTTCCCACCTGTGGCAAAGATGCGGTCATTGACCATCTTCTCTGCTTTCTTGATTTCAGCGTCAACATCTTTTTCAATCATCTTGATGTTTGCTCTGATGACGGGATACATAGTTCGTGATGCGTTGCCGTGCTTCCTCCGCAGGTTGCGTGCAAGCGTTTCACCGTCTGCGTCGTGTTGTGCCATGTCGTAGATCATCGCCGCACCTTGCTTCTGTCGGATGCGCAAAACAGGGAAGGTTGTTCGGTTGCTTCGTTTGCTTCCACCAGCAATAGCGGTCACGCCTCGCTTCACTGCTCCGCTGTTGTACACGGGATAGTCCTGCGACCTCTTTGTTGTTTGCAGGCTAGGCGTTGACTTGTGTTGAGTCATAAGACCGCTGAGAGTTCTTGACGGGAAACCTGCTCTGACTTTCATCACCAAGGGTTGCGCCGCATCTCGCAATCCTTTCAGCGTGGCGTCGTAAAGAGTACGATCAAGATATCTCAACTCTTGTAAGACAGGTTGAAGCGATGTTGCGTCAATGTCTAAGAGGAGAGATGATTGTTGCGCCATGTCGCAAGTCTATCTGCGCTGGTGTTGCTGTTTGGTTCTTGCTTTCTGCACTTCAATCATCGCCTCAATCATCGCCTCAGATTCATTTAACAAAACTGACGGTGCGATACCGCTTTCAAGCGAAAGCCAAGCGATCAGTCGGTGTGCTGAACCTTCGGCAAAGGGCTATCAACGCCGCTGGTCTCTTCAGGTTGTGCTTCAATTCCTTGCACGCTTTCAATCCAATCAGGTTCAAAGGCGAGCGCAGTCTGCTTGCGACGCTTCTCGCTGTGCCAAGCAAGCCACGCAAGGTCAGTCAAACGCAGTTCTGTTTCAAACTGTGTGATGCTCCTATTCCATGTCCGCTCAAACGCAACGAAGTCAGCGAACACCGCTTCAACATCTTTGCTTTGTCCGTCGTTGTATGAAACCTTCAACCCTATTTTCATTTGTCGCTCCTAGTTTGGTTTTGGTTATGCAGTGGTTTTGACGATTGTTCCGCCAGTGAAAGTCAGCGAGGTAGAGGCAAGGTCACCAATGGCACCTGCTACAGGTGTATGCGAGGCGAGGAAAGCGTTACTAATCGTATAAAGCGGATTGGTTGCGCTGGTTGCCGCTGAATCATTCTTGATCGCAAGAGTTGTCGTAGTTCCGACTAGAGGAAAGATGGTTGCTTCCACGCTTGACGCCGCTAGGTCTTGATGCAAAGTGATGTCAACAGAAATGTTCTGAAGCCCACCAGCGAATGTGTGACCGCCTGAACCGAACGCTGTTACTTCAATGGAGTCAATCTCATAGTTCACGGTCACTGAGTTTGACTTGTTGCTCAGGTCTATTGCGTTAATCAAGATGCTTGCATTCTTGAGGCTGAAAACTGCCATTAGATGTTCTCCTTAGTAGATGCGGTTTCGGTTTTGGTTTCTTTCTTTACTTCTTCAAGATGTCCACCTACGACCAATGCGGCAAGGTTATCATCTGACATATCAACAGGTGTGACAGTCTCACCGACTTTGCCGAGTGTGCAGTTGTCGCTCAAAACTTTATATGACTTAGCCATTTTAATTCTCCTAATTGTGGACTCGGACATTGAAACTGATTTGCAGAAACTCTGCCTCTGCGCTTGTAACACTTGAAATGTTTGTTGACTGATCAACTATCAGTGTGCTGACAACTCCACCAAGGGTTGAGTCGGCTTCTAGAGCCGTGCGAACACTCAGCGCACCAGTCGGCGACAGGAACGAGTCTAGAGTTGCGTGTGCCGTTCTGTCGGTGTATCTGCCGACAATCACGAAGATCGTGTATTCCATCAAAGTCAAAGCGGATGTTGTTCCCATTGACTGATGGTAAGAGACACTATTCAGAACAGGGAAAGCAATCGGTGGGTTCAACTGGTCAGGTTGGATGGATGCTGTTCGCAAACCCGTGATCGTTCCGAGAGCGGTTTTCAATGCTGTGCTGACCGCACCGACTGTTGAAGGCATCAGGCAACACCGAGGATGCGGTACGGTGAGAGCAGGTCACGGACATCAGGGTCAACAGCACGCACTTGAAAAGCCATATCAGCAAATCCAACAACACCGAGAGCCGCATTGAGGCGTGCGAATCCACGAATGGATAGAAGCACGCACGCTTCACGAACATCATCAGGAACAGCATCCCAACCCCAAACTGCTGTGACTTGAACAAGCGGTCTATCAGGAGCGAGAATGATTGGAAAGGTTCTGTTACCGATAGCAACGATACGGTTGAAAGGTATTTTTTTCAAGACTGCGTTCAGCGGTTCTAGTTGGTAGTCCGTGCCTTGCGTCAGGGTTGTCTCAAAAGTTCCGTCGCCATTATTATCAGTTTTCACTATGACAGATGTTGTTGCGATGTCATCAACCCGAATGTTGTATGAGTCAATCGGATAGATGCTGATTGCTGTTGACGGGGACTGATAGAACCATCTGCCGCAGTATCCATCTATGCGTCGTGATGCGCCTTCAATAGCGTTCTCAATCAAGGTGTCGTCAATACTGTCCGTGACACGCAAAGCGGCTTTTACCTCTGCAAGTGTTGCGTATCCGTTTGTGATTGCCACGATCAGTCTTTCTTGATGACTCGCTTTGTCACGGCAGGCTTGTTTGCCTGTTCCGCTTGCGGTTCAGCAGTCGCAGTTTCAACGAGATGTCCAAGTTTGCCCAATGCTTCATCAACTTGGGCGACACGCTTCGGCAGGTTGCGTCGGACATATCCGATGCGCTCTGACAGCAATGCCACAATCTGATTGTTCTTCATCGCTTTTCTTCTTTCATCCGATAGTGGTCAGCGCAATCCCCAAGATTGCGCTGACCCACATTATCAGAATGTCGGTGTGATGAGTCCAGTACCGCCGACAAGTGCAAACGCATTTGGATAACGGTTTGCTGTGAATGCGCTGTAACCATAGACAATCATCGTGATGTCAAGTTCAGCCGCTTTCGGTTGCTCAAAGCGAAGCATCATCGGTGAACCGTCGCCATCTTCAAACAAGTGTGCTTCTTGCGTGTTGCCGATGATGATGACATCTTCGTTCGCACCTGCACCGTTTGTAGTGATGACATTGGCGTCTGTGATGATCGGCAAGCCGAGCATCGTATATCCGCTGTTGCCGTACACAGGCGCACCGTTACCCGATGCGAATGCTGGCTGACCGTTGAAGTTGGGAACAGGAACAGCGAGTGGTCGCTTCTGATCGTCAACTGCGGCGAGGAAGAATCCGAGGCGGCGTGGGTGCATCAAGATGAAGTTCGGTCCAGCAAAGTAGTTGGTCTGAATGCGCTGAATGCCATCAACGATCTTGGGATACATTTCTGCGACGGTTGGCGAAGCATCGGTGTAGGTGATGACCTGCGTGATGGTGTTCGTCAACGATGTTGCGCTTGTGGTCACATTCAACGAATCAAGGTTGGTGTGGTATGCGGCAACAAGGTCAGCCATTACGAGCGAGTCAATGTTTGTTCCACGCTCAATGGATTGGCGAGAAACATTCTGCTGACCAGCGACAGTGACAACCGAGATGTCCAACTTGGTGTCATCCATGTTGGTTTCTGAGACAGCGGCACCTTCGGTCTGAACTGCGGTGCTGACACCTGTGGTCACCTTTGAAATTGAAATTACCAGACCAGCATCGGGAAGTTGATGCTTGCGTGCGACATCAAGGAATGGGCGACCTGCTCTTGCGAACGGTGCGGCGAGTTCGGTGAGGAACTGTGGCACGATCAAGCCAGCGAAGTTTGCCGATGTGACATCACGACGCTCAATCCGCTCTTCTTTCATGTGGCGTGCGAGACGCTCTTGTGCGCTGAAGTCGTTGTTGAACTGTGCGCCATAAGCATCAGCGATAAACGATGACGGTGCTGATGGTGAGTAGGTGCGTGGCTCGCTCTTAACGACTGCAACGCTGGTCTCTTTGCGGACTTCAACAGCGGCAACACTTCGGGCTTCTAATTCCTCGTGTTGTGCGATGCTTGCATCTAAGTCCTTTGCTGAACGCAAAGCGGCTCCGATTGCTTCATCTTCTTCGGTGGTCAGGTCTCGTGCTTCGACTTCTGCCTTTGCGACGATTGCGCCTGCTTCTGCGATGTGCGCTTGACGCTTTTCGCTGAGTTTGATTGACATTGACATTTCATTCTCCTAGTTGTTGTGAGGTTCGGGATGGTGTCAAGTGGGATGTCTAGTGACTGCGTGTCGGCTAGTTCTCGGCTTGTATTTGCATTAGTTGGATTTGGCGTTTGCGCAAAGCCAACGGAGCAGTTGGCGCAACTGTAGTTGAGTCTGTGTTATTTGCTGAACGCAATTCTGCAACAGTTTCTTCGTATGCAGGATATGTTACGACGCTGACATCAAACAGGCGAACCTCTTTGAGGTCTCGCACGCTTCGGTCTGCGCTCCACGAATCCTTGACCGTTTGGAAGGCAAACGACATTTGGCTTAGGTCGCCACGACGCATCGCCGAGATCACTCGCATCGCATCAGGGTTGGTTTCATCTAGTCTTGCTTCAACCCTCAATCCGATGTCATCCTCTTTCAGCATCAAGGTTCCTGATCGTGTCCGTGCGAGTGGGATGCCTTCGTGGTCTATGAGCAGACGGACATCTGCGCCATCTTTGATGGTCTTGCGGAAGGCTCCCCTGCGCACATATTCAACCCAAGGGAGCGGCTCGCTCGGACTGTCAAAGACTGAGGCGTACCCCACGAGGGTTTTGCCGTCGTCGCTTGCACGAAGTTCGGCTGTGTTGTAGGCGATGCTCCTGTTGTTTTGAACGCTGGTAACCCACGAACTAGGCACAACAAGTTCACCATCTTCGGTCTCAATAGAAACAACCTCAATATCTTCAAGCGAGGTCTCATCATCAGATTCAACATCATCGCTAATATCTAGTTCATCTGCAACACTCTCTGCGTTTTCCATTGTTCTCGTTGCTCCTTCTTTGTTGGAATCATATCCACGACTGTTTGAGTATTTCGGATGTTCCCGATGAAGCAAATCATTGTCGGTGACATAGTTCGGATTCTCAGGCTTACCAGTTCTGACAAGAAACAAAAAGGCGTTCACTCTCGCCATTGCCCATTGCGCTCGTGTCATGTTCGGTCTGTGAGATGTAGAGAATGCACCAGCACCTCGCCGATACACAGATCGCAACTGACCTACCCGAACACGAGTCCAAACAGGTCGGTCTCGGTCAGCCATCTCTTTGTTGTGTTCAGTAACTTTATTTTGCAACGCTGTTTCTGTCGCTTCGCTGAGTTCAATATCGCCAACCTTGTCTGCGGCTGAACCAGCAGGATTTTTTTCGCTCCCGAAAATCTTGTCCATTGCTGGCGCAGGCGCACGCATTTCTTCTTGATCTAAATGTGCAACGATTCTCTCTGCATATTCCATTGTCCGAGTTGCCGCTCTCTTCGTCGTGCCACTTCCCCAAAGAAGATGCGCAACCACGCCTGCGGTGATCTCCCCTTCTGCTACACCTTCGGCTTCAAGGTCAACCATGTGCCGAGCAATCCAAGGGGAAATCTTACGCCACTTCGCTTCGGTGATGTTCCCTGCCACCATCTTTCGTGCATCCTCAACAGTTTGCGGTTGTAATCCGTCGCCTGATAATCCTTCTTCGTGATACTTCAAACCACGACGAGCGTTGCTTCGCATAAACTCGGGGACTGTCAAATCAAGATGTCGCTCTTCATCTTCATTCTCATATTCGTTCTCATCAGATGTTGCTATGTTCAACGCAGTCATTTGATCTAACGCTTCTTGATGGGTGTCGTGGCAACCACCCTCAACAGGAATGGTTGTGTTGACTTTGACAACAGCATGACCGTTGCAACCTGTTGCGTTCATTATTACTTCGTAGGGCATTGTCAGATACCTTTCAAGAGAAGCAAGATCAACTGTCTGTGCCGAG
>Ga0181358_1000999_pt1 | contig 12935 bp, 17 predicted proteins | sample Fa13VDMM110SD_FD_130096 | JGI IMG/M metagenome (GOLD analysis project Ga0181358, IMG submission 130096) | Freshwater viral communities from Lake Michigan, USA - Fa13.VD.MM110.S.D | ecosystem: Environmental > Aquatic > Freshwater > Lake | place: USA: Michigan | collected 2013-09-24
GTGCCCATCTGCCTGTAATTGCAGTGGATCCGCCCATCCGGTCCAATCGACTCGAGCAGTTTGTCCATGTTGGAAACCTTGGTAACGGCCGCCTTCCATTCGAGATACTGATCGATCAATGGGTAATGGCTTCGCAGGAATGCCAGCAGGTTCTGATCGAGGCTGGGAGCTCCCTTTTCATCCGGTGGCAGAAGGATCCCCGATTGCTCAAAGCGTTCCGCCATCTGCTTAGGCGCTCTCGGATTGAACCCCTTGTACAGCTTGGTCCCCAACCGCTTGTAGCCCGAGTCCTTTTCCCTGGTATTGAAGGTACCGTCTTGATCGCGAGGCAACCAAACATGAGGGTCATCGGGATTTTTAGCCCTGATCTCAGCATCAAGATTCTCCAGAAAAGCCCGCTTCATCGCATCCGAGCGCTCGGTTAACTCCACCAGCAACTGCTTAGCTCCCTCCTCATCGAAGCCAAACCCATGCCACTGCATGGTGGCAATCGGACGCAAGACGTCCATCTCGAGCTTGAAGATCTCCCAGAGACTGAAGCCTTCGCGCACCACTGACAGCTTGAGGGCGGCCGTCAGCTCAGGCACAAGCCTGGGCAAACAGATCACATCCCGCGCTGCATAGTGCAGCATCTCCTGAGTCTTCTCGCCACCCCAATCAGCTTTCTGTAGCTCCTTAGGCATAGGAGCCTTTAGTACCCTATTTACGATGGAGCCCAAGTCATTCTTGGCTCCCGTTCCATTGTTCACAATTTTTGCGGCGATCATCGTATCAAACAACCTTCCCCCCAGAACAACGCCTTCCGCACGCAGGAAGTTCAGGTCAAACGCAGCATTCTGAAGCACCTTCGGAGTCTTCGACTCCAAGAAGTCCTTGAGCTGAGCTAGGCCGCTGGCCTCCCAAGGGACCGCTCTTTCCCCCTCCGCACGCCATCCATCGAGGTCGACGATCAGCGCGAAATCTTCAGTGCCGATCTGAATTAAGCAAACCTGATTGGTCAGCGGATCAAGGCCCGTAGTCTCGGTGTCAACCCCAACAATGCAGCCCTGCTCTGCGATCTCCTTGAGGCGACGCCTAAGTAACGCCTCCTGATGGGGGCCTGAGACATAGTCGAAATCAACGCACTCAAGGGCGTGAATGTGCGCTTCGGTTTTTAGCGATGGCATTGTGGGGTAACCAAAGAACGTAAATGGACAACCTCTCGCTTCAATTCGCAGAGGCCGCAGCTCTCCAAGACGTTGATAGGTGCACCAACCTCGAAGACCTGAAAAAACTGACCAAGGTCCTGATCAAGGGTCATTTCCAATCCAGGGGCTTTATGGCCACACTCATGAAACAGAACCTTGAAGAGATGACCCGTATCCCATTCCATGAACGGGACACGAGCTTGTTGCTATCAGAAGAAAGAAAAGTCAAGTAGGTTGTGTGGAGCAAAGCTCCGGTCTTGGTTGGCGGAGCGGCGCGACCGCCAACGGTGAACGGTGGTGTCGCAGAAGGAGGGGCTCCCCACCCCTCCTTTTGCCGTATCTGGGCATCCTAAACGGCATACCGGATTTGGACAAGGCGGGACACTGCAGATAGTGCCGCCGGCCTCCCGCTACCCAAATACAGCGTCGTACCCCCCGTCCTCCTCGTCATCGAGCACGGCCTCGGATTGCCTCGCGCGCGCGCACGTAGTGCGATTGTGCGTGTCTTTTAGCCGTAATTCCTCCAGATCGTCCTCGGGGACTGGATTCATGTTTTGGACATCCAGAGGCTTGTCCGAAACTGGTTGCTTTTCGGCAAACTCAGGTGCTGGTTGATCCAGCGTGGCCTCCGGTGGCGCCTCAAGCTCCGGGACTTTCGGACATGCGTCCTCGGTGTCCGAAACAGATCCCTTGCGCTGGAAGAACTCTGGGATAGTTTCGGAAAAAGACACTCCAATCAGAGACAACGCACGCGAGGTTCTATAGATGAGAGGGGGGCGTCCCGAAGTGAGACCGCCCCTGTGGTCCGTCACCATCAGCCCGTCCTCCACCCACCGATCCAGCCACCTCCCCACAGTCTTCTGGGACGGCATCCGAGCACGATCTCCCTGAGCCCCCCGTACGAGCCCCAGCAGCTCCTTCCACACCTCCTCCCTGGTCATTCCAACCCGAGCGCGTTCCTCGGCCTCCTGGGCCTTGCAGCCCTGCTTGACGATGTCCAGCACCAGGGTGAACGGATCGGCGTCCCCCTGCCCCTGGTCCTCGAGCCTGACGGTGGGTGTGTAGTCGTCCACGGAGTAGGCGAAGTTCTCGTCCCGCTTGACCTTGAGCAGATCCCCCTCCCTGCCTGCCCGGCTCTTCTTGATCTGGATCATCCGAACCGAGGACGGAGATTCACCCCGTTCCCTCAGGGCCTCCTTCTCGTCATCAGTGAGCTTCCTGAGGTGCCACTGCTCATCCACAGCATTGACCAGATACCGGTTCCCCCGGATCTCGCCGTTGGCGTTGTCGTGGTGGATCCAGACGATCGAGCACGCTGGGAAGCCGTCCTCAGTCGGGCTGCCATTGGCCTCGTTGTACCAGTAAAGGGGCGTCGCAAAAGCCTTCTCAATCTCGCTGACCTGCATGCGGCTTGAGCAGGATCCGATCGAATCGACGACCACCAGGACCGGCTTGTACTGCTTGACCCAGTCCGCGAACTCGCGCATGTGGTTGAGCTGAAAGCCCCGGATCACATGAAAGTTCGGGTCCGCCGGATCGATGTCGTTGTCCTGGAGATCCCGCTTGAGCTTGGCCAGGGTCTGGTCGGACTGAATCCAAAGCACCGGGCCTTGAACCACGTTTACATCGATGCCCCGAACCCGCATGGCTCGCCCACTGAGGACCGCCTTAGCGAGGCCCATACAAGCCGAGGTCTTCCCCACCCCACCCGAGGCATGAAGGATCACCTGTCCAGGCCGTACCAAAAGGTTGGGAATGACGTAGTTCTGATCAGCCACCTCGTCAAACCATCGCGCCGAAGCGTTCTGGGCATCCGCCGACTTCTTGTACCGGTACTCCCCGAGGGCGGCTTCGCACTCCTTGCCATTCATCCGGCGGCCAGTTTCGACAGCCAGCTGGCCCATCCGATCGGAGCGCACCGAGGGGTTTCGCTCCATGTCGTAAATGCGCCCAAGCTCCTCGAAGAACTCAACAGAACCCATGACCAGGCGAGGCGCCTCCTTGGTCACCTGGGCCCGGGCGTCCTCCGGGTAGTTGAAGCCAATCTCCTTGGCGATGTCAGCGACGTAGCGCTCGAGGTCCGGTCCCTGGGGACGCTCGGCATGCAGATCGTTGACCGTGATCTTGTGGACGAAGTCGAGGACGTCTCCCCCGACCCCGCACGCCTTGCAATCCCAGCAGCCGCTCTCCTTGGAGTACTGAAAACTGGTACCGCTGCGTCCCCCGTGCCAAGGGCAGCCACTCATGCCCTGGGGGTTGTCACCGGCCCGCTCCTGCCAGCCGTACTTGTCGAAGGTCGGGTGGTTGAAGATCAGATCCGCCAACCGAGGCCGGAGCCTGGCCTGCACCTCCTCCTTAAAGAACCAGCCGCGGATCTGCCTGGACGGGATCGCTGTTTCTCCTAACTCGGCATCCAGCGCCTTCTGATCCGCATCACTGAGCCACTGGACCGGCTTGCGCTGCACCCGGAGCAGGTCCATGACCCACTCGGGAGCCATGGCGACTAGTCCACCGTTGTAATTAAGGAACCGGTACCGCTTCTTGGTCTCTGGGTGCGGGCTGCCTGGCACGACGCTCTGGCAGGCGTTGAACCTAAGCACCACCTCTTGGTACTCCGGGTTGGTCTCTGTGCCCGTCACCTTGCCGTCCTGGCGTTCCACATCGCTGTGACCCATGTGCCAGACCCCATCAGCGCGAAGGATCAGGGTTTTGACATGACGCAATTCAGGTACCACCGAGCCCGGCACCCGATACAGGATCTGCCTGCGCCCCTCACGACCACTGGTCCAGGACATGGATGACTCCTGTCCGTAAGGCTCGTAACCCAATCCAGCCGCGTCCCGGTAGCGCTGGTCAGCCTCAGGGCCATCGATGTCAAGGGCAATCAGGCCCCCGCTGAACTCACCGGTGACCACCCCGAGGCCGGCGTACCCAGAATTGGCCTTGTATGCCTCGATGCACAGCTCCCTGGTGAGGGGCTTTTTGGCCCACTCCTTCACATAGGTGGCCTTGCCAGCCACGGGGATAAACGCCCACCAGGCCGGGAAAACGTCGCGGCGCAGCAGTTCAATGGCCTTCCCCTCCAAATCAGGAGAAGGGCTTGCGGAAGTCGTGGTTGTCATCTAAGGTTGGGTCGCTTGAGACTCCAGTTGGAGCAACACTGTGGCCCTTCCCCTTCCAGCGGGGGAGGGCTTTTCTGTGTCGCAGCTCAACCGGCTCTGAACACGGTAGAGCCGCTACCTGATTCGAACAAGGGGTAATACTGCTGCATTTTGCTGAAAAGGTTTGAGCTTTCACTCAAAAGGATTTAATGTCCCCCATGAGACCAGTGGTGCGTTTCCGCAGGTCTTTACCTCAGGCGCTGTACCCCATGATTCCATCGCTAACCCCGACGACAACACCCCTAGAGAACTTTGAGCAGGGCAACCAGACCTTTGGGTTGCTTTTCACCCGCTGGATGGACACCAACCGCTGGTCCCATCCGGTCATGGTCTTACTTGCTAAGGCATGCCTGGACAACGTGGGTTGGCTGCACTCCAGCCAGATCAGCGGCCTGAGGCACGTAAAGCTCGCCAGCCCAGGCCCCCGCACCTTTATCGCGATCGAACGGCTGAACTACTACGTCCACCGCTACGCCACGACCAAAACCCTGCTGCCCAATACCTCCAGTAGCAACTTCTATACAGAGGCGTATGCGATCACCGAGAACGGCGCTCCCCCACCCCTAGGCTGGTGGGTAGAGGTTTTCTGCGGCCAGCGCATACCGCAAGACGTCGACCTCCACCAAAAATTCTTCAATGACGAGCAGGCCGAAGCCTTCTCCCTCCGTTGGGCCTACCTCATCCGTCGCTTGATGATGCAACAGGGCGTTGACGTAATCATGGAGCTGGAGAACGTAATCCGGGCTAGCTACGCCCCCCGCGACGCCGAACGAGTCAAGCAACTGATTGCCGTTATTCAGAACCGTGGTGTTTGGACCGCCTCTCAACTGACCAACGAACTACCCGCGATCACATCCCTTACAGCTGCGATGGGGGGCCCCTCAACCGAACAAGCCCTTCTAAGCGAGGCCCAGAACTGAGTTGCAGCAAGGGATCTGCGTAAGACAACCCTAAGCCAATGCGAATACTGCATGAAGCCCGAGAAACCACCGCCAATGGTGCCCAGGACAACTTTGCCTCCCCCAAAAGATAGTGTACCTTTTTTGGGTAGCAACAATCATCTTGAACATCCCTGCTAACGAACCCAATCAGGTCCCTATTACCTGGGACTACCTCCGTCTCCAGGCGATCGTCGTCACGCCAGGGGTCTGCAAGCCCCAAGCCAACCTCCATTGCCTTGAAGAAGAAGGCGGCTGGATCACGAGGGTTCGCTGCGACGACAGCTTTTTGGAGTACCTCAAGCCATACGCCGAGCTCCTCGAAGCAGCCGAGGCCGGGCTGGACACAGAGTTCCCTGTAGTTCCCGTCGAGTTCCACCACGGCAGAGCCATGTTCAGCACCCGTGGTGCTGAGATGGATTACCCGGAGTTGCGGGATCGTCGGCGGAGCCGCCTACCCGCCCTTCCTGGAGCCATGACCCCCCCGCCAGAGTTCTGAATTAGGTTGACACTTTGACCGTACCCGCCTAGGATGCACGGAGTCGATCGCCAGGTTTGGGCACCAAGCACCGTCTCTACGGCCAGCCAAAGGCAAAGCGGCATCTGTATCTCACAGACACCGCTCACCAACACCTCGTCGACTTGGCTTCAGGCTCTGGCACTTCCCCATCCGAGGTCTGCGAGCAGATCATTCGGAACCACGCCACCGCCACTGCCATTCCATCCACCTAGGCACTCTTAGCCACATGACAACCGCATTTCTTTCGCCTGAACTCATCGAAGAGATTTCGAAAGAGTCCACCAATACAGGCCGCTACCTCAACCCTTCCAAGATCCAAGGAGAGGTTCGTGTCCGCCTGTTGGGTCAAGGCATTACCGGCTTTGGCGGATGGACCACAGATAAAAAACCAGTCCGTTGGCAGTCACGCCCCGAGGAGCTTCCCGCGAACCTGGCCCCCGACATGAGTGGCAACCTCACGGTCAAACGCTTTCTCGCGAGCCTGGTCTACGACTACTCGAGCGGTGACTTCAAGATCATGGAGATCACCCAGAAATCCCTGATGGACCAGCTGTTCAAGTTCATGAAAGACGAAGACTATGGGGACCCGAACGGCTACGACGTCAAGATCAGCCGCACCGGTGAAGGCAAGAACACCGAGTACAACTTGGTCGCCGCCCCACCCAAGCCCCTGTCCAAGGACATCACTGCCGCCTTTGACAAGCTGACCTGCAACCTCGAAGCCCTGTTTGATGGCGACGACCCCTTCGCTGATCCTTCGGCCTGATCCAACCGATCCCTAAATGGGGTGGACAGCATCCGCCCCTTTTTTAGTAGGATTGATCAAAACCATTTATCCATGACAGCACAGAGGCCCGCTCTTCTCAACGTTTATGCACGCAACGTTGAACATTGTGCGTTTAAGCGTGGATGGTCGACCACAAAACTCGCCACCGAGCTCGGCATCACGCTGAACACCCTCAACCGCATACGTTTCGGCCGCAGCCGTTACCTCGATCCAGAGGTGTTGGCGGCTCTCATCGACTTGTTTGCCTGCGAGCCCAACGACCTGCTGCTACCCCAACCAGGAATCGACTACTGCAGTGACACCAGCAACCATTGACCAGCGCATCCGCGCCCTGCCGCTTTACGAACCCATCCGTTCACACGACGGCGACGAGCGTGCCTACGACACACCCGTAGGTAAGTGCCCCTCAGTCACCACCATCCTTTCTGGTTCTCGTGACCAATCAGGTCTTGAAGCTTGGCGTGACTCTGTTGGTCACGAGCGCGCAGACTTCATCTCCTCGCTGGCCTGTTACCGCGGTACCAAGCACCACCTCTGGACTGAGGATTACCTCCGCGACGGCACCGAGCCCGGCTTCGACTTCCTCAACACCCCGTACTGGAATTCGACACGCTCATTCCTCGACACCATCGACACCACGTTGTTGATGGAGGGTGCGATCTGGCATCCGTTGGGCTATGCCGGTACCCTCGATTGCATCGCTTACCTCGCTGACGACGACCTTCAACCCACACTCCTGGATTGGAAAACGGCGGATAGCAAGCGCAAGCCCGACAAGATCTACGAGTACTCGATGCAGTGTGCTGCCTACGTCGCCGCCGCTAACTACGTCTACGGCCACATGGGCCTGTGCATAGGCCAGGCCAAGATCGTGGTCGCTCTACCCGACGACAAACCTCAGATCGAGACCTTCGATGCAAAGGCATTGGAGCAACTGTTCAAGCACTTCCAGGCCCGCTTACAGCGTTTCACCTTTGCCAAGTCGAGGCGGAGGAAGAAATGATGACGAAGCCTTACAAAGTCGATTACTTGAGCTACGCCCTCCGGGCCACCCTCGTTGGCCAGGTTGCAGCCACCCGTGACATTCCCCTGGACCAACTTCTTGACCCCAGGTGCGAGAAGGTCAAGGCCATCGAAAAGGATCTGAACAAATTCGGCATCCATCCTGATGGCTTAGCCACCAATGGCTTATTAGCCCTTGGGATGTTGTTCAGCTCACCCAATACCGCTAACCGAATCGTGGATCTCTTGACAGAAGAACTCTGGGAAGTTTTGGGCGACCCCCAAAGCGGTTCACCGCCCGAGCTGTACCGCAAAGCGGGCCTTTCCATGTTTGCCTCGATCCTCGCAATCCTCCGCCCTAGTGATGACTGAACCCCGCACCACACGCCTGATCGGGTTGTACAGCCCAGCCCCCCAGTCAGGCAAATCCACCGTAGCGAGCTACCTCACCGAGCTCGGCTACTACAACATCCCCTTCGCTGGTCCCCTCAAGCGGATGATCCGCACCTTTCTTGTACAAGTCGGCTACGGCCCTGACACGATCGAACACCTGATCACCGAAGGCAAGGAAGAGAAGATCCCAGGCATCGACGTGACCTCCCGTCACCTGATGCAAACCCTAGGCACTGAATGGGGCCGCACCTGCGTCCATCCCGATGTCTGGCTGCAGTGCTGGCAGACAACCGCCACCCGTTACATCAAATCCGGCACCCCAGTTTCCTGTGATGACGTCCGCTTCCCGAACGAAGCGGAACTGATTCGTTCACTCGGTGGTGAGCTCTGGCTCGTCGAACGCCCCTCCGCTCGGCGTAGCACCGAGCACGCAAGCGAAGGTGGTCTGGACAATTTCCCCGTCTTCGACCGCCGCATTGTCAACGACGGAACTCTGCTGGATCTATACCAGCAAGTCCGTCAAATCCTTTCCCCTATCCCTGTTCTTAAGCACTGACCATGAAAACAATCGATCGCCTTTCCAAGATTTCCGCAGAGCCCGGCGATCTCCCTAGGCATCCCTGGTGTTTCACGGTTGGCCAAGAGGTCTACGTCGCTGGCCGCGCCCAGTACAAGTACACAGTCCTCGGTGGCGAGCTCTGGGTTGGCTTCCCCCACCTTCACCTACTTGATGAATCAGGCCAAACCTGGCGCATCCCCCAACTCCACGTTTCGAGCAAGCCAATTCTTGACTGACTATGGAGAACCAACCAATTGATCCCTTCTTTAAGGTCAACGCCCTTGCTCGAACAGAGCAACCCCAAACGCTGATCTGGTGGGCGATGCACCAGGACTACTCGGAGAATTTCGTCTTTGATCAGGACCCACCCCCCGAAACCGAGGCCGGATCTCTAGTCGTCAAACACCTCCTTCAAGGTGAACGCGGCCACTACGGCCCACTCGAGCACCCATCCATCACCCTGAACTGCGGGTGGTTCCCCCACTCAGTGATGCAGCAGGCCCGAACCCACAGGGTGGGCATCAGCTTCGACGTGCAATCGGGTCGCTACACCGGCAAGCGCGTCCTCGATGTCTGCAACGGCATCCGTGACGTCGAAGAAGTCTTCTACCTGCGCCCTGTGGGCCTCTACCGAGACCGCCAAGGCAAGAGCTACGAGTACACCGAAGACCAGCGTTTGGTTGACCGCTTCATCTGCGTCGACTCAGCGGCTCGTTACATGCTGGCCATCAGGAATGGCTTCTCCGAGGAGCACGCCCGGGACAGTATCCCGTACGCCATCCGCCAGCACTTCATCGTCTCCTTCAACCTGCGCAGCGCCCTGCACTTCATGGATCTGCGGGCTAAGCGCGACGCCCAGCTCGAAATTCAACAACTCTGTGACCTGATCTGGCCCCACCTGCAGGCTTGGGCCCCCGAGATCTGCGAGTGGTACGCCGCTTCGCGCCTGCACAAAGCCCGCCTCGCCCCGTGAACCTACGCCGCTTCTACCAGGCACTCCTCACCCGGGTCTTCGGTCCCCTGGTAATCGAGAACGACTCGGAAGCCAGCCCCAACCTCGACAAGGCTCATCTTCCCTTGGACACGAAGCCCATCCACTTCCATCCGGCCAATGGACGTCCGCTCCCCGCTCAACAAGACATCCCAGCCGGCACCCATAACCAAATGATTACGCCAAACATTTACATTGACTCAACCAGATTCGGTTGACAACTCCCAAATGGCCCAATCCGAGATCAACACCTATCTATCCGAAATCGGACGGCACCCTGTTCTAGGGAGAGAGGCGCAACTGAGGCATTGTCGCCGCATCCACGCCTGGATCCACCACGAGGGTGGCAAGACCCTGGCACCCGCCCATGTCCAGCGACATGGGAAACGCTCAATGGAGGTGATGATACGAACCAATTTGAGGCTCGTTGTCTCCATTGCCAAGCGCTACCAGAACCGAGGGCTTGACTTGTCCGATCTGATCCAGGAAGGCAACCTGGGCCTAATGCGGGGGCTTGAGCTGTACGATCCCACTCGTGGGTACGCCGTATCGACGTACGTCTACTGGTGGATTCGACAAGCAATCAACCGGGCAATCCACAGCTACGCCCGTGTGATTCGGCTGCCTATAAATACCCACGAACTTCTGACCCGCATCGACCGTTTCACCTACGAGTACAGCACCCTCAACGGAAAACCACCCAGCATTACCGAGATCGCTGAGTACACAGGGACTACCAACGAGCGGCTCCATCAGGTCATGATGACAAACAGTCTGACTAGTTGCACGTCCCTAGATGTCACCAACAAGGACCGGGGTGCTGCAATCGTTGACCTAATCGCCAGCCCTACGAGTAATGACGACTCAGATCCAGACGATGCCCTCACCCTCGAGGCCAACCGAGAAATGCTTCAAAGAGCAATAGTTCACTTAGCCGCGAAGGAAGCCAAGGTGATCCAAGGAGTCTTCTTCCATAACCAAAGCTTGAAGGACCTGGCTACAGAGCTTAATGTCAGTCGTTCTCGAGCCAGCCAGCTCCGGCAAAGCGGCCTACGCAAACTACGTTTGATCCTCGCAATGCAGGGTGACGCGCCCTACTCCCACTGACGAGATGAATCAACAACCCATAACTCCCACTGACGAGATGAATCAACAACCCATAGTTGCACTGCGCTTCTACGAGCGGTGGATGCTGGAGTTCCTAGCTCGCAGCCCCCGGATCGAGCGCCTCGTGGTTTTCCAAGCCGTACCCGAGATGCCAGAACCGCTGACCCACCCCTACGTCCACCAACTCGAGCGCGCCTACCAGGCCCCGCCTGCGGGGGAGTAGAGTTCCACAGGTTTGATTTTTCGTCAAGTGGCCGGCACCGGTAGGTACAAAACCTCTTTGCAGCCCTTGCTTCAGCTCTGCGAAGAGTTCTATAAGCGTGACGGTTTTGTCAGCTGGAGTGACGTCGCCCGCGCCCTCGACGTCTCAAGGCAAGCGGTACAAGGTCGCCTTAAGCAGGCCGTCGAGTGCGGCGAGCTGGATCCAGAGACCTTTGAGCGTTTCCGCTCCATGTCTTCTCGACGTGCGGCAGCCCGTCAAAACGAAGAGGAACGTCGAAACGCAGCCAAGTTGACCGTGCAGGTCGGTCTGACCCCCGAGAACGCCGCCTGGCTACGAGCCCAATGCGAACTGAGAAGAATTACTACCACAGATATCATAAACGGACTAATAACAAAAGCCCGGTTAGAAGCTAACAAATAAGCCGAGCACACAATACATATACATTAAATTTTCTAGGCGGGGTATATGCCCTAGGCCAGGGCCCCGCCAATCCGGGCATGCGACAGGTGAGACTCACAGCCTCGCGGCAGGGGTTGACAGGTTCGCCAGCCTGTGCCAGACTGAGCTCACGCGCGTGCCCGCATGCGCGGTTCCTTCCCTCCCTCAATGGGAGCCAAGCCAGACCAGTTGCTTGACAACTGGGGGACCTTGTGCCCATACTGGGGGAACCGAGGCGCAAGCCTTGGGAACCTTGACAGCTGATTCCCCGCCGCGCGATCCCCCCGGGCTTGCGAGCTTTGACCCATAGGGTCAGGTTCCCCCCGGGCCGCGCGACAATCGATCAGCTGCAGGGCTTGACAGGATCCCCGATCCTGTGCCACACTCTAACCAGTTCCTAATCACTCCATGATTTGACCCAAAGCGCAACCAGACAAGCGCGGCCGGACGGGCGGAACCCGTAGCTATAGCTTGCAGTGTGCCCAGACTGACTGGGCGCTAGCTCCTGCACCTCACGTACGGCTTGCTCGGGTCACACCGAGCACGACGAACGGACCAACACGACCTGACGCCAGAACAGCTGGCTAGTCCCAGGTTGAGGTCTTAGTAGCCGATAGCTGGGGACAGGTAGGCGAACGCGGAACCTTCTGCTGGAGGGCACGCTGCACGTGTTTATAAAGGACCCGCTTCTGCAAGGGGTCCAACGCTCATCCTCGACAGGGGAATGGGCCGGTGCGCCAGCCCCTTAACGACTGGCTTGCAGGCATGGTAGTTCTGATCTACCCGGTGCTAACTCCCGCTGATTAGCAACGGTCACCGCGTGTTGACCGTGGCAATGGGCATAAGGCTCTGCCTAACACGCACAAACCATCTCCCCCAGAAGTTCCCCCTGGCGCACTGCGTCAGGGGGTCTTTTGGCTGAGGTGCTTTGCACCTCCATCTCCTCTAGCTGTGAGTATCAGCATGGATTCCGTTTATTTTCAGCACCTTTGTACCTACAACGACCGCAACGGCAACCCCCGCCGGCTCTATGTCCTCATTGTCGACGGCACTCGTACGGCCGCATGGGACGAAGGCTACAGCGGGTGCGATGCCGTGCCCGGTCCTTGGCGTAACAAGGCTTACCGAGCCGAGCGCGTTGAGATCACCCCTGGTCTCTACTACGAGCTGCGCCGCACACTTCCCTCCCCTCGCTACGCCGACGAAGTGCCCGGCTTCGCCCATCTCTGCGAGCTCGTCTGACTGATACCTGAACCAGTTACCCTCCATACCAGTCATGATCTTTAACTCCCGTCGCGCTGACTGTTCCGGTTACCTGGAGCTGATCTGGCGTGCTGACGTGCCCCGCCCTGACGGGGCCACCCCCCAGGCCATTGCCTACATCACCGACATGTATGGCTCCATCCGTAAGCCCTGGTACTTCGGTGCCTACGGCATTCATACCGTCGAAGGCCCAACCGTGGCCTCTGTCAAAACAGAACTGTTCTCCCTAATCGAGGCCGGCCAATGACTGCCCACAACCACGCCATTCATGCCTTTGTATGGTCCGAAGGCATAGAACCTGGCACCCGAATTAGCAACGACCTAATGGCTCGCATCGCCCAGGACTGGGAGCGATTCCGCGACCAA
>Ga0181358_1001003_pt1 | contig 12906 bp, 28 predicted proteins | sample Fa13VDMM110SD_FD_130096 | JGI IMG/M metagenome (GOLD analysis project Ga0181358, IMG submission 130096) | Freshwater viral communities from Lake Michigan, USA - Fa13.VD.MM110.S.D | ecosystem: Environmental > Aquatic > Freshwater > Lake | place: USA: Michigan | collected 2013-09-24
CTGTTGAACGTGAAGAAGCACACCGCGCCTGGCGTTGTGGTGCCGATTTCGTTCTGGTTGGCTATCAACGCAGTCTGCGAAAACGGGGTGCCGCCTGCGTCGTTCTTCTGCGCCAGCATGTGCCCATTGGCCGACTTGCTGGCGGGGTTGGAGAAGATCAAGAGCGTGAAATCACCCGTGCCCGCGCCATCGCTGGTGACGATTGGCTGAGCCAGGAACTCAACGTTTGTCTGCCCTGCTACGCACCGCGCAGCAAGGCCGCCGGCCACTGGCTGGCGTGTCGTGTTGTTGGTGGCCGCGATCAAGCCGCCAGCCATGCCAACCCACGGTGATTGCGCTGACCACTGGAAAGCGGTGCCCCTGTTGAGCGGGTTACCAAGGTTCATTCGTGCCCCGCCCGCAGGCTGCCGCGTCGGTGTAGCAAGTGATCCGGGTAACCAGCGCATTAGACAGTATCCAAGTTAGTGTAGTCAGTGATGAATGCTTCAACAGTAACAGCGTTACCAGTGTTACCAGTAAACTCAATCTGTACGTGACAGCAGGGAGGGATAACGATGCTTAGCGGAGTAACAGCACTAGCAGTGACCCCACCGCCTCCGAGAACTGCAAAGGTCTTCCAATCAGCACCTTCAGGGCCAGTAGCAGGGGTAGAGCCGGTGGTGTGTGCAACATACACCGTAGCAACGCATTGAGCAGTGGGAGCAGTGCCGTTAGTGATCTTTGCAGTGATTAATCCACCATGCTTACCAACCATGCTGCGAGCAGCGCGGGTAGCAGCACCAGCAGCGTTACTAACACTAGCCTGTAGCGTTGCTGGTGTGAGAGTAACAGTAGTGACACTCATAGCGCTACAGCATCCACAGCAGCGTCTACAGCAGTCTGCACAAGGGCATCAGAAGCCCCGAGGATCACTGCAAGGGTGGCAGCACGGTTCTGAGCCAACACACTCCACAGAATGCCCTTAGCAGCCTGCCCAGGGTCTTCAAAAGCTTCTTTAGCCCACTTTACACGGTTAGCGTGGTTAGGCGTTGCTTCAGCTTCTGTACGAATCTTCTCAGCAGCAACTGCACAAGCCACTTGAATACGGGTAATCAAAGGACTGTTGTTACTGGCTTCAACAAGTTCAAAGTAAGTTGCCATATTACACCAAGGTAAAGATAGTGCCGGGGTTAGTGCTGTTAAACTGGATCGTCAGGGTTTCACCAACAGCCAGCGTCAAGTTGCTACCATAATCCAACCAACCAACAGCAGCATCAGCCGGTGAAGTTGCAGTGTCGTTATAGACAACAGCGTATCGGAAGGGACCAATGCCGCCTGCTGTGGCCGTAAACACCACCTGAGAGCCCTGCACAGCGGTTGTACCCCCTGTTTCACTCACTGTAATGGTAGTAGTGTTGCCGCCAGCAGTGTAGCCGTTAGCAGCAGCAGGGGCAGGATGGTCAGTGGTGTTCCAAGTGGTTTGTGAAGCCGTTGGGGCAGTGTTCGTAAGAGCTACTTTAAACACATGAGCGTCAAAGTCATGAACACCACGGATAAGCTGTTCGCTAAAGTCGTTAAACTTGTTCCATGCACTAGTTGCCATTGATTAATCCTCCAAATCAGGCTCAGAGCCGATAATGTTACCGTTTTCGTCCCTAACAGCCTTGCGTTTGGCCTTCAGAATCTTCTTAATTTCCATGTTGTCGGCCATCATTGCCTTCAGAGCCTCTGACATACCCGCAGCATTACGATTTTCGTTAGCTTCAGTGAGTTTTGCTAGAGTTTGGATCATAACAATGTCTCGATTGCTATCTTGGTCCTTCTCTTTCAACGCTACTTCAGCTAATTTCAATCGATTCTCAAAGTTACGCTGTTGTTCGTCTTGCTGACCAAGGTTTTTAGTCATTGCAGCGATGATGTTGGCCTCAGCTTCCTTCACAACAACCTTAGCTTCTTCCATAGTACGGAGAGCATCAGCCGTAGTGTTCTGAATCTGAGCTTCAATGAGGTCTGCTTCAGCTTTAACCTTGCGCATCCCTTCCATTTGCATGGCTTGTTGCATCTGTTGCTGCTGTGGATCAGGCTGCATCATCTGTGCAAGCTGTTCTGCCACCTCTTCCTTGTCAGACAACGAGGAAGTCTTGACGATTTTGGTCATCAAGATTGGCACAATGGGCGATTCAGGGCCTAGAGTAGACAACATACGCAGCAAAGCAGTCTGTTCATACTCCCGAGCAATCATCCCCAAACCAGACAACGGGATGAAATTGACATCCATTGCTGGGTAGCGCTCAGGATCAAACTGCATCTTGCGATACAGAGTCTTTCGCAGTGCTGGAATCAGGAAATCTTCGTTAAAGTTGGTTAGAGTACGCTTGTATTTCTTGATGACACTGGCTGCTGCCATATCCATACCACCCCCAGGGGCGTCACGACTCGTTGCTGTTGGGGCACCAGCACTGTCAGTAGTACCAGTAGCCATAAGTAGCATACGCTCCATTTCACGTGCTGTAGCAAGGTTGTCATTCTGCGTCATCCCAAATTGAAGAGGCTGCAAGATTTCGCTAGGAGCGCCGTTAGTTAGGATAGAAGCACCAGGATAAACCTTAAACTTCTGACCACGGGGCATCCGAGTAGCATCCATAGCCATCATAGGAACGGCTGTAAGGGCCAGAGAATCGAAATGCAGACGAAGTTGACCATCGATAGCCAACTGCATGTTGTATGCCTTCTCAGCGGTCCCACGACCCCAGAAACGACCCGGAACAGTTTCATCTTGGAAAGCCACTACAGGACGATCTTCCATCATGTAGGGATTACGTTCTGCTTTGAGCAGCTTGCTGCCGTTGGCGATGACAACAATAGCTTCTACAAGCTCACTGTAGGCTTCTTCGTCATTCTCAACATCATCAAACAACTCTTCAACTTCTTCGTCATCACCTTCCAGCAAAGCCTTAGGAACTTTACCGTAGTAGGTGAGTAGCTTTACAGTGTCTTCACGATACTGAATGTCTTCGATGGTGGGCTGCAATTCATCTTCAATTGTCTCAGCGCCAACTTCACCTTCGTAGTAGATACCGTCTTCTTGACCCTTGATGATCTTGTGCAACGATACGGGTTTCTCAATGGCGCAGCCAAGGGCATCTTCAATGGAGACACTGTTGGGATCAATAATGAAGTTACGGGGATGAACAGGAATCCATGGAACAGACATCCGAATACCTTCTTCAACACCCACCATGGCCCTTCCGGTGCCTTCAATGTCTTGCTGTGCAGGCTTCAAATACTTCTCTTGCTTAACCTGAATCTCAACAATACCAGTACCGTAGATTTCAGCCAGCAACGTAGCTTGGTCTACAGCCTTACGGTATTTGTCAGTCTTGGCATCTTGCTTGAGGTTGTTCTTAGCTTGTTCTACCAACAGCGCAGTGTCTTCACCACCTCGTCCCTCTTCAATGTCAAACCACTCCGCGTTACCGAAGATTGCTTCAACAATCTCGCTGTGCCGGGTTTCAATAGCTTGTTGCATTGCTGGGGAGATGAGTTTGCTTCGTTCAGTTTCACGAACACGGTTGCTGGCATCCCAAATACCGCGATACAGCAACTCGTATTGGTCCCAAAGCTCTTCCCAATTCTGGTCACGGTGCTCCCGCCAACGATCACAGTGTTCGGTCACCCAAGCAACAAGGGTAGGTTTTTCCATTTAGATTCCTTTTACATATCTATCAGTTTGTTACTCTTTCGCAAATTGTCGCTTGCAATGAGTACTTGAAGGTTCCATGGCACATGAAGACCACAAACCTCCTTTCCCTGAAGAGGAACAATGTGATCGACATGATGTTGGACAAACCCGCCAGACAGCCAAGTGAAGTAAGCTGCAATGTTGTAGTGATACTTAATATCTTGCTTATCTTGATCCGTCAGCCAGTTAGGAGAAGCATTGTTTTTCCTGCCACGATAGCGGCTTGATAAATAACAACGGTGTGCTTTTTGTTGTTCTACTGTTTGAAAGGGAGAATTTTCTTTTCTTTCTCTCAAGTATTGCTCGCGTGGACGGATACCCTTCTTTGCACGATTACGTTCATGTTCCCGTTGTCTGCATCCTTTGTTTTTAAGACGCCACTCGTTAACATCTTTAACGGTACACTCTCCGCACTTATTAAGACGGCCGTCCTTCATCTGCTTGTGAACATGGAAAGCATCAAGTGGCTTACATACACCACATTTGAAACATGTTTTCATATCAATACCCAATTATTGCATTTAAAGGTTCAAACTCATCTTCATCAGCTTCTTGGTAGTAGTTTGCTATAGCAATTTGGTCAATGTAGCTAAGAGCATCAACTTGGTCATCATGAATACCAGCAGTGGGGAACATCGTAAGTTGTTCAACAAACTCTGTCCAATCCTCATCTTCATTCAGGGTGATCTTACCGTGCTCAAACCTACCTTGAAGACTCCAAGCAATGCGATCTTGCTTCTTACGATTACCATGCGTCAAATCAGTGATATGACTGTAGGTGTTGTATTGCCTCATAAGATCGTGTAGATAGGGCGCTACTGCGTTTTTAAGAGCACCCTTCTCAATACCCACAGCGATGGGTTTATGATCCTGTATAGCCCTTAAGATCTTACCAGCAGTGGCTTTGACATCCCAACGACCATGGATGATCTTCTTGACCCACCATTCACCAGTGTCTGTCTGTTTCACAACAGCAATGGCTGATTCGTCTAGCTTGGCTTTGATGGCAGAGGTGTTAGTCTTACCAACTTCTTCAAACCCTGCCAAGTCAATAGCAAGGAGGTATTCACCATACTGAGGTTCTTTACCGTATTGAATCCACTCTTCTTTGAAGATTTCATTGCCTTGGTTGTCAAACGAAGACATGAACTCTTGGTTGAATGCTAAGGAGCTAAGAGTACGCTTTGCAGCATCAATCTCTTTAGGGTCAATGGTTTCGTTGTCATACGTGGTGAAGTGCCATGCTGCCCATTCTTCGTCGTTTCCAGACAATCCTAGCTTATAGACATCGTAGAACCAATTTCGACCATAAGGAGTAGAGATGAAGTCAGCCTCTCCTTTCAAGTCAGACAAAGCAGGACGGACAATCTTAGTCCAGACATCCTCTTTCATAAAGGCTGCTTCATCAAGAGCAGCGTAGTAGAGTTTCAAACCACGAAGGGTATCGGGGTTGTCTGCACCACGCAGAAATATTTTATTGCCGTTGACAAGAGTGAACTCAAGGTTGTTGATGTGTGCACCTTTGATGATTTCTTTGTAGTTATCATTAAGGGCATCAAACATGATCTGACGGGCTTGACCAAGGGTAGGGGCTATGTAGACTACCACAGAGCCCTTAGGAGCTTGTAGAGCCTTCATAACCAACCTCTTCTGCACATAGTTGCTCTTACCGCAACGACGACCGGCGGCAATGACTTTGAAGCGGTGACTGTCATTCCAGACACTCTGTTGCCACTTCAAGAGACGGAAGTTAAGGGTTGTCATTTATCCTAGAATCCTTAGATTAGGAATTGCTTTACGTGGAGGAGGTGGAACAATAACCCAACCAGCTTTGTTGCAAATGCCAATCAACTCTTCTTTTGAAGAAGCAGAAGCTAAACTACCTTCATCACTGTAAGCATACCAGTAGTGCATGTTGTCTTCCCATTGACCATTACACCACCACTTACGAGACAAGAACACTTTAGTGATCGCCATAGATAGCCAATGCAATAACAATAAGTACAACAGATACCAATACCCAAATCATTCTTCAGTCTCCATATCTACAGTGTTCTCGTCAGTGTAAGCGGACACTGAAGGGGACTCCATACCGCTGATGACAATGTTGATAGAAGGACGATTACCTTCTTTGTCTTTTTCAAACATAGACATTGGAATAGCTCTATCAGCAATCATCTTCAATGCGGCCATCTGACCACTGTGTTCATCATCCATTGCAATCTGAATGATTTTGTCAATGACTCTTTCACCAGTGCCAGCAGCTAACAACCTAGCCTTCAACTCTGCCATCCGTCCAGCATCCCCTTTAGGACGACCAACAGCTCCACGGTTACCGGGCATCTTAGCTAGGATGTCAGACTTCTTTGGCCTTCCTCTTTTTGGTTTCGAAACCGTTGGTTTCTCAGCATACGCTATTGTTTGTTGTTCAGACATTACTTCTCCTAGTCTGGGCACTGAGTGCTTATCAGACAAACGATTTAAAGGGCCTACAAGCGATTTAAACGCTACGCAGCCCCGTTGGTATTCCCAGACAAAGAAAGAGTCTCAAAACGCGTTTAAAGCTGTTCTAGAGGCAATGGCAAGCATTGCTTGTCCTCTTATATAAATTATGGTCACTACACTTCAGCCTACTTCGTAACCAGACAACAAATCCTTTGTTCCAGACAAAAGAGACTGATGTCTGTTTATTGTTTGCCTTTGGTGAACATTTAGTGTCTGTTGTCTGCTATTACATAGTTAACTAAGTAGTAGTTAAAGTAGTAAGTAATAAGAGTTACTACAATGTAGAGTAACATAGTTAAAGAATAATAAGAGTAAAGTGTTTAACTCTAACGTCTTAGCTCTGATGTAAGACTACATAGATACATCATCTCTTTATCTACACAGAATTATAACCGATCTTAGAAGTCTTGTCAAGCGTTATTTTCACTTTCTTCAACTTATTTTCTATTATGTTGTTTATAAGCAACACTTCTAGACAAGATTGTACAAAAAATGAGATTTGTAAAGGCTTAGTTGTCCCTTCGGAGTCCGTCACAGCGGGGCTACGTAAGACCTTCATCAGTGCTTTTACCGCTAATACATCACTGCCCCTTCGGAGGACATTTTAGACATTGTTACTTTTATTAGAGGTAGTTCTCTAATTCTAATGTTATCAATGATTTAGCACAGGGTTAACACCAGCTATCATTAGAGGAATTGTTCTAATTTTTACTATTTTGTAAGTGATGTTGCCTACACCAACAATTACACAACACAGCCTTGCACACCCCCCCCCTATGCAGTAGACAGTGTTAACCAGCACAGCAGCACAGCACAGGTCAACACAATCAACAACATAGGCAACATAGTTAAAGTAAAGGTTGAAGTGTGAGAGATGATGCAGCACCTACTACACTGCACCTGAACTGCTATCTACACAGACACGACACAGCTACACGACAGACCAGCACCAACCAACACAGACACCAGGATTCTATGATTGTAAAGAAGTGTAACAGTTCAACAAAGTACTTGACACCGCCGCTGCACAGTGCACAATAGCACCCATGCCAGCACACAACGTGACGGCAACAACGGAGCAAGCATCATGTATCAGATCACAGCAGTATACCAAGGGTTCGAAGTTGCCTACGCTGAGGCTGACGGCTTCGAATACGCTAAAGAAGAAGTGATGGATCAACTGAACAGCAGCATCTACAATGAAGTGATGGAAGATGTTGTCCTTCAATGTCTCGCACCTGACGGTATGATTGTTCAAATGCCAGCGATCATCTAAACAACAGCGGGGGCGAAAGCTCCCGATAACTGCAACGAAGTGAAGTTATCATGCGCAACGAAGTACAAGAATTGCGCTCTGAAAGCGCCTCTAATCAATCCCTTGACGAAGCCGCTCACCGCAGGGCTAATGTTGTCCGAGTGTTGGCAACTAGCAGCACTGTCACTCGCCAGCGTTATCAGCGATCTGTGGTTAAGAAACAACAATCAAAGGTGTTGACAATGTTGTCCTGGAGTGTTCTACTGTGTTCCTCCGCCGTTATCGGCGTTCTCTTGGCTTACTGAAAGGATCATCATGAATGCTTTTGCTTACAATCCGTCAGGAACTCTGTTCAAGGTATACCGCAAGGATGATGATTGGCAGGTTTGCGGGGATCGGGTTGAGCGGTGGTTTTCTGTCTGGCGTCAAGACGAAAAAGCATCCTTGTTGCGCGCCCTTGCCTCTATTCCTGGGGGCTTGGCATCCTTTGAGATTGTCTCACTAAACCAAGCATGAAAAGGAAAACTATCATGTACACAATCAAACGTCAAAATCTCTCCGGCCATTGGTTTGAGAGCAAGCAAGAAGACAAGGAAGCAGCCATTACGCTGTTTGAGCACTATTGCGCTGGCCCTTTCCAGACTGTCGAGTTTTGGGAGCAGGGAACTACTTGGCACACTGTTTACAATAAGAAACTTAACAAGTGTTTTGATTGTCAGGAGGTCAACCGATGAACAAGGAAGAACTTATCCACATGCTGCTTGCTGAAGCTAACAAAGTGGGTGATGACACTCACGCCGATTTGATGCGAGCAGCGGCAGACATGCTATGGGAGCATCCTGATACCAAGATGTTCAAGAACTTTCATAGAAACCTCTGTAAGCGCTTCGGTTATTATCATGACGAGGAAGACTGGCGTCGCGATCTGGCATCGCTAGAGGAGTGGATCGCCAAGCCTGATCCAAGAATCGAAAACCGATTGGCAGCGTATCAAGGAGGAATTGCGCTGCTGGCGAAAGAAGTTACAGAATTGAAAGAACAGTTGAAATTTAAGGGTTAATCCCTACAGACAACGAAGCATCAACACCTACACTAGCAACCAGCATCGGCAACGATGCAACCAACAACCAACCCGCAGCGTTGCGCTGCTCTGGAGTCTGAAATGCAAGTTAAGCAAGAAATCAACGTCTACCAATTCCGTGACATGTTCCGCGATGCTGGCCGTGAGGGCCAATTTAGCTACGAAGGTCAGGAAGCATTGTTCGATTGGTTGGAAAGCTACTATGATGGTGCGGACGAGTCTTGGGATGGTGACATCATCGCGCTGTGTTGTGATTTCAGCGAAGATACTTGGCAGAACATCGCCGAGGGTTATCGCATCGACCTTAGCGACTGCGATGATGATGAAGAAAAGCGGGATGCTGTGTTGTCTTACCTTGAAGATAACACTACTGTCGTCGGTGATGGTGAAGATGGCGCCATTGTTTATCAGATCTTCTAAGGTTTCGCTAACGCTCAGAGGCGAAGCCTCGTTACTTGGACTGAAAGGAAAGTAACATGCTAAAGATCGAAAAACGTGGTGCCCTTTATGTTGCCCTCTGTGGAGAGACTGTCGTATTCTCCAGTCTGGTGCGAAGCACTGTCCTTAACTTCATCGAACGATGGAACAATGATGAAAACTGTACAGATTGACACCATATCCTTCCGTTGTCAAGTGTTCGATGATGATTGTCTGGATGCTGTTGAAATAAATGGTGTCTGGGTTAACCCTGATGACTACCTAGCTTCGCATGTTGTTGAAGCCATCGAGCAATACTTGGAGGAACTGCATCATGAGGGATGATGAACAACAAAGATTGGAATCCATTGCCTCTATGCTCACCCGAGCTGAAGAACTACAGACAAAAGACCCTGAGGGGGCAGTGATGTTGCGGGCCGTGGCTCTCACTTGGCTGGAATCATTGAAAGGAGATGACAATGCGTAAACTCTCTGATGTTTTGGAAGAGGTGGCACATGATTACGAAACTGGCGCAGTAAGTGGTTATTCTTGTTGCCGAGTTGCTGAGGCTATAGAAAATGAATTAAACTATCGCCTCTCTTTGGAGTATATAGATAAATTTGTTTATGTTGGCTTTGAAGAAATGGGGTGTTCTGTTAAGGCGTTTAGAGCCTATGATGACATGGATTTCTACACAGCACAACAAGCCCGTAGCATCTGGCTGACTTGGGCTGCGATGATGGCGAGGGAGCAGGGACTGTAAAAGCACTCTGCAAGGGCTTTAAAGGCCCATAGAATCGATTTAAACACTGAAAGGAATATCGTGAACTACAGCACGTATCACCAAGGCGCCTTGGCCTTCCAATCTGACAAGAATTGTGACAACCTAAAGGGCATTGGGGATTACGTTGTCACTTGGTGCCAACTAGAATCTATCGATAGGGAATGGCTTAAGGGCTATATGGATGGTTTAATTGATTACATGCAAGTGAACAATTTGGAGACTATTTAACATGAAAATCTTCGACATTCGCGGCAATATGCTGCTTGAAATTAAGGCGGATACGCTGCGCCGCGCTGATCTGAGCGGCGCTAATCTGTACGGCGCTTATCTGTACGGCGCTAATCTGCGCGGCGCTGATCTGAGCGGCGCTAATCTGTACGGCGCTAATCTGCGCCGCGCTGATCTGAGCGGCGCTAATCTGTACGGCGCTTATCTGCGCCGCGCTGATCTGAGCGGCGCTAATCTGTACGGCGCTTATCTGCGCGACGCTGATCTTGACTTTAGTATTGCAGCATTCCAGCAGACCCGTATTCTTCCAGAAGGCTCGTTGATTGGCTGGAAGAAATGCAAAAATGACGTTATCGTAAAGCTTCTTATTCCTAAAGAAGCGAAACGGAGCCATGCCTTTAGTCGTAAATGCCGCGCTGAGTGGGTTGAGGTGTTAGAGGTTTTTGGTGCAGATGTTGGGGTGTCTACGTACGATGCAAATACAACCTATCGTAGAGGGGAAGTTGTGCGTCCTGATAGCTTTTCTGACAGCTGGCAAGACGAATGCGCCCCTGGCATTCACTTCTTTATCACCCGTGCTGAAGCTGAAGACTATTAAGGAACCATCATGAGTCGTTGTGACTGCTGTAATAAGATTTTGTCTGGGTTTGAAATGACCATCAAACACTCTGTTACAGGTGAATACTTGAACACCTGCACTGACTGCCTTGATGGACTAGACATCCCATGGCAAGGTAATTGGAATGTTCTTCCTGTTGCTGATGAACCACACTTCAGTGATGAAGATCAAGGACCACTTGACAGCTATCCTGAGGATTGATACAATACAGTTATGATGAAGCAGATGTGAAGTACAATCATTAGTTACTACTTCATAACTACAATGAACCTACTTCATTACTGCTTCATAATTGTTTAGTGAATACGACGAACTTGTTTCGTCAGTGCTAATGTAAGGACAAAGAATGATTTCTAATCCCCTGGTGTCTGGTAACATCGTAGACCCTGAAGAGATGTCGTTTCACTTCTGGTTGTCTGAATCGAAAGAGTGGGTAAAGCGTTATGGCATCAATGCTGTTATTGAAATGATGATGCAAGAGAATTACGAGGTACAGAAGTATGACGTTTCTTGAAGCAATGTATTATGCCTTTCTTGGCTCTAAAGTAAGGCACAAATCTTGGGACAAAGGTGTTTACATACTCAACGTTGAGGGCGTTCTACTGCAAGTGGAAAAGAACAGTGGAGATGCTGAGATTGTCCAAGTTGTCGGCTTCACTCGGAATGAACTGACTGTACCAGCATGGGAGGACTATTGAAGCCCTCATGGCCTGATCTAACCCTTCCGCCGATTAACCTTTATAGTGCATCAGCTATGAACTACGAGCAAGACAACATCGTCCCTGCGGCATCTAAGCGCCATCTAGAGGCCATTAAACGGCATTGTGAGGGTATGATTAAGAGTGTTGAATCAGTCTATGCCAACCGCCTTCAAGACCGTTATGCACAGGCTTACATCAATGCCAACAAGGGAGTGCTTGAGTTGATTAAGATGCTTGAGGAACAAAACAAGTTTGTCGGGGAACAAAACAAGTGAATGACGTAACGAAACAATTGGCTGAAGCGCTGCGCAACTTGCTCGCCAAGAACACGCGGTTTAGTGGTGGAACTTGGGACAAAGCCAGAGCAGCCTTGGCGGCCTATGACGCCCAGGCAGAGGCAAAGCCTGCGCCTGCCCTTCAGCCGATGTTGGTCCCCCAATCAGGCCCGTGTGACCATGACTATGCGAGCGGGCACGGAGAGGGCTACGCGGAAGGCTGGAACGCCGCTATCGAAGCAAGCCGTGGGGCCGCACCCGCAGCGCCTGCCTCTGCTTGGCAGCCGATTGAGACTGCGCCGAAGGATCGCTTTGTCTTGGTCGCATCAACGTCAAGCTATCGAGGGACACCGTTGCGCATCGAAGCCGCTGAATGGTCAGACGACTACCAAGCATGGATGACGCCCTCACACGACCGCTTCACGGATGGTGGCAGCGATGCAGCATGGTGGATGCTACTGCCAGCACTGCCTGCCATCGCGGCCAGCAAGGGAGGCAAGCCATGAGCGAAGAACTTGAGCGAGAGATACGGGCGCTGTACCACACCCCAATGGTGCGCGGCGACGACTTAGCGTACCTGCTGCTGCAACTGCTTGCCCGCATTCAGGAACTGGAAGCTGCGGCCACCCTGGAGCCAAAGCCATGAGGGCCTATGTAATCGCCGCAGACCCGACCGTGACCGGCGCCAATGCTCGCGTGGACACAATCTATGAGGGCACACGAATCACTTTCGGCGGCGCAGCAGGCGGCCGTGCGGCGACCATCGAAGTGACCATGCACCCCGAGGCCGCGCTAAACCTTGCTCTGTCGCTGATTCAGTCGGCAGAGCGGCACGGTAAGGACACACAGCGCAGCGTGCATCGGCTGGCGAAGCGGCTTTCTCGGGCCACCCTGGAGCCAAAGCCATGACCACAATCGAAATGACCGACCGCGAGCTGTCGCTGGCGTGCTTTGCCTTGCATATGTTCGCCTTGCAAGCCCGAGAGATTGCCGCCATTTCGGCCCAGCGCAACTACTACCCGGCGCCCAATGATCCCGAGCCGTTCATGGCCGATGCCCGCGACAGCGAGGCGCTTTTGGGCCGGCTGCGGGAGGCCCGAAAGGCGGCCACGGAGCCAAAGCCATGAGCCAACAACAAGATCCGATCATCTGGCGTGCTGACCTGCCGGCCATGCTGCGCGTCAGCAGCGAGACGGTGCGCAAGTACCTGAAGGCCAAGAAGCTGCCGCCGCCGGATGTGGACCTGAGCTTGAAGGCCCGCGGCTGGAAGTTGAGCACCCTGCGCGCGGCCGGGATCAACCTTTGAAGGCCAGCCAGTC
>Ga0181358_1001004_pt1 | contig 12901 bp, 6 predicted proteins | sample Fa13VDMM110SD_FD_130096 | JGI IMG/M metagenome (GOLD analysis project Ga0181358, IMG submission 130096) | Freshwater viral communities from Lake Michigan, USA - Fa13.VD.MM110.S.D | ecosystem: Environmental > Aquatic > Freshwater > Lake | place: USA: Michigan | collected 2013-09-24
AGTCGTCAATCGCGTCTTCTGGCAATATGAAGTTAAAAACTGCAGGGAATCAAACAGTAATAGTATTAAAAGATCAGTATACTTCGCTTCAGGGCGATACTCGTACTCGTAAGAAAGCTGGATCAATCGACTATACATGTTCAACCGATACCAGAACTTCTATGAATGATTGCACAGTAATATCATGATAGTCGGAGAATAATCATGTCTCTCATAACTCCAGAAATTTTAGCTAGGTTGACGTCGACCGCAGCGACTCCGCAAACTACGAGCTCGACTGCTATAACGATTCCAACAGATATCGATCCAACAGCTGCGAGTGCTCTAATCCCAGCTGCACCATGCGGATTAGATAGTAATATGGAAGGTCTGAAGGGTTTAATCGATGGATTGAAGTCTCAGCTTAGTGAATTGACTTCTGGCGCTGGTGGAATTGCAGATCAGCTGAGTTCAATTGGCGGAGATCTTGCCGATAAGGTAAATGGGTTAGAAGATATTTTATCAAGCGCGATCGGTGAGATTAAACTGCCATCTCTAGAACTCGGTAGCGAAATATCGGAGTTGCTTGGCTCTTTCGGCTCTGGAGACTCGCTTGGCATTGCAGATAAGATTGCATCGATACGAGCAAACTTTCCGGACTTCGATATTTCTGTAATGCTAGATAAGCTATCTTTTACATCTGAGATTGAATCGTTACGAGCAAGCTTTCCGGACTTCGATATTTCTGGAATGCTGGATAAGCTATCTTTGGGAACATTCAATCCATGCACTGATATTCCAAACTTGAAGATCATTGACGGTAAGGTTGTGGAAGATGCAATTGCAGCTGTTGCACCTGCACTCGATGCAGTGAAAGCCGCGATTCCTGCTGAATTGCCTATTCCAACGAGCCCACCTTTCCCTATTGCAAGATTCATAGAAGGCTATGCGCCAGCTATTGCAAGCGCTCGTCCGGCATTACAGGCAGCTGCAGCTAAATACGGTGAGCGCATTGCAGAGGCTGAGCCTGCATTGGAAGCTGCTATTGCAGAGGCTGAGCCGAAATTGAAGGCAGCTATTGCAGAGGCTGAGCTGGAATTAAAGGCAATAATTGCAGATGCTGAGCCGAAATTGCAGGCAGCTATTGCAGAGGCTCAGCCGAAATTGCAGGCAGCTATTGCTAATTTCAAATTACCTTTCTGACGAGCGACAAGCTCTATTATACTACATTCTATAATAATGTCAAGCACTATTTTAGTGGAATGCACTAATAAATAGACGAAAGCCTGGAGAAGAAGTGCATGCCAGTTCCCACAAAACAAACGCTTTATCGGGACTTTGATCTCTCGTTTAAGGCTCATCCGGTCACAAAAGGATTGGTTATTCGCAAGAACGATAAAGCTGTTATTCAGGGTATTAGGAACCTGATTCTTACGGATAAGCTAGAGCGCCCATTTAGACCTCAGTTTGGTTCTGATGTACGAAAAAGACTGTTCGACAACTTCGATCAGGTGACTATTGCGGGCGTGAAGCATGATATAGAGTTGGCGTTTAGAAACTACAGTTCTCGTGCTGAGCTTCTAAATGTTGGAGTTTCCGCGAATCCGGATGGGGGTGAACTCTTTGTGACGATTATGTTCAGACCACTTAACACGACAGCTGTCAGTACGGCATCATTCACATTAGAGGCATTGCGATAATGACTGTAGATACTTCCCTTAGTGTGACTGGTCTGGACTTCGAAACCATTCGCGCTAATCTTCGAAATTATATGGCGGCGAGACCAGAGTTTGCAGACTATGACTTCGAAGATTCAGCTCTTGGTACTTTGTTGGATTTACTTGCATATAATACCTATTACATGGGATATTATGCCAACATGGCGGCGAATGAAGGATTCCTCGATACCGCGCAGTTGTATGAGTCCGTAGCCTCGCACGCAAAGGTACTAGGATATCTACCGTATTCTAATCAGGGTCCGACTGCTAATGTTAAAATCAGTTATACTTTGCCGGTTGCCAATTCCACACTTAGAGCCATCACTATAAGCAAGAACACTAAGTTTAAGTCGACCGTAAATGGAGTTGTATATTCTTTCGTAACACCAAAAGCATATACTGTTAGTGCGAATTCTACCAACGGATTCACATCATATCTTGATCTTGTTGAAGGAACCCTTCTTGTTCATAGATACCTATACACGACAGCAAACACCTCATTTGTTGTTCCAAATATCAGCGCGGATACCCGAAGCTTCGACGTTACTGTTACAACTTCAGGAAACACCCAAACATACCTGCAGGCATCAGATCTATTAACATCGAACAGCAGCTCTAAGATATATTTTATCGAGCCTGATCGCGGCGGAAAGTATAAGATTTCATTCGGTGATGGTTATGTTGGAAAACAGCCCGCATACAACAGCACGGTTTCTTTAACATATAGGGTTTCGAACGGCAGTCGTTCAAATGGCGCAAGAACCTTCACGGCAATTGGCTCGGTTGGGGGTTATTCAACATTTACTCTATCTACAATAGATGCCGCGACCGGTGGAGCTAGTCGTGAAAGCATTGAATCTATTCGATCAAACGCTCCTCGCGCTTATGAGGCACAAAATCGCGCAGTAACGATCAACGATTATTCGAGCATTATTCTAAAGAACAACACGGACCTGAGAGCGGTAAGTACGTGGGGTGGTGAGGATAACGATCCTCCAATCTATGGTAAGATATATGTTTCTGTTATTCCTTCGGAAGGAACTCTTATTTCAACAGACAGAAAAAATCGAATCAAGGAAAATATTCGGAAATACAATGTTCAGTCGATAGGCGTGGTGATTGTTGATCCAACATACCTTTATATCGTTCCTGACGTTTCTGTAAGATATGATCCACTCGCGACAACACTAAACGCACAAGACATTGCAAGTGCAGTCGCAACATCTATTGTTGCCTACGAGCAAACAAATCTGAACAGATTTGGAGATAAATTCCGTTTCTCGCAATTCCTACGCAGCGTTGACCTTTCGGATACATCAATCACGACAAGCAGTGCAGTCATTCGAGGTCAGAAACGGTTTGTAGCATCGACGGTCAGCGCGAATAGATATGTAATCAACTTCTATACAAGTATCCACCATCCACATGATGGTCATGTTTATGCGGTTTCTTCTTCTTCGTTCACATATAATGAATTGACAGCATATTTCGACGACGACGGTTATGGTAATCTTAGAGTGTACAGTTTAATTGGTAACGAAAGATCCTATATTAATTCCTCTATAGGAACTGTGGACTATTCTTTGGGAACAATTACAATCGATTCATTCCTACCAACAGCAACAGAGAATGCCAACTCAGAAATAAATATAACAGTTTCTCTCGACGATCCAAACGTATCAGGCATTCGAAATCAAATCATATTGCTTTCTGGTGCGACTATCTCTGTGTTCAATGACAACACAGGTCAGCGAGAAAATCTTCAATCGTCGGTTGCAACTGTGGGAGAGTCGACTACCTTGCTGCAGACATCATCCAGCTCGTCTGCGTCGTACTAAATGGCAATTGCATTTTCAGATGAGGTGTATCGTAAGATATCTCCTCTTATTGAGGCTCAGTTTCCTGGGTTTTTGCGCGAGAGTGGGCAGGATTTCGTTTCCTTTCTGTTAGCATATTATGAGTGGGCTGAACAAACTGGTAAACCCGTCGATGTTATTCGCGGGTTGCCAGACTATCATGACATCGATAGAACCCTAGATTCTCTGGTTAAATACTTTCACAAAGAGTTTATGTCAATTATTCCGAAGAATATATTGGCAGATAAAAGACTTTTGATAAAGTATATTCGCGAAATCTATCGTTCTCGTGGTTCAGAATTCTCTTACAGATTCCTATTTCGCATATTGTTTGGTAAAGAAATTGATATAATTTATCCTGGCGAACAAATTCTTCGCGCATCTGATGGTGTGTGGGTACAGGAACAAATCATCCGCGTCGCCGCACCATACACCGTAGTTCCTTTCGAGTTCGACAGCAAGACCCTCGAGGGCATTACATCCGGTGCTACTGGCAGAGTACAAAATGTTCTTCAGAAAACCCTCAACGGCGTTTCTGTTTGGGAAATTACGCTAGAAGGCGTTTTAGGAACATTCACAGACGGCGAAGTTGTACGAGACACAGATGGAAACACAGCAACCATTTATACTGCATCAGGATCTCTCACCGATATCAGATATACAGATGGAGGTGCTGGTCACTCTGTTGGAGATATCATTTCATTTTATTCCGATACAGATTCGGGAACCGCAGCTGTCACTTCGGTTGTTGATAATAGTGCCGCCACCATAAGAATTACCAGAGGCGGAAATGGATATACCGTTGGTGCAAACACCATATTTACATTCACGGGAGGAACAGGCACTGGACTTTCCGCAACAGTAATTGGTATCAGTAATACAGAAATTCTTTATGTGTCATTTACGGATACCATCAATTCTCTGAAGAATGTTCAGCTTAACAAAGGAATCAGATTTGTTACTGGTGGGTCGAATACTAGTGCCGTGTCAACGAAATTAGCTCTGGCTAATGTTTCTTCTACTCTGGAGAGCGCGTTGGCGTTTCAGACGGTTACTGCTGGTTCGATAGATACAGTTCGAATTGATAGCCCTGGTAAAAATTATACAACACTTCCTACCACTATAAATGCATCGCAGGCAGCTGTTGCAGCTGCATATTCTCGTCCAGGAATTCTTGCAAGAGGCAATAATGCCACATTCACAGCCGAAAGAGTTTCTGGTTCAATTATTTCTGTTCGAATCCTGACTGGTGGTGCATCCTTTACCGATGGGCAGACTATCACTAGTATTAATCTGACTAGGGGTTCTTATCTTCAAACTTCAAATTCGTATACAGATCTTCAGGGTCAGGAAAGGGCTGTATATAGATACAGCACATATTCCCCAGTAGGGTCGCCAAGTACTGGTCGTAGTCTAACCGCAGTTGTCAATATAGGTGGTCGTTATGTTGGAACAACAGGATTCTTAAGTTGGGATAATAGGCTTCAAGATAACTATTATTATCAGGCATTTTCATATGAAATTAGAATAACAGAAACTGTTGACAAGTATCGTGATATTCTTAAGAAACTGTTGCATCCTGCAGGAACGAAATTCTTTGGCGCGTACAATATAGACTCATCAGTAGATCTTGGTCAGCATCTCGATTTTATACAAATCATTAATGCCATATATAACTCGGCAATGGCAGAAACCATTACAGTCACAGATACTCCTTCTGCAGTTGCATCGTATCCAGGCGCTGGCGCGGATACTATCACGCTCACCGAAACTCCTTCTGCAGTCGCATCGTATGCAGGTGCCAAGACAGAAACCATTACAGTCACAGATACTCCTTCTGCAGAAAGATTCGTACAATATCAAGTCGGCGTACAAAGAACACAGGTAAGCATTACGACTGCATTCGATACTATCACGCCTTATGCTTCTCTGACAATAACAGCGTACTCTGGAATACCGATCGGCGCTCTCGACGGAACAACGAGACTTGTGACGGCTGTTGTTGGAGCGACGACATTCGCAGACGGAAATCTCAAGGCAACGACAGGATCCATCTCTGTCAGTATCCCAAGCTCGAATCTGTTGTTCACTTCGCCGCATCCCGGCGGAACGGAAGGTACAACAATATTCTCTGTCAACACTATCTTCTCCAACTCAGCATTTACGATTCGAACGTCATTCCCATCTGAGTCGGCGAATGCTACATTTAAGTACAGCGCAGCCTAAATCGCATATAAATACCAATAACACAACCACTCTCAGCTTAGGAAAATGTTAAATGCACAATGAAAATGTTACTATCGGGGATTGCATCGCTGCTACAGTAATTCGCGGCGGCGGTTCCCAGGATGAATTTTTTCTGAGTGGATTCTATACTGCCACCTGCGTCGACAAAGACGGCAATATAAAGTGGTCGGACACAATCCAAAACACCGTCACGACAGTCGGCAAGAACAGCATTCTTGACGTATATCTTGGCGCTTCTACTCAGATCACATCCTGGTTTATGGGTCTGATCAGCTCGACAACATTTTCGGCAACTGCCGCTGCAGACACAATGGCTTCGCACGGTGGATGGTTGGAAGCTGGGATTGCCAACACTCCAACATATTCACAGGCTGCTCGCCCAACAACTGCGTGGAGCGCGGCTGCTTCCGGCAGCAAGGCACTTTCATCTGCTTTGGCGTTTAGTATCACAGGTTCCGGAACAGTAAAGGGCGCATTCTTGAATTCTGTTTCAACAAAGGACGGCACATTAGGAACTCTTTATTCTGCTGGCGTGTTTACTGGTGGCGATAAGGTTGTTTCAAGCGGCGATACCGTGAATGTCTCTTATACCGCAACCGCTTCTTGACTCTGGGATAATTTTGTAATATGCCAACAAGTGCAGTCACCAGAAGATTTCGGGCAATAAGCGCCGACGGATTCTATAAATCGCTGACTGGAACGGCTGAGGGGCAAACTCTCATCCTTGGCACGTTTGCGAACACAAAATCTCTCTATGTTGCAAATGGAACAACCTTTGTTCGCGGTGCTTCATCCAACACCACGGCGCAGGTCACCTTTTTCAGTTCAACGAAGATCGTTGTTAGTAATGTAAATTCAACGGCAGGATTTACTACAGGAGAATTTCTTCGTGTTAGAAATAGCAATGCAATCACGGGTCCGCTGGTTGGCAACTCTACTGGTGGGATTGTTTCAACCAACACACCATCAAATCCTTTTTCCAGATATTACATGTTTATTGGCAAGATCAGCGCCTGGGCGAACGCGAACTATCCACCAGATGTGAATAGTTCAACTCAAAGCGAACAGTTCGATTACTATCGCGACATGATTGCTATGAAAAGAATCAAATCTAGCGATATTACATTTGCCGCAATACGAAATACTTGGACTACTGGTACTGTATACACTCAATATACAGACACAAATACAACCTTGGCTAGTTCAGTTTTTTATGTTATCACCACAGCTAAGAATGTATACAAGTGTATCGATAATGATTATGGCGCGACCTCGACGGTTGAACCAACAGGAACATCTAGCTCTATTATAACAACGGCTGACGGATATCGCTGGAAGTATATGTATTCTCTTTCAAATGCCGATCACACCAAATTTATAACTACTGGATACCTCGCAGTAAAGACGCTGACAAACAATGATAACAGCGCTCAGTGGACTATTCAACAGGCTTCTGCAAATGGTGCCATTCATCATATTATTGTCGCTAATAGCGGCAGCGGATATTTTCTTTTAACCAATACTTTTACAACGGTTTCTTCTAACGGAACATCCTTCACAATTAGTGGCGCGGGGGGGGTTTCTTCTGGCGATAGTACATATGCCAATTCTTCTATCTTCATTTCTGCTGGTACTGGTGCAGGTCAGGTCCGTAAGATCCTTACTTATACTGGTTCTACGAAAACACTGACAGTAAATAACGCATTTTCACCGGTGCCGACTACTGGATCGACGTTTGTTATTGGTCCGACTATAATTGTCAAGGGTGATAGCGGAGCAACTGTTTCTAGGAGAGCAACCGCATATGTTTCTCGCCCAATGAATCAGACAGCTGGAATCAGTCGCATTACATTAATTTCTGAGGGGCTGCACTATTCTACTGCAAACGTGTCATTCAATTCATATGTTGGTTCTGGGGCACGTGCGACACCGATCATTTCTCCACCAGGAAGTCATGGTTCTGCAGGCGCGGGCAGCACGGGTGGGCACGGCTCGGATCCGGTCGCGGAACTATACGGCGAAAATATTATCATGAATGTTCAGCTTATTGGTATCGAAGGAAACACTTTTCCAGGAAATAACGAGTTTAGAACAATCGGTATCCTGAAAGATCCTCTACTTCGATCAGGAACTTCAAATTATGCGAATTCTTCTGTGATAGATCTGACGCATCGTCTGGTGGTGACTTCCGTCAGTGGCGACTTTACTGCGGATGAAAGCGTGACTGGTGGAACGAGTAAGGTTATGGGTAAACTTGTGTATTTTGCCAACACCAATGGCGCGCGAACGGCTGGAACTCTTAAGTTGATTCGAATTTCTACGTCTGGCACCGGTGGGTATTTCTCTGTAGGGGAAACTGTAACTGGCTCAGTTTCAGGAAAAACTGCTATTATATCCAGTGCAACTCGTCCTGCAATAAAAGAATTCACTGGAGATGTTATCTATATGCAACACCTTGCTCCCGTCACTCGCGTTTCAGATCAGACAGAAAACGTAAGAGCAGTACTAAAATTCTAATAAGGAACCTGAAATATGGCATATGAATCGAACACTGCGCCTATAGTAACGGATCTTAATGTAGATCCATACTATGATGATTACAATGAAACAAAGAATTTTCATAGAATCCTTTTTCGTCCAGGTGCGGCTGTTCAGGCGCGAGAACTTACTCAGACTCAGTCCATTTTGCAAAATCAGATTTCACGGTTCGGCGGCAACATATTCAAAGAAGGAAGTTCGGTTCGTGGGTGTGAGCAGAGTATCGATAGACGGTACGATTCCGTAAAGCTTCGGGATAAGTATGGCGCCAATACGATCACGGTCGGAAACTTTCTAAACAAAACACTTAAGGGCAACACTAGTGGTGTTATCGCCACCGTAGTTAATGTCAACGACGGCTCTCAGGCTAATGGATATGGTCTGGGTTGGAAAACGCTATTCGTTAAATACTTGTCGGGAAACACAACAACGGGCTTTTCTAAATTTGCCAATAATGAAATTCTTAGAGTTGTCACAGCCCCAAACAACTCTGCCTTTAAGGCAAACACTATCACTGCTGCTTTGAGTAACACTTATGGTTGCACGGGCATAGGAACTGCGATTACAGTTGGAGCTGGTGTCATTTTCGCGAAATCAAACTTCATTCGTGTCGCTGAACAAACTTTAATTCTCAACAAATACGGCATCGCAGCGACAAGTGCTCGAATTGGATTCACTATCAACGAAGATATCATCACGTCTAGCGACGATGAAACTCTTCTTGATCCAGCAAGTGGTTCATATAACTATGCGGCTCCTGGAGCGAATAGGCTGAAACTCTCCGCAGTGTTGACTAGGAAGAGTCTGACTCAGTCTATCTCAAACAATTTCATTCAAATTGCTGAGATTAAGTCTGGTGTTCTTCAGATGAAAAATGAGCTTCCGCAGTATGCTGCCATTCGGGATTATATAGCAAAAAGGACTTCTGAAGAGTCTGGCAATTATATCGTGCATGGATTTCATCCAAGAGTCAGAGAGCATCTGAGATCTGGTAACAATCAGGGTCTTTATCTTTCTGGAGGCACGCCTATCGGCAATAATGAACTTATCGTAATTTCTGTGGAACCAGGTAAGGCATATGTGCAGGGATATGATGTTGGTTTTCTGGCTTCACAGGCGGTTCCCATCGATAAGGGCATTGATTTTCTAAACGTCAATGATAGTGTTATCTATGCGGACTATGGCAACTATGTGATCGCAAATAATGTTATTGGAAACTGGGATCTAGAAACCCAAGACCGTGTTTCTCTGCGTTCTGCAGCTCATTTCAGTGTTGCAAACGCAACATTTTCTACGACAGACTTTTCTGGCGTGTCTATTGGAACAGCACGTGTTCGCGGGTTCGAGTATTATGCTGGCACTCCTGGAGATCGTGGAGCTCAGTATAAAATATATCTCACCGATATCAATATCACCACAGCGGGACAAGCTTTTTCTGGTGTTCGATCTATCGGATATACCGCAACGGGAGCTGGCTCCGGTGGATACGCAAACGGTAAAGCAGATCTAGTTTCGAGTTCTCTGAATGATACAGCTCAGGACCGCGCTGTATTTCGTCTCCCAGCTCGGGCAGTCAGAAGCGTAAGAGATTCTTCAGGAGGTTCGGACATCAATTTCTCTGCATACAGAGAATTCGATACATCATTCTCTTCTGGTGTTGCCACACTCACTCTAACTGGAAACGAGACATTCGCGGGCACTGGTGTTCTAAGTGATACTCTTGCTCGTGGATATTACGTGGTTATGCGTGAATCGGCGAACACCTCCACATTGACGGGAACTGTTTCCGTCACCAACGCCAGTAATACGGTTACTGGCACTGCCACTCAATTCATTAAACAGATTAATGTTGGCGATGTTCTTAGGATATCAAATACTGGCAGTGCGGCGCACATAGTCACATCTATCACGAGCAACACCTCACTAAAAGTGTTAACAAATGCTGCTGTTACCAGAACAGGAATGTCGATCTTTAAGAGCTTTATCAAAGGTCAGGTCCTCGACATGGGCGGCGTTGGTAGAACTGGAGATCGCGCAGTTACTGTTGTTTCAAGCACTTCCACAACAGTCGATTGCAAGGAAACTTTTGGAACTCCAGTGGCTCCAGTTATGTCAGTTATTGCTAAGATTGCAAAGGCGGATGTCGCTGAAGCCACAAAGGCAATTTCTCGCGACAAGTTTGTTCAGCTTAGAATTGGAACTAGCGGCTCCGGAGGATATACAGGGAACACAGCTGGACCTTGGCCATTAGGTGTCTCAGACGGATTTAGACTCGTTTCGGTCCGTAAGCAGGCAACGACTAAGTTCACCAGCACTACCTCTGGTGCCGACGTCACAACACACTTTACTCTCGATTCTGGTCAGAGAGATAGTTTTTATGATCACGCCCAGCTTGTCAAGAAGCCGACTAGTGGTTTGACGATTAGTGCTGGAGACTTCCTACTTGTGAAGCTAGATTACTTCACACATGCGAGCCGAGAGAACGGATATTTTGATTTCAACTCATATCCCGTCAGCGATAGCACAGCTGGCTCGGATACATCAAAAATATACACATACGAAGTTCCAATATTCACTTCTCCTCTAGATGGTTCTTCATACGATCTGCGCGATAGCATCGATTTCCGCCCACGCGTAACAGATACTGCAAACAGCACAACATCGACTACAAATATCTCGACCAATCCACTAGGTCTTAATACTAATGTATTGAAAGCAGCATCGAGTTCATTTGACAAACCTTCTGGCGGTCTGAAGTTCCCACCACCAGCAACCACATTTACCTCGGACTTCAGCTATTACCTGCCTCGACACGATCTTATTGTTCTCAGCAAGGAAGGCGCTCTTAATTCTGTTCGCGGTTCGTCTTCTCTGAATCCACAATCTCCTCCGCAGCCAGAGGATAATATGACGGTTGCCGTGGTTTCTATCGCGCCGTATCCCTCACTCCCCGATGAGATCGCTCGTCGTGCTGGTCGTCAAGATTATGCGAATGGTCTGCGAACAGTAAAGAATGAACGATTCACAATGCGAGACATTGGTGCCATTCGAGATCGCGTCGATCGTATAGAATACTATACGTCTCTTTCGTTGCTTGAACAACAGGCTCAAGCCACAGCGTTGCAAGATACCAACGGCATTGATCGGTTTAAGAACGGCATTCTGGTCGATTCTATGACTGGGCATAATGTCGGTAACGTGTATGATCCAGACTATGCTATCGCGATTGATCCCGCAAGACGAGAAGCTCGCCCATCGTTTAAGCTTGACAACATCGAAATGTTTTACAATACAGCTAATAGTGCCAACGTTGTTAGAACAAACGTAACGGTGTCTGGAGTTTCACGAGATCAGATTCTTGTTATTCCAAGCAATAATACATATACTGATGGCGAGACTCTTACCAGTGGTGGACAAACCGCAACGTTGCGGTTCCAAGTCGGAACCAAACTGTATATCGAAAACGCAACCGCAAACTTTGCAGCTGCTGCTGCAGTGGTCGGCGGAACTAGTGGCACCTCATGCAATATAACTTCAGTGACAGCAACGACTCCTGGTCGTGCGATTACCCTGCCATATACACACGAAAAGGTTATCAGTCAGCGGTACGCGACCACAACGCGAAATATAGCAGGGCTTTTATATAACTGGCGAGGCGTCACTACTCTGACTCCGCGAGATGACTACTGGGTCGATACAGTTAATCAGCCAGAAGTTCAGATTAACATAGATAACAATTCTCTCAATTGGCAGGTATTGGCGAATGCATGGGGAACTCAGTGGAGTTCGTGGGAAACTGTTATAGGTGCACCAGTCGCTGTTGGGTCGCCGACTGAAGTTATTACGGGCGTCAGCTCGGATGGAAGTAATTTGATCACTAATTTTGGGATTTCGCAAGATTACTCGACGACAACGACATCTACTCAAACTGGAAGCAGTCTTGGTGTATCTTTCACACAACAGACTCAAACTATCGGAAGTGTGGTTCGGGATGTGAACATTCAGCCGTTCATGCGCTCGAAACTCATTAAATTCTCAACTGTTGCGATGAAACCTTCTACAAGACTGTATGCGTTTTTCGATAATGTTGATGTCACTCAATACGTCACGCCAACAAATTCTTCCTACGCTAACACTGCAAATGAGGGATCGAAACTAACTTCTGATTCATCAGGTAATGTATATGGAATATTCAGACTGCCAAATGATTCGAGCAGACAATTTAGAGTGGGAGAAAAGATTTTCAGACTTTCTGATAATCTCAATAATTCTTCGATTATAGGATCCGTTACGACTTCATCTGAGGCGACATATTCCGCCTCTGGTCTACTTCAAAATAAGAATAACATAACATTCGGAACAACACACGCGGAGCTTTCTGTTCAGGTTCATAGACGAGCTTCCAGTACTGTGGGTCTCAGCACTGTAATTTCTCCTGGAGGGCAATCAATTGTTGCTCTGCCGATGTCTGGCAGGTCCGAGCAATCAGAGAGACAAGAAAACTCCGACGACACCGAAGACAATCCCGACAACAAAGACGTCACCTGCGGCGGCAACGAACCG
>Ga0181358_1001005_pt1 | contig 12900 bp, 21 predicted proteins | sample Fa13VDMM110SD_FD_130096 | JGI IMG/M metagenome (GOLD analysis project Ga0181358, IMG submission 130096) | Freshwater viral communities from Lake Michigan, USA - Fa13.VD.MM110.S.D | ecosystem: Environmental > Aquatic > Freshwater > Lake | place: USA: Michigan | collected 2013-09-24
AAAATAAAAGAACAAGAAATAAAAATAAAAGACTTGAGTGGGGTTATTCAAAGCCGTTTGGCAAGATTTCATCCAGGTTCAAACTTAAAAGATAAAATATGAGAGATTTAATTATTTGGTGTTTAATCATATATGGTATGAGTAACATCGGAGTTTACGGTAAAATAATGAACGGGTTTAGAGATACCATCGAGAAGTGGGGTAACGATAAAAATATGACATTCAACAGATTTTTTCATTTCCTTAGAGAAATGATGAGGTGTATGATGTGTTTACCGGTTTGGATTGGATTTTTCTTTGGAATTTTCGTATATTCACCTGTATACGAATTACTTGGAGTTAATGAATTAGTTTCGTGGTTCTTTGATGGTATGTTGGCTTCAGGGTCGGTATGGATTATCAATTCAATCGTTGAATGGTTTGAAGAAAACAGACCAAGTAATAATCAAAATAATCAAATAATTTAAAAACAAATATAATGGCAAAATCTAAATTACGAAATGGTGCTAAGGTACACAGAAAAAGAGTTGAAAGTAGAAACTCAAACATTAAAAGTGAAATGAAAAAACAACAAAATTTGTTTCAACAATCTATGATGGAACAAATTGAGTTAATGAAGCAAAAATTCTCTGGTGAAACAGAAAACCAAGAGGTATCAACTAGCGAAACTATAAATTTAAACACTGATGGATTTATTCAATCCGCCGAAATTATTTAATTATAAAACTATGAGTCGTAAACTTGATGTTTCTAAACTTGATAATCCTTATGTTCAGGTTATTTGGGAGGACACTCCTGAAAACTTTACACAAGAGCGTATTAAGAGTGTGAAACAATATTTCCAAAAGAAATACGTAACCACAAATGTAAACGTAATTACCAAAGTAAAATTGGTAGAAGACGATACTATGCAAACGGTTGATGTTTCGTTCAATATTATGGACAAAAACTATCAAACTGAGTTGGTTAAATCATTCTTGAATTCAAAAGGTTATGATAATTATGTGGACGAAGTTTTACAATTAGATAGTGCGGTAGAGAATAAAATATTATCGACTTCAGAGGAAGTTGCGGCATTTAAGAAATGGTACATTAAGAAAATCAAATTTTCAAACTTTTTATCATATGGTGAGAACCAAGTGTTAGATTTTGAAAAATGTGATGGAATTACCGTTGTCGAATCCGACCCACCTAACTTTGGTGGGAAGACAGTATTGACTGTAGATTTATTGATGTTCTTATTTTTCAACACCACAACCAAAACAACTAAAGCAGAAGAAATCTTTAATAGATTTACAGATAAGGATAAGGTTAGAGTTGAAGGTGAAATAACCATAGATGGTGAAGACTATCTAATTGTTAGAACTATTGAAAGAAAGAAATCAAAAGCCGGTGAGTGGAACGTGAAGACAGAATTAGACTTCTTCAAGAAACTCGCAGACGGACAACTACAGAACTTTACTGGAGAACAACGTAGAGAAACTGAGAGGTTTATCAAGAATTCCATTGGAGAACAAGAAGATTTCTTAATGACTATTCTTACAACCGCAACAAACCTTGAAGATTTAATTGAATCAAAACCAACCGCTCGTGGGCAAGTATTAACAAAGTTCTTGGGATTAGAGTTTTTAAAGAAGAAAGAAGAAACCGGTAAAGAATTATATTCTGAGTTTTCTAAAGGAATGTTATCTAACATCTATAACACTGAAAACTTAAAACAAGTTAATGAGTTATCGGAACAACAAATTTTAACGTTTGAAAGTCAGATTGAAAGTGCTAATAATAGTATTGTTGATGTTACTGCAAGACTAAAGAAAGGACAAGAGTACAAAGAAGGTTTGATAGGTTCAAAACATACTGACATTGACCAAGAGTTAATTATTATGAACCCAAGTAATATCCAATTGGAAATTCAAGGGATTGTTAATGAAAACTCAACTTTAGTAAAACAAATGGTTGAGGTTAATGTTGTAGAACCATCATCTTATTATTACGAAGACCAACACGACAAAGTGAAGGATGAGTATAATGAGAAGTATAAGATTAAGGTTCAGTTAGAAACTAAAATTTCTGACATCAAAAAACTTCAGAGTTCTGTTGAAGGAGGTATTCAATGTGAACACTGTGGGATTAACCTAATGAACGCATCGATTACTCAAGCAAAAATTGCTGAACTTGCAGGATTTATCACGCAAAATGATGAAAATGAGGGGTTAATGCGTGATTTAATCGGCAGAGAACAAAGTTTCACTCAATTGAAAAAAGAGTTTGACCAATACGAAAAGAATAAACTTATTAAGAGTAAGTTTGAATTAACGTTGGAAAGTAACGAACTTAAAAAATCTAAATTAGATGATAAGTTAAAACGTTATTTTGATGTTCAAGAAAAGATTAAAAATAACAATGACATTGAACAAAAATTAATTAAGGCGAACATCTTAATCGAAGAATTGGAGAGAGAAAAAAGACAGTACGAAAATACTGTGACTTCAAACACAGTTGAAATCAAAACTTTAAATGAGAAGATTAAAAAGAATAATGAATATATTGTCAAAATTTCTGAAGAGTTTGAGAAAGAAAGAATTTATAAAATATATTCAGAAGTATTCGGTAAGAATGGTATTAGTAAAATTATTATGAAGACTATGATGCCATTAATTAACTCGGAATTACAAAGATTACTTCAAGATAGTTCTTATTTTAGATTGGAGATTAGAATCTCCGATAAGAATGAGGTTGAGTTTTGGATGATTGATAACTCAACCGGTGTTGAAAAGTTGATGGCTTCAGGTTCAGGTTACGAAAGAACAATAGCGTCATTGGCGTTAAGGGCGGTATTGACTAAAGTTTGTTCATTACCAAAACCAAATATTGTGGTAATGGATGAAGTGTTTGGAAAGATATCTAATGATAATTTAGATATGGTTTCTGAATTCTTCCAAAAGATTAAAGAATACTTTGAAAAAATATTTGTGATTACTCATAATCCTTTGGTTAGTAACTGGGCGGATTCGGTGGTTAATATTAATAAAGTTGATAATATTTCAAAAGTCTCACAATAATTGTGGGACTTTTTGAATAAATAAAAAAAATAATAATTTATGAGAATAATTGTAACAGGAGGTGCCGGATTTATAGGTTCGGCGTTTATAAACCATATTAAAGAAAATTACGAATGTGATGTGGTATGTATTGATAATATGACATATTGTGCGAATAAAGATAATATAAAACACGATGTGGAATTTATTGAAAAAGATATTTGTGATATAACTGTAGATGATTTGGGTGAGTATGATTACTTAGTTCATTTTGCCGCTGAATCACACGTTGATAACTCAATTAAAAACGGATTACCGTTTGTTAAAACAAATGTTCAAGGAACGTTTAATTTATTGGAATGTGCTAGAAAGAATAATAACTTAAAAAAGTTTGTTCATATTTCAACTGATGAGGTATATGGGGATATGGGTGAAGATGTTAATAAGACATCAAATGAAGAACACCCAATTCAACCAAGTTCTTACTATTCCTCAACAAAGGCATCTTCTGATTTGTTGGTTTTGTCGGCACATAGAACATATGGATTACCGTATCTAATGACAAGAACTTGTAATAACTACGGAGAACATCAATACGAAGAGAAGTTTTTACCAAAGATTTATGATTGCGTTAAAACAGGTAAAGAAGTTCCGGTTTATGGAGACGGTAAACAAGTTAGAGAATGGATTTACGTTTATGATAATGTAAGAATTATAACTGATTTAATGTTGGATGATGAAGTAATTAATGATGTATATAATATAGGTTCTGGTATCGGATATAAAAATATTGACTTAATTAATATAATATCGAACATATTAGATAAGGAAGTTAATTATAAATTTGTTGAAGATAGATTGGGACACGATAAGGCTTACCGTTTGAACTGTTCTAAATTAGATGAATACTATAAGAACAAGAAAAAACAAATGTTTATTAAAAATATAAATGATTATTTATTGGAACTATATAAATAAAAAAACCCCGATTTTATTCGGGGTTTTATTTTAAAAGTCCATATTGTCATAAGGTTGGGTTAGGTTTCCTCTATTTTTAAAACCAAGACCACCTATATAGTTTTCGTTTTTAATTTGTTTAGAATAATATTCCATCATTTTTTTGGCAACTTCTCTATCGAATTCTTTGTCGTCAGTTTCAGGTACCATAATATCAACGTATATTGAACCTCTACCTGTTCTAAAAGGTTTACCTTCTAAATAAATTTCATCAATATCAGATTCGTCTAATTCATCTCCTGATTCTATTCTAGATTTTAATAAGTCAATTAAATCTTGTCTTGGGTTATAATCATCTTCATAGTCCTCCTCATCTTCATTAACGTCTTTACTCATTGCTAAAGCTAAATCAGAATTACCCTCAGCACCTATTGCTAACGCAATATCCTCATCATTTGATGATTCAACCATACGTTTCATCACATTCAAAAATTCTGATTCGGATAAATATATTTTTTTCTTCATAATAATTTGTATTTCTAATAAATATCCGTATCTTTACAAAAAAAATAATTCTAAATATGAGAAAATACGTTTTAATAGCTTTCAGAACTAATGATGATAAACCTATGTTTAATTATATGTTAGATTCTATTACAGAAATTACTGAGAGTAAATTTTTGAAGTTTAAAGAGGTTGGTAATGCTATTATAATCCATTTCGGTAGTAGTAGAAATTTTGAGGAATTAAAAAAGTATGTCAATATTGTACTGTCAAAATGTTCTGATATTAACTTTTTATTTGAAAATAATGACAATATGTCAGTTAATATGTGTTTTGAAGATTTGGGTACATTTTTGTCATTAGATGAGGACATACTATCTCCAAAGGTTGATAAAACGGAAACTCGTGAATATGATAATATTAGTAATGAGTTTATGTTATCATTTATTAATTCAATTTCAAATGAATTAAATGATGATTGTATTGATGAGGATGAAGATGAGGACGACGAGTATATCAAAAAATCATTAAAAAAAGAATATAATCTTGATGATATTTTGGATAAAATAAATGAAAAAGGTGTATCTTCGTTAACTCAAGAAGAAAATGATTATTTAAAAAAACTGTCAAAATAAAAAATATGAAGGATAAAAAAACAAACATTCCAATTAATCAAGAAGAAGTCTATAGCTATTTGAAAGATATTAGGAAGATAAAAGTTATGACCCCACAAAGAGAAAGAGAGTTATCAGAAATGATGATATCAGGTAATCTTACCAGTGAACAAAAAGAACGTGTAGAACAAGAGATTATTCAAGGTAATCTTAGATTTGTAATCACTGTAGCGAAACAATATCAGAATCAAGGGTTAGATTTACCTGATTTGATTGCGGAAGGTAATTTTGGGTTGATTAAAGCAATTAAGAACTTTGATTGGACTAAAAATTTAAGATTTATTTCATATGCTGTATGGTGGGTTAAACAATCCATATTACAATCATTGAATGAAAATTCAAGAACGATTCGATTACCGGTTAACGTTGTTCAAGAAATGCAAAAAGAAAAGAAGGCGGTTGATAATGGATTGGCGGAACTATCTGATAAATTTGCGTCTTTACCATCTATGGTTGATTTAGATAGAAGTATTAATGAGGATGGTGATACTTTACTTGATATTATTAGTAATCCTGATGCGTTTAGACCTGATTCAGGTTTTGATAATAAAGACATATTAAAATCAAAATTAATGGATACTTTGAATGTTTTGGACGAAAGGGAAAGAATCATAATTGAAGATTATTTTGGTTTGGTTGGTAATACAAGAACACTTGAAGACATTGGTGGTGATTTTAATCTTACTAAAGAAAGGGTACGTCAGATAAAAGAGAAATCCTTAAGAAAACTTAGGGACCAAAGTTTGGAACTATTCGAATATATTTAAATTAATTAAATGGACTATTTATCATAGTCCATTTATTTTTTATATGGATTTAGTAAATTTATTAAAAACTGTATATTATGAAAAAATTTATTCAAAACAATTTTACTGTTATCGTATTAGTTATTGCGGTATTAAGTCTATTTAAAAGTTGCGGAGATTCAAGAGAACTATCAAAAATGAGAAAAGAAGTTGAATCGATAAAAGACTCTACTTATACCAAATTTGAGTTAGATAGAGAATTAAAAATAATGGGGTTAGAATCTGAAAAAAGAATGATTCAAGCTACCGATAGAAAATTATTAGATGTTCAAAGACAAACTCAAATTGATGTTGAGATAAAAAACCTTAAATCGAGTAAATAATGAATTGGTTCCAAAAGAATTTTAAAACGATAATTTATACATCATTCTTAATTCCAATTATTTTAGTTGCGTTAGTGTCAATATCTCACGTAACTAAATGGTATGGTATTTCAAATCCTGTAAGTTGGGCAATATACTTGTCAGTGGGTATTGAAATTGCTGCGTTGTCAGCCTTGGCAGCAATATCTGCAAAAATGGGTAAAAAGGTATATTTTCCATTTGGTATTGTTACTTTAATTCAGTTTATTGGTAACATTTTCTTTGCTTATCAATATATTGATATCAGTAGTGAAACTTTTAAAGATTGGGTTGATTTAGTTGACCCTATTGTTAGTTACTTAGGTGTTGAATCAGGTGACCCTGTTGGACATAAAAGATTCTTAGCGTTATTTTCGGGTGGTATGTTACCGTTAATCTCTTTATCATTCTTACATATGTTAGTTAAGTTTGAGGAGGAGGGAAAGAAAAATACCCCTGAGGTTAAATTACCTGAGATTGATATTGATGAGTTAAGTATTGAAGCGGGAAAAATGGAAGCTGATTTAGAAAACGAAAAATGGGTTCCTACTGAAGAAGATTTAAAAAAATTAGAACAAATATTAAAGATACAAGACTTTGTAGAACCTCAACAACCATTATCAGAAGAATTTGAACCGTACATAAGTGATGATTTTCAAATAGGTCCTGATGGGGCTTATGAACATACTGAAGATGAGACTGAGACTACTAATAATTTATCATTTGAATCTCAAATAGTTGTAGAACCTGAAATGATGGAGGAACCTGAGGAAAACCCCGACGTTCCAAAGATAAACAGACTTACGTATACAAATAGGAATGAATAACATTCAAAATATTGATGGGTTAGTTTGTTTAGGGAAACAAAAAAAGAAAAAACAAATTATTCTCACACATACCTCAAGAAACATAAAAGATTATGTTTCGGCGATAAAACATAGATATAATGGAAAATACGACAAAATCCCTAACTTTTTAATAGGTAGGGATGGTGTCGTTTATAGACTTATACCGGAAAATGGATATACCAATTATTTCCCAAATCTTAATGTAAATCGTAATTCAATTATAATTTCTTTAGAAAACTTGGGATGGTTGGAAAAAATACCTCTAACAGAACATTACGTTAACTGGAATGGAGATATTTATAAAGAACAAGTTTTTGAAAAGAAATGGAGAGATTATTTCTTTTGGCAACCTTACACAACAGAACAAATTAATTCGTGTGTTGAATTATGTGAGGAATTGACAACTGAATTTTCTATTGATAAAAAATGTGTTGGACATAATACAAGAATTGATGGTATTGAAAGATTTGAAGGAATAGTTTCAAAAAGTAATTTCGATTCCGATTATACAGATTTAAGTCCGGCATTTAACTTTGAAAACTTTTTAAAACAATTAGAAGATGAGCAATTCATATGATGAAATAAAAAAATTACTTAAAGCCTCTAACAACTTGTTAAAGGGTGATAAATTAGTTGAAAATGTTAATGAAATCAAAAAATCCTACGGGATGATTTTAGAGGATAACCCTCGATTTGATAGAGTTAATCCAATGGAAGATATTGAAAAGAATATTGAAAATACGGACGAACCTAAATCTAAAGATGATAGACAACAGTCTTATAGAATATCAGGTGGGGTAATAACATTGAACGGTAAAGACTCGACAGATTTGGAATTAACAACGGATGAGAAGATTGCGTTCCAAGAAACTATGGATGAGTTTGTGAATGGTGTTTCTGACTTAGTTGATTTTGAACCTCTTAATTTATATAAAACAGACGTTGAGTGGGGAGGAAAGATTATTGATTTCGATATTGAATTTTATTTCACGATAGGTGAAAATAACGGTATTTATATTAATGGAACAATGATGAAAGTCGATGAAGACTTTTTAAATATGTTAAATAAATTAGAGGTATTTTATGAGAAATTCAAGTCCAAATGGGCTAAAGTAATGGCTTCAAGAAAAAAGACATCTCCTAAACCAAAACAAGAACAATAGTATGTTAAAAAATATTGTAAGTATTGTAGTTTTAGTTTTAATTATCGGATTAATAGGTTATAACCTTTTTACGTCTATTGGGATTAAAACAAATGTGGAAGAATACGAGAATAAAATTGATTCTATCCAAGTTAAAGTTGATTCTGTTAAACAAGCTAATAAAGAATTAGACGTTAAACTAAGTCACGTAGATACAGTAGTATATTCAATTACTAAAGAAATAACTCACGTAGATAAAACTATTAAAGAACTTAAACAAAACACTGATGAAAAAGTTAATAATGTTGATAATCATGCTGACAGTGAGCTTAGCAGGTTACTCTCAGATAGGTATAACCAATAATACAGATACAAGTAATGTTGTAATATCTAGTAGGGTTGCCAGATTGATATTAAAAGATTTGGTAATGTTCGACGGTTGCAAAGAAGAATTAAAACTAACTCAACTTAAAGTAACAAAATTGGAAGAAAGAGAATCCCAAAAAGATACTTCGATTTCTATTTTAAAACAAAAAAATGAAAATAATTCAATGATGTTACTACAGAAAGATGAACAACTTAAAATTTCTAAAGAGTTATCTCAAAAATTACAAAAAGAAGTAAAGTTAAATAAAATTGAAAAAAAGTTTTATAAGATAAGTTCCATTATTGGACTTGTAATAACAACTTATTTCATATTAAAATAATTACAATGGCGTTAAGTAGTACAGAAAAAAATGAAATTGAGGTTCTTATTCGTAAAGAAATTAAAGACTTTATGAAACATTCCACAATTAAGCAATTTGAAGACCATATGATGGATACTATCGCTAAAGAAATTAAACGTGGGGGTCTTGAAAACGACATCAAAGATATTGTTGTTAAAATGTTCAGAGAGTTTTATAGTTTTATGTGGAATAATAGAAGTCAATGGGAATCAAGAATTAAAAATTCATAATTAAAATGGGAGATATAACTAAGATATTTAAAGAAAAATTAGCATCAGAGTTCTCAAAAGAAGATGCGTTTACTAGTCAAGTTGGTAGTGAAGTTTATCAGGGATTTAGAAGTGAAATACCTGAAAACAAAAAGAAAGAAACTGAATTTAGTGAGGAGTGGAGTGAAAAATATAAAAAATCGATAAATTGTTCAAATCCAAAAGGTTTTAGTCAAAGAGCTCATTGTCAAGGACGTAAGAAGAAAGAGGCGAAAGAGGCAACAGGTGCTGGTGGAGCGGGACAATATTCAGGACCTTTATTTTCGGGTGAAGAACCTAAAAAAGTTGAGGCAACCGAAGCAACAGGTTCTGGGTCATCAGGTTCTTATGTTACTCCAGCAGCTTGGGCTAAAACAACAAGTAAAAAAGATTGGAGAGGTAAATCAAAACCCCAAATACCCGGTGGTCAATTTGTAACAATTAAAAAGAAATGTAAAAAATTTCCATACTGTAATCAAGGTGATATTAAGGCTCTTAAGTTATATGAGAATGAAATTGTGAAATCGGTGATATCCAAAATAAGTAAAGAACACAATATTAGTGAAAATGTAATTAAATCAATAATTCAATACGAAATTGAAAAACAAATGAATAAATAAACGATTTAAGATATTTATAATAAAACAATTTAAAATGGACAAATTTAATATAGAAAGTTTAGTTAAAAAGGTTTTGGAGGAATCCCTTCAAGAAAAAACTGATTATTTGGTTAATAAAATTAAATCAAAAATTAGTGAAGAACCGGAAACCGCACCAAATCCTGGAGGATGTAAAAAAATTAAAGAGATTATTGCCGACGGTGGTGAGGATACTTTAGGTAAACTTGAGGAATACTGTGGTAAATCTGAAATGGGTGAGGGATTATATGGTAATCAAAAAAGATTGGACAAAAACAAAAATAATAAAATAGATGCTGAAGACTTTAAAATGTTGAGAAAGGAAGACGATGATGAATTGGAAGAAGGTAATGCTTTTACAGGTGCTTTATCTAACGCTAAAAAAGCTGGTAAAGATTCATTTGAGGTTGACGGTAAAAAATATTCAGTTAAAGAAAGTGATGGAAAATTCATCCAAAAAGCTGAAAAAGAAATTGAGAAAAAAGGAACTAAAGGTGACTTTGCCAAACATTGTGGTGGTGAAGTAACTAAATCTTGTATTGAGAAAGCTTTGAAAAGTGGTAACCCTAAATTGGTTAAACAAGCCAATTTTGCAAAAAATATCAAAGCGTATAAAGGAGCTGAACATAAGAAAAAAACTGTTAAAGAATCTTTCAGACTTACTGAGAATGAATTGATTAATTTAATTGAACGTATAGTTCTTGAAGATAAGAAAGCTAAAGGTATGGCAGAAACTGAAAAAGTTTTGAGTACTAATAAGAAGGAAAATGAACAAGCTATTAAGGCGGTTACTAAAAAGATGAAAGAATATCTTAAAATGGGGCATGAAGGTGAGTATGAAACCAATCCTGAACAATTCCCATTGGGTAACGGACAGATTAAAAAAATGCAAACAATGAAATACAATCCTTCTGAGGCTGTTGATGAGTATATTGAAGCATTTGCTTATCCTGGTATGACAAATCTTGTTTATGATGAAATTAAACCCGATGATAAGAAAATTGAGAAATATTTAAAGGGTGATTCAACAACAGGTAATGCGGTTAGAGATAACAAAGGTAAAGCTTTAGGTAATGTGGTACCAAGTAAGGTTGGTGATAGATTCAAAAAGAACTATGATGAAAATCTTTATGGACAAGAACAGATGAACGCATCTTATAAAAGACAACCACAACCTGTAGACCAAGCAGGTGAAACTACACAAAGAGGTAGTTTAAAATCTAAAAAAGGTAAAAAAACCTCTCAAAGTGTTTTAAATGCGGTTGAGGAGTCAACTACGAAACAAGAGGTTAAATTAAATGAAACGTTCGACAAGATGAAACATTTAATTGGTTATAACAAAAAAACACAATAACCTACAATTTTATTAAAAGGTATATTATATTCTCCATAGAAGATTATTTCTATGGAGAATTTTTTTAATTGGATATCAAAACCTGTGAAACCGGAAGATATTGAAGTATGGTTTAATGTTAATAATATGATACCTGAGAAGGGGGAACTATTTTTTGACTTTTGTTTATCATTATTTATGTTAATGAAAGAGACTTATTTGGGTGAAGAAATTATACCTAATGAGACTCGAGTTATATTGAGTGAAGATGACAAGTTAAAACATTTTACTTGGTGTTGGAATAAAACAATCGAAAATTTTAGGGAAGAAAATATTAACTTTAATAGTGAAGGAGAACATTTCGACTATTTTAGTTCTTTCTTTATGGAAGTTTATTATAGTCAAAAGAATAGTTCGGTTAGAGATTCTATAGATTCATTTTTTAAAGACTTATTTAATAAGAAAGTAACTTTTACAAAATCAGATTTAGATTTATACACTGAATTATACAAATTATTGGAAAAAAATATTTCACAATAAAAAAAAACCTATTTTATTTACTTGTTAGAGAATAAAAATTATATTTTATGTAATTTAATAAATAAAACAAAAATCAAAATAAAATGGAAGAAATATCGACAATTGAATTAATCAAATTAAAAACTGAAGAGTTATCTGTGGACACTGGGAAGTTCTACAAGGGTAACAATAGTGCTGGAACTAGAGCAAGAAAATTAGCTCAAGAATTGAAGGCGTTATTACAAACATTAAGAACGGAAATTTTAGATAACAGAAAAAAAGAAGAGAATGTATAATCTTAATGACATATCTTTATTTTTGTTTATCTTTTCAATCTTAAGTTTTCTTAGAATTTTAATTAAATTTACAAGTGCCCTACTACAAACCCCACCTCAAAAACTTGAGTTAGGTAGTGGGGAACTTATTTTTAATGGATTAACCATCTCATACATAATAACATACATAATAACAAATATATAATGAATTTATACGAACAATTAAATGAAATATTTCCTTATCTAATTTCAATACGAAAATTGGAAACATATGTCAGCATTGATGTTGAACTTCCAACAACTTGGAAGTTACCTAAAAAATATGTTGACGAAAAAATGGTGGTGGAGCAAAAATCGGCAAAACCTGAATTTAGATGTTTTTCTTTTGCAACTTCTTTTGATGAAGAAACGTTGGATAAATTGTTTAACAATTTGAAAAATATTATCAAATACAACAAAGAAAGAGAAGAAAAAGAAAAGTTGTTTGAAGAGAAAGTTAAAGAACTGAAATCTTTTTTTGATAAAAGTAACTTGACAGATTTGAAAAGTTTGGAGTTCCAAGTCAATAATGTTTTAAATTTAGAATTAGAAGAAGATGAGCAAGAAGATGAAGACAGAATCTCAAGAGAAAGTGTTGAATTGGTATAGCCAAGAAATAAATAAAGATAAGATAGAACTTGATAAAATTAAGAATGATTTCATCAAGGATATTAAAAATATAAAGAAAGAAACAATCTTTAAAGAGGTTGTAACTAAAAAGTTAACCTTATGGGAGAGAATCAAGAAAGTTTTGACGGGTATTTAGAAAAATTAGCATTAATCTCTGAGGGTATTGATGAATTGTAC
>Ga0181358_1001006_pt1 | contig 12891 bp, 4 predicted proteins | sample Fa13VDMM110SD_FD_130096 | JGI IMG/M metagenome (GOLD analysis project Ga0181358, IMG submission 130096) | Freshwater viral communities from Lake Michigan, USA - Fa13.VD.MM110.S.D | ecosystem: Environmental > Aquatic > Freshwater > Lake | place: USA: Michigan | collected 2013-09-24
CAGATTGCCAAGCTGTTGGGACACAGGAACACCCAGATCACGGAGAGGGTGTATGCCAAATATTCTCCGGACTTTTGTAAAGAGGCGGTCGAATACCTATGCGTATAAATAACGATGATTATATTTTTGCGAACAAAGATCATTCCCCAGAATGGTCTGATGACCTTCAGTGCTATTGGGTGAATTTTAAAGTGCTTGAGAAAGGCAACTTTGTTATTAATTTGCCACTATACAGTAGTTGCGATATGACTGGGACAATTAGGGCTGCGAAAAGATTTATGCCTAAAGTAAGTGTCATCCAAGTGTATGAAGATAATAAAGAAAGTATAGTGTATGCACTATTCAGTGATGGTGAATGGGCTGCGCGTGATTGTAGAAATTTGCAAAAATTACATTTTTTTAATGTTAAGCCATGAGTTTAAACGACGAGGAGGGAGAGTTGAGCTACAACAGCCGGAAGGTCAAGGAGTTGGAGAAGTCATTAAAGCGCAAACCGACATGGCAGGAGATGCTGTCTGAGATAGATGAATACGAGGATGAAAATGGCAGAGATGACGAAGAAGGAGTGGTTTAAAGCCATCTCGGACTTGGGATGCATAGTGTGTTTAAACGAGTATGGCATCAAGTCAGACCCGGACATCCACCACCTCCTGAAGAACGGGAAGAAGATTGATGATCTTCACACCATACCTCTCTGTCCCACTCACCACAGATTTGGGGCGAACAACGATCAGGCTGTGTCCCGACATCCTTGGCGGGTAGAGTTTGAGCGTCGCTATGGGACAGAGATGGAGCTACTGGTGAATACCAAGAACCTTATTGCATGACCATAGAGCGGATATCCTTGACGCTCTCAGTCAATCTGATCTCAGCCATACGGATGTTGTCCAGAGTTTCACGCTTCTGATCGGGCGGCATCGATTTAGAGAAGTTAACTATATTCCGTAGCTTACGCATCTCGGATAACTTATCACCTATATTCGACACTATTTGCTTGGCTCCAAGCAGCTTCCCGTTCGTCTTCATGTATTCAATATACTGCTCTGGGTTGCCGCGCTTTTGCAATTCATCCTGCGTTGCAACAACCATATCCACTCGCTTTTTAAATTCATAGAAAGCATCGATAGACCCACCGGCTTTGTCTGAAGCAAAGAAGCGTTTCAGTATGGGTGTTTGCTCCAGAGACATAGAGGCTTTAGCTCCATCATCTTCCGTGCGGATCATCGCTGAGATAGCCGAGGCTACATACATCCCCATCGTGCCGGTATACCCCTGCAAGACATGGTCAATCTTTACCGGAGACATGCCGGTTATATCCCCCATTTTCTTGGCAACAAGTGATGTGCCTTCGCGCAACTGGAATTGCGGATCAAGTTTTTCCATGCCTCTGCCAACAACGCCGTTGCCAGTGAAGAAGGAATAGTCAATCCAGTAGGCTTCCACCAATGGCAACATCGCCTGTGGAATTGGGTTCATTTTCAATGTTGATAAAATATTGCGTTTTGCCGAGTCAGCAAGGTCTGCCCCAGTGTCATTACCAAATGTGTATTCCAGTATCCGTTCTGGAAGAACTTTGAATATAGTACCAATCTCAAACGGAATAGGTACCTTAACACTGCCAACGATCCAGTTGTTATCTCGCGTTTCTTTGCTGGCGCGTTTCCATTCATCTGTGTCGCGGGCAAGCATCCAGTAGGCAATGCTCATTCCCATGATATACATGGCCCGACGAGCGAATAGTTTCTGCTGCGTCTTGGCGCTGGCACTAGCAATTCTGCCTGTCCCGGCGCGATACAACACATCCAAGCCTTGAACGCGAGCATTAAAAAATGGCACAAGGGCGGAGACAACTTGGATTATTGGACTTGATCCCATGCGCCCGAAGTTCATCACCTCAAGTGCCTGATAGACAGCTTCAGCCTCGTTGCCGTTAGTTGACTTCATAACCCTAGCGTAAATCTCTGAGCGGGTAGCCAAGTCAGAAGCTGTGGTGCCAGCCTCAAGTGCGCTCCATACCTTTGAAACGGGCCATAAGGCTTTCTGCCACCCAGTCTTGATACCTGCCTTGTCGTTTAAAGCTGCCGATACCGCTTTCGCGCTGGCTTTGACATCACCAGAAAATTCATACCCACCGCCTATACCCGCAGCCATAAGAGCTTTTGCTTCAGGCGATTGGTTGGCTAATATCTTTGCTGCCTGTTTAAACGTGTCAATGATTGGGATCATGTTCGTGCCGGATGTCACGTAGGCTTGGGCTGAATCCCGGAACAGGTTGGCAAGCATGAATCCGGGGTCTTTAGTTACCAAGTCCCGAAGCAACTTTGTTGGGTATGCCATAAATTTAAGCACAGACCCCATCTCGGTGGTGCCTAAACCTTTCATCGCTTCAACCAGAAGGATGTCTGCCACCTTGTAACGGACATCGATTCCATTCTCCCGGACATGGATAACATCAGCCGCGTCCTTCTCCCAATACTTTAACTTCCTTGCCATGTCCTGCATTTTGGGGCTGTTGGTTCGCATCGCATCGCGGGCTATGCGTTGAGACGCCACGTTCTTCATGCCGTTCTCAATCGCAGACCGGGAATTGAGAATGATAGTTTCCAGAAAATCAGCGATCTTTACGTCCGAACCTTTTGCTATCGGCGTTGGTTTAACCCCAGAAAAGTTCTGGAATAGCTTCGGCCCAAGCGTTTCTTCTCCATTGAGTTGCCGGTAGAAGGGGATGTAGTCCGAATACATCATCCACTTACGACCTAGTTCTGGTGTAAGGACTCCAGTGTCTACTTGAAACTTAACCAGCCCCTCATTGTATTTTTGATATTCCTTAAAAACGGAGTCGAATTCGGGATAAGCAATACCGTAATCCTTCCCCTTTTGGATATCAGCGGGGGTGAATAACTTCTCCCTGCCTTCTTGGATAAACCGGCCCCCGCGCCGCGTAGCAGAATAGAACTGGAATAGCTGCCAGACCATCGGGTCTTTATACTTGTTCAGCAACGGCTGGAATATGGGGATCAATCCGTCTACCGTCCCGTTTAAATTGCTGACACTAGTAAACCCGTTGGCGTATACCGGCACTCCGCGTTTAAACGACTCAGCAGCGATCCCAGAAGCCCTCTGGGACTGCAATGCGGCGGCAGTGGCAGACACATCAGCCAGTAATTCATTGGAGCCGCCGTATCGCGGGTCAACAGACACCTTCATTGTCTGCCGCTCAATCGCTTCCAGACGGTTTATTATCTGGGCGCGTAGCTTGACTCGGCTGTCAGGTGAGATTGCAGCGGCGAGGCGCTTGGCGAATCCCACTTCTTCACGGACATGGGTTTTGCTGTTTAGGTTAGTTAAGTCAGCCTGACCAAATTTGGTGATGAAGTCATCGCGGAGGCTGTAATGGATGTCGGGCTTCAATGTTGCTCCCCCAGCAGCTTCCCGCAACTTTCGTTCTTGCTCTGCCTCCTGCCGGGTGTAAACGTAAGTTGCGTCACCGATCTGGTTGCCTTCCCAGTCCAACGACTGCACCACCCATGACCGCTCGGCCCGGTTGTACCACATCGTTACCTTGCCCTCTTTGTCATCGCGGAGGCTGTAACGAGGAACCCCACTCATAGCCTTCTCACGCAGGGGTGGGGTGATGTCGAAGCCGGGTTGTTTGTCTTCCGTTTGCTGATCCGCTTTCCATTTCTCAAGTGTGTCGGATGGGCCGCGAGCGATAAATGCGCTATCGGGTTTCGGCGTTCTTATACCAACTTCCCCAACCCGTCCGCCCCCCAACTCCTTCAGTATCTTGTTCGCCAGCGCAGGAACTCCAACATCGTAGAGTTTCTTCACGCCAACTGAATCAATGGATAGGTCTTCCCCTTCAATGGTTCCAGTCTGAGAAGGATCGTTGCGGATGCGATCTGCCATTAACTTACCAATGGCTTGAGTCAGGTCGGTTTCTTTGTAGGTGGTATCCGCTACTAAACTTTTCTTTTTAAATTTGGCATCTATGTAAGCCTGCATTGCGGCAATATCAGATTCGTAAGCGTCGCTTATATCCCAACGATTCTTCCATTCAGTTCCCGCGCCGTCATCTAAAAGCGCCGTTCTAGCTTGAAACAATCTGTCAAACCCTAACATATCGTTATTTTCAAGAGCGCGATCAACATTATCAATAATGTCTTCTGAAATGTCGCTATCACGAGTCATTCCAGATTTAACTTTATACCCTTTGATATGCACACCTTCGGGTGTCTTCTCCCATTCAATGGAGTCAACAGACTCCCGCAAAGCAGACGCATACCGCTCCACTTGCTGCTCGCCTGTAGTCCATGCAATCTTGTCGTAATTCTCCTCTGCTGCATGGCGAATCATTCTTTTAAGACCGATAGCTAACCAACGGTCTTGCAAAGACTTAGGCATCTTTTCAAATTGAGGGTTGTTAGGCGGCTGCAACTCCTCCAAGAACAACACCTTCTTGCCTTCAGCATCTACCCTGTCATTGAAGCGGATACGGACTACTGGGTTATTAATCCCAGAATATGCCCCATGACCATCTACCCATTTGCCAGACGAATCAGCATTCGGAACCGTTACAAACGCTTCACGGTAGTTTGTGCCACCGGGGAGTTGGTAGGCGTTAAATTGAGTTGGGTTTTCAATAATGCTTTGGGTCTGATCTTGAGCTTTTAAGTCATCGATTGCATCATTTGCTTCGTTGCTGCTTATTGGATCAGGAAACAATTTTTGTCCATTAACTTCAACATTGTAACCATCCCCGTCACCTACAAGAAAATATTCTGTATCAGATTCTTTAGTTTCAACTCCCAGCACCTTGTCTTGAAACTCTATCTTCGACCCACCGTCCGCAAGAAACTGTTGGACTTCGGCTGTGGATATTTTGGTGTTTTTGCGTCCACCAGATTGTGCGCTTTTGAATGTGCGTAATTCATCAGCAGTAAGGTCTGAATCTTCCCATGCTGAAGAAACCAAAATAACATCGTATGGGCCTTTTGCCTCTTTCACGCCATACTTCTTGTCTAAAACGTCGATGTAATCGTCAACCTCAAAGGATGTTCCCGCAACATCCAGCCACTCCAGTATCTCAGTGTCATCAATCTCCTTCATTTTCACGCCGGGTAGCTTGGAAGTTGCTGGGACTTCCGTGGTAATGAATTTACCGGGGATTACCTTGTTGTCAGGGCCACGCACACCACGAGACTTAGTCTCTGCTGGGTTGACCAGTAATGCTTTCCACTCCGCAGCAGTCATTTCCTTTTGCGGGAGTTTATCTATTTGACGGGAAAGCTCAGAATACCAGACAGGAGAAGTGATGCTGTAACGGATGTCTTTTTTGTTTTCATCAAAGGTGCCTTTGTTGCCTATGGCGGATTTTATCTGGGTTGGTGAATTCAAAACAACCCATACACCGCCGCCCATATCTATACCATCGTGTCCTTTAAATTTTGCTTTTGAAAATACATTACGTTGCGCCGCCCTATAACTACTCCCCTTTGATAGACTTTCCATGTCTTGTTTTGTCAAAACATACGGGTTTTTGATTGACAACCATACAGGCATAACCCTTGACGCCGTGTTTTTTGCTACTAAATCTCTACCTTCATAGACATAACCTTGGCTATCATTTTGATTTGCGTAACTTGATGCCTCTTCCGGAGAAGAACCAAACCAAGCTCCACGCGCCCCAACTTTAAATGAAGTGTAATCTTCGTCTTTACTTGTGCCGTGATACATGAGAAGAGGTTTACCATCATCTCCTACAACATAACTATCCCCAAACCAGCGTTTAAACTCTGGAGTGTCTGGTGCGGTGATGCTGTAACGAATGTCTTTACTCTTCGGAGAGAATGTCCCCCTGTTCCCTGTGGCAGACTTGACCTGCTCCGAGTCAAAAGCATTAACCTCTACAAAGTTTCCCTCTGAGTCTTTAACTACAATCCCATCATACCCAGCCTTCTTCAACGCTCTTTGTATAGATATGCCAGACATATCCATAAGGCGTTTGCCATCGGTAATAGATTGGATTTCATTGTTTAAGGCATTGTTTATTTCCGTTGTGCCTTTTGAATCCAATCTGAAATAATTCTTATCAAATGTATCTTTAGATGTGCCGGATATTTGTTCTCTTAAAATAGTCCGTGCGCTTTTCCCTTGTATAACCTTAGAGGTTAAATTTATATAAAAGGGATTATTCATAGAAATGTAGAGCGGCATTACCGCGCCACTGGGGGCAAAACTTTCCGCGTATTTTTCTATGGAGGTAGTGTAAATTCCTTTCCCCATCTTCCCGTCATCAGAACTTCTGAATTGGCTAAAGATGCCTTCGCTATCTTCGGGCGGAGTGGTGCCGTGATACATCAATAGTGGTCTACCCTCTTTATCCACTATTTTAGATTCATCAAACCCTCGCCAGAAGTTCTTGATACCTTCTAACGTGCCGAAGATGGGTCTGCCGCTGGAGTTGGTTGTGGGGCGGTTTACTCCGTCGATGTAGACGGTGTCTTGCAAACTAAACTTTTTCCCTTTCCCCGGAATTTTCCCTTTTGTTATTAGGCTAGATGGATATTGTCCTGATGCTTTGTTTTTATTGTGTTCCCCCATGAGCTTCATAAATTCATTAGGGTTTGTAGGCTTAGAACCTAACCGCTGTGAAGACGATAATCCCTTTATAAACTCATGCATAGGTTTATCTATAGCGGCATCACCAGTTAAGGCGAATTCCACTGGCAATAGAGATGCCTTCTGTTCTGAAAACCCACGCTCCGGTAAGGAAAGATGCTGCACTTCATCCCTAAAATTTACCCAGCTATTTTGCGCTCTGGTTTCCATAGTTAAAGCCCATCTTGCTAATGGGTCTTTAATCAGGCTCATATGATTTTTCCAAGCGGCTTCTTCCCCCAACGCTCCAAATGATGCGCTTTTCGGGCCGTGAGCATAGTAGTCATGCACCGCACGGAGCAGGTCGTTATAGGTCATAGGGTAACCATTTGAATCGGTATACCCTGATGGTTTCAATAATGGATGCTTAGAAAAATCATACCCCGTAGGCCCGAAAGAGTCAGCCATCGTGGGATAAATGTAAAGACGGTTGTTATCCATAATGTCTTTACGCATATTCATGGATATGTTTTTTGTCTCCCCATATGGAGCCGCTGGTATGGGATTATTATTTTTATCGAGCTTGATGTTACCATCGGTATCTCGCTCAAATTTTGCCTCTACCTTAATAGGAAGAACAGAATATTGGCGCTTAACTTCCTTTGCCAAAGATTCATATGCCTTCATTACCATCCTGTTGTTTAAGTTTTCAACGGGAAGTAAGTCAAAGAATTTTTGGATCATTCTTTGAAGGTTGTGTTGCTCAAATGAAATTTCTTTCTCTTGAGTAACTAATTTCAGAGTTTTTGGAAATTGTTTCTTTTCTTTTTCTGTCGCCTTTTCAAGGTTCTTGGCATACAAGTAATCAGCAATTACTTTTGCTGTTTTTATGTCTTTGGAACCTGACGCGGGAACGTGGCTACCAAGGTTCCCGGAGTCAACTGTAACTCCGAATCCTGCTCCCCCGATCCTACCGTAAGGCCAGAGTCTTTGAACGACTTCATCAACTCTTGCCGCGCTTTTTCCCAAGCCTTCTCGGATTCCGGCGATAGCCCTTGTGTAACTGTTTCTTTCTGACTCATCATTTAACTCCTCGATATTTTTTGCAACGTAATATGCTTCAATGTAATTCTCTTTGTTTTTATTAACGCCAAACGTAATCCCGCTAAGACCAGAATTTTTTATGATCTTTTGTAATTCTTCAGTGCTTAACGCGGTATTAAGAGTAAACCTATGGGCAAGAGTTGCATAAGAGTTATCTGAGAATACAAAGCCAACTTTCTCATTAGTTGCTTCACGCACATCAAACCGCTCTTGCATGAAGTTATTAGAAAATTTATTAAGCGCGGCAAGAACCACATTTCTGGAATCAGAAGGAAAGTTGATGTTTAAACCAAGAGTAGGCTCACGCTTTTCCCCATAAAGTCCAATACCACGATCATACGAAATCCTTGCCCCCGGTATATCACTTAGCAAGTGTTCCAAATTGTATTGCGCCGCGTCTTGAATAACTTTTGTCGCAGCCAATGATCCATTGTTTGCTTCTTTAAAAAGAACATCGATCCCCGGAATTTTATCCGTTGCTGATGTAATGTTTACACGCAGAGTATCTTTGAGCGTGTGCGGAGGCATAACCCTCGCCTTACGCTTTGCAACATCTGGATGAATATCTTGGTCAAACGACTTTCCTCCATTGCTTACGAAGTCTCCGCTCGTTTCGCTTTCCCAAGCAAATTGATTTATCAACTTACCTTTGGTTGTCGCTAAAGCCTCTGTTTCACTCTTTGCTTGTGCAAGGGTTATTTCCCCGCTCTTGGCGCGATTGTAAATATCCTCAACTCTACTCATGTTCTCCCGCTTCCATGCGGCGGGGAATATGGCGCGTATTGCTTCCCAAGTAATCGACTGAAGCTCTCTTGGCAAGAGCTTTATATTGTCTTCTTTAGCAATGCGAGCGGCGGCATCACGGTATGCGTCAGCAATAAACCCATAGGTTCCTGACGCCCCGGTGAGCGTAGACCTGCCCGGAGATGGGAGTCCTTTACTAGCAGCCCCTCCAAAGTTGTGCATAACTTCAGCCGACGCACCAGACAAAGCCTTAAAGAACGCAGCGGCTACAGCGTGGGTATCAATTGTTACGTGTCCAGCGGCGCTATTCGGAACGAGTATATTGTTGTAAAAATTTCTTACCTTATGCATATCTCCAAGCTGGACAGAGATATTTTCCTTAGAGCCGTTACGAAGGATAGATATGGCTTTCGCAATTGTTCCATACCCGCCCCATGCAACATCACCCTCTGGAACGTCTGAATCGCTTTCTAGATCAACCTCATCATTTTGGTTGTTGGTTACAAACCCAAGAAACCCACCTTCGGGAGTGACTATTCTGTATTTGCGCGGGTTATAAGTCTCGTCAAACACGCGAACAAAAATGGCGGCTTCTTTGTCGCTCATTTCATTTAAAGTTTTGTTGCCAATAAGCCTAAACTTTTCCTGCATTTCTATACGAGATACTTTTTCTTTCTTTGTTTTTGACGCATTAACATAGCTATCAACCCATGCTTTCATAGCTAGGCTTATGCGCTCATTTCCACGTTCACGCATGATTGATATCACACGATCCCCAAGAGACACATTCATAAACCAATCTTTTTGCGGACTTAGCGCGGCATAAACTCCAGCAACTTGGTTTACGGTATACCCGTATTTCTTAGATACATCATTCGCAATACGGTTGGCTCCGTCATACCAGAGCTTCGCTCTTTCGCGCAGATTGGCTGGCAACAAACGGTATAACCACGTTAAGTTACTAACAATGGTTTCATGCATGTTCCTAATTGTTTCATCGGCATTTGCTCCGACAGGGAATGCGTTGTATTGATTAATTACATTAACAACGCTCTCAAGGTGCTTTGGCACGTTGCGGATATCGCTGCCGTTGATGATAAGAAGTTGTGCGATAGGATCGCGCACGACATCTTCGCCTTCGATTAACTTGGGCTTTACAAAAGCCTTGGGTTTGGCTGTGCTTTGTTCATCAATATTTTCAGGGGTTCGTTGGGAAATGCCGTATCGCGGCGCAGCACCAGTCTCCCCCTGCCGGGTGGGTTTCATCTGCCCTGCTTCTACCCGTTTAAACACATCATCTGCGGTCTGGAATCCCAGCCCGGACAGTTGGTTACCCAGCCCTTCCAGTAACGCTTTCACCTTCCGGTAGATGTTCCCGATGATGTTGGCTGGCGGCTTGGTAGCGTTGAAGTATTTAAACGCGTCAGCTATCGCTTCCTCGATGATGTATTCATCAAAGCCTGCGATGGACGGGTGAGTCTCAAGGTAAATCTTTTTGTAGGTATCGTAATAGTTGCTATCCCCGATCTTCCGCTGGCGAAGGAATTGATTGATCCACTGCTTCTTCGCGTAGCTCTCCAGTAGGCTCCATTCCTGTTTGGTGAATGCCCCAAGCTCTTTCAAGGCATGGATGGTTTCATGCCGCAGCGTTCCCATAGGGTTAGCTGCTTTCAGGGAGATGTCGATGAGTTGCTCGGTATATCTCCCGTCGCTCTCCCCCTGTCCATTCTCGATGGAGTCCATGATCCGTAGACCAGTGTTCTCCAGACCCACCTGTTTCATAAACGGAAGCAGCTTCTCGCGTAGGGCTTCTCGCGCCTCATTGAAGACATCCGGACTGGCGCTAGTCGGCCCAGCAGTTGGCTCCGCAGCCAAGGCTTGGTTAAGGTCTTCCTCGGTCTTGAAATACTCCGCTGGCTTGCCCTGTTTAAACAGTGTGAACCCTTCGTCTGACTCCTTTGCCGGGGTGATGGAGATATCACCGGAGAAGGCGTTACCCTTCTGCTTCACCTCGTCTATCTGCGCCTGTATAAGAGCGTTGTTCTCATTCACTTGGGCAGACAGGGTGGCGTATTCTGGAGAAAGGGCTTCACCAGCAGCCTCCAGCTTCTCTTTGGAGGTATTGTTGGTGTCTATCTTCTTCTGTAGGACTTCTATCTCTTTGGTATTGGCTTCAGTGGAGCCAGCCGTTATCTTGGATAGACGGTAAGCCTTCTGCCCTACGTCTTCGGCAGACAGTGGCTCCGGGTTAAGAATGGTGTCTCCACGGGAGATGTTGAACATATCCTGTTTAAACTGCCCAGCACGAACCTCAATGCCTTGCGCCAAGGGTGCCGCCAGCAAGTTACCGCTGGAGTCGATACGCGGCATCTCCGTGGGCTTGGTGAACTTGGTCACCAAGGCTTCCTCAACGGTAGCAGTCCCAGCATCCTCAGCGTTTAAACGCTCTACCGCCTTGTCCGCGACGGCTTTTTCCACAGTGTTAAACAGAACCTTGCCGTTTGCATCGGTAACATTGAAAACCGGGTTGGAGTTGGCAACGATTTCACCACTAGTGATCGCTTGGTTTAGATACGCCGAAACCTCGGCTTCGTTCTCAATGCCGGATGCCTTGAAGATTTCCCCCAGCTTGGAGGAGTCGGTCAGTCCGGAGTCAGGGATGGCTGCGGTAAGCCCCTTAATCACCGCGCTATACTTGTCAGGATCGATCTGAGGCGCTTCCGGAGGTGGCGGTGGGGGTTGGGCAGGGTAGGTCTTAGTTAAGTTACCATAGCCCCCGCCAACGGCACCAACAGCGGCTCCCGTTATAAGGCCCATTGCACCAGCCTCGCTAACGCCTTCCATCAGGGGTTTGTTGGTAGCCCAGTTCTGCCACATCTTTTCCTGCATGGACTGAGGGAGTTCCTCAAGAACACCCTCGGAAATACCAGACCCAATAACTGACCGTATAAACCCAGCCTTTGCCGCGCCAGCCTCTGCCGCGCCAGCGCCACCTCTTGCCAGCATGGTGTCCACATCGTTCAAGCCAATACGCTGCCCTAGCTTTGATCCAGATATCTTGCCGCCCAAAATACCAAAGGCGGTGGTTCCAGCGCCGGAACCAAGAGCCGCCAAGGATTGGAGTGGAGCTAACAGCTTATCGGGAGACTCTTCTCGGATTTGCTCTGCGGCAGACCCAGCCCCCAGTATCCCTTCGCCAAGACCGCCAGCTACCGCAGCAGAGAGTTTTGGAGCAGCAGCCATCACCCCTCTTGCTATACCCATACCACCTAGCATCTGGGGTATAGACTCAGTTGCAGACTGGAGTATTGTGCTTGGGTTCCGAACGGCAGCTTGCAGGGTGGGAATAAATCCTTTGGCTTCAGATACCTGTTTAAACGCCTCTTTCTGCGCCGGGGAGTATTCTTCTTTAAGAAACTTCTTGGCTTCTTCCGGGCGATACCCCACGGATTCAAGACCCTTCCCTATTGCTCCGCCAGTCGGGATGTCAAGCAGACCAACAACCGATTGAGGTAATCCAATAGCTCCGCTTAAAGCGGATATCCCTATATCCTTGAGTGTCCCGCCAAAGGTGCGTTCAGTTTTTTCAACTGGGGCGGCTTCTGTGGGGGCAACTGCTGGTTCAGGCGCGGAAGACTTTACTTGAGATAATTTTAAAGCCTCGGCAACAGTATTAAATTCTGGTGTCCCGCGCTTGTCAGCGTTATTTACAATCCATTGAGCAAACTGTTCGGCATTAGCCATTATTGCCCCGCAATTATTTTCATTGCATCAGATATTACCCTGTTTTTCTCGTTAGGATTTGGTACCCCATTAGACTCAAAAGTATATTTATAAGTCTCGTCACGGATTCTTTTTTGCTCGGCGGCAAGTCGAGCGTTTGCTTGAACGGCGGCTGGGCTTGTCCCTAGAGCGTTCGCTTCTTCTGTCATACCTTTTGTTGATTTAAGGTACGCTTGCCAACGATCATTAGATTCTCTTTCAGCATCTAATCTAAGCCGTTGGGTTTTAAGTTCTAGATTAGCCGCTGCGTTTTGTCTTAACTCTTGCCCTCTTTGCTTTAATATTTCTTCTTTATTGCTTATATCATAAATATCTTTGGCAATACCAAGTTGCTTCGCTTTAGAAATATCAGCACGAGCAAGTGCTTTATCAAAAGAAGCAATTTGCTGTGTTGTGCGTGTCTCCCTATGAGACATTTCAAATTTAGCAATGTCTCGTTGAGCGGCATTAATTTCTTTTTGAGCTTTCCCATATTCATTTAATGCAGATTGGGCTTGCTTAACGCCTATCCCAGCACCCATAGCGAAGTTTTGTAAAGCTCTTGGCGAAGTACCGGCTCCCATAGCAAAGAATCCTTGGGCTGCGGACATCCATAGATCAACATCTCTATTTTTCTTTGCTTCTACTGCTTGATTGGTAAAAGATGCTGATTGTTTGTCA
>Ga0181358_1001007_pt1 | contig 12890 bp, 14 predicted proteins | sample Fa13VDMM110SD_FD_130096 | JGI IMG/M metagenome (GOLD analysis project Ga0181358, IMG submission 130096) | Freshwater viral communities from Lake Michigan, USA - Fa13.VD.MM110.S.D | ecosystem: Environmental > Aquatic > Freshwater > Lake | place: USA: Michigan | collected 2013-09-24
ATGGCGATACAATTACTGTTACGGGCTTTACGGCACTAACCGCATACAACGTTACGAACGCGACTGTGGTGACAGCTAACGGTACTGCAGTTTCAGTTGCAAGTGCTACTAATCCAGGTTCTGAAACCATTGCAGCTACGGTAACGTATAGGGGTCTGGTTACAGAAACGGGCACTACAGGTAATGCTAGTTTTGGCGATTCACTTACGTCATTTAATATTTCGTTCGATCAGCCACTAAAGCTATCAACTGCCATATCGTCTAACACAGTTACACGCTACTGGGAATATTACAACCAAGTTGACACTGCTCCTGGTACTTCAACATTCCAAGCGCAAACATCATCGGGCAACACATCAGCCGTTGATGAACTGCACGTAGTTATTGTTGACGAAGATGGTGGTTTCACTGGTTCACCTGGTTCGGTTCTTGAAGTATACAAGGGCCTTTCACGTGCTACAGACGCAAAAAATGCAGATGGTTCGTCTAACTACTACAAGAATGTTCTGAACGAGCTTTCACCTAATGTGTGGTGGGCTTCAGATCGTGCAAACGCTGTATCAGCTCTTGCAAATGCTATTGTATCATCGACTAACGCAAGGCCACTTTCAATCTCGTTCCAAGGTGGTGTGGACAACGATGAAACAACTGTTCCATTCGGCGATACTGCTCGTGCATATGATCTATTTGCTTCTGCTGAAGATGTTGATATTTCACTTCTACTTACTGGTAAGTCAGTGGGTGGTACACACGGTGAACAGCAAGCCAACTACCTAATCGACAATATTGCAGAAGTTCGTAAGGACTGTGTGGTATTCGTATCACCTGCATATGCAGATGTTGTTAATCAAGTTGGTACAGCTGCAACAAATTCTGTTGAATTCCGCAACGCGCTTCGCTCATCTTCATTCGCAGTAATGGATTCGGGCTACAAGTACATGTATGACAAGTACAATGACATCTATCGCTACATTCCACTCAATGGTGACATTGCCGGTGTGTGTGTTGTGACAGACACATCAAGAGATCCTTGGTATTCGCCAGCTGGTACAAACCGTGGTCAAATCCGGAATGTTGTTAAGCTCGCTTTCAATCCTTCAAAGGCTGAAAGAGATCTTCTCTACAAGAATGGTGTTAACCCAGTTATCTCATCGCCTGGTCAGGGTACAATCCTGTTTGGTGATAAGACTCTTCAAGCAAAGGCTTCGGCATTCGATCGTATTAACGTTCGTCGCCTCTTTATTGTTCTTGAAAAGTCAATTGGCAACGCTGCGAAGTCAATGTTGTTTGAATTCAATGATGAGTTCACACGTACACAATTCCGCAACCTTGTTGAACCGTTCCTCCGTGACGTTCAAGGCCGCCGCGGCATTACCGACTTCAAGGTAATCTGCGATGCAACAAACAACACAGGTGAAGTTATCGACGCAAACCGCTTCGTAGGTGATATCTACGTCAAGCCAGCTCGTTCGATTAACTTTATCCAGCTGAACTTTGTTGCGGTAAGAAGCGGTATTGAATTCTCCGAGATCGTTGGCTAATAGATAAATATCAGAGATACAAGGAGAATCCTAAATGACTTTTAATATTAACGAGATGAGAGCAGGTTTGGCGCTGGGTGGGGCTCGTCCCACCCTGTTCCAGGTGCAAATCACAAACCCAATCAACAATGCTGCAGACGCAATTGCACCGTTCTTGATTCGGGCGACTTCGCTTCCTTCATCTACAATCAATCCTATCGAAATCCCATATTTTGGTCGTAAGATTAAGATTGCTGGTGATCGTACGTTTGATACATGGCCTGTCACAATAATGAATGACGAAGATTTCCGTATTCGTCATACAATGGAACAGTGGCACAACCAGATCAACTCACTTCAGACCAACTTGAACCTTAATGCAGATTCGTCGCCTCTTAACTACAAGTCGACCGCACTGGTTACTCAGTATGGTAAATCTGGTGATGAGCTTCGTCGTTATAAGTTCAACGGCATCTTCCCAACTGAGATCTCGACTATCGATCTTGACTGGGATTCGACCGATCAGATTGAAACATTCTCAGTGACATTTGCATACGACTGGTTTGAAATTGATGGTGGTAACACCGGTATTGTCGGTTAATAAATACTATATCATATATCATAAGAAAGTGAACAGCTAATGCAGCTATTTGGGTTTGAAATTAAGAAGAAGGTCGAAGAGCCAGAAGCAGTCTCGTTTGCTCCTAAGCAAGTAGATGATGGTGCTATGGTTGTGCAGGCTGGTGGTGTTTATGGCACCTACGTTGATATGGACGGCAGCATTAGAACTGAGACTGAGCTTGTCACCCGTTATAGGGAAATGGCAACTCATGCTGAAATTGAACAAGCTATCGATGATGTTATTAACGAAGCAATTGTTGGCGACTCGGAAGATGAGCCTGTTTCAATTGTACTAGATGATCTTGATCAACCAGATAAAATTAAAACGTTAATTCAAGAAGAGTTTGATAATATCCTTGCTCTTCTTGAATTTAACGACTACAGCTTTGATATCTTCAAGAAGTGGTATGTTGATGGTCGTCTTAACTATCATGTAATCATTGATGCAGATAATGTAAGAGATGGTATCAAAGAACTACGTTATATTGATCCTCGTAACATTCGTAAAGTTCGTGAACACAAAAAGAAGAAGACCGACAAGGGTGTTCCTATTATTCAGGAAGCTAACGAGTACTACATCTATAATCCTAAGGGGTTCGTAAAGGCTGCGGGTGCAACGGGAACGAATTCACAAGGCATTAAGATCGCCAAGGATTCAATTGTTAATCTGACAAGCGGTATGGTCAATCCTCAAGGCGACTTAGTTGTTTCGTACCTACATAAGGCAATCAAGCCTCTCAACCAGTTAAAGTCGATGGAAGACTCTTTGGTCATCTATCGTATCAGTCGTGCTCCAGAACGCCGCATCTTTTATATTGATGTTGGTAACCTTCCTAAGATGAAGGCAGAGCAGTATCTTCGTGATATTATGACTCGCTTTAAGAACAAGACAGTATATAATGCTGAGACTGGTGAGATTAGAGACGACCGTAAGTTCATGACGATGCTAGAAGACTTCTGGCTACCACGTCGTGAAGGTGGCAAGGGAACAGAAATTTCTACCCTTCCTGGCGGTCAGAACCTAGGTCAGATTGATGACATTGTTTACTTCCAGCGCAAGCTGTACAAAGCACTTAATGTGCCTATCTCAAGATTAGAACCCGAAGCGGTTTATAACATGGGTAGGTCTGCTGAAATTTCTCGTGATGAAGTTAAATTTAGTAAGTTTATTGCACGCCTAAGAATGAAGTTTTCGCAATTGTTTACCAAGCTACTCCAGCGTCAGCTTATCCTTAAGGGTATTGTTACACTTGAAGAGTGGCCAGAGTTTGCAAGAGCAATTCGCTACGACTATGCTATCGACAATTACTACGCGGAGCTAAAGGATACGGAAATTCTTCGTGACCGCGTATCAATGCTAAGAGATGTTGATGACTATGTGGGCAAGTACTATTCGAACGAGTGGGTTCGTAGACACGTACTTAAACAAACCGAAGAAGAAGTTAAAGATATTGATAAACAAATAAGTGACGAGCTCACTTCGGGCGTGATACAGAACGATGATGAGGGTCAGGCTCAGCAGACAGATTCTACTAGCCCCTCAGTACGATCTTGATAAATAATGGGAATTGGAGCATAAAATGACAAAATTTACTACAAACGATATTGTGAATTACAGCGCATCGCAGCAGCCTCTTAAGGTCGCCGATGCTTTTGATTCCATTATGAGAGCAAAGCTAGCAGATCGTCTTGATCAATTTCAAGCAGATTATAGCCAAAACGTTTTTGGTCCCCAGGAAGATGAAGAAGATTTGAACTTCGAAATCGACGATGAAGATTTAGATATCGATGATGAAGAAGATTTAGATATCGAAGACATGGATGACCTAGAAGATATAGATCTAGACTTAGACGAGGACGATGCAGATGAAGACGCTTAACCAGTTTGTAGAACAAACAGGCTACAAGAAAGTCAAGGCGCCTGACGAACAGAAGTTCGTTGATAAGCACACGTCTGAAACAAAAGAAGATCGCGCTGGCAACAAGGACGATGTCTTTAAGGCTTCAAATGTAAAGAAGTCCGAGCGCAAGAAAGAGCGTCATGGGTACGAGCCGGGCGAAGACGAGGCTGTATATGAAGCAATGGATGCAGCCGCTCGCTTTGATCATCATCACCAACACGCTAAAGCTCTTCTAAAGTCTATCTCTGATCATCTGAAGACTCATGCTGCCGAAGCTGCAGCTCACAAAGACCATAAGGGCCGTAAAGGTCCGCATTGGGGTCATACTGGTTCAATGGAGCACGTTGCAACTCAGCTTAGCAACATTCATGATAGCCTCGCTCGCACTGGTGAATATGCTATGCACGAAGAAGCCGAGCTTGAAGAAAAGACTCTGACTCCTGCTGAAACAAAGAAGCGCGAAGAAGTTGCCATGGCAATCAAGCGCGAGAATCCAAAGATGCCAATGGCCAAGAAGATGGCTATTGCTACTGCAACTGCTAAGAAGGTCGCCGAAGACTTTGAAGTCGCAATCTCAGGTCTACCCTCACACACTCGAGGATTGCTTGAGGGCACTATGAACCGTCTGAGCGAAGATAACAAGTCCAAGTTTGTAGCTGCATGTCAAACAGAAGAAGGCCTCGAAAAGATGATCGCCTTTGCAATTGAAAATAGAGGTGCATAATGCCAGCTGTAATCACATCAAATAAGAAAAACACATCCTTAGTTGTTCACGTAGCATCGTCGAACAGTGGTAACATTATTGTATCTGGTAACTCAACAACATCCAACGTCAATGGTACAAGCGTATGTGTGGCCGTAAGTGATGAAGTTCTTACTGGAGCCTATATCACTCAAGCCGTATGGGGCTGTGATGGTAATGGTTCTATCCAGATTCTTCGTGGGGCCAACCTTGTAGCTGTTTACGATTCAACCGGTCAACATGAATATGCTGGCTGTGGAATGCCAATTAATATATATCCTACTGCCAACGTTGTAGTTAATTTACTTGGTTCGGCTAATTCCTTTATTACTTTTGAACTACAAAAAGTCGGGAACTTTACATCCCCATACATGCAGAACTAAGGGTTAACCGATGAAACTGATCACTGAACTAAACGAGACCGTCAGCTACGTAACTGAAGCTAAAGAAAACGGAAAGAAGAACCTCTACATTGAGGGTGTGTTCCTGCAGTCTGAAGTCAAGAATCGTAACGGTCGTGTTTATCCTAAGGCTGTTCTCGAAAGAGAAGTCGGTCGCTATAGTGAGCAGTTTATATCAAAGGGACGTGCGTTCGGTGAGCTAGGCCATCCTGATGGTCCACAGATTAACCTTGATCGTGTATCTCACATTATTGAATCATTGAAGTCAGATGGATCCAACTGGATTGGTCGTGCTAAAATTACAGACACTCCAATGGGGAACATTGCTCGTGGCCTAATTGAGTCAGGTGCTCAGCTTGGTGTGTCGACAAGAGGCATGGGTTCGTTGAAGCTAAATAGAGAAGGCGTGAACGAAGTACAGGATGATTTCCATCTTGCTACAGCTGCTGACATCGTAGCCGATCCCTCTGCTCCAGATGCTTTTGTTAATGGTATTATGGAAGGTGTCGAATACTTCTGGGAAAACAATATGATTGTTGCCCGTAATGCTAAGAACCAGGTCGAGCAGGCAGTTCGCAGCCGCGAATTTGAGACCAAAAAGTTTGAAATATTCGAGAATTTTATCAACCAAATATCAAAATCATAAGTATAATAAATACTTTATTAGATAGAATATATCCCAAAGGAGTCAGAGAATGGCAATTAAAGAATCAACTGAAATCGTAGAGAACGATGGTCTCGACGAAGCAGCAGGCGCTGAAACACTAAAGGCAGGAGCTGGTTCCGGTGCAGGCGATATTGGTAAGACTGAACTTATGGCATCTGCAGTAGCTGCTATGGGTGGTATGTCGAAGACAGAAATTAACAAGTTTGCAGAAGTTCTTGCTACATTCGGTAAGAATAAAGCTCCTGGTGCAGAAGACAAGTCTGCAGCTAACAAGGCATCAATCGCTACCAAGGGTGCGATGAAGGAAGACATTGAAGAAATGTTTGCCGGCGATGACCTCACAGAAGATTTCAAAGAAAAGGCTTCGACTCTTTTTGAAGCAGCTGTCAATGCCCGCGTTGGTATTGAAGCAGCTCGCCTCGAAGAAGAATTTGACGCCGCTGTTGAAGATGTTGCAGCTGAACTAGAAGAAACTCTTGCTTCGAAGCTCGACAGCTATCTTGATTATGTTGCAGAGCAATGGTTTGAAGAAAACCGCCTTGCTGTTGAATCAGCAACAAAGGTAGAAGCAGCAAATAAGTTTATCGAAGGCATTAAGGGTTTGTTCTCTGAGCATTTCGTAGAGATCCCTGAAGAAACAGTTGACGTGGTCGAGTCGCTCGAAGCTCGTGTTGCTGAACTTGAGGAAAAGCTAAATGAGGAAATCGACGAAAAGATTGGTCTCATGAAGCTAGTTGAAGAAGCTGAAAAAGAAGCTATCTTTGACGAAGTAGCCGAAGGACTTGCAGCCACTCAGGTTGAAAAGCTTCGTACTCTTGCTGAAGGCCTAGAATTCTCTGACGTTGCAAACTTCCGTAAGAAGGTTGAGCTTGTCAAGGAAAACTATTTCTCGGGTAAGAAGACCACTTCAACGAACGTGATCACAGAAGAAACAACAGCTGATTCTCTCGAAGATCTAGTTGAAGATTCGACTGTATCAAATACCGATTCGACAATGAGCAAGTATGTTTCTGCAATTGCAAAGTCGGCCAAGAACTAATTTTAATAAATAGTATACTACAAAAAAACCCATTAAGGAGGGATTTAAATGTTAGCTGAGGAAGTACAAAACAAGTGGAAGCCAGTGCTAGAGCACGGCGACCTATCACCAATTAAGGACTCACATCGTCGTGCAGTGACTGCCCAGATTCTTGAGAATACTGAGCACGCTCTTCGCGAATCAACCGCACAGTTTGGTTCACAGAACCTGCTTGCAGAAGCTCCAGTCAACGTAACCGGTTCACACATCGATACCTTCGATCCTGTTCTGATCTCGTTGGTTCGTCGCTCGATGCCAAACCTCGTTGCCTATGACATTGCTGGCGTTCAGCCAATGACTGGTCCAACAGGCCTCATCTTCGCGATGCGCGCTCGTTACTCGACACAGTCAGGTGCAGAAGCACTCTACGGCGAATCAAACACTGGCTTCTCGTCACAACCACAGGGTAACTCAACAGTTAACCTTCCTGGTTATCGTCATGTTGGTACTGTTCCAGGTAACACAACCAACCAAGCCAACCTTGCTGAAACAAACACCTACAACTATGTTGCTGGCGTTAACACATCATATGCAGAAGTATGGGGCAACTCGACTGTTTCAATTCCAGAAATGGCTTTCTCAATCGAGAAGGTTACCGTAACTGCTAAGTCACGTGCACTGAAGGCTGAATACTCGCTTGAACTCGCACAAGACCTTAAGGCAATCCACGGTCTGGACGCAGAAACAGAACTTGCTAATATCCTTTCGGCTGAAATCCTTTCGGAAATCAACCGCGAAGTTATCCGCACAGTTAACGTAACTGCTGTTAAGGGCGCTACAGAAGGCACCACAACTGCTGGTATCTTCGATCTTGACACCGATTCAAACGGCCGTTGGTCAGTTGAAAAGTTCAAAGGCCTTATGTTCCAGCTCGAGCGTGAAGCTAACCAAATTGCCAAGGGCACTCGCCGTGGTAAGGGTAACATCCTCATCTGTTCGTCGGACGTTGCGTCTGCACTTCAGATGGCTGGTGTTCTCGATTACGCTCCTGCTCTCAACAGCAACAGCCTCAACGTTGATGACACAGGCAACACATTTGCTGGTGTTCTTAACGGTCGTATGAAGGTCTACATCGATCCTTATACAACTGGCAACTACTTGACAGTTGGCTACAAGGGTTCGTCAGCATTCGACGCTGGTCTATTCTACTGCCCATATGTTCCATTGCAGATGGTTCGTGCAGTCGATCAAGACAACTTCCAGCCAAAGATTGGCTTCAAGACCCGCTACGGCATGGTCGCGAATCCATTCGCTGAAGGTACAAGCGAAGGTCTTGGTGGTCTTAACAAGGATTCGAACCTGTATTATCGCAGAGTGCTTGTTACTAACCTTATGTAATAAAAACATAAAAGTTAAAACAAACTGGAGGGGGATCGAAAGATTCCCCTCTTTTTTTGTTGATAAATAAGATATATCATGGTATTATAAGTTATAATAATGAGACAAAGGGTATCCATGAAAACGTTTTCTAAATTCATTACTGAAGCTCGTATGACCACCGTAGGTGAAATTACTGCTGCCATTGCGGGTCATAAGAAAGCTGGTGAGATCATGAATCCTGTGTACCAGGATCTATCGGGACAAGCCCGCCGGGTGTTTGGTAGTGACACACGCCACGTACAAGAACTTATGCTTAAACACTTTCATGCCGGCGATAAAACACCCGAGCTGAATGATCTTTACTACTCGTGGCCATCCGACTCGTTTGCCTCGTTGAATAAATCTGCAAAGCTACTTGCTAAGATCAAGGATCCAAAGCTTAAAGATGTTATTACAGCTAGTAATGATGTGATTAAAAAATGGACTCCTATTGCAGCAGATCTAAAGGATCTTAAAGGTAAAGTTGTAAAGGTTACTCAGAAGCGTGCAGAAGCTAAACAGGCTGCAGCAAAGGTAATGTCAGCTAAGAAGGCAGATTCATCTTCTCTGATGAAGATCTTTGAATCGCATAAGAAGGAATATCTTGAAGCTGCTCGTACACGAGCTACAAGTTTTATCAAAGATAAACTTGATGTAATGAAGAAGCATGGCTGGGATATCGACAAGGTAGCGCCTGCTCCTAACTCACGTACGATGGGAGTTTCGGAATACAAGTCTGCTCAGGCTAAACGAAACCTTTATCGTTCGCTCACAAAGTCTTCTAATACAATGCTTGCTCGTGGCGAACCAGACATTCGTCGTCCTAACCAGGCTATGATCGATCGTTACGTTGAGATGAATGTAAGGGGTGCTGAAGACGCATACAACGATTTTATGGAGAAGATGATCCAGAAGATTGGCCGCCCGGTTGTAGATGCTGTGATGACTGGTAGTATCTGGACCAATGCTACACTCAAAGTGACTACAGACGATGGTCAGAACCAGGTATGGAATACCAAGATGATTCTGAACTTCTCTAAATACCAGAAGATGTTCAACCAGTTTCCCTCACGTAGGAAGTCATAATGTCCGTTACTAACCAACCAACCAATTTTAATTACCTATCCCCCCTAGGGTATAAGTTTGTACTCTCGAGAGTGCCCAACGTAGAGTTCTTTGTGCAGAGAATTACGTTACCTGATGTGACGCTACCAGTTACAGTAACACCCTCACCATTTGTAGCTGTTAATCATCCAGGCGACCACTTGGAGTTTGGACAGGTGAGTGTCACCTTCCGTGTCAATGAGAATCTCGATAATTATCTCGAGATATATAACTGGATGATTGCTTTAGGTAAACCCGAAAGATTCTCTCAATACAATCTTGCTAACAGACCGTATGCTGCAACCGGTGATCAACTTGATACCACTCTTTCAGATATCTCGGTGGTGCTGCTTACCAGCGCAATGAATGGTAATGTAGAGTTTACAATGCGGGATTGCTTTCCTACTAGTCTCTCGAACATTGAAGTCGACTCGACACTTTCTGATGTTGAATACATTACAGCTACTGCTTCATTCAGCATAAAAGACTTTACAGTAGCCAGAATCTAGTTGACTTATTCTTAATATGGTATATACTGAAGAGTATTGCCATAGAAGATAAAGGTATATTATGAAGATTGAAGACATCCATAACATGTGGGCGCTAGATGCTAAGATCGATGGCACTGAGCTATCTACTGAAGCCCTCCGCATTCCCTCCTTACACAGCAAGTACTTTTCTGTCTTTACACAAGAGAGACTGCGCCTCCGTAAGTATGATACGGATATGAAGAAGCTCAAGCTAGCAAAGCATGAGTTCTTTACTCAGGGACCTACGCAAGAGACTATGGAGATGGGCTGGAAGCTGCCACCTGTAGGTAGGGTGATCAAGTCTGAGGTCAATAACTATATTGATGCAGACGATGATATTATTAATCTTACTCTTAAGATTGGTATTCAGCAAGAAAAGATTGAGCTTCTCGAGAGTGTTATTAGATCGCTAAATAACAGAGGCTATCTGATTAAGAATGCTATTGACTTCGAGAAGTTTAAAATGGGGCAGTGATAGTTGACAGAAAAAATTCATCTACAATACATTAATGCAGTACACTGTAAGGTGGTTGCAGATCCGTCCGTTGTGATGGAGCTGTCGGACCACTTTACTTTTTTTGCAGAGAACTACAGGTTTAATCCTAAGTATAAGGCTCGGGTTTGGGATGGTAAGATTCGTCTGCTGAATCGGATGACTGCACTTATATATGCTGGCCTGGCTCGCCATGTAAAGAAGTTCTGCGACGACCGCGGATATGAGTTTACTTACGGTCCCGAGCTACAATATGATAATGTATCTATCAATGAGATAGATGAGTTTGCTAAGGGCCTAGGCCTACCGGATAATATTATACCCCGAGAGTATCAGATTCTATCTGTCACTAAGTGTATCAGATCGAAGAGAAGGACATTGCTATCTCCTACATCTTCTGGTAAGTCACTGATGATCTATATGATATCACAGTGGTATAAGAAGAAGACTCTTATCATTGTTCCTACAATTAGTCTTGTAAGTCAGATGGCGAACGACTTTATAAACTATGGCTATAAGGGCACAATGCAGCTCTCCACTGATGGATTGAGTAAGTCTAATAATATATCTGAAGACATTGTTATCACTACATGGCAATCGCTAGACAATGGTAAGAAGAGAATGTCTAAGGAATGGTATCAGCAGTTTGAGGTTGTTGTTGGGGACGAAGCTCATACATGCAAAGCCACAACGCTTGTTAAGATCCTTTCACAGCTAGACAAATGTGTGTATAGGTTTGGCACTACCGGTACTTTAGATGATACACCTCTAAACAAGATTACTATTGAAGGTCTGTTTGGTCCTCAATATCAGGCTGTCACTACAAAGGATCTTATGGAAAGCGGACACGTGTCCAACCTTAAGATCAAATGTATTGTGTTAAAGTATCCTAAAGATACATCTGCTAGCATGAAGGGTAAGACCTATCAAGAAGAGATAGACTTTATTGTCAACAACGAAGAGAGAACCAAGTTTATCAAGAACCTGACACTCTCACTGAAAGGTAACAAACTTGTATTCTTTAGGGTTATTTCTCACGGCAAAGCCATGGTTGATTCCATTCGCGATGGTAGTGCTGACAACATCTTTTATATTGATGGTAGTGTTTCCGGAGCAGACAGAGAAGCTATTCGACATGCCGTCGAAGATGAAGAGAACGCTATCCTCATTGCTTCACTGGGTACGACATCGACAGGGGTAAGTATTAACAAGCTCCATCATATGATTGCTGCATCACCATCTAAGTCAAAGATTAAGGTTCTGCAGTCTATAGGCCGTATGCTTAGACTACATGATACTAAGCAGCAAGCAATCCTATACGACATTGTAGATGATCTGAGCATCAAAAGTTACTCTAACTTTACCTATAAGCACTTCATCGATCGCACTCGAATCTATGAAAAAGAACAGTTTGACTATAAAGTTTACACAGTGGAGTTGAAGTGATGTACAGAACCTATCGACTCATAGATCATAACGAGATAATTGGCTTGGTGATATCGGACGATGATCCTAATGGAATATTGATCGATAGACCTATGAAACTATTACGAGACTATGTGGGTAGTAATATGGTGTATCAGCTCGACAGGTATATGTCAATGGACGATGGCACGGCGTGTTTCATACACAAGAGAGCTATTATAGCGGAGGCTGATTCCCATCAGAAAGTTGTTGACTATTATGAGAAAATCGTCGATAAGTATTATATGGATCTATATGACGCTCCCGAAGAAAAACAGATTTCAGATGAAGAAATGTATATGTTAGCAACAGGTAAGATAAAATTCCAATGAACACTCCAACTAAAATACCAGCTAAGAAGACTAAGGTCAACTACGTAGACAATAAGAAGCTCTACGGTGAGATGATTCACTTCATCAACTCATGTCGTGAGGCGGAGGCTCAGGGAGAACATCGTCCTAAGATACCAGAGTACATTGGTGTGTGTATTTTTAGGATTGCAACTCGCCTTGCTACCAAGCCTAACTTTGCTTCGTATACGTACAAGGATGAGATGGTCTCTGATGGTATTGAGGTGTGCATTAGATACCTCCATAACTTTGATCCTGATAAGTCTGCCAATCCATTTGCATATTTCACACAGATTATCTATTATGCTTTCCTTCAGCGCATTCAGAAAGAGAAGAAGCAGCAGTACATCAAGAACAAGTCTTTTGAGAACTCTGTAATGATGAATACGTTGGTTGACGATCCGACTGGTAGATACTTTGATACACATCACTCGATTGACTCAAACAAGACAGCAGACTTTGAAGAGAAGTTAGCAAAGGCAAGGACCAAGTCCAAGACCAAGCTAGTTGGTATTGAGGCTATCATTGGAGATATTGATTAATGAAGATTGCTATACTAGGTGATACACACTTTGGTAGTCGCAATGACCACCAAGCGTTCCATGATTATTTTGAGAAGTTCTATAGTGACATCTTCTTTCCATATCTAAAAGAAAATCA
>Ga0181358_1001009_pt1 | contig 12885 bp, 16 predicted proteins | sample Fa13VDMM110SD_FD_130096 | JGI IMG/M metagenome (GOLD analysis project Ga0181358, IMG submission 130096) | Freshwater viral communities from Lake Michigan, USA - Fa13.VD.MM110.S.D | ecosystem: Environmental > Aquatic > Freshwater > Lake | place: USA: Michigan | collected 2013-09-24
CCCAACTCGTCAGCGTCCATCCAAGTTCATGGCGAACTTGAATTCTTACCTTGAGAAATTGTCAGGTAAGCATCAGATAACTTTAGTTGTAAGTATGGACACCGACGACATACTGTGCAACAATGGTGCTATACAAAGATTCCTAGACATCAAGAGAAGTGATACGCTTAATGTAATCTACTCTTACGGTGAAAGTAAGGGTAAGATTGCTGCCATCAATCGTGATATCCCCAACACCCCTTGGGATATTCTTGTAGCCACAGCGGATGATATGGAACCAATGGAAGATCATTGGGATGATATTATCGTTCAGGATATGTTCTGCGAATTCCCTGATCTTTACGGAGCAATCAATTACAATACTGATCCTAGACTAGAAACTAAGATTGACGGTAGACCCGAGGGATGGAAAGGCTTGATTACTCTTCCTGTAATTGGTAGAAAACTGTACGATAAGTTTGGTTACATCTATCATCCTGATTACATTTCAGAATCGTGTGATGACGAACAAACCATTGTTTACACACAGTTGGGTGTTTTAAAGCACATTGACAGAAGACCAATTTTCCACAATTTCAAGCCGTGGCATGATGAATTGATGATCCGAAACATGCAGATTGGTCAGACTGTTGATAGAAAGAAGTTCTTGGAGCGTAAAGAGAAAAACTTTGATTTGGAGACCGTATGAGATTCTACTCACAACAGAACGAAGATGTTATTCTTTGGAAGAAGTATTTGAATTATAGGAATGGTTTCTTTATTGAACTAGGTGCTATGGACGGGGTGGTATACTCCAACACTAAGTTCTTTGAAGATGATATGGGTTGGACTGGTATTCTTTTAGAGCCAGAACCTGTTCAGTTTAAGAGGCTTAAGGTGAATAGACCAAATTGTATTATTCTAGATTACGCTGTATCTGAAACAGACGGCGAAGTTCTTTTCAATGGTAGACCGCACGGTGATTCTGGTGGCGGTATTGTAGAAACACACATCTACAAGAACCAGTTAAAGGAAACTGAAAACTACTCGGTTCGCAGCAAGCCATTTCATAAAATTTTGAGTGAAGTGGAACGACCCTCTAGAGTTGATCTATTTGTTGTAGATGTTGAGGGTGGAGAACTTGGAATTCTCAAAACCTTTGATTGGTCTATTCCTGTTTATATTGTTTTGATTGAAGCCATACCAACAAACAGCGATTACGAAGCCTGCAAAACAATTCTTATTGAAAATGGATTTGAATACGACATGGATATCGGATGCAATCAGGTATGGATCAACAGAAAGAATGCACCATGAGTAGTCCAATTTTAAGTATTTGCATTCCTAGTATTCCTAGCAGAATGCGAATGTACCTTCAGCCACTTTACTCAAAACTGATTGGTCAAATTGGAGAAGGAAAAGATGTGGAAGTTCTATCTCTAATGGACAACAAGATGATGTCTATCGGCAGAAAGAAGTCTCTTCTATTGAGCATGGCAACGGGAAGATATGTGTGCATCATAGACGATGATGACACCGTAGCGGATGATTATATCGCAACTTTACGAGAAAAGATTACCGACGATCTAGATGTAGATGTAATTTGCTATAATCAAGAAGCCACAATTCAAGGCAAGACATGGTTGGTTAAAACAAGCCTAACTCACAATCAAGTTCATCCTTTTGACCAGTTGGCTGTAGATCAAAACGGTAATACAATTCCTTGTAAGCGACCACCGTGGCAATGGTGTCTATGGAAGCGAGAGATTGCTCAGGCTGTAGCCTTTGGCGATTCCAATTGGGCAGAAGACGCAGCCTTTACTCTTGACGCTTGCAAAAAGGCAAAGACAGAACTTGTAATTGATAAGGTTATGTGCTATTATAGTTGGTCGCCAACAGTAACGGAAACTCAACGACCACAGAATCCAGTATCCGTGGAAAACATGCAGAGAGTGAGGATTTGAAATGGCTGAGAATGGTGTAATAATTTACATGTCACGCATGAGGGATGTTCCTCTTTTGTATCGCAGTCTTAGTATGCTTGGATGGAATTTCAAGCATATCCAAGAATATCCAATCGTTGTTTTCCACGATGATATAGACAAGGGTACAATTGCTAATCTGATGGTTGAACTTCACAAGAACTTGGGATTCATTCCAAATCTGAAGTTTGAGCGTTTGGATTTCGTAATGCCTGAATGGGTTTCGGAAGATCCAGCAAAGTATACTGTTCCTTTGGATCAGGCTTGGATGGGATATCGCCACATGTGCCGTTATCATTCAGGTGGTATTTACCGTGATCCTCGCCTGCTGAAGTATGATTACTATTGGAGATTGGATTCCGATTCTTACATCTATTCGCCGATCAATTACGATCCGTTTGAATACATGGCAAAGAATGATAAAGAATATGCTTTCATGGCGACCGAAGACGGAGAAGTTCCAAGCGTTGCTGAAGGACTTTGGGATGAAACTGAGCGGTTTATGAAGACTCACAACATTCCGATGACTAAAGACCTTGAGGACAGCATGGTTGACGGAAAGTGGAGTTGTCGGTTGTTCTATACAAACTTTGAAATTGCCAAGTTCTCGTTCTTCAGAAGCGAAAAGTATATGGCATACTTTGACCAGTTGGATCAGACAGGCAACATCTTTTATAAGAGATGGGGCGATGCTCCAATCCATTGGTTAGGTGTAAAGATGTTGTTAGACCCAAGCAAGGTTTGGGCGGTGAACGATATCACCTATCAGCACAATGCTTGGATACGCAACATGAGTGCTTTGCCCAACAAGGAAATTCCCGAGAAGATTATGAACTTGGTTGATGGAAATCTTCAACATCGTTACAGTCGTCTAGAAAGAATCACTTTTGGTTTGAATAGATATAGAGCAGGCGGCCCCGATTGGTTGAATTGGGGCGAGTGAGAAAGGATTTATATTATGGAAAACGCTGCAATTGTATACATGACCCGAAAGAACGATCTGTGGATTTTTAAGCACAGTATCAATTTCTTGTATTCTAATTTCAACAAGGATGCAAACTACCCTGTAGTTGTTTTCTACGATGATTTAAGTAAAGCAGATATAGCAAATCTGCTAACAGAGTTTAGTCTTTCGTTTGGGTTCCTGCCAAACATAAAGTTTGAAAAGTTGGAATTCTCTCTGCCTGAAGGAATATCTGAAGACCCGACTCGCTATACTCTTCCTCTCACTCAATTCCGAATGGGATATCGTCATATGTGTCGTTTCTATGGCGGTCAAATCTTTAATCATCCTGCTTTGGCAAAGTATAAGTGGTACATGAGATTGGATTCCGATTCGTTTATAATGTCCAAAATCACCCGTGATCCATTTGAGGTCATGCGAGTTAATGGATATCAATACGCTTTCATGGAACGAGAAGAATACGATGCTCCTTGGGCTTGCGAAGGTTTGTGGGACAGCACAAAGAAGTTTATTGAAGCAAACAAGTCTACAGTTGTAAATTCAGAATTTGAATGGAACATGGAAGTCTACAATACTAATTTTGAAATTGTAGACATGGACTTCTTCCGCGACAACAACTATCAAAACTATTTCAATCATATTGAACAAACAGGCAACATTTTCTATAAGCGTTGGGGCGATCATTGCATTCGTTGGTTGGGCATCAAGATGTTTATGAATCCTGAGAGAATTTGGTGTCTACGAGATTTTTGCTATCAGCACGGCGGAGATGTCAAGAACATAGAACTTGTTGATATGGATTGTGTTGCTCGTGAACCTGAACCGTTTAAGGGAGGAATGGTTAAGGCTTTAGAGCAAAGAGTTCACGGTCTTGCAGTTAATGGATAATCTATGAATCTCGTATTAGGCAGCACATCTCAACTGTCTCGTTATTTTCCTGATAACTACGCAAAGGTTTCAGCGAGAGAATTGGATTTGGATGCTCTAACCAAAACTAGGTGGGATGCAGTATACATTTGCTTTGCCGAGCAAAGAACTTATCTGGCAAATGCCATAGACGAGAATACTCGTAATATGTTTTGGAATACTAATGTAGATAAGACTTTACAAATTATAGAAAGACTTCAAGAAGTAACAGATAAGATTGTATATTACTCTACAGCGGAACTGTGGAATAACACATCAGGCCCTGTGAAGGTTACAGACCCTGTTTCTTTTCACAAGAACAATTACACCGATTCAAAGTGGCATATAACGCAAATTCTCAGAGACAAAGAAAAGTATCCTAAAGTTTCTATTCTCTATCCTTTCAACTTCAACAGTATTCACCGAGGCGATCAATACTTGTTTGGTAAAATTTTTAAATCCATCGTAAACAAGCAGCCTGTCACCATAGGAGATGTTCAGTACTACCGAGAACTGTTGCATCCTCAAATGGTAGTTGATGCTAGCATAAATGCTACAGCAGGGGTGGATGAGATTGTTGGTTCGGGTAGAGTGGTTTATGTGAAAGATTTCATAGAATTACTTTACATGTATTCAGGATTGAGTTATAATGATATGATTACAGAAGATAATACCAAAGAGTCAATCTATCGGAAAAACATTTTCTACTCTGCTCTGCGAAACGAACAGTATGATGTTGATCGTTTGATTGATCTTACCCTAAATGAATTAACAAACCCGGCGGTGACACAATGAATAAACCAATAAATCTAGTTCAAGACACTATAGATCAAAAAGACATAGCATCTTTAATCTCTTGGCTTAACACTAATCCTCGTTTAACGAAAGCCACTAGAACGGTTGAGTTTGAACAGGAGTGGAGCAATTGGTTGGGTTGCAAGTATTCGGTATTTGTAAACTCAGGATCATCTGCAAACTTGGCAATATTCTATGCATTGATTGTGAGTAATCGTCTAAAGAACAAGAAGGTTGTGTTCCCGTGTTTGTCTTGGGTAACAACGGTTGCTCCTGCAATTCAGTTGGGTCTAGACCCGATTCTTTGCGGAACCGACAGAGCCAACTTGGGAATTGATGTTGAGGAGTTTGAAGAAATTTGCAAGAGAGAAAATCCTGCTGCTCTAATGGTAGTTCATGCTTTAGGATTTCCAAACGACATGAAGCGCATTCAAGAAATCTGTGAGAAGTATCAGGTAATACTTCTTGAGGATTCCTGTGAGAGTGTTGGAACAACCGTGGATGGCAAGAAAACAGGAACTTTGAGTCTTGCTGCATCTTTCAGCACTTATTACGGACACCACTTCTCTACCATAGAAGGCGGATTGGTTTCAACCGATGATTACGAATTGTATAATATTCTAAAGAGTATTCGTTCTCACGGATGGTCTAGAGATTTGGATGAAGTTTCTCGTATCAATCTTCAACTGAAGTATGGTATTGATGACTTCCGTAACTTCTACACTTTCTACTATCCAGGATTCAATCTTCGCTCAACTGATCTGCAAGCGTATATCGGTATACAGCAACTTAAGAAACTTGATCGGTTCTGCGATAAGCGATGGAATAATCTTAAACTATACGATAAGTATATCGTAAACCCACATTGGAAGATTTCTGTGGATCAGTTTGAGTATGTTTCAAACTTTGCCTATCCAATCATTCACCCAAGAGTGTCTGAGATTGTTAATAAACTAGCCAAAAATTCTGTGGAGTGTCGTCCACTAATTGCAGGTAGCATTTCCAGACAGCCGTTCTTCTATGAGAGATACGGCTTTAAGAAGCACCCTTTTGCTGATGAGATACACGATTACGGAATGTATGTTCCTAATAATCCTGATATGACAGAAGATCAAATTAAGTTTGTATCCGATATTGTGAACACCTTTACTGCAAGCAAGGATTAATCTATGAAAATTGATAAGATCGTTTTTAGTTGCTCGGAAACATTCAGTCCTTGGTGGAACATTCAATCCAAGATATGGAAAACCAAGTTTGGAGTAGACCCTGTTTGTTTGTTGTACGGCGATAAAAGTAAGTGTAATATGTCTGAAGAATACGGTGAGATTGTGGAAAAGAAGTTTGATCCTGATCTTCCTGATATTATTCAATTGCAATTTGGTAAGTTCCATCATCCTATAACAGAACCTAATAAAACTTGGATTATTGGAGATATGGATCAGATTCCACTACAGACAGAATACTTCTTGAGCGATCTTCCCAATATTCCTGATGATGGTTATGTTCATCTAAACTACACGCTTACTGCTCAAATGAGAGCCGGAATACGACCTGATGGAATGCCTGGAATTCCACCTGATACATTCCAAAAACTTGGTTCGTATGTAAACGGTGGCTACGATCTTCCGGGTCACTACCATGTTGCTAAGGGATATCTTTACGAGAAACTATTCTTCAATGGTAAGTCTTTCAAAGAAATAGTTAAGAAGGTTATAGACTTGGAAATTCACGGCATGGTGAAAGAAGATGCTAGACGAAGCCTGAATAATAGTGTAGTAAATCACGGACAGTATTGGGTTGCTGAAGAAGGCTATACTTCTGAGCAGATTTGGTATGGTATAAAGGCTAAGAAGTTCAATGGCTTCTACGGTAAAGAGTATCATATCTTTAACGGAAAGATTGATCGTATAGGAAATCTTTGGGATGCAAACGGCAGATGGATTCCACAATGGAACGGAACCGATTATGTTTACGATGTTGAAAAGTTGAAGAACAAGGGATACATGGATTTGCATTGTCATAGACCGTATCAGGATCAGGAAAAGGCAATGATGCGTATTCTAGAAATGGCGGGTATGATATACTAAGCCTGTCTAAAATGATAAACAGATAATAAAAGGATTTTCGGTGAATCTCATTTCCATATCAGGTAGTTCCGGTGTAGGGAAAACTACCATTTCACGACTCATACAGAGTGTTCTTGGTTACAACAACTCTGTGTGTTTGAGTGGTGACGACTTGCATAAGTGGGAACGAGGAAATCCTGTTTGGAATACAACAACTCATCTGAACCCCAATTCAAACAATCTAGAATTGGGGCACTTGCATCTTGAAACTTTAAAGAACGGGGAACCAATAAACCGTTCTTTTTATAATCACGATACAGGAAAGTTTGATCCACCTGTAGAGATACCTCCAAAGCCATACATCATCTACGAAGGATTGCACGCTTTATATCATAAACCTACTCTTGATATTTCTGATTTAAAAATTTATGTGGATACAGATGAAGATTTGAAAACAGAATGGAAGATTAAGCGAGACACCAAGAAGCGTGGATACACACAGTCTCAAGTGGTGGAAACCATGAAACGACGAAAAAATGATGAGGATCGCTTTATAACTCCACAAAAGCATAATGCAGATATAGTTGTTAAGTTTACAAAAACAGATTCTTCTGTTGCTTTATGGTATGTTTCTGTTACAGATCGTGGTAATGAATTTATGGAAATGATTAAGGATTTCTATGAGTCTGTTAATCATTTCTTGAGCATTTGTCGTTGGCTATCTCTTGAACCTTCTCTCGTTCAAGGAAGAGGTGGTAATGTTTCTGTAAAGTCTAAGGGTGGAATGGTAATCAAAGCATCTGGAGCAAAGATGGGAGACATTAACTTGTATCACGGATTTTGCGTTTGTGATATTAAAAATGAGGTGTTTCCTCACTTTGCCAACGAACAAGATTACAACTATTATATAAACAGTTGCAAAAAGACTGGAGAAACCCGTCCGTCTATGGAAACAGGGTTTCACATAAACATCCCGAACAAAGTGGTAATACACACCCATCCAATTCATTTGAATGCTTTACTTTGTAGTAAAGAAGGCAAAGATATTTTAACAGGATTGTTCAAAGATATATCTTATGAGTTTGTGGAATACACAACTCCTGGTGCTGATTTGGTGAATCGCATCACACCAAAAGAAAGTAAAGACAACATTATATTTTTACAAAATCATGGATTGATTGTTGGAGCCAACACTCACGACGAAGCCATTAGATTAACAGATGATATCAATAATCGTTGTAAGAGATGGTTAGAAACTCATGTAGAGTCTTTTGTTGATTTGGAAGAAGAGTCTATAAAAAAGAACCAACCTCTTTTTCCTGATGCTGCTGTTTTTTCTGATGAAATGCTAGCAACGAACAACTACATACTCCATCTAATGACTGCTGCCTGTCTTACGCCGAACTTCTTGAGTTCGGAAGAAGTGAATAACTTAAACAACATGTCGTCGGAAAAATTTAGAAAGGCTTTATAAATGGTAGATCATATTAAACTTGCCAATACTCTATGGGAAGATAGACAAAGACTAATTTCGCAAAATTCAATATTCCTTAAAGACAAGTTGTTTATGGAATTTGGAGTTCATGCTGGAGGCTCTTTACGCCAATTTAAAAAACTTTATGATATGTTTGTTCCAAATGCTTCGCAAAATCTAATGTATGGTTTTGATTCTTTTGAAGGACTACCTGAAGAAACCAAAGATAAAAATAATCCAGATTATTGGTCTGTTGGAGAATTTGATTTAAGTGGAGTAATTCCAGCAGATTTAAACGAAAACAATGGATACAAAATGGTTAAGGGTTGGTTTGAAAATACCCTAACATCAGAATTTGCAGAAAGTATAAAGGGTAAGAAAATTGGATTGCTTCATATTGATTGTGACATATACTCTTCTACTTATACTGTGTTAGATTTTTGTTTTTCTAATAACCTTATTGTACCTGGAACAATACTAGTTTATGATGATTGGGGTGCGTATAGAGATACCCCAAATGTTAAAACTGAATTTGATATGGGTGAGGGTCTAGCACACGCAGAGATACTAAAAAAATATGGAAGAACAGCAACTCTCAATAAAAGAAAATTGATGACTTCCCCACCAGAACATCACCAACATTATGAGATTTCTGTTTTTACCGTAGATTAAATTTCAGAAAGAATAAAATGAAGATCATTGTGCCGATGGCAGGAACAGGAAACAGGTTTGTTGAAAAGGGATATCCCGATCCCAAGCCTTTAATTCATGTGAATGGTAAACGAATCATTCAGTATATCCTAGACATGTTTGAAGGTGAGGATAACGAGTTTGTTTTCATCTGCAATGATACACACCTAGCCACAACCGATATGCGAGATGTGCTTTTTTCATTGAAGCCTAATGCAAAAGTTGTTTCTATGCCTCAACACAAGTTGGGCCCTGTATGGACTGTTAAGGCAGTTTACGATGAGATTAAAGATGACGAAGAAGTGATTGTTTCGTACTGCGATAATCCGTACATTTGGGATATTGAATACTTTAAACATCATGTTAAACAATATGATATGGATGGTTGTGTTCTGACACACAGCGGGTTTCATCCTCATACTCTAGCCAACACCAAAATGGCATTTGTCAAGGATATCCCGAATACCCCATACTTTTCAGAAATTAAAGAGAAGGCTTGTTATACAGATAATCCCATGAATGAACATGCTTCTACAGGTGTTTACTACTTCAAGAAGGGATCGTATATCAAGAAGTATTTTGATCTTGCTATGGAGCGAGGAATTCAATATAATGGTGAATTCTATGTCACCTTGGTTTACAATCTTTTGATTCAAGATGGATTGAAGGTCGGGTACTATGACACTCCGTTTGTTACTGTGTTTGGAACCCCTGAAGAAGTAGAAAACTTTGAAGCATGGGCAACCATTCTTAAAGGCAAGCAGGTAAAGAGTGTTGATGATCTAATCAATTGCTATCTGTATTGGGAAGCGTATCATGGATAAAATTATCTTTGTAGATATTGATGAAACCATTTGCAATACTCCCGATCATCCCCGAGAGTATAAGAAAGCAAAGCCTATCCTTGAGAACATTCAAAAGGTAAATGATCTCTACGAGCAGGGTAATACTATCATCTATTGGACTGCACGAGGAAGCCGAAGCGGAATAGATTGGTATGATCTAACTAAACAACAGTTGGATGATTGGGGAGCAAAGTACCACGATCTGCGTTGTGATAAACCATATTACGATTTGTTTATTGAAGATAAGAGTGTTAGAATTGAGGAAATGCAATGATTTATATTTCGCATAGAGGAAACATTGACGGAGTTATTCCTGAGCGTGAAAACTCATTGGATTACATTCAAGAAGCCATTGATGCAGGCTATGATGTAGAGATAGATTTGCGTATGAAGAACGAGCAGCCCCATCTAGGTCACGATTACGCTCAGTATCCCGTGACCGAGGAGTGGCTTTGGCAACGCCGCGAACGCCTTTGGGTTCATGTCAAGGAATACGCCGCTCTCCAATGGATTTTTCAAAGACCTTTAATGCAGCCTGTTCGGTATTTTTGCCATGAATCTGATCGGTATACGCTTGTGAGTAATGGTTGGATTTGGTCACACGATTTAACAAATTCCATGAACTCCAAGTGTATTATTCCATTGCTTTCTAAAGAATCGGTAGAGTCATACAACAATACTGGTTTTGGAGCAGTATGCTCTGATTTTATTTTGGATTGTGTAAAGAAGTTCTCTTGACTTTCAGCCGTTTGGCTGTATATTAGCATTAATGACTAGCGACAGAACAGAAATTCTCATTCTGCGAACCTTACTCCATGATGAAGAGTATAGCCGCAAGGTTCTCCCGTTTTTAAAGCCTGAATACTTTACAGAACGGGATGAGCGAGTCATCTATGATTGCATCAGTACTTTTTATACCAAGTATAACAAGCAGCCAACTGTTGAGAGTTTGCTTATTGATTTGAGTAAGCGGGATAACTTGAGTGAAACTGAATTCAAGACAATTAAGGATATCATCAAATCATTCAAGACTCACGACAAGTTGGAAACTCAATGGTTGCTAGACAATACCGAAGAGTTCTGTAAAGAAAAGGCACTATACAATGGCATCATGGAATCCATTCAAATTATTGATGGAAAGTCCAAAGACAAAACGAAGACTGCTATTCCAAGTATTCTTTCTACTGCTCTTGCAGTTAGTTTTGATACTCATATCGGTCACGATTTTATTGAAGACGCAGACAAGCGATACGACTTCTATCATACCGTAGAGAAGCGTATTGCTTTTGATATTGATCTGCTGAACAAGATTACCAACAACGGTACTCCCTACAAGACTCTAAATGTGTGTCTCGCGGGCACGGGCGTGGGTAAGAGTTTGTTCTTGTGCCATCATGCCGCTAACTGTCTTATGCAGGGTAAGAATGTGCTGTACATCACCTGCGAAATGGCGGAAGAGCGTATTGCAGAACGAATTGATGCTAATCTCATGGATACAAGTTTAGATGATCTGAAGGCTTTGCCCAAGGATATCTACGACCGAAAATTGAAGCGTATCATGGATCAGACTACAGGCAAACTGATTATCAAAGAGTATCCCACCGCCACAGCAAGTGTCATGCACTTCAAGCACCTTCTTGATGAACTGAGATTGAAGAGAAACTTTACTCCTGAAATCATCTTTATTGATTACCTGAACATCTGTGCGTCATCACGAATGAAGCAGAGTGCCACGGTGAATTCGTATACTTTCATCAAGGCGATTGCAGAAGAGTTGAGAGGTCTTGCAGTTGAGACAGGTGTGCCGATCTTTACGGCTACTCAAACCAATCGCTCAGGATTCTCTAGCACTGATGTAGAACTAACTGATACCAGCGAATCGTTCGGTCTACCACAAACTGCGGACTTCATGTTTGCATTAGTTTCAACCGAAGAACTTCAGGGGCTTGGTCAAATTATGATTAAGCAGTTGAAGAACAGATATGCCGATCCTGCCTCCAATCGTAGATTTGTGGTTGGTATTGATCGTAGCAAAATGAAACTTTTTGATTTGGATGAATCGGCTCAACGCGGAATTATTAACATTCCCGAAAAGTCGGATGAAGAAGAAAATGCCGGTGAATTTAAAAGTTTCCGTGAACGCATGTCTGATAAATTTAAAAAACGAGATTTCGCTGATTTTTCTTGACGGATTGCTCGTATAGGATATAATAGACACATGTTCCGACTTCATATTGACATTCCCCTAAACACAGACGAGGCTACCGCAGCAGCCCTGTCGGAGACTCTTGTTGCTATGCTTGTTAGCAATATCACTCCTGTTGTTGATGGAAATGTTATGACGGAAGTGAACTATCGCTTGGGTCACGATGATGATAGACAGAAGAGTAACTATCTCATCAAGACTGAATCAGGACATGTTGCAAACAAAAAGTCTCGCGCTGCCTTGATTGTCAAGGAGCAGACTACTGAAGGATAATGGGAGTGGGGGGTCTTTGGTTGGCCCAGATCGGTTTATACCCGGTTGGAACAGGTTCGAATCCTGGCACTCCTACTAGATACTTAAAGGAGAAACACAATGCTTATTCCAAATAATGATTATGTTATCGTAAAGGTTGATCGCACCGCCGTTAAACCTGGTGAGGCTTTTGAAGGCATCGTTTATGCGGTAGGACAAACTCAGTTTGCTCCTCAGCCTGTTGGTGGCGATGGAAGAAATTTCTCGTTCGCTCGTCAGCCTGATCCATTTCCCATCAAGAAGGGCGACCGAGTGGTTGTTGGCGGTTACATGACTCTTATGACCGAGAACGAGCAGTCTTTGGCAATTTGTTTCAAGACGGAAGTGTACGCCATCATTAAGGATGAGCAGGAAGAAATCAACCTGTTCAATCAAGAGATGGTTCAAGACACCAACCCGCAACTGCTGAAGGGCTAATTCTTGAAGGTTCTCCTCCTAAACGCTAGCGAGGAAGTGTTAAATGTGATTGATTGGAAGCGGGCGGTTAATCTCCTGTGTTCAGGAAAAGCCGCCAAGCCTTATGGTCACGACGACTTCTACCGCATTCCTACACCCCGAGGGCACTATGAACTACCCACCGCAATCGTGTTGGTGCAATATGTTAACTTGCCGTATCGGATCAAGGGAGCCACTCGCAAGGGTGTGTTTAGGCGTGACAAGTTTGAA
>Ga0181358_1001012_pt1 | contig 12879 bp, 14 predicted proteins | sample Fa13VDMM110SD_FD_130096 | JGI IMG/M metagenome (GOLD analysis project Ga0181358, IMG submission 130096) | Freshwater viral communities from Lake Michigan, USA - Fa13.VD.MM110.S.D | ecosystem: Environmental > Aquatic > Freshwater > Lake | place: USA: Michigan | collected 2013-09-24
AAAAGTCAGAGCATCGACCCCCGCCCCCCCCGGTCGGACAGAGGAATATGCTTGTTGATGTGCAGATATGAGCGAAGTAGTCATGACCTACATTGTATATGGTTATGCTCACGATGCGTTGATTTTCAATGAGTTACGGGACATTGATCTCGGAGTTATCAGCACGATCCGGCAGAGCGGTGGCTTTTTGCGCGCCTGGCTCCCGAGGGCCGACCGGTTCAAACGCCACATCGATGACCTGGTCGCCCTTCCTCAGCCCGCTCACAAAGTCCTGCCAAGCATCAGCCGCCGGCGCCATGACGTGCTCGACGCGCTGGGTCGCGCCACCGGACAGCAGTTCAGATTTCTCTGTTGCAACCGCAGACATGATAGTGAGTTCGTGACTCTTCATGTCGGGTATCCTCTCAAAGAGTTCCGCGGTCCCAACTGCGGCCAAGGTCTTCCAGTTCTTCGACGTAATTTCCCGCGCGCGTTCCAACAACTCCGGCCTGTTGCGTATCAGCGCCATGATCGTGTGGTACGACGTGTTGAACGCGCGGCACATTTCACGGATCGACATGCCGGCCATATGCGCTGCGGCGATCTTCTCAGCCTTCGCTTCGGGCACCTCAAGGCCGGTTGAGCGGCCCACATGCACCGGAGCAATGTCTGGCTCCGGCTTGGCTGCTTTCTTTTTGGGTTTAGATGTCGTCCGCGGTCTTGCCATGGTCATGAAATCAAAGTGCCTCTGCGGGGCATTTCGTGAATTGCCCTCTCTGTAGAAATCTCCCTTAAATAGCGGGTCACATTCCCCATCACTCTCTGAGCGTCAGCCTTACCGCCGATCACCTTGAAGATGACCAGATGCCCGCCACAAATAGCCCAGGCGCAGCGCGTCAGCTTCAGCCCGGAGCGCAGGTATTTTGAGGCGGCACCGATGCGCGATTGGATGCGCCACTCGTTGTAGGCTACCGGCCAAGCGCAAAGGAGAGGCGCCGTCTTCAAGCCGCCAACCTCCGCTTCCGTCCGCACGCTCGCCACTGCTTGAAGCTCATCACCGTGCGCGCTTCCTCCAGATCCTCTCAGCCACCGCCAACATCGCCTTCGCCGGCAAACACGGCCGCTCGCCGTGATACACCTTGGCGCCGGACTTCTCGTGGTCCCGCGCGGCGAGCCATTGCGTGACGAGGTCGATGTCGTGGGTGGTCATGCGGCCTCCTTTGCGCCCCAGCGCTGCGCGAACTGCCAGCCGCGCATGAAATGCTCGTCGCAGACATAGGCTCGGCTGGCCCGCAGCGCATCGACGCGGTCCAAGAATCCAAGCTCGCGGCCAGCGCAGAATGCCGTTGCTGTCGGGCTGCCAATACAGAACGAAACCTCAGCGCCGTCAGTGCTTACGCAGTCCCGGGCGACGGCATCCTCGCCATCGATGTCTTGCGCCTGCCGCCAAGTGTATCGGCACCTGTCAGCAAACTCGTATGAGTCGAGCGTAAACGGAATGGCCCGGTGTGTGTATCGGTTGCAAATGGTCATGTTGCTTCCTCCATCAGCTCGCCAACGAGAACTCGGAAAGCTCGCTCTGCAGTGGCCGGGACAACTCCATTGCCGAGGAGTCGCAGCTCATCGGTGCGATTGTCTGTGGAGACGTGCAGGACGGCATTGTCCAGCCGATGGGTAGGCCCATCAGCGTCTCGACCCAGCGAGGGTTGAGCTTGCCAGCCACTTGAGTCGGCAGGCTCAACGAATTGCTCTGCGATGATGGTCTCGTTGTTTTCGCATAGTCCGGTCCTCCGCAATTGCGCGGTGTTGCCCATTGCTCCCGCTTCGCTTGATCCGCCAACGGAATCCCGCCCTTGTTGTTCGGTCGGCTGCTCTCCGTTGCTCCAGTGCGAGGCGTGCTCCACAGGTTGCCCTTCTTGTGCTTCGCATGGACAAACTCCGCTAGAGTTGCTTGGCCCACTTCCATCCTCTTGATGTTGCTGTCCGCATTCGGACTGCTCTTCCAGTCGCAGGTGCGTGGCGTTGGGAATTGTTCCTGCATCACCGCAATGGGAAGTGGTCGATGTAGATTGATTCCTTCGGCTTGCTTCCTGTCCCGTCTCGCAGTCCAACTCTCCAGCGATTCGTTGATTTGTCCGTCCAGACTTCTCGCCGTTGGCCACGACAACCCTTGGCGGCTCCCAAGCGAACTGCTGCTCGCCGGGGCGGCTTGGCCATGCAAGACCACCGCAGTCGTCAGCGATTCCTGCGAACCCTTCATGCCCCGCGAGCGATCTTGAAAGCCCTGACGCACCTCGCTGGCGCAGACTGTCGGCCAATGCACCATGCGCGCCAGATACTCCGTCTTGCGATTGGTCGCCAAACGCGATGGCCGAGGATTCGGCGACATGTCGGAGGAATCTGTTGCCGTTGCGGTGGGCCAAGATAAAGACCCGCTTCCTTTGATGAGGCGCGCCAACTTCAGACGCGCTGAAAATGCCCCACGTCGCTTTATAACCTCCTTCTTCCAGATCGCTGATGACTGTGGAGAGTCCCAGCGATATGTGTCCTTCGACATTCTCGAGGAGGACGAGAAGAGGTCTGGCGCGTAGTATCCATCGGTAAACGTATGGCCAGAGATGCCGCTCGTCTTCAGTGCCTTGTCGCTTGCCGGCTGCGCTAAATGGGGTGCAAGGATAGGACGCAACGAAAAGGTGCGTTCGATCAACGAATGGTTCCCAAGGGAAGGTTTTGCAATCCGACCATATGGGAGCAGCCTCCAGGAGTCCTGCTTCCATCTTCGCAAGAATGTTTTCGACGGCGAAATCCTCGATCTCACAAGCAGCGAGGAGGCGCAGATTTGGGAGCACTCGTTTAAGTCCGAGATGGTTTCCGCCGTAGCCAAAGAACCATTCGACTGTGTTAATGTCTTGGGTAGTATCCACATCGGTCTCTCCGTTAGCAGTTGCCCCAGTGGTGTCCGCAGCAGCGGTCGGCCTCATATTCCGCGCGCTTATCCTCGAGCCACTCGGCGTCTTCCTGCGGCGTGCGATGCGCGTAGGGATCGTGCGGCACGCCGTAAGCCTTGCTGCAGTCATCCGCGTCACGCGCCTCGATGTCCGCCTCGCGGCCCTCATCGCAGCAGCGGTCGTCCGGGTCTCCGAGTTCGTAGCTCATTTCCAGCTCCTCTCGTCCCAGTTAGCCCGCAGCTTCACATAGGTGATCAGCGCCGTGTGCAACTCGTCAGACGCCGCGGCCATCGCCTTGGGCGAGGTCGTGACGTGAACTAGGTCGGGCATCGCCGCGGCGAGCACCTCGCACATCCGGCGCGCCTCGTTGCGCTCCTTGATCAGCTTGAGCATCGGCGACTGCAACTGCGGCAGCGTGGCAGCCAGCGCTTCAACCACCGGAATGACAGCGTCCGCGGGTCCGAGGCATTCGGCGTCTCCACACTCGCACAGCGCTTCCGGGTGATACGGACGGTCGATGTTAAGGTCGATCATCGCGCGCCTCCGATCTTGTTGATGATTTCCAGCGCAACGAACGTGCCGATGGTGAGAACGATCACGGTCGCGAAGACCGGATCAGTGAGATAGCTCAAGACTTCGAGCAGGGTGGGCGTGTGGTGTGGTGTCATAAGAAAGGCAAACCTTGGCATTACTTGGCAGCGTGATTAAAAGTTCGCTGCGCCATGAATTTCTCCACCGCTTGGCGCGAGATGCGCGTGCCCTTGTGCGGGCCGATATTGAAAGCCGGAAGCTCTCCGCTCTTAATCCACGCGCGCACGGCGCGTTCGCCAACGCCCATTCCGCGGGCAACTTGTTTCACAGTCAGTGCAAGGTGGGCATGCATTACTGAGCCAAAGAATGCCAAAGACTGCCAATAGCGCAAGAATTATTTTTGGCATTATTTGGCATGGGGCGAAAACCCTATTTGACATCCGTTGGCATCCGTTGGAGTCTATTGGCAAACAGCAGCACCTATGAGCACCAAGAAGCCAAGATACAAAGAAGACACCCGCAAGGGCGTCTTCGCCAACCTCAGCACCGACCTGCATGACCGCATGCACCGGCGGGCTGCGGCCGCAGACCATAAAGCCGCCAAGTATGTCGCCGTGGCGCTCGAGTTTTACATGGACTTGGAGGACGCCTTTCAAGGTCCGCTCACCGAGCAATTCCGGGCCATGATTTTGCGCAATGTCGGCGGCATGGCCGACAGGATGGAAAAGGCGCTCAAGTAACCGTCTCGCCAAGAATGACTAACAGCTATTTTGCAAATAATGCGTTGACAGTGCCAAGAAATGCTAAAGAATGCCATTAAACGCCAACACACCATTAATATGAGACCACTTGCTATCCTCGCCGTGTTCCTCACCGGCTGCGCCACCGACCCAGTGCCCGAGCGCTACCGCACTGCGGAGCCGGTCGTCACCATGCAGATCGCCACGCTGCCACCCGGCGCGCTTGTCTACCTCAACGCCGAATACCTCGGCACCTCGCCGGTCACCGTCAAGCTGGTCGCCGATCAATTCGGCAAGTGGAAGCAAGACTCCATCATTCGCGCCGTCGTCCCGCACGACAGCGTAGCCTTCGAGGAGATGGTCTACCCAAGCGGCTACCGGGTGCCGTCCCGCGTCCTGCTGCGCGTGCCTGGGTACACGCATTGGTATTCCGCCACGCAGCCCAAGCCACCGCAACCCTTCGCCGTTAACTAATGCGCCACGACTACTTCGCCACCGGCACCTTCCCTTGGTCCGGCCTACGCCTCGCCGGTCGCCGCTTCGACAGCCCCGAGCTGTTCGCCATGATGCGCCGGCAGTGCCTGAGCGACAACTGCGTGCGGCATGCGTGCGCTGACCTCGATGTGCTGCCATTCGCCGAGGAGGTTGCGGGGATTGAGGCGTATATTTGCCGCAGGGAAGCGGCCTACTGCTGACACACTATCCGGCACGCCGCCCGCAAACCCGCATAGCAACAGAGGCAGAGCAAAGATTAGAAATCCGCTGCTCTATCCCCTGAGCTACGGGAGCAAGTTGGGTTTTACTCTGTTTTCATGGTGCCAACAGATGCTAACAGAAGCTGATTCTGCTGGCACACTTTGGCTCACTACTTGGCACACTTTTGGCACACCCGACTTGACTGTGCCAACGGCAGATGCAATCTGTCTGCCGTGGAGACCATCATTAAAGCGAGAGGACTGACCGGGAAGCTGCGCATTGCCGCCAATTCGCCGTATTACCGGCTGCACTTTTATCATCCCGAAAGGCGCATCCGCCAGCGCATCAGCCTTGCCACCTCTGACCTGCCGACCGCCAAGGCCAAGGCTAAAGCCATCCTTGAGCGCACCGCCGACGAGGGCATTGCCGCGCTGCGGGACTTCTCCCGGCGCGACACCAGCTCCACGGTTGGCAAGGCTTGTGAACATTACTTGGCGACCAGCACGGTGGCTTTTCGCCGGGACAATGTGAACTGCCTTTACCGCGTGATCAAGGCTGCCCTGCAGACCGAGGACGGCCAGAAGGTCCGCGACCTTGCGCTCTCCCGCCTCAACCGCGCCCTGGTCGCCGCCTACTTGAAGAACGCCGCGGTCAAGACCAGCACGCAGAAGTCCTGCCTCGCCAGCGCTCGGGCAATCTTTGCGCGGCAGAACGACTGGGAGGGCTTTGACGGCTTGCCCGACATGAGCGAGTTCCGCGACGCATGCACACGCACCGGACTGCGCGTCCATTTGGACGCCTTCCAGCCATTGCCTACGGAGACCTTGGAGGAGATCGACAAGGCGACCAAGGTCACCGGCGGCGGCATCCGGCGCGCGTGGCTCTTGTCCCGCTATCTCGGGCTGCGGCCGAGCGAGATCGCCGGCTTCCGCAAGGGTTGGATCGAAAGGCGAGGGGAGCAGCACTTCTTGTGCGTCCGGCAGCGCCCTACGGAAGACTTCGCGCTCAAGACCGGCAGCCGCGGCGAGCGCGACATCGGCATTCCGCCAGACATGGCCGCCGAGCTGCTGGCCTGCGATGACTACGGCATTCCGGGCGGCACGCCATACACCCGCTACAACTGGCTCATGCGCGTCTTCAACGCCTTCCTCCGCGGCTACCTGCCTGACCGCAAGCAGCTACTCTACACGCTACGCAAGCAGGCCGGCAGCGACTGGTTGGTGGCTACTGGGAAGATCAGCTTGGTGTCGAAGCTGCTCGGGCACACCTCGGCGGCTGTGACGCTGCGGCACTACGCGACCTATGAGGCGAGTGTCACGCTGCCGGAGGGAATCTTTGGGACAAAGTGAAAGGGCCAGCCGTAGCTGACCCTTAGTCTCTTTCTGGACGTGCCAGATGAGCTATTGTTGTTCCTGCTCGGCGACCACGGCGGCCATCCCACCAACAAACAGCGCTTGGCCAGCCTTCTTGATCCCCTCGCGCATCTGCGGGGTGATGTTAACGCGCCACGCCTCAAAGGTGCCGCCAGCGTCTAGCTCTCGCTCCTTGCGCACTACGGACACCAGATCGGTCGCTGACTCGTTGAGCCTGTAGGGATCGCTGCCTGGAACATCATCATCGGTCAGCCGCGTGCCCCAGTTGTCGTTGAACTCAGCCACGTCGATGTCGCCATTGATTAATGCCTTGGCGTCCCGCTTGGCCTCAGCCAACTCGTCACGGGTCAGCTTGCCACTGTGCTTCTTGGGTTGGCCGATCCGCGACTTCTCCACCTGTCCGCCCCACTGCTTCACATACTTGCTGATCTCCTTGGGCAGGATCTGGTCGTAGAAGCCCTTCATGCCTTCGCCGCCGACCTTGAGGTTGAGACCGGCGAGGCGCTTGAAAATATTTCGAGGTTCGTTATTGCCAGCAAAATTTACATCATCGCCAACGCCTTCAGTAATTTTTTGGGCCACGTCCTTGCCAACGTATTCTTCCAATTTGTCGGCAGGGATTGACTCTCCGATCATGTTCCCACGACGGTCTTTCTGGAAAGACAGTTGGTAGGTTCCATCTTGATTTTTTTGATAGTCGAGCGCGTCCACCTGCTTGCTCAAATCATACCGCGCCGCCTGCGTCTCCCCAGTTGTCCACCCAATCCACTCCTTGCCGCTTCCAACGGCATCAGCGAGGGCGCGCTTGAACATCTGCATCGGCCAGTCTTTGCGGAAGGGGGCGTCAGGGATTGAGCCTGCCTCTGAGCGCCGCCGTTCTCCAGAAGCCTGCTCCATATTCATCTGCGCGTTTTGGAACGCCTGTATCAATGTGCGATCCGTAGCGTCTCGAACGTCGCCAGTCTCGGTGCTTGCCTCAAGCGCATCTCGCGCTGCGTTGCGTTTAGCTACCGCATCGTTGTATCTTTTGTTGAGCGCATCTCGCTCTGGGTTTGCATCTTCTTTGTACCCCTTTTCCCGCCCAGCCTGATGCCGGTCACTCTGGATCTCCTCTAGAAACAGCCCGCGCTTACCCGCCGCGTCAGTGCGTTCGTTAAGGCGCATGTGGGCGACGTAGTCGGGGGTGTCGGGGAAGTGGGTTGAACGGTATTGGTCAACGCCTCTTATTTCTGCCGTTCCGAAGCCATCAATTCTTGCCTCTTCCAGCGTAGAGTAATTTCCTTCTTCGCCGTCGCGGAAAACAACATCAAAGGAACCATCGCTCAGCTTTTTGAAAGACTGAATCGGATCACCAGATTGCTTGGCTGGCATCGCCAGCACCACCTCCCGATAGTTCTCGCCGCCCGGTAGCTGATGTTGGCCAAAGCGCTCGCCGCCAATGTCTCGGCCGCCGTCATCGTATTCCGGCCAAAACTCCTCAAGCTGTTGGGTAATCTGGGCTTCGGCAGGATTCTGTATGCCATTGGAAACCAAGTCAGCGCGCGCCTGGTCGCGCATTCTTGCTTCCCTTGCGGCCTGCCCGTAGGTCACCTCCTCCAGCCTCACCGCCCCATCATCCGCCAGATACTTCAGCAACGCATCCTTCGGCACCTTCCCATTGTTCTCCTTGGCCAGCCTCTCGGCCGCCTGCAGTGCGCCGGTCCACTTCAGCTCTTCGGCTTTGATGCCGTTCTGCGGGTTGGTCAGGATAGCGCGCACTTGGTCAACCGTGGCGGCCTTGCCTTGGATCTTGGCGTCGAGCACTTGGGTGCTCTTCATGTAGAAGGGTGGGGCGTCTGCGGGAACCGCATCCGGCATCGCCTGCCCACGCGGGGCGGCTGATGGTTGCCTGTTGACATTGGCGGCGGGTTGGCTAGACTGCTGCTTTGATCTAACCGCCGCAAGGCGCGAAGCCACCGCTTCGAGAGGCCCGTCAGTAATGGCGGGCTTCTGTATTTTTAGGCGGGGCAGCGGCGCGCCAAGCCTGTCTTCAATGTCCTGCATGACGCGGTCAGCAGATTGGAGCCAGTCTCCACGCTTTGTTGGCGTCACAAAGTCTTGGATGTCGGCCGAGCTTTTGGAAAACGCTGAAACATCAGCGTGATCGCTGACGCGAACCGAAATGCGTGCGGCCTCAATTACGCCAGCGTCATCGTCGGCGTCCCAGCCCCACGAGTCAGTGTCGCTCCGGTCTTGCACGCCCTCATCGTAAAGCCGCTTTCCCAACTTTGGGTCAAGCTCCACGATCACGTCAAAATATAGCGAATCGCTCTTGCTGCTGCCCTTGACCCTAGAAATGCCAACACTGCGCACGCCGCCCTCACCAGCAACTTTTTTGGATGCCGTCAATCCATCCCGCAGCGCGTCTCTTTCTATGGCTGGGCGCGCTTTATCGGCGATTTCTCGACCAACCTCCAGCAATGCGTCGGCCGCTTCTGCGGCGCTGGAATACGGGCCGTGTTCTCCGTCCGCTGCGTGTACATAAAAAGTATTGCGACCCTTTGAGTAGGACACATCAAGCTGGCTGTCGCCGCGCCCAAGCCGCCATGTTGAGCCGCCGCTGTCAGATTCTGTCGGGTTGCCAAAGATTGATTGGGCATCCATCCCATCACCCCTACCAGAAGCCGCCACATCCGGCATCCCCTGAGCCGAGCGCGGGATCTGCTGGGGCATGCTTTCCGTTGGGAACTCTTGTCGATACTGTGCGTCTGCCGCTTGGAAGCCTTGCGGGTCGGCGCCTTGCCAGTTGGTCGCATTGCTAAAGCCGCGCTTGGCCGCTTCCTTGTTCATCCAGGCCACCTTGCGGTCGGCGTCGAATTGGCGGTAGCTATCCATCGACATGCGGCCAGCGTCATCGGGCAGCGCGTTGATGTTAATCTTGTTGTAGTGCGGGAAGTAGCCGGTGCCGTAGGGATCGGCGTAGTTGAGCCGGTCGAAGCGGAACGTGCGGACGCTGCCTTGGTTGTTGAGCGTATACCATGCAGGGTTGTTCTGCCGCTGCGTCACGGTGCCGGTGCCGAGAAGTCCGTTGAGGATGTTCTTTTTGGTCACGCCCAAGCCGGTCTCGCCGGGGTTGCCGTCTTGGTAGTTGCGCAGCATCTGCTTGAGGCCGGCCTCCACGGCGCGCAGGTTGTTGCCAAACTCGCCGAGCTGCTCGTTGTCGATGGCGCGCATGGTTGCAGCGCGGAACGAATTGAGATCAATCACCTTCGATAGCAAATGATTCTTCTGCGATACCGCCCAGCCGAATGGCACCATCTCGCCGACCTTGGCCTCGACGTTGCCGAGATTCTTGACCTTGTAGGTGCCGTCTGCTCCGGTGCCGATGGCATTGTAGCTGTAAAGGTAGCTGCGACCTTCCGCGCGCCCCGCTTCAAAATCCCTCGCCTTGATCCTCAACCACTCTGGCACTTGGATAAAGTTGTCAAACTGCAGCGGCAGCGTTGGCCCGCCGACCTCCACGCGCCCATTGCTCAACTTCCTCGCGCCCCAATCGCCCTCCCTTTCGGCAAACTTGGTCCGGTCATTGATCGACTTAAGCGTAGCCGCCCGAGCCTTCTCCTGCGTGTTGATCATCTCCTGCGACTTCGGCACCCGCGTGCCGTCTGGGCGCTCAATAAAAAGATCGCTCTCTACCACCGTGACGCCGTTCTTGGTGTTGGCGTAGGTGCGCGTGTGCGGGCTGCGCGCCGCATCGCTCGCCTTGCCAGTCGGCGCAATCGGTGTCCCGCGCTGCTTGATCTTGCCCTCCTTCTCCAGACCGACCAGATAGCGGTCATAGGTCCTGACGTAGTTGCTCACCGCCTTGCGCATCTCCGGCGTGTCGAAGAGCGGGTTCTCCACAAAAAGCTGGTTCGGCGACTCCAGTCGTCCGTTGCCCTTGAAGCGCGCACCCATCGCTTCCATCGTGGCCTGCGCTGCGCCCACCGCACGTCCCAGCGGGCCGCTCGCCCGGATGCCGGAAAGGTTGAGTCCCTTGCCAAGTCCGCTGAACGTCTCCGCGGCGATCTCGTCCCGCGCCCAATCCCAAGCCGTCTCGCCTTGGGCCAACCGCTCTTGGTTGAGCATATCGGTGCGCTCGTCGATGGCCTGCTTGCGCCAGTCGGCATCCTTGGCCCAACGCTCGCGGATAAACTCCTGCTTCAACGCCTGCTCGGCCGCCTCGTTGCCGCCTGCCGCCGCAATGCGCTGCACCTCGTCTGGCGTCAGCACATTGAGCTGGATGCCCGTCGTGCCGTCGCGCACCTCTTGGGTCAGTTGCGAGTTGACGTATTCCCGTCCGCGCGCCGCAATGCCGTCCATGCCATACTGCACGTCCACCATGCCGCGCATGCCCTGCTTGATCTCGCCGCCGAGGATATTGCTTCGGAAGATGGCGTGTCCGATCTCATGGCCGGCCACATCGCCCGTGGCGATTTTGTCGATGTTGAGATAAATCCGAGGACGTTTCCCTTTCTGCGCGTCCACATGGATGCCGCGGGTGCCGAGGCCCATCGCCTCATTGACCGTAGTATCCAGAGCGTAGTCCTTAGCCCGCAGCGGAATGAAGTCCGCCTTGGCCGAAATAACCGACTGCATCCGCGCCATGTTGACCAGCTTGTCGTGAGGCAGCGCATTGGCCAGTGACGCCGCGTCACCGCCAGAGATGTCAGCATCGGCCAGCATCTTGGCCACCAGCGCATCGTCAAACTCCGACATCCGCCGTACCTTGCCGCCAACGATACCGGCCCCGGCGCCGACCGTCATCAGCGCGCCAAGGATCTCCGGTCGCCGCTCCTCCGGCGCAATCGCGGCCAGCGGCACAGCAATCGGTGCCGTAGCCAAGGCGCCACTCAGCGCGTCATCTGTTGCGCGAAAGACTTGCGTAGCCCCCAGCTTGTCCAGCGTAGCCGCCGACCGGCGCGCGATAGGCGACAGCCCCGGCGTCTCGCTGATCCGCCGCAGCGTGCTGTCCGGTGAAGTAAAAAATCCATCATAGGCACGGCGGTAGCGCTCGGGGATCGGCGCATAGCGCAGCTTCTTAGCCGCCTCGACGCGGGAAACGCCAACGCCACCAATGCCAATCTCACGCGCCAAGATGCTGCCAGTCTCCAGCCCGCGCTCCACATTGCGCAGGACACGCCCGCTGCCCTTCAGCGTAGCCATGGCGGCCGCCGCCTTCCACGACACGGCACTGACCGCTGCCGCTTGCCCAGCCTCGCCGATGCCCGTGGCATCCTCCACGCCCTCCACAATCCTGCTGTAAATATTCTCGCTGCCCTGCGCCATGGCGCCCGCCGCCTTGCCCGCGCCCCTTAACGGAGTTCCCGTCAAAGACGCCACACGCCGCAGCACGCGCAGCTTGTTGACCGCTCCGAAGCCGATGGGTAGAGCAATATTAAGCGGATCGGCAACAAGCGCCGTGGTTGTGACCAGCCCCGGATTCAGCTTTGACGCATCAATCCCCATCTCCGCGCGGCCGTCCGGCAGCGTGCCGATGTTGGTCTCAGTGATGTTGGCCGCCTGCTGTTGGAATGAGCGGTCGCGAATGAAACGCTGGTATTGGGTGTCCTCGTCGTCCGCCTCCTGCTCCTGTGTCTTTCCGTAGGCACCGGATGCCATGGCCCGCTCTCTAGCCTGAGCGAAAATCTGCGCGTCGGCCTGAGCATTGCCGGTAAACTTGTTCTCCGCGGCGAGTCGCTGGCGCAGTTGGTTGTCGATCACGTTGACGCGCTCAGTCTCTAAGACGCTATCATTGACGACATCACCGGCCCATGACCACAGCTCGGCGGTGCTGATGCTGGCTTGGCGCATACCCTCAGCGGAAGAGTTGACCCATTCGTCGTATGCCTTGGTGCCGCGCGCCACAAAGTCAAACGGCGCATAAGCGGTCGCCGCCGCAGCCTGGAAGAGTCCGCCGGCGATGGCCTTGCCCGCCTCAACGAACCGTCCCACACTGTCGTTGCGCTCTGCCTTAAACTTCTGATCCTCCCGCCATTCATCCATCGTTGGCAGGTAGGAAATGTCGCTGACGCGGTCGTGGTTGATCTGCTGCACCTCCCGCGCCGACAGCACCTTCTTCGGCCCCGGCGCCAGCGGCCCCGCCGACCGATCCGGCCGCGCACCCATGGCCCGCCCGAAAGACGTTTCCGCCGCCACGCTGTTTTGCGCCTCGGCGGTATCCACCTGCTCTGCTGTGAGCGTAGCCGGAGCATCCTGACGCGCCGCGCGGTTAACGCGAGCGGTTAGAACATCTTCTTTTTGCGGGATGACAGATTGCCAGTTGACCGGGCGCTGCGGTTGCTGCTGCCGATCAATCTCTGCGACCTGTTCCGCCGTAAGTGTTTTGGGCGGCATGTCGTGCTATTCGATAAGTCGGGCCGTTCCGTCCGGCAGGCGCTCGTAGGTTGAGCCGTCGTAGACGAAGGTGTTGCGCGCTGGCGCGGCAGTAGCAGCGGCACCTTGAGCGGGCTTCTGCTCCTGCTCACTAGGCAACTCAAAGTTGCCTTCGGCAATCGGGCGAAATTTTTCCCGCAACTGCGTAGAGTAGTCCTTCCACACGCCGGTCGGCTCTTTGATCTCAGGGAACATCTC
>Ga0181358_1001015_pt1 | contig 12848 bp, 19 predicted proteins | sample Fa13VDMM110SD_FD_130096 | JGI IMG/M metagenome (GOLD analysis project Ga0181358, IMG submission 130096) | Freshwater viral communities from Lake Michigan, USA - Fa13.VD.MM110.S.D | ecosystem: Environmental > Aquatic > Freshwater > Lake | place: USA: Michigan | collected 2013-09-24
AGCTTGTTGCTGTTGAAGAGGAATTGGTTACGGGCTACCTTCAGGGTGTCCAGCGTTGTGTAGTTGGGATACATCGGGATTCGGTGGTAGAGACACCTTGTCTTGATCCACTTCAAATCGAAGCGGTCTCCATTGTGCCCGATAGCCTCATCGGCGGAATTGAGTACCCCACTAAAATCCCGAAGCATCTTCTTGTCACACTGCTTGCGATCCCAAGTAAGGCTGTGGACCTCCTCGTCGCCCTCCCACTTGTAGCAGATGCAGATGATAGCCCGTTCCTCCAAGATGTTGTCATGGGGGATGGAGAGCTTGAAGCCTGTACGCCAAGCCAGCACCACATTGGGTGAGGTTTCGATGTCGAAGAAAAGCCTTCGTTTGTTCGGTTGTTGCGGGTTCTTCATAAGGTCATTCTATTCCTCTAACCATGGCGAGGGTACGGATATACCCTACACTATCAACTAGGTTGTCTACTGTGGGCTTGTTTAGGTCTCGCGCTATTTTAAGCAAGACCATCATCCAAGCCACATCCTCAATAGAGATTTCTGTTTCGGGATTTTTGCGGTTGATCAGGTAGGCATTCCAGAGATCGGCAATCCGCTTGAAGTTGTCCTTGGGATGGCCGTAGTCCTTCTGCCTGTCGCTGGAGGTGAGGCGTTTGGCCGTGTCCAAGATCGACTCCTTGCCGTACTCCACCATAGAAGGATAGAGGTAAACCTTCTTGCCCAACCACTGGGCTACTGCCAGTTCCGCCTTGGCTCCCTTGGACTTCTCCCAATCGGGGAGCAGGACGATTCCGTCAGAGGCTATTACGGCCTCCAGATCGCGCTGTGCGGCCCTTTTAAGAAATTCGGGGTCCATCACCCCTTGGTGGGGGTCTAGCCCCAGTTCCTCGTCCATTCTGGCCGGATTGATCACATCATATAGATGGGCCATAAGGTATGTTTCAGCCTTGAAGAAGGCGGGGTGGTTGAGGTCTTCGATCCCAGTCATGGGACCACAAAGATAAACAGTCATGGTTGTTGTGTTGGTTCTATTCAAAGTGGAGACAGTACTCTGTCTTCATTTGATTAATAAGCTCGTAAAGCTCTTCCACAGTAGCTGTATCCCAATTGGGATCAGTAGAATGACGAATATGAGAACGAAGATGATTAGCAAACCCGTTAAGAACAAAAAGAAGATCCCCTGCTTTACAAGCCAAGTCAAATTCCGGCTGCTCTTCGGGCAGTTGAAAGGAGAGGGTTCCATTAGCCATCTTTGATTACCTTCTTGAGGTCTCCGTCATCCAAGTCATCGTCATCCTCATCTTCTTGACCGTAGAGGATATCGTGGATGTTGGCAACAATTCCTTCGACTGCGTATTCGTTACCGAATTTGACAAAGGCATTCTTGGTGGTAGGCCCGTCTTGAAAGGTGGCGACAACCATGCCGGATTCAAAGTACTCATCAAGCTCCCTAGACAGTCGGTCCAGCACCTTCTGCATCTCTGGAGAGTGGTCGGCCATCCTATTGCTGTTCCTTGCATTCTTTGCATATCCGAACAACTCCGACATCATGGATATAGATTTGTTCAATATTTTCTGACCCACAGTAATAGCAGGGTTCGTCTTTTTTTTGAAAGCGGGGCTTCGGAGGTTTACTTTTTTTGCTCATCGTCTTTAAGTCTCTTTATGAGTCTCTCAATAAACACTCCATACTGGATTGGTGCAATATCATTCTTTCGGGGTCCGCTGACCATGCGGTGGTCCAGTACCATAGAGACCGGAATACCCCACTTCTTCATGCGGGGTACGATGTAGTCAAGAGCCGACTCAATGGCGGTATCACCCAAGGGATAGGTGTAGGTGTCCCCTTCCCAGCTAACCCCGATAGACCAGCTATTGAGGTCGCTCCGCCCCTTCCACTTGCTTATCCCTGCATGCCATGTCCTGTCGGTGTCCTCCCCAAAAACCGCCCTCCTTCCGTCTCGGGCAATCAGGCAATGGTAGGAGACCTTACTTTCGGGGTTGCGAATCCAGCTTACCCCGCCGTTGTAGCTTCCTCCGCTGTGGTGGAGGACGATGGCCTCTGGTTTTATCTTCCTTTGGCTTTTGTTCGGGGTTGTGAACCCTACCTCTGGATAGCCCCTCTTGGTGGATGGCTCGGGTTTTGAGTTCTCGCTGGAGGGCGATGAAGTACTCGGCAAGGATGGCACTTGGCCACTGCTTGATTTCCTTACGAAAAGATTTAAGATCCATTGCCACATTTGGGCGTTAGACTAGCAACAGCGACAAACTCTTTTACCAATATCCCAACGCCTAAAAATCTGCTCCACCTCCGATTCGGAAGGATCGGGAAGTCTTACCTTTTTTTCGGGATATGCTGACCCCGACTTTGATGGAGGTAAGGAGGCGTACAAAGAAATTTCTGCGATCTTCTTGAGGCGGGGTTTGGACGAGGATAGCTTTGAGTAGTTCATGGGAGAGTCTCACTTGCTTTTACGGCGTACTGGCTTCTTAATAGTAACGGCACGGCGAACCTCAGTGTAGGTCAAAGGCCCCGCAACCCCATCAACATCGGTATTAACCAAGGCTTGGATCTTCTTGATCCCACTGACGTTTACCTTGTTGGTGAAGTAGTTGACCAAGGAAAGGATGAGGGCAACCAAGAATCCCGTAAGACTAACCTGATCCACGGACTCGGCCAGCTTGGGGTCCACCATGGCGAGTTGGGCGATAGCAGCACCAACAACAACGGCGATTACTGGGGTCATTACCCCACCCAACTTGCTGACCAGAAAGGCTAGGATGCGGTCTTTCATTGGGTTTCGATCTTGGTGCGCTGGACAGCGGACTCAATAGTAAAACGGATAATGGATTCAGAGGCGGAAAAGCCTAGCTTCTTTGCTTCGGAGGTCAGCCTCTTAACTGCCAACTCGCGCTTTTCAGATCCGGTCTTTTTGGTTTCGGCCAAGGACTGGACGATTTCCAAAGCAATGGGGAGCAACACCGCAACAGAGGAAGAAGCGATCTCTTTGAGGATCGGAAGGTAGAAGTTAAAGACGGAGGATGTGATCCCCCAGATTTTTGCGAATAGTGATTTCATAGGTTTAAAGCTAAACTAGAATCCCTTGGATTGCAAATATTCTTCGATTCTTTTAGTGCGCTCATCGATACGGGCTAGGGTTTCATTGCGGACAACGGCCTCCTTTTGTATAATTTCAATTCGGGCATCCTGTTTGGCGTCATTGTTTTGCACTACCCTTACTTGTTCAGGAAGGACAATCCATCCATTGAGGGCGGCTAATACAGCAATGAGAAGCCCGACTCCCGCAATCAACTCACTCATGGTGAGCTTTACCCCTCGCTCATTACGCACCGTCTCTATACTCACGGCATGACCTCCGCTATCGGCGTCAGTTCAGCCAGCTCCTCCGCGCTCAACTGCTCCACGCCCTCGATCCCGCCATTATCAAAGGCAGCGGCGAGGTAGCTCTGCCACAGGCAGGTGAAGGCCACGCGGCCATCAGTGAGCGGTTGGCCGACAATGTTTCCGCGCAGCATGCTCGCCGCATAAATGCTGGTCTTCTCCGCGTCATTCCAGAATGCCCCAATCGTGCGCGTGCTGCCGCTGCCGTAGGACAACTCCTCGCCGTATTGGGCGAGCAGTTGCGGGAATAGCGTTGCTACGGCGTTGGGGGCAACGGCGATGGTGCGGCTGGTTAGTTCGTAGCTCATGGGAGGGAGAGACCTTGACTCAAGGTTGTTTTGAGCAACGCATAGACAGTGCCAACTTGCTCGTCGGTTAGCCTTGCGTTGAAAAATGCAACCGCCGAAATTAAACCGTTCCAAGATGGCGAAAATGAAGGAATAGTAAGCCCTCCAATCATTTCTACGTTTGCAGACGATGGATTTGTTCGGTAGTCGCCAGACAATGTGGAGTAAGGCGAGCCGCTGTTGATGTAGTTTTTTGCACTGGATGCATCTCCAGTAGCAAACGCCGCAAAATGTGAGGTTGTTGGCCCGTTTGCTAATTGCAAACCGGGAAAGGAGCCGTCGACGCGCCATTGGAAATTCCTTAGTTGCGTTGAGCCATTGTTTGCTGCACCGATACCCGCTCCGCGATTGTTTCCCGTGCTGACCATGACGATGCCGCCAACCGCAGAGTTGGTCAGTCTCCCAACCCCCATGATGCTGTAGTTGGCATTGCCGCCAATGATCTGCGACGATCCAAGTGAAATGTAGTGCGAGCTTGAGTCTGTAAAATTTACTCCATCAGCCTCCCAAGTCGGCCCATTGACCCGCGTCCCATTAAACGTCCCAAGCCCGCCCAACGAAAACACGGTGTCGCCACTCCCATAGTTCTGCGAACTCCGCAACGGCCAACAGACCATGCTGTTCCACAAGCCCAGATCGTTGACGCCCTTGGAAAAATCTCTGATCTGCTGGCGAGGTGTGGCGGTGGTGATGTTGCAAGTGTTCAGATAACCCTGAACATCGAGTTCCCATTTGTTTGGCGAGATCGTCATGGCTTAAATGCTTTCGACTTGCTGCCATGCCGCGAGCAGACCGTCGCGGAGTTGCGTGGGCAGGGCTTCGCTGCTGAATACTACGCTGCGTGATCCGGCGGCTGCGTGTGCGGTGATAGCAGCGGACAACTTTGGGCGGGTTGCGGTGGCATTGCCGTCGGCGTCCATTTCGCCTGCGAAGCCGTCTGGCTCGATGAACACTTGGCCGACCGACTCGCCTTCGACCAGTTGGGCTTGGAGCCATGCCAGAAGGGTTTGCGCGGTGAGGGCCAGCGGGCCGTCAAGAGGGATGGCGGTGGTTGTGGCGTATGCTCCCGCGTTGCTGTAGCGGGTTAGCTGGTTGTTAGAGAGTAAGAGTTTCATAATCAGTCGTGGTATTGATAGCCCCACCAATGCACCCGACTCACGGCACCGCTAGGGGAGGCATTTGTTCCGCTGTCGAAAGCTATGTCCACCGCGCCAACAGTGCCGCCGGCGGCATTGTTTGTCGGTCCTCCAGTAATAGTTGCGGCGGCAATATTAGTGAACGCACCTCTATTATCTGACCTGTATAGCTCCACCGTTCCATTGGTGTAGTATCGCACTGCGTATAAAGCATACACGGCATAGGGAGTATTCTTCAATCCGCTGACCAATGGCCCGTTGGTTGCTGTTGTTCCATTGTGCGCTATCAATCGAGCCGAAAGATCAAGGTCTCCGCTAAACTCAATGCCGACTGCCCTGTTGGTCGGGTACTGCCCGATAGGGTCGCCTGTACTGTGACCGACAACAAAGCGCAGCACTGAGTTAGAGCGCGACCACATCGCCGCGAACACGAATGCGGTAAACCCTGAAGTAAACATATTGTTCCCTCCAGAAGATCCGGAATTGTTAATACCTTCCATTCGGCCAATTCTTACACCCACCAAATTTCCAACATTCGTTGCCGAAGTTAAAGCCCAACGCGAACCCGTTGCATCAAAAGTTGCAGACCCGCCATTGGTTACCCGCGTCGGCATCCAGTCGGCCATCGTTTGGCGGTAGAATGTGCCATCCATATACTCACCAAAACTGGGGAGATATCTCGTATCCGACAATCCCCGAGTCATCAAGCTCGACGCGCTGTCTGCCGTCTGCGAAGGCGCAGTGTTGTTGACGCCGTTAAGGGTCGCGTTGCCGGATGAGTTTATACCAAACATAACGCTTCCAGTGCCAGCTGTTCCGCCGTCCAAAACTCTAAAACCATTTACCGCGCTTACCGTTAAACCAGCACTCCCCCCTTGAAGATAAGCATTGTATTTTTCTGCACCGCCTCCAGTTCCGCTTAATCGCAAGGATGCGGCTTGGTTTGTCCCCGAAGTGTCAAGCCATAGTGTAGAGTCATCACCATCGTCGACGGCATTTGCTGCAATCATTCGTAGCCTACGAAACTCCACGTTGTTGGTTGTTTCCAGACCCCCGCGATTGGCAACGGAGATATTGGTCGGACCTAGAGCAACTAAAGTGGCCGACTCGTTGGGGGCCAGCGTGAGGTTGGTCGCGCCGTCAATCGTGATGCCGCCCACGTTGGAGATGGTCACTGCATTGGTCGCTTGGTTGACCAGATAGTAGAACGCACCGAGGACTCCGTTTGTGACGCTGCTGATCGCGTTGTTGTTGGTCAGCCTAATGACGTTGGCATTCGATGGCAGGGTCAGGCGTCCGTTGGTCGCTGCGGCGGTTTGGGTTGCGTCAAGAGCCCATGTCGAGGGCGTGGTGGTGGTGAAGGAGCCGACTGTGAGGGAGCCTGCGATGGAGACGTTGGTGGCGAAGGTGGCCGCAGGCGTGACGGCAAAGCTGTTGGTTGCCCAAGCAAAAACGTTAAATCCGGCTTGTTCTAGTGTTCGCGTTTCAAATTCTAGTTGTCCGCCGAATGCCACTGAATAAATGCCCGAGCCGTTGATTTGAATCTCGTCGCCTGCGCCAAGAGTAAGGGCCGAGAATACTGGGCTGTTGGTTGTGCCAAGGCCGATGGCCGTGCGAAAATTCGTGACGTTAGTGTTGGTTAGCCACGTTGCGCCGAGACCGATAGCCGTGCGAAAATTCGTGACGCTGGTGTTGGTTAGCCACGTTGCGCCGAGGTCAAGGTTGGTGCGCGTGGCTGCACGAACCCCGCTATCAAACTGCAATGGGTTGGTAAATGTTAGGGCATTGGTCCCACCATAAATTACCTTGCCATTGGTTGTATCGTAGCCCAAAGATTTTATAGTTTGGGATTGGGAGGAACAGGCCAGCCCGATAAGAGCGATTGCCGCAAGGATAGTGTATTTCATTTAGCTTTTTCGGGATTCCTTATTGTTTTTCGGTTGTTAGGATGCCACTATTGTCCACCTTAATCAAGAAGATATTGCTTCCAGATAGATAGGAAATCCATTGGCGGGTTGTAGATGATCCACTTGGCGTTACTGTAAGTATACCACTGTCATCTACAGTCAAAGAAAATACACTAGAATTGGGAGATTTGACAAGCACAGAAGCAACCCCGCTCCCAGACCCAACAAGTTCTGTAGTAACAATACCATCGCTGTCTACTGTAAGCTTCCAAATCCCGCCTCCAGAAGCTACCAAATATGTGGGCGCATAGAAATCATTGATAATAGCCGCTACCTGATACCTCCACGGCCAGTTAATATAGGTGGCAACTAATGCGGGATCTGCCTCGTCTCCCCTTGCTGCTGCGGCAATCCTTCCAATTGCCTCTTTTTCGCCCCACTTTAGTTCATAGCTCATGGCATGGCCTCCATTACGGGAATCAACCCAGCCAGTTCCTCTGGTGTCAACTCAGCTACCCCATCAATTTCTCCAGCGTCAAATGCGGCAGCAAGGTCTGACTGCCATAGACAGGTATAGGCTAAACGGCCATCGGTGAGGGTTTGGCCGACAATGTTACCACGTTCCATGGACGCCGCATAAATGCTGGTCTTTTCAGCGTCATTCCAAAAAGCCCCAATGGTGCGTGTGTTGCCACTTCCATAGGACAACTCCTCACCGTATTGGGCATTGAGCGCAGGAAACAAGGTCGCCACGGCTTCGGGAGCTACGGCCATAGTGCGTTGGGTTAGTTCGTAGCTCATGGTAGTCCGAGGCCCGTGCCGAGGGTTGTTTTGTAGAGATCGTAAAGCTCTAAATTTTGAGATGCGTTTAGACTTGTCGAAATAACGTGTGCAAACGAAATTGTACCTAACCAAAAGAAAGCGTTAGTAGCGTAAGTTCCTATCAATAATGGATCAGAATTCATTACTACTGAACTCGTCATGGTTCCGACGGAAAGGCCCGAATTATATCCTGTAACGCTTGTCCCGCTTTTATTATAAACAGGAAATCTAAGCGAATTGATTGGCAATGAATATGTAATGCCAGTAATTTCATCTGCCATTTCTGATCCAGCCCCACCCTGCCCAATCCAGACAGGACGAGTTTGCAGCGCAATTTTGGTCCCTCCAGTTGAGGGTCTGCTAAGAGAAACTCCAAAGTTAAAATTTGAATAACCCGATTTTTCGGCAAATGCGACAGTGATGTAATCATCAGATCCGTCAAAAACCATCCCATCCGCCCCGCGTGTTGGGCCGTTGACCATTGTGCCATTGAACGTTCCCAGACCGCCCAGCGAAAACACGGTGTCGCCGCTTGCGGCATTCTGCGAAGACCTTAACGGCCAACAGACCATGGAATTCCAGAGACCAAGAGCCTTTACTCCAAGAACAAAGTCATTGATTGCCACAATGTCTGTGGCACCACTGGTTGCAACAAAGCTGCTTGCATTGGCGTCATAGGTCGAGGCTGATGCCGTGTTGCTATAGCCAGTAAAGAACCCACCACTAGATCCCCTGATGCGATACTGGTAGTTGCTGGCAATATTTAGTCCGGTGTTGGTTGCCGTGGTGGCCCCGATTGCCGTGGTTCCGATAACCTGAAAGGCCGCTCCATCCACAGACCTTTCTACAGAATAGGCAACAGATGCCCCATTGGTAACCCAGTCTAGCTTTATTGAAGATGAGGTTAGCGGGGTCAGCGTTAAACCGCTGGGGGCAGCGGGGGCACTGCGATTGAATATGATTGCCCCGTAGATGTCGCTCCATGCATAGCTCTTGGGGAGTTCTATGTATTCTTGTTCTGTGCGGGGTCCTCCGAGTTCTACCGCGATCTTGGCATAGAGGTAACGTTCTGGAAGTGTGCAGAAGTCATCGATGGACCCCGAACCCGACTGCTCAACAAGCCACTTGGAAAGTAGTTGTCGCCTTGGCAAATCTGCCGAGGACGCAAAAACAGCATCTAATACTGGAAGGGCCATAGTCTATGGAACCCTTACAGGTTAGGCCATGCCCATAATTCGTTCACCCATGCCAGCCATAGGGCCAGCAGCTTCCATCTCCTCGTCTTCCATTTCTGCGACAGCTTCGTCTTCGGTGTCTTCCATCGGGATCTCGACACCAGCAAGCATGGTGGGGACAAGGGAGGTTCCCTCAACGCGAAAAGTAACCAACTCTTCAAAAGTTTGGCCGTCTTCAACGTCTTCGGGGAGGGTGTAATTTTCGGGGATTGAGAGCTTCATAATGTAGTACTTTGTTTAAATTCTATAACACGCTTACAATACTATGGTTTCGGGATTTTGTCACGAACTAAAAAAAGAGGGGAGAGACTTTCGCCCCTCCCCCCTTAGTGAATTATACTATCCTAATCTCAGCTAAGATAGCCGTAGCCAGAGCCAGAAGGACAAGCGACCAGATCGGCAGCAAGGTTGCAGCGCAGGTGCAGGATGTAGTAGCCCCAAGTAGGGACAATCTGCTTCACCGCACAGGCCATCTTAGCCCTCCAGTAACCGCTGTTTTTGTCAGGGTTACAGTTCCGGTCATACTCGTTGATCCACTTGAAGTCGCCACGATAGTTCTGAGCATCATAGATCAGTTTGCCGACCTTGACGTTCGTGCTAGGGACGAGCCACTCCATGGCCTTCGGATGGAAGATAACCGTCGAGCTATACTTCGCATTCTTGTAGGCGGGGTTGATGATCGCCTTGACGCCACCCGTACCGGGACCTGTAGAGGCCGTGGTGCTATAGGGGGCAACTTCGACGAATCCACCGGACCCGTTGTCATTGAAGCGTTTCGGGAATGGACGGCTGTGGAACACGAATCCGCCGTATGCCTTTTTGGGCAACAGCGAGGAACCGTTGGCTCCCAGCAGATCATTCACGCGATCACTCCAGCGGATATCCTGACGGACATCTTCCTGAAGTTTGATCAGGTTCTCAATGGTGGCGCGTTCTGCGAATACGTTGAACACAGGGGCACCGTCATCGGTAACCGCATCGCCGTCATCTCCAGCATTCTCCTGATAGAGGTTGTCATGGATTTGACGAAGAACTCCCGGTGTCAAAACACTCGTAGGAGCGGGGGTTCCGGCGATAGTGGCGAGGCCCGTGGTACCATTGAAGGTAACGGTTCCGTTGGTATCAATTCCCGGTTCCACACTCAACTTGGTCGAATGCGCGAGATAATCGTCATCGTAGCGTTTGATCCACTCGACGTTGACGTTGTCGGCCAAGATCTTGATGTAGTTGTTAACATCGTCAATCGGGAAGGTCGCGGTGCGAACATCTTCCAAACAGATGAACTTGGACTCAACCGCCTGCTGACGGAGGCTGAAGGTCTTGGTGTCGAAGGCATAGCCAACGGTTTTGACAGGAGCCAAGCAGGCATTGTCTTGACCGGACTCACCAGTGACGCCGATATCTTCCCATCCGGTACCCGTAGCGATAGAACGCTGGGCGATGATGTTGGTGATCGTTTTGCCCATGTTGTCGGGGAATGCCGACTGGGAAACAAAACGGAGATAAGGATCTTTGTAGAGACCCAAACGATAGGTGCCGAGGGCTACGCGCCCTGACTCCCGCACGAAGTTATCATTGATAGCTTCGCAAGTAGTAGCAGTCTGTGCTGACATGATTGTTTATTTCTTTCTAATTAAGGTTGAGTTTATGTTTCGAGATTTTCCCGCAACAAAGTTTGTTTTTCCTCACGCCGCAGATGAGGAGTAGCAACGGCGATTCTAATTTAGAAAGCACTAAGCCAGCTAACAAGGCGTCTGCGACCAACCCAGACTAAAGTCTTGATTGGGAGACTACCCTAAAAACTAATTAATTGTCAATAGCTAAATTTAGCGTCTACCCATAATAGATGCGCCAAAGTTAGTTATACTCTTATCGCTAACATCCTCGTCATCGCTTGCCTCTTCTGAGGTGCTTCCCAATGAGGGGGTGGCTCCGACGAATGACTTAACCTGTGATTCTAGTTCGGCAATCTTTTTGTCTCGGGATTCGACCTGACTCTTTAGCTGGGTACTATAGTGGTTGATCGCGCTCTCAAGGAATGGAACCACCGCTGCCCGAGACAGAATGGCACTACGGTCTTCTACACTCAGTCGATCCAGATTGGTCTCTGCTGCAACCTTCTTGGCCCCACGAATCTGACCATTCCACTCATCGTTGCCGTCAATTTCCTGAAGGAAATTGTAGCGGTCTTCAAGGTTGGTCCAAGTTTTGGCCGTGAAAGCCTTTTGGAGTCGCAGATCATTCTCAATAAACTCCTGCTCCGATTGGGCCTTACGGGCATTTTCGGCCTCAGAAAGGGACTCCGCCTCACGCTGGAACCGCTCATGGTATTGGGCCAACTCATGGTACTTGTCGGCCATTTTGACAATGGACATCTGCTCCATCCGCTTGAAGTCTCCGGTTAAGTCTTCTAGGGAATCGGTGCGCTTGCGGACATCCGGCTCGGTAATGGCCTGCCACAGCTTGGAAAAGTCAGAGTCATTGGCCTCTGCGATTGACTTGAGGTCTCCCTGCAAGCTCATCACGGGCTTCTTGATGGTCTCAATGTATTCGGGGGAACGCTCAAAGTTGGCGGTCTTTAGCTCGCGGTTAAGCTCTGCCATGCGGGTCTTGTAGTTCTCAAGCTCTTCTTGGAGGGTCTTGACGGTCTCTCCCTCGTACTTGCCAACCTGCTCCTTGGTCGCTTCTAGTTCGGCCTTGATTCGGTCCCGCTCTTCACGGGCCTTTTTCATTTCGCCCTTGATCTCTTTCCAAGACTGAATTCCTTTTTCGGAGTCATCGCCTTCGGGCCTGTCCGCTACTGGTTTATCCTGAAAGTGGGGGTTGATTGGAAGGTCGCTATCTTTGCTGGAATCCTCTGATTTAGATTCGGCCTTCTCTGTCGAAGACTTCTTCGTGATCTCCTCTACTGCCTTGGAAGCTTCCTCCTTGGTTGCCTTGCTCTTCTTTTCGACCTTGGGCTCTGGGGACTTTTCTTTCGGGGTTTCGGGTGCTGCCTCTTTTACTTCAGAAGTTTCTGTGGGAGCAACCTCTGCCACTGGAACAGCTTCAGGGGCTGGGGTATTAAAGATTGTTCCAGCGAAGTCTGCGTCACCCGTAAGGGCACTGTTAAGGATTTCGGACATAGTATATAGTTATTTTATTATTGTTCTTTGTTTATGTAAGAGAAAGCTTCTGGGATATCCACCTTGGGTCTTGTTTCAAACTTACCCTTACCAAGAGTTTCTATAAGGTCAACCACTTCTTGGCTTCCCTCATAGAATCCCGCGCTCTTGATAAATACCGGAGACAAATCAAACCCCTGTGCCACAGGACCAGCACTACGCCGTGGGCGTACCTTTTTTGCGATAAACTTGAGGCCCTTTACCATAGTCGGGTCTTCCCAAGTTTGTGCCCAAAAACGGGCATCTTGATCTGTCCAATTCATTAGAAATTCAACCTATAAGGTTATAACAACTAGTCAACAAGTAAAATTACAGTCCCATCGCCATAGGGGGTCGCCCTGCTGGCTTTGCTGTTTTCTCCAGAATAGAACTGCGAGTCTTTAGATCGTTGAGGGCCATTTGCTGACGGATCGTCTCCATCTTCTGTTGATGGGTCTCTTGGTTCATCATGCGTTTCTCCTGCATTTCTGCCAACTTGAGTTGAGCCTTTTGCATTTCCATTTCCATTTTGGGATCGATCTGCGGCTGTCCACCTTGTTGCGGGGCACCCATCGCGGCTTCCTGCATTTGGCTTTGTTCGGCCATCGCCCTGTTGATCACCTGTTGCTCAAGCTCGTCAACACAAGCCGTAAGGTTCTGAAGCTGGCGGCGGAGTTCGCGGATCTCCTGCTGCCTAAAGCTGTTGTTGGAGAACATGACCAGATGCTCGGTCACATGGTCTGAGGCGGGACGCAAGATTGCCATGGCCTGCTCGTCTGCCACTTGCTGCTGGCGATGGGCCTCAATGATTTCCGCAATCATTGGGATGTGGGCTTCGATATGCACCGCATGG
>Ga0181358_1001017_pt1 | contig 12843 bp, 16 predicted proteins | sample Fa13VDMM110SD_FD_130096 | JGI IMG/M metagenome (GOLD analysis project Ga0181358, IMG submission 130096) | Freshwater viral communities from Lake Michigan, USA - Fa13.VD.MM110.S.D | ecosystem: Environmental > Aquatic > Freshwater > Lake | place: USA: Michigan | collected 2013-09-24
CTTTCATGCTGTGGTTGGTTACATACACTTATGCCGTGCGTGTGCCCACTTCCTTGCGGCCTACAACATTTATAATAAATATCACTGTTTTAGATATTGCTCTTGTAGTTTCAATATGATATTATAAAACGTTTCAACATGTTCTCCGCGGATGGAAACGTCTTTGAGTATTGTTAATAAAAATTCAATTTCTTGTTTTGTTAATTGAACGGTCGGTTCGGGGGCGGATTGTGATTTTAATTTGTCTAATATGCTCATAACTTGTTTTATTTTTATGCGTAAATAAATATATCTCCGGTTAAGATTTCAACATGTATTGTACCAAATCCATTACTGGCGCCACCATAGATTGGTGCTGCACTCGGAGCAACTGCACTAGTTTCTACTGCACCCGCATAAACTGCCGGAACAAATGAATTGCCTGTTGCATTAAATGATGAAGTGAACCCCCAACGTGTTGTGCCACTATCATAACCATACAATTCGCCAATGTTTTGCGTACCTTGTTGTACTACAATACCACCATCGCCCGTTGTATTAGACCCCGATGCAAACAATACAAAACGGTCACCTACTAATAAATTTTGCGTATTTTGAAATGATGCTGTACCTAGTACAACTAAATTGCCTGTTAATGTTAATCCAACAAATGTAGGAGAATCTGTAGTTTGTAATCCTAAATCTATAGTTGATCCAGCAACGCCATTGTTTGTTAAAAGTGCTTCACCCTGAGTTGGAGATGTTAATACAGATGATGATATTGCTGTACTGCCAGCAAATATTTGTGCCTGCGTTACACTGCCACCTAATGAAGTTGCGTTACCAGCAATTGTTATGCTAGAATTAGCTAAGCTAACATTCGGAATAAGACTTAACCCGAACGTTAATGTATCAGTACCAGCACTTGCCGAAATAGTTAAACCTTGTCCCGATGAAGATGCAAAGGTTAAGTTTCCATTAGCACCATTAGCTAATAATAATGTGCCGTCATACGATGCTGTAGCAAATGCATTTTGCGTCGTTACTGATGTTAAATATCCGGCATCGTTGTTTAATTGTGATATGTTGCTACCTGATACTACTACTTTTTTCCACGTTGCCATGTTTATTTTCCTATTTTATATAAATATATGCATTAATCCAAACCTACAAAAAATGATCCAGATGTAAAATATATTCCGCCATTTGGTGCAGAGCTTGTTAATTCTACACTTTGTGTTGCTATAATAACTACACCACTTTGTGATACGGTTAATACGGGTTGATTATTAAAATTTTTAATTAAAAATATATTGTTTACGTCACTTTTAATTTCCAATGATCCGGTTATAACAGCACTACCCGAGAATGGAAATGTGCCGCCGCCGCCGCCACCGCCGTTTAAAGCAAATGATGCAGTTAATGCATAACTAGAAGAAATATTAAATAAAGATCCGGTTTGTAATTGTCCAGGTCTAAACTGTCTAGCCATTATGCCCATCTCCCTTTAACTACAATAACATCATTCGCGTCAATTATATATCCTAATATTCCCGTATCAAATATGATTGTTTGTGATGCAATATCACTAGGTGTCCATGTATATACTACTTTATCAACGTATTGTCCATTGATAAATATATCAAATTCATTTTTAGATGCAACCGTAGTAGTTACTGGATTTACTGCGGCAAATGCTGCAATTGTTACTGTAGTAGTATTTGAATATGTTGCAATTCGTTCCGTTAAATTAGTTAAATAATTCATCGTGGATGCATTGATATTTGTTACAGTTCCGCCTGAAGAAACTGATACAATTCCGCCACTAGAAATAACAGATTGCATTTGAAGCAATTTAATTGGCACTTGCGTAGTTTCAAATATATTATTATCAACATCAACCGTCATTTCAAATACTAATTTTTTAACAGAATACATTTTTTTAATTGTAGATATTCTAACTTCTTGTTCAGACAGCAACGTGCCATGGACTGTTAATGGAATTGTCGCACGAACTAATCGGTCTTCTCCTACCGTATTAACAGTTTCAAATGATATTGAACCAATTGCTGTAGGAAATTTATTTCCTTCATTTCCCCAAGAAAATCGTCCATATGGTAATATTTGATCAACTAACTCATTGAGTTGCGCAGTAAAATCACACCATATCATCATATCATATTCGACTGTAACATATTTTGGTATATCAACAATATAATATTCTTCTGATTGTTTTGGTTCATATTTTGGTATAGGAAATAATACATCTTCATATCTATTTCTAGAATTATATTTTGGACGAGATACAATGTAATTTTCAGAATTTGGTCGATTAACATCTAATGATCGTTGTTCATCTTTTTCTGCTACGCTGTTTCGTTTCAACATAATTATTGGAGATTGTAGCATTCCCTTTTCATCCCTAAGGTATCCTAATCTACGTACATTGTCCCACTTTTCTCCATTTGCATAAATAACTGGCACTGAAAGTAATTGTTTATTTGCAGTTATTTGTGGTTGAATTTCATTTTCAATATACCATTTAATTGCATAATCAATGTCATATATGGTTCGCTGTTTAGTTTTAACGACATCATCATCTCTTCTTGTTTGCAATGCTCTATTTAAAACAAGATCGGGCGTCAATCCTTCTGTACTATTAGGATTGGGCTTATTTGTTTTTCGATCTATGTCGTTTCTATTTAATCTAGGCATTACTATCCTTTATATGGAAATGATTTATTAGTTCCACCTCTACGTAAATCAACAATATTTTGTGGCGTTTGACGCGTTGCATGTGCGTTACAAATAACAGATACACTATAACCATGACTATCGCCATTTGGCCATGTTTCTGGATTCTTTCCTGCAAAATACTGATTTGCATCTACATTATCTAATTCGTAGTATTCATTATCCCAAAATACAATATCTCCAACTTCAGGATAAAAATCAGCTTTTTCAAGTAAATCTCGAGAAACACCAAATGTTAATGTACGAGTATATGTATGACCATAATCATCCATTGCAGCAGATTTTTCATCTTTAGTAATCATACATGGAAGCAATAAAGAATCATAATATGATTTAGAATCAGATTCGCCATAAATATTAGATTCCGTAGTATCTAATATTAATTTAAAAAATTCAATTTCAGTATCAACAATAGCATTAATCAATTCAGCATTGATTGATGCCAAAAATTTTGCATCTCGCATTGAACCAAATAGTGCCATTGTATCTCCTTATCCAACATATATTTTTAATGGAACTTTAGCATATATTTCCATCATTTGTGTTGCTTCTGCATTTTGTCTCGTAATCATAGATTCTCGAGTCATTTTTTCTAAAAATTCACGAAGCTGTGTTATCAATGCTTCTTTTTCTGTTTGTCCTTGAGATGTTAGATCCGCACCATTCAATGTTACTTCGCCATTTGGTATAGGAACAGATGAATATTTATTACGAATATATCCTAACATTTCTTTTGCAAGTGCTAATGCGTATCTAAATATCCACGCACGCCCCATATCATTCACTCTACTATATGTTTGATATGTATATGGTATATTTGATGCGTCTGTAATTACACCTCGCATAAGTGCTGTATTGCCAAATAATGCTGCCTCATTTGTTTTTGATTCATCTAAAATAAATTCAATCCACACTTTATTGTAAAAAATTGAAGATGCCGATGAACCCGTGCCGGCAGTTGGTACTGGCCAAAATTTGATATCATCGCCGTGTATTTCAAATGTATAATGTGACTTACGTACCATATCATTAAATTCAATTGCTTGCAATCGAAGTAAGTCAGCATGAATTGGCATCATCATAAATGATATGGATGGCGAAAATCCTCCAAAATTAAATGAATCCATTAATTGTTGCGAACCCAATCCTGTTCCAACAAATGGATCAAAATATCTTACAATAGCCGGTGGTGGATTATGTAAAACTCGTTTTACTTCTACCGAACTAGTTGTTAATACAATACCTAATGATTTAGATATTGCAGTACGTAAACTATATGTTTGTTGTCCTGGTACTACATCTACTTCGGCTTTAAGCCATTTAATATTTCCTCCCGAATCAGCTTCGGTGCCATATGTTTTTGAAAGTTTTGTAATATATCCAAATGAATTACCAATTAATGCATCAGTAAAACTATTATTTGTTAAAAAGTCCGAACCAGTTTGTATTCCTAATGTACTAAATAAATTGTTAACAATGTTTACTTGATTTACTTGATTAGAATATTCAACGACTGCAGCTTCAAATGCAGTGTAAAAATTTACTGCTTGCATTTCTACATCCATGATTGGATATCCTAATGTCTGTGCAGCCATTTTTGCAAACTTATCAGCATGCGATCGAAATACAGCATCAGCATCAAAAAATCCAAATGGAGTTGATCCGGATGTAAACGAAGAACTGCCGGGCCAAATTGGTTTCTGAACACTGTAATCCATCGTTTTCCTTTTTAATTATAAATATCAATACGTTTCATTTAGAAGTTTTAAAATTTCATTTAATGATTCATGTCGATGGTTGTCTAATAATATGATTTCATTTACATATTGTGACTTTGTTAATTTAGGTACTTCGTGTACTGCCGAATCATTTGCAAATTTCAAATCTATTTGATAACGATCTCCGGTAAGTATCATGATACTATCTTTACCTAATCTAGATACAACCATCTGTAATTGTTGTTTAGTTAAATTTTGAAATTCATCTACAATACAAACTGCATGATCAAATGTACGTCCCCTAAAATGTGCTAAAGAAACTAATTCAATACTTTCTTCCTTTTCCATCTTATCAAGAATCTCTGATTTATTATAAACCTTACGCATGTTGCTACGCAATGGAACTAACCATGGATCCATTTTTTCTGCTAATGATCCGGGAAGGAATCCATTATCTTCATTTGATACTGTAGGACGCGTTATGATAATTTTGTTGATTTGTCTTTTAAAAAACATATCAAGTGCTACTTGAACTGCTAACAATGTTTTTCCGGAACCAGCTTTACCTAAAATAAAATTAAATGGTGTTTCTATAATTTTTGCTTTTGCTTGTTTTTGTTCTTCTGATAATGTGATTGAAAATTTAATATCAGTTTTTGGAGGTGTTTTTTCCCGATTTTGTGTAGCCATAACTGTCTCCTTGATTAAAATAATTTTGTAAGCGTTGATTCACGAAGTGTCATCGTTTTAAGTGTTTCAATTTTTCCTAAACACATTTGACGAATTGCAAAAAATGTTTTTCTAGGAGGATATGGAGTCATTATTTTAATTTTTATCAACTCACGATCTTTTCCTAAATCTTGTTCAATATGAACCATTAAAACTAAACGTATAGCTCGAATTCGATCTAATACATCAATAAGACGACCGTCATATCGAATTTCTGCAAACATTTCGTATTTGTGTCTTTCTACTGCCATATCTTTTATATAAATATACAAACAGTAAAAAAGGGTGACCGAAGCCACCCTTTCTTTTTTAATTAGTTAATTCGTTAATTATCGTTTAATCGAAGTTAACTATTAAAGCGTGTTAAGACCGTGAACGTATACTTTTCCGTAGAATTCTGGACGAACTACTTTCTTCGCATAACGTGTCATAACACCTTTACGTGGAGTGAAGTTCACCGGATCGTATACAAGCGGAGTCATAATTAATGGAATATATGGACTAAATACAGCACCCGTTTCAAGGAACTGAGTACCACGGAATCCCATAAGGATTACATTCTCTTTCATGTATGGGTTTTTGTATACGGTGTAACGATTATTTACTGAACCAATTTTTTGAACACCAGCAGCAAATTCCATTTTGTTACCATCTGTATCAGCAGCAAATCCTGGGATAGACTCGAGGATAGTTGCAACTGCAGGAGATGTTACTAAGAAGTTAGCACCACCACGTAATGTTTTTTGGTGAATTTTATTAGATACTTTTTGAAGTTTAGTACCTAAAGTTTGGAACCATCCACCTTGGGTGTTATAGAATCCATCTCCTAAACCTGGAGTAGCTGTACCTGCTGCAAGAGTGGTAAATGATGTACCATCAAATATTGTATTGTTTCGAGCTGACCAATATTCAGTTGTTGGAGCTGCTGCAATTAACATATCAAGGATTTCAAGATCGATTTCCATTGATACATATTCAGACAACATTGAAGTCAATTCAGCTTCAGCATCAATTGAATGGTATGCATTTAAGTCTTGAGCAAATTCAGGTGTCCAAACTGCTTTCAACTTACGTGTTTTAGCAACGATTGGTTCTGATTGCATTTCAAGGTTAATTTCTGGAATGTCGATATCAACATTATATCCATTTGCATACGTAGTTTTATCTTCAAAATCACCTCTTGTAATGTCGGTAGGCTGTTTGTTATAATTCAATCGAATTGTTCCTGCAGTGATAGCAGCGTGAACGCTAGTTGCGATAGATGAAGAAACTACAAATGATGCGGTAAAGTTTGAAGTAATTGTTGAAAATGCTTGTACTGGAGCTAATTCAGTACCTGCTGCTACTAATGTAAATGAACGAACTGCATATAAATCTGCATCAGTTGGAACATTAACAGTAACCATTTTGTATTGAGTTGAACCTGAAAAAGCAGAATCACCATTAACTTGTACGGTAGTTGGAGTAGATCCAGTTGCGATTTCAGTTGCAGTCAAAATTGATGAAGAAACTGAATTAATTGAATATCCAAAACGACCAGCACCATAAAGACCGCCTGATGGATCATTTGCAGTAGTGGTAACACCGAACATTGAGTCATCAGCGTTAGGAGAACCAAACGGATCACCTGTTCTGTTTAAATTGTCGTTATCAAATCCTGGTTGAGCTGTACCATATTTAAAATCTAGATAGAAAATAAGACCTGATGGTAAGTTCATTGGTTGAACTGAAACGAATTCTTTTGCAGCAAATTCAGCAAAGATACGACGTACCAATGGAAGTGCTACACCTGCCCACTCTTCTGAACCAGCTGCTACACCAGTTGAAGAAGCTTCTTTTACTAATTGACGTGCTTGGTTTTCAAGCAATTGAGCCATTCCGGCTTTTTCTGTTTCGCCCTTAAGGCCTTCTAATAAACCGGTTCTTTCCCACTTCGAAGCCAATGCTTTTGCTTGGTTTCGTTGTACGAAATCATTGGTTTGTAATAAATTTGAGATACTCATTTTTTTTCCTTTTTTTTTTGTTTTTTGTTATTACAATAATCCTGCTAATTTTTTCCATCTGTTAGCTAATTCGAAGCCTTCAGATAAAATATTTGTCGTTTCTACACTTGGAGCTGTAGTTCTCGTTGGTTTAGATGCGATAGATTCTTTAACTACTCGCTTCTTTGTTGGACGATTAAAACTTTCTGCTAATGTAGAAAATACTAATTTAACTTCTCTTGTATTTCCAGCTCTATCAAAATTTTCAATTACTTTCATTTTTTGAGCTTCATTCAATTCAAAGTTACGGAACAACTTGTTAGTGTAAAGAAGTTTAGCGTTAAGAAGATTTACTTCGTTGATAATACTTTTCAATTGTTTAACTGTTCGGTATGCTTCGTCCAATTCAGATTTAGTGTCATCTAATTCCATTGCCATTGCATCAACTTCATCTTCTGTCATGGTCATTGAATCTGATTTTTCATCTTCTGGAAATTCATTTCCGCCTTCTTCACGAAGAATTGCTTCAATAATTTCTTCAATGCTGTCATCTTCATCGTCATCACCATACATACCTTCCGGCATCATTTCATCTTCTTCTTCTCCTTCGTACATTCCTTCCATAGACATAGACATATCATCTTCGCCATCTTCTGGCATTGTATCTAAATCTCCTTCTAATTCACGAATGATAGATTCTAATTCTAGATCATCTTCTGCCATATCCATTCCTTCATTGTACTCAGCAGTCATTTCTTCTTCTGATGCTGGCATTTCTTCTGCAGGCGCCATGGCACCTTCTTCTTCACCAGCCATTCCAACTTGGAAGTTATAATCTTTACCACCAACTGATGCTGCTAAAGTATCATCTGTCCAACTGAAATCGTCACCCATCTCCGCTCCCGCTTCTGCACCAGCGTCTACTACTGGTTCTTCTGCAGGCATTTCTTCTTCGCCTTCAACTTCGTTTTGTAGCTTTGTTTGCAACATAGCTTCGAGTCTAGGAGCGAATGCTTCTTGTAAAGCAATTTTTGCATTTGCTAGAGCAGTTTCCTTAACTGTCTTTGCATCAGCAATTGCTTGTTTTAGCAAGTCTGATTTTGCCATTTTTTTTCTCCTTAAATTTGTTTTTTGGAAATAAGATTATTTGAATCTTAATAGAATAATTAAATTATAGACACTATATAAGAAATAGCGTATTTACAAATAAATATATCATTGAATAAAAAAACAGTAAAAAAGCCCTAACTTTTTTGTTAGGGCCTTAAAAAATCTTAAAAATCTTAAAGTGAATGTAGATCTTTAATCCTTTGCATAAATTGTGCAGCTTGTTTTTGTTTTCTTCGTTTGACACTTGGTTTTATAAATTCTTTGCGATCTTTTGTTTTTTCTAAAACTTCGGTAGCTTTTACTTTACGTTTCCAAGTGCGCATTGCAAATCCTAAATCTTGATTTACTACATTTACAGCCATAGGATTGCCTGGCACAATTGTTTGATGTTGTTTTTGTTTTTTATTCATATATGATTAATTAAATTTCTTGTTGTGGGGTCTTTGCAGATTGTCTAACATTGAATCTAAAATGTTTTAATTCTGGTTTCTGTGCTAAATAACCTTGAAGTTTTTGTGATTCTAATGCAGGATCTTGTCCTAATCTAAAATAAAAATATCCAATTTTACCAGATTGTGATAATGTTTTTTTAATCACCGTAAAACCTTTTCTTTCTGCCCATTCTTGAATCTCTTGTGACGTTTGTTGTGCGATGGCCGGATCTCGAAGTACATATTCAACTCCGCCTCGATAATCAGTTAAATTATTAACTAATTGTGCTTCATCTAAATCTCCTTCTTTCATTGTAGCCGTTAAGTCTTTCATTGCAGCTGCAATTTCTTTTGCATTAGTTACGTCATCTTTAGTAAACTTATAAGGAGATGATTGTATAGTTTTTTCGTCTTGTTCTTTTAATCCAAAGAATTCTTTGTATAATTTTCTAAACTTGCTCATCATCTACCTTTTTATAATAATAAATTTTTTTCATTAATCCAAATTATTTAACTTCAAAATATTTGCTTAAACCTGACGCAATATCTTCATATGCTGCACTCAATCGTTGTTGTAATTGATTCATTTCTTTTGCTGTTGATTCAAATACTTTATATGAATCATTCAATGTTTTCATATGACGCTTAATTGTTACGTTATCAAACCAATCTCCGGATTCGGATGCAATTTGTTCTGCTTTATTTACGATATCCTTAACTCGTTCCGTTAATTCTTGCAAATCGCCACGACCATATACTGAATCAGACATTTCAGAAAAACGTTTTACTTGCGCAACAAATTCAGCTTTTTCTTCTTTTGATAACGGTTGTGGCTGATCTTCGGTGATCATTTCCAAAATATATTTTAAATTCGTTTTCATTATATTATCCTACATTTACCATCTTCACACAAAATTGATGTAATGATGTTGTTTACTTTATTATATTTAGTTGTATGTGCCATTTTATTAACAGATTCGTTCATGTGCGTAGGACGCATAAAAGCCCCATGAGTTGATGGATTAGATACGAAATAACAACATATCAATTCAAAATATTCTTGAACTTCTACCACCCCCTCATTGCGTAATTCTTTAACAGAACCCAATCCGCGCGATGAAATGCCTAATGTAATTCCTGCTCTAAAAAGTTCTTTAAGAATTTTACCAGATGGAGTATCTAGTATCTGTACTGCTCCTTGTAAATCATCGTCACTCCACCATATTTTTAAAACGTTGTGAGAAACGTTATTTAAATTTACAACCGAAGATTCTGGATGATCTAGTTCACCCAATGCTCTATGTTGGTCAATATATTCTTGTTGATATCGTTGACATTCTCTTTCTAAAATAGGCTTTGGATAAACTCGACCATTTTGATTTTTAGCGCCCGCTCGTTGCAAAACTCCTTGTACAACAAAACCACCAGGTATTCCATATGCAGCACCGCTTGATTCAGTTAATGAACCAACAGGCTTAAATGGCATATATTCTACTATTAGTTGTTTTGACATGTTATTCTCCTAATGCTCTTACACGTTCTGATATTTTAATTAATCGTTCTGATATTTTATTTAATGATTTTTCTACCGAAGTACCATATCCATTTCTTGCAACACCAGATTCAGTTTTTAAACGAGATGCATAATTCACTGTTTGTTCAATTTCTTGCAATTGTCGAGCAACTTCTTTAATGGTTTGTTTTATTTTTTGTTCCGGCGTTGATTTTGAATTTCCCGTTGCATACGCTCGATACGATTCAACTAAATGTTCATATTTTTTATCTATAATTTCCGAAACGCTTTTCATATGTTTACTTGGTTTATTTGGCATAGGTTTCGATGGATATTCATATGATTTATTAAACCAATCTTTTTCATCATCGCTAAATGGAAATTTATCATTGAATTCTTCTTCTTCTGATTCAGGTCGTTGATATGTATCATCTTTCCATCGAAATGATGGTGGAGTATTTACAGATTCATACGTTTTTGTTTTATTTTTCCATTTACCTGGTTTAGCAAATGCAGCTGGAGTACTAAATCCTGCTACTGCACCTGTTACGTTTTGTTCGTCTAATTCTTCTTCATTTTCGCAAACACACTGATCTTTTGGCCTATCACATGAATCACAATAATCACTTGATTCAATCTCATCAAAACGCTTTTTCATTTCATTTAATAACGATTTCATCAATGTAATCCTTTTAATTCTTTAATTAGATCATAGTATCTTAATAACGAAAGTATATGAGATTCTTTAATAGCTTTCATATTTTCTACCGTACATAGCATTTCTGAAAGCTTTTTGACTTTTATTTTAGTAGCTTTGTCGGTAATTAATTTTGATTGTTCAGACAATTGTTTTTTAATTTGCGGAATTATAACTTGAATATATTCTTTAAGAGCTGTAGTATCATTAACATTAGTTATGTATTTATTCAATAATTGTTTTTGCGATTCATCTAAAATAGAATATTTGTCATTGAATTTATCTACAAGTAATTTGTATGTTAATAATCGTATTTCTTTTGGTTGCGATTCAAATGATTCCATTAATGGATCTTTAACTATAGATTTTTTTTCTACAATTAATCCATTATCTAGAATTACATTTTTACATTCTAATAATTGTTTTGGGTTATCTGTTTCTTCATATTCAAACAACATATAAATAGAAGCTAATGCTTTATAGTTATTGATTTGAATTTTTGATAAATCAGAAAATACAAATTTTTCAGAAATTTCTTTAACTAAATTATATTTTTGTCGTTTTAAAATACTTTGATTTAATTTAGTATATGCATTTTTAATTGTGCGAATATAATCCAAACCTTGAGCTTCACTACGGAATTGTTCTTTTACTAATGCATTATATAATTGTAATTCTTTTGCTAATTCGGTATTTTTTCCAAAGTATTTTTTGATAATATCTATAGTAACTGACTTATTTGATGTTAGTGTTTCTGAAGTTAATTTTCGGACTAACATTTCAAAAAGAATGCCGGTATTCTTATATTTCGAATGTTTTAATTTCTTCATATGATCAGTACTTTATTTTTTTAATAAATATGTTTACTTTTATAAAATGTTCTTTTCATCTAACATTGTTCCAGAATCTAAATCTTGTTTTTGATTTTCATTGGTTTTAAGTGATTCTGTAATGATCGATGTTTGTTTTGTTTTTATTTTTTTCAACATATTAATATTTTCGGCAGAAATAGCTCTAGCTGTCTTTGCTGCCTTTGGATCTGGTAAAAATGCTGACTTTTGATTTTCCGGATTAAATGCTTGATTTATACTTTTCATACCCGTAGGATCCCATCCAAATTCATTTTTATGTTGTCCAAATTTAATTCCTTCTTTCGGACGACCTCCCGCATCTTTATCTTCAACGTCACTGGTCGACATATGAACTGTTGCTAAATCGTGTGGAGTGCCAAATGATTGACCAGTTACCGCAGGATCATTACCTTCTTGTTCAATTTGATTTTGACGGAATCGCAATTTTAAATCTTCAACAACGTTGCTTCGTTCTTGCAACCATTGATCTTCTGACATGTTAAATATGTATTCATAAATGTATTTATCAGAAATTAATTTTGAATCGCGCATTGCAGTTGCTAATGTCATTTTTTCAGTCATTAATGCAACTTTTTGTTGATCATATATAATTGATGGTGCGGTTAATTCTAATTCAAAACTAATTAAATCTTCGCCCTCATAACCTTGTGCATATAAATGTATAATTGCAATCTTAGTTAATTCAGATGTTGTAATTTTTTGAATTCGTTCAATTGTTCTAGCAAAACGAATATCCATTGATGCTAAAGTAGATTTTCCTTCAACCCCTTCGTCATATCCTAAAAATGGTTTAGGAATTTTTAAAGCGGCCATCATTTTATGTTTGATATAATCAATATCATCCATTCCGGTAAATGTCATACCAGGTAATGTATCAATTGCAGTAGTTGAATTTCCGCCACGAACTGGTAAATAATAATCTTCTAGCATGTTATTTAAATTAAATTTAAGATTATAATTACCCGTCGTTGGATCGATATGTGGAATTTTTTTCATTTTATTGATAATGGTTTCCATAAATGAATCAACTTCATTTGGTGGAATGTTACCAATCCTTC
>Ga0181358_1001021_pt1 | contig 12835 bp, 30 predicted proteins | sample Fa13VDMM110SD_FD_130096 | JGI IMG/M metagenome (GOLD analysis project Ga0181358, IMG submission 130096) | Freshwater viral communities from Lake Michigan, USA - Fa13.VD.MM110.S.D | ecosystem: Environmental > Aquatic > Freshwater > Lake | place: USA: Michigan | collected 2013-09-24
CTGAATCTGTTAGCGAACCTGTTTGGAATTCTTGTAGATCTATTTGGTCTTCTGCTAGTAATAATATTAATAATTCTTTTAGAATTCCTGTTAGGAATATTATAAAAAATAAGTTATGAAGAACATAGATATTATGGCCCAATGGATTGGTCTTGGCCTGGCCCTACATGTTGATGATGAACTAGACAAAGTATTTACAAGAGGTCGCTATAGGGATGATATTATGTCAAACTTAAAGGGAACTATTAATACAGCTGTCAATGATGTTTGGAATGCATCCTCTGTAGATCCTATAAGTAAATGATAGTTTTTTGGTAGTCTTTACTATATTTTTTCCGTAATGTTTTCTGTGCCACCCTGCAGGTAGTGTGGTAAAAGCCCTACTGATAGTTTTCTGGCAGTTTTTCATTAATAAGTTATTGTGTGGTAACCTGGTAGAGGAAATCTGGTGAGGATATTGGTTACTATTTGATTCCAGGCTTACCCGATCCCTCTTTTTTTTCTCACCACAGGAATATATACAGAACGTTCCACGTGAAACTTCCAGTCATCCTGCAGTAATTCTTAGAATAATCCTATAGTTTTTCGGATATCCCCAGGGGATTTCTTCCAGCTCTCTTGGAATAATCCTAAAGCGATACTATAAGTTATACTTAAAAGTTATTCTACCAGGAAGTTTTTCCAGTATTTTTTTGGATCTAAAACAAAGAACCCCAGCAGAATATCTACCAGGGTTGCTTACCAAACTTAAACCTAAATTCATTTTAAACAAATGCTTGATTACTTTTCAAAGGTAATTATTTTTTTCCAGTATAATAGTTTTTTCTAGGAATTTTTTCCAGTAATACTTCGGAGGCTTGGTTTCTAACAGGAGCAGACACAAAGGCCCCTACAGTAGAAGTGAAGTTAGAACCTACAATATCATCGATCAAGTATCTTGAGTCTTCTGCTGACCAGTAACTGTGTATTGCCCACTTAATGTTTTTCATAAGATTCATTCTAAGCCATTGTTTTTTATCAGGTGATACGATCGTACTACTGTACCAGGGATCGTTGATCCTAGGGCTTCCAAGATACCTGTTTAGTAGTTCTTTAAGTTTTTTGGTTGTACTTCATCTTCAAAGAGTTTTCCCTGATCAGAATCCATCTCTACCAGCCGGTAGCCAACATGCTTCAGTAGCTTCCCTAGTTCATCGTAGTTAGGGAAGTCCATCTCAGAGATACACTGTGATACTCCACGGATTTCTATTTTTTCTTGTAATCTGCTTTTCTTATTACTCATATTTTTTTGGATTAAAATCATTAATAAATTAAAGTCATTAAATGGTTACCAGGACCAATATATCTTCCTGAACTAGCATAAGTTTTATCTAAAGCCTTATCATAGTAGCCCAGGTAATAACCTATAGGCGTGTAGATCTTTTCCTGCTGGGAGGTACTCTCCATTAAAGCAATTACTTTTCCAGTATAATCTTGGATTGATTTCATATTTATTTTCTATTTAAAAGTTATTTTTTTGTAGTTTTTTCCTTTAGTTTTTTCATTAGGTTCTCTATAGCCTGGTACAGTTTTGTTACCTGTTCTACAGATGTCCTAACAGCGATCATAGCCGCTATCACCTTGATATCCTTCCACCAGCCCCAAAAGATCAGGAAGATCACCAGGAACAACCAGGCAGGATCGTCATGGCCTTCCATATTATAAGCAACTATGGATCCAATAAGTAACAGTAAGTTCTGCAGGTGTGGATTGTTTATCATAATAGAAAAGGGTTAACCTATATCACCCCCAGGTAACGCAACCATTAAAACTTATTTAAGATTTCACAACTAGGGTAATTTCTCTTTGCAACATTGATAATCATCTGCTTGCCTTCAGGAGTATTCCTTGACAGGAAAGGGAAGTAATGATACTCATCTCCATTCTTGGCAATGATTCCTGTAGGAAGTTTTCTCTTAATCCAATTGGAGATTCTCTTATCTTCCTTCTCTTGAATCATTTCTTCAGTAAGTTTATCAATGAAGTTCTCAAGAGTTGAGTTAATAGTTAATGTCCTGCCCATGTACTCTATGATTTCAGGAGGCATCGCTTGAATTTGGTTTGATGCAAACTTAAGTAGTTCCCTGCCTTTGGCATCATAGCCGTGAACATCCGTGGAACCACCGTAGCCACCGTTCTTAGCATAGCCTGCCTTGTAGCCACCAATCCAAACGTCAGCAGAGAAGCATAAAGTTTCCTCAGACATGTCGTCATGGTGCTTAAAGTTTTTCAATACAATTAGATTCTTTTTCATTATGTTAGTTAGTTAAGTGAAACAATAAGCAAATATACAAAAGGGAAACCATATTACTATGGCTCCCCCATATTTTTTTAGATTATTTTTACATAGGAAATCCACCACCCATCAAGGCTTTCTATTTCCTGGTCATTGCATAAGTCCATGAAGTCAGACAGGGTAAACACCATACAGTCCTTCTCTGCTAGTGAATGCAAAGTTATTTCTTCGTTCTCGATCTCTTGTGCAAACTTTCTGCCATCAAAATCATCCGTGATAGGAATAAGTACTACTCTTAAGTTATCCATTAGCTTTTTTGTTTAAAGATGGTCGATATTTAATTTGAAAATAAAATATAATCCAAGTAAAAGTTATTGTACCCACTTTGGGATACCAAGATAAACTAGGTAGAACTTCTATGTAGTCTATAGTATCAAAGGTTGTTTTCATTTGGCTTTTTCGTTTAAAGATTGTAAATGACTTGCAACTTCAATAAGACATACTGAATCAAGTTCGTTCTCTCCAAAAGCATAGTCATCAGCCTCATCTGTTTCGATACCATGAAACCATAGATCATTGTTTTTAGCAAGCTCTATCTTATAGATCCTGAAGAAGTAAATATTATTATACCTTCCTTCATTGGTTGTTATAGGCAAGTCACATAGGCCATCATAGTCATTATCTTCTACTGCCTGCTTGTCTGCAAGGTAAAACTCTCCCTGCTCATCTGCTAGTTTTTTCATTTGAGACTTAATGTATTCCTTACATTCTGTCTGTAGGTCGTATAATCTTCTGCTAAAGTATTCCATAATTATTCTGATATGTTTTGATAAATTGATTCTTGAACCTGTTCTACTATCCATTCATTAGTTAATGCACCATACAGGACTCTGTTCCAGTCGATGTCTTCAATGGTAAGTTGTTTTTTGTCAGGGTTCTCCTCGTTGTAGTAATGAAGTTGGCCTTCAACATCATCCCTGTGCCACAGGTTATCTGTGAAGTAGCCCCTGCTTTCTAATTCTTTTTTCAGGTCATCTGTGTTTGCACCTGAAAGTTCTACTGGCTCTGTAACCATGTTAAGATAGCCACCATCATTAGTGCAGGTAGGACAGGCACAATCTTCCTTGTCTTCTTCAGGTACTGGTTCTCCTTTGCAGTAACCACACACCACCCAGTTTGAATCAAAAGTTATTAGATCGTAGCCTTTGGTAATAACATCATCGTTATCATCCAGTTCGTAGTCCTGACCAGCAGTTAAAACTTTGTCAGGCAGGTAGCCTGCAAACTTAATTACACTCTCCAGTATAGACTGGGAAGTAACACTAAAAGAACCAGTAGATGCTAACTCCTCCTCCATACCAAACAACTCTACGAATTCCATAACATCATCTGAATCTCCAAGATACCAGTTGATAAACTTTTTTCTGTTAATAAGTAATTTTTTCATTTGTTAGTTAGTTATTTTGAACCGATAAATAAAATTTGAATATGGTCATTATTTGGATTTTGACCTGTCGCACTACAAATATTATCCCATACATAAGTCTTATGGAAGTCACTCTTAATTAAGATAAGGAACGCACCTTCTGGCTTTACATCCCAATTAAGTCCTTCAAGCAATTTAACTTGGTCTTCTTTTAGAAATTTTGACATTTTGTTAGTTAGTTAAGATTAAATGATAAGCAAAGATAATAGGTTGGAGGAGATAAACAATACCTCCCCCAATTATTTATAATTTAAATTCAGGCCAAATAGATTCATCTAGCTCCCAGTCAATTGTTTCTGAACTTACACAAAGCCACTGGAGTATATCGTAAATCATTTCTGCTATGGTTTCTGCACCCCAGTCCTTTGAGTAGGTCTTTCCTTCTCCAAGCTCCTGCCAAAGTTCCTCGGGATCATTGACATCTGTTAACCTACTCTGATAGTAGGTCGTTACAAAGTTATCTCCGTTGTTGTGGATGGTAGCAATACCACCATCCTCTGTCACAACAATTATATCACCAATCTGAATGACTGCCTTGTATTTCATATAACTTTGAATTAAGAGTTAACTAAATTGTAATACTCCTTGAATGCATCTCGCATCTCATCGATATGCTCTTGGTTGGTTATGTACTTAAAGTCTTCCATAAACTCCTCAATGGTACAACCATCGTAGTCCCCATTCTCAAGCTGGGACATAACTTCGCATTCATAGAAGTGATTGAAGTCATTAGGGTTTAAACTATAAACTCCTTCTGCCCTGTCACTCCACCAGTCATCTCTAAGAACTTCTCCATTGATAGCCGCATAGATTCCTATCTCATCCCCATCGTACTCATTGATAACTACCACGCCATACTTATTAGACAACTGCAAGCAGAATCCATTACAGGGAACCCAAGCAGTTTCTACTGCCAAATCAATTATTGATGAATCGCCTTCCTCATTCTTTAGATAATTAGTGATGTCATAGTTATAGCCATCAATTTTTTTGGTAGGGTTAGCCCCTGTGCCATAGAAGTCCCTCCACTCAATACCTTCAGGAAGTGGTACAAGGGATTCAAACAAGGATAGGTCTGTGAAGAACTCTGAGTTTAAATAATCATTGATGTCTGTGAGCCCATCGGGTTTTCTGTTATCCCACTCCATAATAGGAAGTAGGATGTCAAGGATAGGTTGCATTGATTCTTTGCCACCTATAATTCTGATTGAGTTAAAAGTTAAGTTTGCCATAGGAATGTTTGTTAGTTAAGTTGGACAATGACCAAAGGTACTAATGTTTTTTTGAATTGCAATCAGCTTCTGCTAGTTTTTTTTCACCAGGATAACCATCCACCAGTATTTTAAGGTAGTTAAGCATATCCTCCCCACCATCAAAGACTCCATTGTAAACAAGCCAGTACTTTAGCAGTTCAAATTCTCCCCACTTGATAAAAATATTGTAATGCTCCTGGAATGTTTTTTCAGGTTGATTCTGAACATCAATATCTGCCATAGTCTTCGCCAGATACTCCTTGAACTTGTTTAGGTTTTCTTCCTGCTCTTCGTACTCTGCATAACATCTCTCGCAGAATTCATTATCATCTCTTTCAAAGTATAGGTCATGCCTACCTTGTAATTCTCCACACTCGGTACAAGACCAAATGTCTTCTTCTTTTGTAAGTCCCATCTTATTTATCATTTAGTTTATCCATGTACATATCTATGTGTGTCCCTATAACATCCCAATTGATTCCAATTGTAGCATCATGGTAATGTTCTACGTTATCTAGGATAGCATCTGCCTGCTCTTCAGTTAATGCAATGCCCATTATTTCTGCTTGCCATATGATGTCTTCAGTACACCATATTATTTGAATTGATTTCATTTTATTTTCTATTTAAAAGTTAAACTATTTATTCTCCTTCTTCACCATACAACTCATCCCACTCCTGTTCTGTAATTCCTGTAATCAGGAACTCCCTCTCGCCAGGTGTCAGGTTAGGAACTATGTTCTGAATGAGTTCCGTGGTATTGAATCTGTTGTTGACTCTGTCCAACTGATCTTGGGTGATGTCTAGATCTAAAGTATTCTCTTGACCTGATATGTTACTTGTCTTTGTAATAAGCATTTTAGTAAGGGGTTAACCTAAATCACCCCAAGGTCGAAAGATTGATTAAAAAGTTAAAATTCTTTTGTATTGCTCGTAGGCCTCCTCATAGGTGTATGCCCAAATGCGATAGTCATCAATGATGAATAGTTGTTTTTCTTTGCTCATTTGATTTAAAAGTTATTTGATTTACAAGATAAGATAAGGTCAGAGTGCTTGTCGTAGAAGTAGTTAAAATCGTCTTGAGCATTTTCACTATAACTCAATACACCATTCTCTTCTATATAGATTTGACCTTTTTTTTCATAGTCCCAACTGCGTAGTAGAGACTCGGTGGCTAACTCGCTTGCAAGTTCAACCACATTGATTAACACATCGTGTTCGTTAATAGTTTTTTCTGACATAACTTTTAATTGGTTTTAGTTACTGAAATGATAGTACATTCTTCTCCTTCAAAGGATTCGAATTGGTCTTTAAGAATCCAAGAGGCTTCATGCTCATCCTTTGCGGGTATAGGCTTGGATGACTGAACAACATACTCGCCACCTTCTTGAAGGTAGCCGAACGTTACGATAAATTTTTCCATAGGAATTTTTTGTTAGTTAGTTTGTGTTACAAAGATAGTTAGGGGGAAGTTAATAAACAACACCTCCCCCTGTTTTTTTTTCTGACTATAAACCATTACTCCAAAGAGCATCTCCCGATTCCCAAGAAAGAAACAACTCTTCCGTTGAACATCCTTCATTATCTTTTGGAGACATCTCCTCGGTAGTATCTACAAGTAACTCTGAACTATCATCCCTATCAAAGTTAACCATCATTTCTATGGCCTTCTCTATGGCCTCCTCTCTGGTCTTGGCCTTTACTGAAAAGTGGCTACGATACCAGATTGTATGCTTGGCATCCCTATGGAAGTCAAACTCAAACTCTTCATCGGGTGGATTCATATGATTGTAAAGGATGTTGTAGTCCTCCTCTGGTATCTCACACCAACCCATCCAACCATCTACCTTGCTCATAAGACGCAAAGGGTCAGTATGCTCATCAATTTTAAGGATATCATAATTGATATGCTCACCTTTCTCTTCTAATAACTTATTAATAGAATGTTCTTGGTAAGTAACAACGGCATCTTGGCCAAGTAAAAAATATGTTCTTTTCATTATAAAGTTATTTAAGGGGGATGGTTAGTCCCCCGATTAAAAGTTATTCTCTTGTAGTAAAAATGAAATTTATATCCCTATAACATAGGTCTATCTCATGTTGTGGTGAACCACCTTCTTCAATCTCATCCATGCACAACTCATAAAGGTTGGCAATCTCATCCCCAAGTTCGGGGCGTTTAGCAATGCAACTCTTTGCGTAATCTCTTAATTGATTTAAATCCATCTTGTTAGTTAGTTAAGGGGGAAGTTACTCCCCCGATTAAATTATCCGAATACTACATCCTTCATGCTTGCCAACTGCAACCATACATCACAACTATCAGCATCAGCATCTCCGTGAACCAAATCATTAAAGAGATTAGGATAGTGAACACTCATGTGTTGTAATGCCCACATGATGTTATCCCAATTAACCTCTCCTAATTCTTCCAACTCATCCTCATCTGATTCAGCATCATAAACTTTGAATGAGAAGTTATCATTCTTGAAGAATGATTCAGCCAAATTGTCATCCAAGGATTGTCCATCCTTGAAGTTTTTTCTGTCCATCTTCATGACATCAAGTGCTAACCAATAGTTAGAACCTCCTTCGAATGCACCGCAGAACCAATTTTCTAGATTCTCTTGGGTGATTTCCATGTTAAATTGTACTTGCATTTTGTTAGTTAGTTAAGTGAAACAATATTCAAATATAAGAATAACTTTTTAATTAACAATAACTTGGTCAGTAAATTGTAAATATTTTTTGTGGAGGTTATCATACCACCTAGCCTTCTCTACCATAGTCATGTCAGTCCAATCATTATAGAGAGAGTCCAAGTATTCTTCAAGGGCATCCTCTTCTAGTTTTTTGAATAGAACAATGCCATGAATTTTTTCCAAGGCCTCAAAGGGCAAAGCATGATACCATCCATTTAACTTTTCATCCAAAAGGATTACTTGGTCAACCATATCTAAATCCTCATTACCAATCTCATCCACATGGTCATCCACAACATAACACCAGGCATTCTCCTTCATCTCATCCCTCTCACGATCATCGGTAGAGTAGAACTCAATGTAGTTCTCAATGATCATCAATTTTAAGTCTTGATTTTTTGTTAGCTTATTCATAACTTATTTGGGTTAGTGGGGGAAGTTACTCCCCCGATGAAAACTTATTGACATGCTAAAGACCATCGTTCTAATGTCCGTAGGTGTTTGGCATTAAGACCTAACTCCTTGATGATAAACTTGGCAAGTTTTTTTCTCAATGCCTCATCGTAAAGTTCACCACCTCCAATCTCTTGCATTACATGAGAGGGTTGCATACATAGGACTCGGTAGCAGAACTTGGAGTCCTGACCTAGATAGAAGTGCTTGACAAGGCCATCCTTGAAGTCTACGACAAGAGTCCAAGAGTACCATTCAAAGCCACCTTCGTTGTTGTGGGATACATTAATTGTTGCTTTCATTTGTTAGTTAGTTAAAGTGAAACAATGGTTAAAGATACAAAGAAGAATCCATTATTCAAATAGAAACTTATTAATATTATTTAATGTGGATTTAGGAAAGATAAATAACTTATTATCAAACTTAAGGATACCCCTTTGCGTGAGGTCGTAAAGCAAATTGCTCTTCTCCACCAAACTTAATTGGTAGGTATCAATAGACCAATCAATGGCTCGGGAGTCAACTGCTGGACTCTGCACATTAAGGTCTTCAATCATTCCCCATAGGTCAAACAAAACTGCTATATGGTCATCTGATAATTTGGAAATTGGATTCATAACTGATTTGATTTAAAAGTTAAACAATAGGACAAAGATAATAGCAATAAATATTAATCCAAAAGTGATACGGAAAAACTGCACTGAATTAAGCCGTATAAAGAAGATAAGAGTACTCATAAGTAGATTGGATAGGTTAGTTAGTAAAGATGTCTTAAACTCAAACTCTGAAAGAAATAGGGGGGTTTCCCCCCCATCTTTCTAGCTTGCGTACTCACTTGCTAACTCCCATAACTTTGTATTGTACTCTAGGTCTAATTCAAAGTTCTTGATAGGTCTAGCCTTACGTTCTCCACCTTTGGCATTTGGTGTGCTGAAGTTACCTGCAAGCAAGTTCTCCTGTACTCGATTCATCACTCGCCACAAGCTATTGCCATTGTCTCCACTGCGATGTGATTCTAACAACTCAAGCATCGAATCAATACTGATGGCCTTGTTGCCCAAGTTACGAATCTCAACTGCTCTCTCGGTGAATTCTATAACCTTCTCTTGGCTTAACTCGGTGTTCATAAGCCGTTCTACCTTCTGAGTCATTTCGTCTACCTTAGCGACAAACTCTAGCATTGTTCCCGCCAACTCCCCGAAGTTATAACCAATGTGCTTAATGGCTAACTTGCCAAACTCGGAATCAGCGATAACCAATCCGTTGGAGCAAACCATACGATAGATACCGATGCGAAACTCAAAGCCCGATAAACCATTGTGTGAATTCTTAAGGATAACCGTAGGGTATAAGGTCTCGCCATCTCTCTGGATGGTCACATCCTTTTTGAAAAACTCAACACAATGCTTTTGGAATCCAATACCTTTTCTAGCATTGACATCAAAGGCATTACCGATTTCCCAACCTAATGAAATCATATCAGTGATTACTTGGATTGTAGGAACGAACGAATAACGTTCAGACATTTTTGGATGTGGTTCAGTAGCGAACGCACTTGGAACTTTTGCTTGCAATTCTTCAAGCGTTAATGGGTTTTCGATTCTTAAGTTACCTCTCATAATAATTGTTAGTTTGATTGTTTTTGCATTATTGCGTTACAAAGCTAATGAATAACTTTTAATTAATACTAATTTTTTCTAAAAAGATTTTTAATGGGGGGACTTTCACCCCCCGATTAATGTTAAACTGCATGCCTCCAAGCGTTTCTATTTTCTTCGCTAATGGTTTGGCTATGGCAATGAAAGAAGTTTATATAGTCGTTTGCCATCTCACAAACTTGATGCATTGGGTAGCATTTACCCTCCCCCCAGTCATTTATACCCCAATCTTTTATTTCATTTAAGGTAAGGGGTTCGATTCCATTTTCAGCTAAAATCATATTGAAACTAGCTGCAAGTACTAAAAAGTCTTTTGATAAAATCATAATTTTTTGTGGGGGTTGACCTACCCACCCCCAAGGTGAAAGTTTATCTAGATTTTTTGGCACATTCTGGCCCAATGCCACTCTCGATTGAGTCGGGTGTGGTTAACTTTCTATTGCATCTGCAACATCTACCCTCATGGAATATTTCCACTTGGCTATTAAGCACTCCCGAACTAAGTGCTTTGTATGTCCAATCAAATGCTTGGAACACCTTGCTATCTTTTCCTGCCTTAGAACCCTTGGTAAGGAAAAACTGATTGCTATTGATCATACCTAAATAAGCATAATCTGATTCGTTGTCCGAACCACGTAGCCACATGACAAAGAACTTTCCGGGACTATTCTCAATTTCTTTGGTCTTGTAGGTAAAGTGTGTACCGGTGCGTACTGACTTAAAAGTAAAGGTAGCATTGCCACCATGGATGAACCCAATTGCTTGGTCGTTAGTTAGTGCTTTCATGATTTGAAAACGTGGGTTAAGTGAGAAAAATTAGGGGGGACTTTCACCCCCCGATATTCTAGTACTTTCTAAGTGGCTTCTCTTTGTAAGTAAGCCTTGGCAACTTGGCCGCAATATCATTGCCCATCATCTCGAAAAAGTTCTCACCAAAAACAGGCCTAAGACCTTGCTTCTCTGCTGACTTAATCTGCTTACGCATATGCTTGCCGTAATACTTTAGTGCCTCTGTAATGATAAAGGCCTCGCCTCCATTTAATTTGTTACTGCTCATAATAATTGAATTTTAAGTGAAAAGTTAGTTGAAAATAAGGGGGCATTGCACCCCCCATGTTTTTAGTCAATGTTGTAGTCGTTGCCTCTCATCTTGATAGCTTTCACATTGGAAAGTTTTGAGGTCAAGAAAGGAACGACTCTTTGGTCTGATGGCTTTTTGAATTTCTTCAACTCAGTACCATCAACTACTTTGTTTGTGGCAGTCAACTTAAAGAATGAACTGCTACGTTCAAAGTCAGGCATAAAGCAGATGTAAAGTTCTCCACTACTTTTAGACTGCACAATGTTCTTGGCAACCTTTCCGTTAGGGAATCGGTAGTGAGTAAACCAACATTTACCTGCCTCGTACTCGCCATCCAATGCTCTATTCATAGCATCTGAATACTTAACTCCTAAGTTGATTTGATACCTTGATACCTTAGTCAACTCTCCCTTAGCATAAGGGAACTTAGTGCCATCTTCGTGGTTAATCTTGTAACCATTTCGAGCATCAGTTTCAATGATAATTGAACCGAAGTTTGCACTTTGTGGGTCATTCTCAAATGAACCCAACAAATCATTTATTGATATATTCATAACCTATTTCGGCAGTATTTATAACGACTCGCCTAGTCGTGTAGTTGTAAAAATAATGGTGATAGCTAAGGATTCGAACCTCGCAATCCCAATGATACTATCTATTCGCCCTTACCAATAGGACTTAGTGCCATCTCTCGGATGTGTAGGAACTGAACCCTATCTGCACTCATCAACATTTCAAAACTCTCTGCCCTTATGACCTTACAAATGTAGGTAAATAACTTTGAATTACAATTTATTTGATACCACCTAAAATGCCCATCTTAGAAAAGTACAATGAATAAGGCCAAATACATTGAAAGTTCTTGATTTCTTACACGATTATTTTTAAATGCACCCTAAAAACTGCTATCTGATTTGACCTTTGGCCTATGCTTTGCAGTATGTATTGTGTTTGGAGAGAGTATAGGCTTGTTTAGGCCTCATTTTAGCTCTGTTAGACTTTTAGCTATGTGGTAAGGTGTTTGGATGTCTTTGGGGGTAAAGTTGCTTAAATCGAAGATTTGAAGCCTTAAAACGTGAATACGAAAGGTATTCGTTGAATACAAAACGTATCCAACTTGGAATAGTACAATGACTCAAGGTCATACTGCTGTCAGGGCAACAACGCCCTTAAAAAAGTGCTATTTCGGTAGCTAGGAAGGTCGGCCCGAAAAAGATCTAATTAGATAGCTGTGCAGAGACACCCCCAAAAATAGGAACCCTTTAAAATATATACGCTAAGACCCCCCTCCCCTATTTTACTTATCAGTTTTTCTGCAGTACTTTTTTGCAGTTTTTCTACAGGATCCTAAAAAATTACCCGGGCAAATTTTTGTTTTAGTGCCATCAAGATTCCAACGTATAATAGCTGTTTCTATAGCACTATATAGTTTATCTTCAGTCATTGTCTTGTTCTTTAGTAAACTCTGTGAAGTAGTTATTATTACTCTCGTACTTACCTTCTCCCTCTACAGAGTAGATGTTATGATCTATAATGTATCCAGGGTTCTTGGTGATCCTGTTGGATGTCCAGGCTTTATCCTTCCAAACTATACGGTTGTTAGGATATGCAAAGAAGTTACCATCATCCATCTTAAACAGGTGGGCACACTTATGCTCAAATGTTTCCGAGAAGGATACGTCCAGCATACCTGCCTTATTCTCAAAGCCCCAGTCAATTGTGAACATGTAGACACCTTCCTTCTTGGCACCAGATGGTGTGATCAGTTCAGCTCGTAGTCCACTCAAACGATTTCTTATCTGTACATCACAGTAGTTAGAAAAGCAATCCCAGTATATGTGATCAGTTAAGGGGTGAACAGGAGCATCCTTCTTCCAACAGAAAGCATGTAGAGGTCTTCTTGTCCAGTTTACGCCATTCTCAAGGA
>Ga0181358_1001022_pt1 | contig 12824 bp, 6 predicted proteins | sample Fa13VDMM110SD_FD_130096 | JGI IMG/M metagenome (GOLD analysis project Ga0181358, IMG submission 130096) | Freshwater viral communities from Lake Michigan, USA - Fa13.VD.MM110.S.D | ecosystem: Environmental > Aquatic > Freshwater > Lake | place: USA: Michigan | collected 2013-09-24
AAAACAGAGGGGACTGAACCTGTGCTAAAAATAGCTGCAGTCATTAAACCGTTTATAATCGCAAGTCCAGCATCTGTATTTAATACATCTCTAACAAAATCATTCCAATATGGTTCTAAATCTGGTACAAATTTTTTAAGGTAATCTTTTAATGCTTCCAAATTAGTTATATCTAATTGTCGGTTATCATCTTCTCGTGGCATTTTTTAAATGACTAAACTTTTTCTTGCATACTTATAGCTTTTGTTATTTTTTTAAATTTCTACAACTAATAAAGTCTAGTGTGTTTTCGTGGAGGTAAATCTTCATCTTCAGATTCTGACATTATCATAATATTGTTATTGTTAATTGTTGGCAATGGTGGTGGCATTATTTGTGGCATTATAGTCCTTTGTCTTAAAGACTGTGTTGAAGCAATTCTTGCTTGAATAGCGGCCAAAGCTTGTTGCTGTTGTGGAAGAACGTTAAACATTGCAGAATTAAAAATTGGTGCAATTGTTTGTGTTACTGTAGTTCCAGCTGTAGCAATTGAAACTTGAACTTGTGAATTTGCTGGGCAAACTCCAGTAACGTTTGCTTGCATAACAACAATTAAAGAGTTGTTTGATACAAACGATTGATTGTATGCTGTAAAAATATTTGTAGCTCCAAAGTTTGACAATGCAACATTTAAAGTACCATTTTGAAGAGCAACATCTGCAAAGCATAATGTGTATTGTTGTCCTGCAGTAACAGCAAATCCACCAAAGTTAAAATACCGATTACCATACAATTGTGTTGATACTGTAACTCCAGACGGTAACGATGGAGATATTTCAAGTCCGCCTAAAAAGAAGTCTGTTACATAAAGAGTTTGTTGAAATCTCAATTCTGTAAAATATGTATTTGTTAATGCAATAGCGGCACCAAAAGCAATATTAATCATATACACTTCTCCAGCGACAAGCGCTCCAATTGTTGCAAAAGCGTTTATAGTGTTTCCAGTACCAATCAATACAGTACCATCAAAATTGTATAATGATAAAATTGTATTTACACCACCATTTGAAGCGTTGTTTGCTGCTTGAAGTACACAGTCAAATGACGGCATAATGTACATTGCTTGCGTTCTGTTAATTATACCAGAATTTGCGCCGTTTGTTGAAAGAAACATTGTGGTGTTTCCAGGGCTAAGACCTTGCACAACAAAGCCATGATCAGTAGTATACCAAATTGGATTTAAAGACATTTTTTTTTTGCAATTTTACTGTTTGTTTTTTGTTTTGTAAAATTTGCAGTGATATTTATGCTGTTATCGCGGGTTGAGTAAATTTACCTGAACTCTTAACTAGGGCAAAGTTTGCTTGCACAACTGAACCAGTAATAGCGGTTAAGGTAACACCAACTGTACCAAGAGCTATTGTAGCGTTTGCAAGAGCAGACATAATTATAGCAACAGAGTTGTTAGCCACAAAAGCTTGTTGAAATGGTGCAAAAACTCCTACACAATTACCTGTAACAGTAACGTCAAATGTTCCAGCTTGAAGAGCTACGTCTGCAAAACACAACATGATCTGTTGACCAGCAGTGACAGTAACATTTGTAAATGTAAATGTTTTGGCTCCTAATGCTTGGTCAGTGCGTACAATACCATTAATTAAAGGAAAATCTTCAAGACCTGCCGCAAAATATTGATCCATAGCAGCTAGAAAACCAGCCCTCAATTCAAATAGATATACAGTAGGCCCTTGTACTATGGCTGTACCTGCGGCTGTTGTTATTTTTAAATAATATTGAACATCTTTTTCAAGTGTACCCAAATTTGTGGCAAAAGTTGTGTTGTTACCTCCAATAAGATTATTGTTATAGTCAAATAACTGTACATTAACATTTTGAGCAGTTTGCACTGGGTTGGTATTGTTAACCGATGCAAGAACCATTTTTTGTGCAGCGCAAATATTAATATAAAATACAGCATTTGTCAACATTGAAGCATTTGCCATAAACCATTGAACAATAGGTGGAGTTGCTCCACCATTAACGCTAAGTGCTTGATCACAGCTAAAATCTGCTCTAAGAATAACTGAGGATGCCATTATATGTTTTGATATACGATATTTTTTCTTGTTAAAAAAAATGAAAAAAATTTTGTTAATTTATAATGAAAAATAAAATGTGTTGCGGCACTTACTACTAACACAGGACGCTTGCTTACCTTAAATCATCACAACGTATCTGGAGTTGATCTTTCAAGACCTCAACTGAGGTGAGTAGTTTTCAACATAGGATTTTGTCGTGAATCCAAACTAAGCTCGAACGGATTCGAACCTATACCCTAACGATTGGGTTAATACTTACCTTCGTCTTGTGCCACCAGGTCAACGCCACAACACAACAAAATATAATAATGTTACATACTTATAGTTAACCTCTTCTCTTCTTCTTGTCTCTACGCCTTTTAATTAAATATGTACCAAGAGCTGCTGCTCCTAATGCTGCAGGAATTCCTATTGCTGCATATTTTACTGGTGTTGCAATATTAGCAAGGCTAGGAAGACGGTTAAAAGGATTATATCTGTCTATAGATGCTATACCATATGGATTTTCTCTTATCAAATCTTGTTCTGTTATTTTATATTCTTTGGCGCTTTGACTTAGACGTCTTGATTTTGATTCCAAATCAGATAATTTATCCCCTCTTTGTGCCGCTAATACAGCAACGTCTGCAAACGTTCCTACTGTTTCTTTAGCCGTTTTCATTTGCTCGTCTAATTGAGCAATTTGTTTTCTACGTTCTTCTCTTTTTTGCGCTTCTTGACTTATTTCTTTTGCTACTATTGGAGCATTTGATTCATCTATATTCATAAGGGCTCTTTGAATGTCTGATGGTTGGTCAGGACCAGGTGTAGGTAATCTTTGTGTTAACACATCAGCACGTTGAACTGTTTTAGGAGATAGTGAGTTTACAAAATTACTAGCAATAGAACGCGTACGCCCTAAAAAACTTGTTGCTGGTGTACCTGTTGGTAAATTTGCTGCTTCTGCAATTGCTTCGCTTTGTGAATATGGCGTTGCAGATCTAGCTCTTTCTTCTTCTCTTTTTTTTAATTCTATAATTTTGGCACTTTGTAATGACAAAGGATTATTGTTTCGACTGTATGGAACTGTTTCTTCAGGAGCTATATAACGCGTACGTCCAACAAAACTTTCTGCCGGTTCTCCGTTTAGTAAATCTCTCGTTTCTAAATCTAATCGGTCAACAGTTGGCGTATAATCTAGATATGGCGTTGCTGATCTAGCTCTTTCAAGTTCTCTTGTACTTCTTGTGTAAGATGGTGGTGGTTGCGATGGATATAATGAATCAATAAAATTACTCGCAATTGATGGCGGTCTATAACTAGGTGCTGGTGTTGTAGATATTAATTCTGGTGTTTCAACTCTTGTTGACAATGATTCAAAGTCTGAAAAACTAGGTGGCGGTATATTTTGTTGTATTGGTTGTTGTATTCTTCGTCCAGTAAAAGTTACTAAGTTTCGAAGATGGCGAGCTAATGTTGGACTTGGTGCAAAACTAGCGGGGTATCTATTGTTATAATCGGAAGCTACTTCTTGTACAGTTCTATATCTTTCATTATATGGTACTTCTGTAAATGTATCAGTAGTATCTATTTCTGAAGTATTAGTATTATATGCTCTTACTGCTCTCGCTAATTCTGGTGTTGTCATTCTTGATCTCCTTGCTGGTGTTGCCATTGGTTGTCTTATAATTGATGTTACTGTTCTTGTTGGCGGTTGTATAGTTGTAAATTGTACAGGTATTGGCGCCCTTTGTTCTATTGCTAATTGTGGTGTCATACTTTCTTCAATCGCCATAGGTATGTCTGACAGGGCTGCTCTAGCTGATGTAGTTGGCATTGTTTCATCTCTTTGATATTGTGCGCGCAACATGCTCGCTGAAGGCATTAATTCTGGTTCACTATATAATGATGATGGCGCACTCCTTCTAGTTTCTGTTGTAGGTATATTTTCGTAATTAGAACTAGAAGGCATTCGAAAACCAACGGCAGGTTGTGTAATGTTATTTGTAATGTCCATTTGTTCAGGCAAGTCAAATCTTACTCTTCTATTATTTACTAAATCTCCTAAACTTGCTTTGTAGGCTTTTAAATGTTGAGTTGTCATTCTATTTCTAATAGTTGGATTTTGCGTAACTCGAAATCTATCTTTTGGTGGGAGTCTGTCAAAATCTAATCCATTACCATACATAATAGTTGGTTTTTTATTTTTTTCATCTTCTTTTTCTTCTTCTGTCTTTTCATCGCTATTTTTTTTGTTTGATTGTGTCCCAATTAATGCTCCTAATGAAGCAATTCCTATAGCTGAAGGTATACCTATTGCTAAAGCTTTTGCAGCTCTCTTGCTTCTTATTTTTTTAGGTTTTTTTAATACTGGAGGTACATATTGAGGATTTTCAAATGATGTCATATCAAAATCTGCACCCTCGTATCCATCATAATCACTTAGTAGCGGCGTTTTGTCTTCACTTTTAGGTTTTTTGCTACTCATAGTTCCTTTTGTTATTTTAGTTCTATTGTTAAGATCATCGATTATTCGTTTTTGTGCTGCATCAAAGTTTTCATTAAAATCTGGAGATCTTATATTGAGATCTGGCGTATCTGCCAAAGTGCCAAATTTGTCCACTTTAACTTGGGGAAAGTTTTTTGAATACGAAGGTTTAGCACCTCCAGACATTTCTTTTTTTCGTTTTTCTTCTTCTTTTTTTTCTTGCCATCTTTTGTAAAGCTCCATTACACCTAAAGATCCTACTGTACCAACTGCACTTGTCGCTAAAGCCGATCCTAATGTTTTTGCAAAACTACCAGTATTTGACAATCCGCTTTTTAAAAAATTGGTCATTCCAAAACCAGGTAATGCCATTCCAGATCCTACCATTAGATCATCAAATTCCATTCCTGAGCCAATTAGGTTGTCTAATTCAATATCTTTGTTTTCTTTAGACATGTTTGTATCTGTCATTATACGTTGAAATTTTGCATACATATCTGATCCAGGAGGAGGCATTTTGTCTGTAGTATTGTAATCATCTCTAAATTTTTTTATTCTACTTGAAGGTGTTGTTGCTATAGTTGGTTTAGCTGCAGGTATTAACGGTTTTATTGCGCTGGCTGCACTATTTATTCCACTGCTTATTAATCCAATTAAAGGTAAAAATCCCCCTTTTTTACCTTTACCTCTAACTACTCTTTTATTTTGCATTAAATAACCATCTATTTTTTGTTTTCTACCTGCTGATTTTTTTTGTACACAATTTGGTACTGTTTTTTTTCCTTTTTGTTTTGTTCCTACCATTTCATAACCTTTCCAGCACGGATCAGTTTTCATAACGCGATATACAAAAAAATAATTTGTTTTCTTTATTTATATTATTAACTTGTTGATTTGTACAATTTATAGAAAAAACATTCTTTATATCTACTTTTGTCAAGCTTTTTTGAATTGGTGATATTTTAATCTCTTTATTAATATCTATATCTTTACCAACTTTTAATCCTTTTCTTTGCATGCCTTCAAATATAATTGTTTTTCTATTTCCATCTAAAATGTAATCCAAATCCTGTATCATATTATCCATCTGCGCTCCATGGACTCCTTTTAGTTTCTTATCTATTATTTCATTGTCTTTCATTACTATATAACTTTTTTTTCCAATACATACTAATTGATTAGGTGCTTTTTTCTTATATTTTGCTTTCCATGTAATATCAAAATAATTTGTAGATTCATTCCATGAACCAATATTTTCGCTAAAGTTCCATTCTAAATTGTCGCACAAATCTTGATCAAATATTATAGAATCTGTATCCATATAAAGTAATGCGCCACATCTTTCACTATGGGGTACTTTGTTGTATATGTTTGTAAGCTGAAGTCTATATAATGTAGAGTATAACATAAAGTTTGCTTCTGCTATAATAAACGTCGCCAAATAGTGGTTTGATTTTGTCCAATCTTCAATACTGTCGTTGTTAATAAATCTGGCTTGAAAACTTGTTTCTGAAGTTTTTAAATTTGAAATCGGTTTTTGAGCCAATTTTCCAGCAATAGAATTAATAATAAGCTTGTATAATTTTGCCTTTGTTTTGTTTAATTCTTCTTTTGATTCTGCTTTTGCTTTACCAAAATGGTCAATAAACTTTGTGAATATGTATTGAAGATTTGTAAATACTGTATTGTATGAGTTATTAACTAATGTTATTGAATATCCCGACATTATATAATTTTTCATAAAAGCTGTATTTAATACAATATTTTTTCTAGCTATATTTTCATATTGTAATGATTGCTTTTCTTTTCTAGTAGCCATTGGAGCAAAAGTAATAAGCTCTGTAATATCTTTTGGTGGGTAAATATTACATACAAAAATTCCATTAAATTCTTCATCAAATGGTCTATAAATTGTAAAGTCATCAAATTTTCTACTTTTTCTTCTTTTTTCAACCATAATATTTATAATATTTTGATAATATTCCAAATTTATTTGCGCCCCTGTAATCATATCATTTTCTTCATTTAAGACTGGATATTTTTTCATCATGGCACAAGGATACTCAGATGTTACATCATAGTATCTTAGATTTCCGTTTAATGTTTTGTATTTTCCAATAAATGAAAAATCACATCTTCCACCAAAATATGAGTCATGAATAAATTTTCCATAGTTAGCATGGTTAATTAAAAGCCGTAATGAAGTTTTATCTTCAGCAAATGATTTACTCAAAAATTCAAATGCAAGTGTCGCCGGTGTCATGTAACTAAACATTGTATGGCTTTTTGTTATAATTCCAAATTCTGATTCGTAATCGCAAATCATTGTCTTTACCAATCCATAAATTTTTTTTCCAAGTTCTTTTGTTGCTTTACAATCATACAAACAATATTCTTTACACATTTCCCAAATATTCAGCATGTCACTTGAATGGTTATAATAATCTTTTGTTTTTAACATGTCATAATCCTTTTGATTAATTTCGTCTTTTTTCTTTTTTGTTTTTAGAAAAATTTTGCAAGCATCTTCTAGTTTTACCCAATCTACTATAGTGTAGTTATTTTCTTTAATTTTGTTATTGTATTCTACAATGTCAAAGTTCATTTTTGACTCTGATCCAATGTCATAATCTTTGCACGCATCTTCTAATTTCTTGTCAGGAATCCATTTCGTCAAATCAAAAAAGTTTATTGCCGACAATTTAGATATTGAATGCATTTTCCAATCTTCAAAATTGCCTTGTGTTTTTTCAAACATTATTAGCCTAGAATAAGACATTAACCCATTTCTAGTTCCCATTTCATGTTTGATCAAAAGTTCTTCATTTTTTACAAACGTATGTTTAAATTCTTCAGCAATGTTGCCTGTATATCCTAAAGTATTTTGTACTTTATCAGATAGTGATGGGTTAACTAGCATATCATCAAATCTAAAATTATTGTATCCAAATATAGAAAAGTTTATTCCATCCTCTCCAGATTTGAAACTTTGATATGATTGATATAATTTTTCAATTATAAAATCTCTAAACTTGTTAACAACAGGATTTGTTAAAGCCGTTGTATCTATAATTTGAGATATACTGTCACATTCAAAAGTCCACACTTTTTCATTTGCATCTTGACCAGTAGGATCAAATTCAATAGCTACGATCAAATATGGTGTCATTACATTTTGTTTATTTGCCATAGCTTCAATATCATATACGATCCATCTTTTAATAGTAGAATCCTTTCTTGTTACTTTATATCTAATATTGCAAAATCTTCGCAATTCATATGGCAGTTTATCTGGACATCCTAATGATTTGAATATACATCTTTTTACTGACCAAAATTTTTCTCTGTATTGTATTACATTATTTCTATCGCATGTATATATTGTATGTATTTCTTTTTTGGCTGCAGGCTTGTGTTTACGTTCTTTTAAAAACAATTGCTTTGTAAATAGTTTAAAAAATAATAGTATTGAATCACCTGGAGTGTCGTCTACTTTTACTTTTAGTTTTTCTACATCATCATTGACTGTTGTAAGAATTTCATATTCATCTTCTATGCTAATATTCTTGTATCCATTATCAGATAAATTTATGCAAGTGTTGTAAAACGTTTTCAGATATGTAACTTTACATTTATCATATATTTGCATTTGTTGAATTGATTTTACTTGAAAAATTTTTGGTGGTTCTTTTAATTGTTTGATATACTTGCATATCATTGTTTTAGACACGCCAAGGTCTTTTTTAATTTTTTCGAGTTCAATCCCATTTTCATAAAGTTTTTTAAATTCCATGTATTTACCTTTCATTTTAAATCTAAAGATACAAAAAAATTTGATTTCTAAAATACTTTATTATATTAATAAAAAAAATAAAATGTTTGTTAATTTAATCAAAATTTAGGCTTTCTATCTTTGTCGCTAAAAGTTATTGAAAAATCTTTTGGAGCGCAATGTTTGACAAATAAAATTGAACTGTCAATCAAGCAATCTTTCAATTGAAAGCATAGTGGTGAAGGTAAAACCATTTGAAAGAATTTGTTTCCCACATCAACAACATTCTCTGTTGGGTTTACAATTCTAAGAATCTTTAATTCAGTATCAAACGAGCAAAATAATCCTTTTCTAGCAAATTTACTTCTCATCAAAAACAAGTTTTGATAATCCAAAGTAGAATTATAAAAGAAAAACTTGCAAGGTACATCCAAAATTTCTAACGGCATTAATATATATGATTTACTCATACATACATCTAAACCATTAGCGCCTTTTGTAGAAGCTGAAAATCCTATAATATATGGAATGTGACTTTCAGCATCTTCTTCATCAATATAAAAAAGTGGATACGTATGAATATTTTGCTCATTTTCTGATTTAATAAATCTTCTTATCAAAAAATTCAAGTTTAACACTTTAATAATAAAAGTGTTTGTATTGCATATAGTAACACAAGGCACTCCTTCATAATCCATGTCAATTAAAGTTTTTTGAACAGTATATGCATTCATATTAGAAGGCTTGCCCATAAAAATTTCCATGCATGTACTATCCCATCTGTCTTCCTTGTACCTCACCGAGTTTAATCTAAACAAGTAGCAACTATTAGCCTCAATCTCAAAGCCTTTATCATAATTAGTCAAAACAACATCAATATCTATAATGTTATGATTTGTACATGAAGGTTCATTATATGCATAATGTACAGAGTCGTCAAAAATATCAACTGTGAATTGCTGCATATCGTCGTAATCGTTCTATTTTTTCTCTAATCTGATTGCTTAAATTATATAAAGTAGTATCGCCAGTATAAGATGCTAAATTTGTTGTATGATTATTAATTTTAAAAAAATCAATACCTTTGCCGTATTTTCCTGTAAATCTAGCTTTTCTTTTTGGTTGTATCCTAGTTGGTTGTGTAGTAGATATCTTTGCTTTTTTAGCTTTTGGCACAATCGGTTCGTCAAATCTTTCCTCTTCTTCTTCGGCTTCTTTTACTTTCTCTTGTATTTTCTCTTGATCTTTAAAATATTTTTTATAATTTGATGATGTATTTTGTTGACCTTCTATAACTGTATTTAAAAAATTATCAAAGTCGTTTATTTCGTCAAATTCAATTTCTGTTTGCAAATCTTTTTCAACTTGTTTTTTTAATTTTAAGTTAAATGAAAAATCTTTTGATGCGTTTGCACCAAAATATATAGCTATCCAAATTCGCGAAGGATCGGCAATAATTAAGCCTTTATTATAATTTGCTGAAAGACCTAATTGCCTTCTATACATTGTGTCTCTTGACTTATTTATATATGTATTATAAAACTGAGTTAAAGTTTGTGCTGCTCCATTAAAGTTGTCTTCGTTAAAAACAAAAGACCCTACTACTCCATTAGAATCTTCGCCCTCTATACCCAAAGTAATTTTATTAATGTTATAGCCGGCATATTCTTTTGTGTTTTCAGAACTTAAAATTTGAATTAAATCTTGAACTTTAGTTTTGTCTGCTGCAAAACTCCAAGATAAAGTTGAGTTTCTCAAATCAAGACCATTTCCTCCATACGCTATTAGTTGACTAATTTGATTATTCGTTTCATTTTCCATTTTAGTATTTATTCTATAAAGAAAATAAAAATTTGTGATAAAAAATTAAATTACAAATATGGATAGGCATTATATCAACGATCCAAAAAAAACCGACGACCAATTAACAAGTGCTCGTGATGCGTGGCTTAATAAGTATGTCAAACGTTATAAACCAGAGCCTTTTAAATATAAAGAACCAATCAAAACTAGTGAAGCTCCGCAAAATTTGCCGGGGGTTACAGTTGGTAATTTATTAGGTCAAACCACAACAAATGCATCCACACCGGGTTATACTCCGGTAAATGTTTTACAACCTAATATCCCTCCTGTTACAACGGCAAGTAGGCCAACAAATAATAGGTTCTTTTTTGCAAGTGCCGAAAGCATAAAACCACCGTTATCTAATACAGCTCAATATACAGCCGCACCTTTTAGATCTAGAGGTAATGAATATGTGAGACTTGAAACATTAGATCCACAACAAACAAATACACAACCCTTTTCTAGTGACAGTCAAGACGTCACAATAGAAACTGTACCATATGAAGAACAAATCAGAAAAGATAATGACGAAATGACGTCAAACATGTTGGAAAGTGAAACTGTACTAAAAAATATGCAGAATGATATTGACAAATTGGATAGTATATATGAAAAATATATGGACGGTGTTAGAGTTCATGAAAAAAGTATAGCGGGAGAAGATATTACGCCTGAACTTAAATATTTTCAACAAAAATATGGTAGCACAGATACTCAAGGTGCAATTAGAGAATCAGAAGCAGAGTTTAAAAGAATAAACGATACTGTCGCTTTTTTTAATAATACAATGAATGTAACAGGAGATTATGTTAATTATGGTCTTGAGAAAACTACTGATTCGTTAACAAGCACATTTAATTATTTAGCACCTAAATTTGCCGCTGCATCTACTGCCGTTTACGATTATATTATTACACCTGGAACTAGAGCCGCAACAGACGCTGCCGCGGCTTTTGCAGAATATGCAGATCAAAAAAGTTCAGAGTATGGAGCCGAAGCTTCTAATTTGGGAGCGTATGCTGCTCAAGAAGCTTCATCTGCTACAAAAGCAACATATCTTAGAATGATGGACTATGGTAATAGATTATATAATAGCATAGCTGAGCAGATTAAAAATATTGATATCAGTGGCAATCCAGAAAGAGCTGCAGAACGTATTAATTCAGATTTGGCAAAGTTTAACAAAGTTACATCTTTTATTGAAGCTACCAAAATAGCGGCAGATGAAGAACTTAAAAATAACGATGAAGATGTTGTAGAAAAAATGGAATTGCAACAAGCATATCCAAGTACATCAAAAGGCGTCGAATCAACAACTGCTGTTGATTTTAGTAATAGATTGTTTAGAGAAGAATTGGCTAACAAGGAATCAGGTGTAGCTGAAATTAATCAAAGACTTGAACAGTTAAAAACTGACATTAGAACAATGAAAAAAGAGTTACAAAAGTTTGTTGGCCCTAATGATGTAGAAAGTTTAGATGAAAAATTTGAAACTGTCATTATGATGGCATTTAGAGCATTTTCAAACGATAGAGATTTTATTACTGGTCAAAGGAGCTTAGAGGGTCCTAATAATATTTCTAACATTGATAATATGAACTTTCCAGTTGCATTGCCAGGTCAGGATAATAAAATTTATATGGAAAATGTATCAAAATTTACAAGGTTGATAAGTTTTGTAAATCAATTTGTGCAAGCATTATCTGGAGCAATTTCTACTGGTGGCGAGGGAGTATACAAAACTCTTAATACTGTTTTGGATAGTGCATTGCAATTTGTTGCTTTGTTTAATCCATCAGTTGTAGGGGATACTTATGCAAGAACTGGTACAGTATATAGTGAAACTAATCCAGTAAGAGGTGCTGGCATAAAGAAATATAACCAAGAAATTGCTGGACTTAAAACTGGCTATGGAATAAAAGGCATTCCTTTAATAAAAGCTAAAATGCGTGAAATGATGGGAGGCCTTGTTAATGACTTAAAGCCCAAATATAAAAATTATGAGCCTATACATAAAATTATAGACCATGTATCAACATTACCAAAATTTAAAAGAGGGGGTCTAGTTAGAAAAGAAAGTTATGGATGTGGTATGTGCAAAAGTAAACCTGGTTATGGTAAAAGATTTTTGGTACATAATAAAAACAATAAAGACATTACATGTTCAAATTGTTTTGGAGATCATGCTATGACTGGAGGTAGAATTACAGAAAGAGATGCTGAATTTAATTTTATTGAGGATAGTAAAGATCCTGAACATGAAGAAATGGTCGCTAACCAAAAAACAAATGATTATTTGGATGAAATTGAAAAAGAAAGCCCAAAAACGGCATTTGAAGATTTTGACACATCTGCAAATATTGATAAAAGATTTATCAACAGAATGGGTTCTGATTTTGTTGTAAATAGGCCATATGACATGAGAAAAAATTTTGAGTCAAAAGATTTGGACAGATTAGCATATCTTGTTGGTATGCATGAACATGCTCCTGAACAGATGACTACTCCACTTAAAGTGAATCTGGAAGCATTGGCTATAAATCATCTTACTAAACATAATGATCCCAAAGCAACATTTCCAAATCCCTCAAAATTACAAAATTTTGATAGTACAAAGCAAGAGTTACAAAATAACCCAGGATTCTTAAAAAGATTTTTACAA
>Ga0181358_1001024_pt1 | contig 12818 bp, 28 predicted proteins | sample Fa13VDMM110SD_FD_130096 | JGI IMG/M metagenome (GOLD analysis project Ga0181358, IMG submission 130096) | Freshwater viral communities from Lake Michigan, USA - Fa13.VD.MM110.S.D | ecosystem: Environmental > Aquatic > Freshwater > Lake | place: USA: Michigan | collected 2013-09-24
AACAGGTTGAACGTGTAACCGTCGCTGACGCGCTGGACGCTGGCGAGAATGCGCTTGATCTTTTCGCCGCTGAGGTACGCGCCGCTGAGGTACGCGCCGCTGAGGTTCGCGCGGCTTTTAACTGCCACACGCACCGCCAGCCCGATCTTGACGGACATGGGTGCGTCGTCTGCGCAGTCGATTTCAGCGGTGAACTGGACGTCGCCCGTGAAGCGGTTCTTGATGTCGAATTTCATGGCTCAGGCTCCAATCCGCTCGTCTGCCTTGGCGCACGCAGCGGCGACCTGTGCCCTGTGGGCTGCAACCATGTCCGCAACAGCGGCATCGTCAGCGTTCAGCGCAGCAACAAACGCCCGATATTCGGCAATCTTGTTTTCCGCATGGGTCAGCCATGTGTCTGCGCCGTTAAGCCAGTGCAGATCGGTATCAGCGCGTACGGCGTACATAAGCGCCGTGGTCAAATCGCTGATGGCCGATGACAGGGCGTGTTCCGGCGAGCGCTTCTGATAGGCTTCAAGCTTCTCTTGGCGGTTCATGCTGCACCGCCAAGCTTGGCAATCGCCGCCGCCAGCGCCATTTCACAATCGCGCGCCGCGTTCTTCAGGCTTTCGATCGCTTCGTCGCTGGCGTTCTGGCGGGCGAGGTCTTCTGCCACGCGGTCCAGCCGTTGCGCTGCAATACGCATGTCGTTGATGTGCTTCTGTGCTTCGTAGGCAAGCCGTCCGGCGCGGTCTTCGCGAACAATGGTGAACTTGTGCGGCTTGTTCGTGGTGAGGATATCGCCGCCGTAGCCGTAATCGGTGAAAATCGAAGTCATGTCGCGCTCCCTTGTGTGAGAAGACACTCGCACGCCGCGTTGATTTGCGCAACAGGAAAGTTGCTAACAAAACGCCCCGCGCTGTTAGCAATTGGTTGCTTGACGCATCGCCCCGAATTGTGCAAGCGTCCGGCCCATGTTCAAACGCTGGTACAAATCCCAAGGCTACGAAACGCAAGCCGCGTGCGCTAAGGCGCTTGGCCTGCACAAGTCCACCATCTCGCGAATGCTCAATGACCCTGAGTATACGCCTGACAGGTTCACGGCGCTGCACATCGAGCGCGTCACCAAGAAAGCTGTTCCGGCCGATTCGTGGAAGGAACGCGCATGACCTCGGCGCAAGCCACCCCTCGCAGCAATCCCACCAATCCCCCAGAATGCTGCGAGGGCTCTTTATCCGATCGGGCGGAAACGTCCGTAGCGGCCACTGGTGTTACCCATCTCCCCCGATGCCCGGCGCCAGTGGCCGCGACCAAGCCTCTAGCGATCGACTTGTTCTGCGGCTTGGGCGGCTGGACCGAGGGCCTGCTTGCCGAGGGCTTCCATGCGCGCGGCTATGACATCGAAGCCCATGAATACGGCGAGGAAAAGTACCCCGGCGAGCTGATCCTGGCCGACGTGATGACGCTGCACGGCTCGCAGTTTGCCGACGCGGCCCTGATCGTGGCCAGCCCGCCTTGCCAAGAATTTAGCTACATGGCGATGCCTTGGTCCCGCGCCAAGCAGATCGCGCGGGCGCTGCGGGGTCAGGACACGTTCCCCGAAGGCTACACCGGCTCACGCACCATAGCAGAACTGACGGCCCTGTTCGACGCCTGCTTCCGCATCCAGCGCGAGGCGAGCGAGGCGGCGGGGCGGCATATCCCGATGGTGGTCGAGAACGTGCGCGGGTGCGTCCCGTGGGTCGGACCAGCCGCGTGGAATTACGGGTCATACTATCTGTGGGGCGATGTGCCGGCGCTGATGCCGCACACGCTCGCTGCGCAGAAGTTCAACCCTGACGGCACATCGCATGGGCAAGGCTCATGGTTCGCCATCGCTGACAGCGTTAACCGGGGCGGCGCCAAAAACCCCGGCTTCCGCTTCGACGGATCGGGACGCAGCTTTCAGAGCGAAAGCGTCGCCAGGCACGTTGAAGGCATCAAGGGCAGCGACGGTTACGAGCGCGACCATCCAGCCGCATTCGGCTGGAAGAAACCCGGCACGTCCAGCGGCAGCAAAGCCCGCAAAGCCGCCAGTGCGAAGATAGCGAAGATCCCGCTCCCGCTCTCCCAATGGATCGCAAAGACCTACCGCCCCCAGCCGATCGCGGATGCAGCATGAGTGAAATCCTCGCCCGCGCCTCTGAACTCCGAGCTCTGGCCGCCAAGTGCAAGACCATCAACGATTTCGCGCGCCAGCTTTCATGGAGCATGGAAGTCGCAAGACATGCCCGCGATGTGCTTGGCCTGGACCTCCCCGACGCAAAGCTTCAAGCCGGGAAACGTACAGAGGCTGGGGCTGTACCGAAGCCAACGAAGGCAAAGCCCAAGCCCTAATCCAGCCTAGCCGCCATCCTGCGCGCTGCTGCCCGCTGGCGCCGGTACAAGTCGAGCTGCGTGGGATCTGCCGGTTCTGCATCGAACTCGGGGACGAGGACTTTCAGGAACTCAGGCGACCAGCGCTTAGGTGACGGCCGGCGAACAGCCTTGCCGGGGTGCAATTCATAGATCGATCCCATTGCGGGCTCCTGGCTCTTACCTCCCTGCCTTTCCGTGGGGATATAGCTGGAATGTGGCAATTCTCCAACAAAGGGATGTTTCGGGCTTGCGCGGCGCTGTGAATGGGGGGAATGTGACGGCTTAAACGGTTTGCGGCGCCCCTCGCCAGAAGGACGCCGCGTAAGCCGATCACTGACGTAGGAGGCGTCAATGTCGATGAACAATCTAGCACCCTTATGCCGTTCGCCAAGCCCTAAATGTGGGGGCTGCGCATGAGCCGCTTTGCAATCGAAACTATCGGGGACGCTACCCTCTCAGACAAGAGGGCGCGGGACATGAATTGCGAAGGCTGCGGAGAGTTTTTTTCGCCCCATTACGGCTCGCTCGAATGCTTTGAGACGTTCGGCAAAAGCTACTGCGAAAGCTGCATGGAAGAGGCGTTTGCGTCGGAGACCGAAAGCGCACTGGAGGAAAACCAGTGACGCGAACGGAATTCGTAGGCGACGCGACCCTGATTCTAGGTGACTGCAGAGAAATCTTGCCGACGTTGGGCAAGGTGGATGCAGTTGTGACCGACCCGCCTTATGGGCTGGGCGACATTTGGGGCGTAGGAGGCGACGGCGCGTGGCCCCTGCGAGACAGGGATATGAAGGATGGTGGATGGGATGCATCCATTTGCCAAGACGCCATCAACGCTGCGTTAGCAATCTGCGAAAGCGCGATAATCTGGGGCGGAAACTACTACACGCTTCCTCCGCAGCGCGGATGGCTGCTCTGGGACAAAATTCAAGAGCACTCAACAGCACATGCCGAGATGGCGTGGACTAACATTGATATTCCAGTGCGCAAATTCGGCTACGCTCGCGCGCAACTAGCGAGCGAGGGAAAGCGCCACCCAACGCAAAAGCCGCTTCCGCTCATGCAGTGGTGCATCGGCTTCTTGCCTAAAGCCCGCACCATCCTCGACCCCTTCATGGGCTCTGGAACTACTGGCGTTGCCGCTCTGAAGCTAGGCCGCAAGTTCATCGGCATAGAGATCGAGCCCAAGTATTTCGAGCTTGCCTGTAAGCGCATTGAGGAAGCCCATCGCCAACCCCGCCTATTCGATGACCCTCCCCCCAAGCCAGAACAGCTGAACCTTCTCGGGGGCGACCAATGAGCAAGCATCTCGTTTCGGTGATCTACACCAAGGTCTGCGGCTCCATGCCCCGCAAGGCGATCCTGCTTGCGATGGCCGAGCGCGCTAACGATGACGGGTCGATGGTCTGGATAAGCAAATCCAGGCTTTCCCTTGAAGTCGAATGTTCTCGCCAGACAGTGATTACCACGGTCAAAGAGTTTGAAAAGGAGGGGATTATCAAGGCTGTTGACCGCAAGCAGGGCAAGCACGGTTATACGGTCGTCTACAACATTTCCGTCAGGGCTGTGCTGGCGCTGCCCGACTGGCCAAAGCCCGGCGAGGACAGCCTCGACCCCGTACTTTTGGAGGGCGACGAGCTTGATGAGGCGGTGTCCAAATATGGACAGCGGGCAGGGCTGCCGATGTCAAAAGAGGGGGGCGCCGATGTCAACGTCATTGGCAAGAACCGTCCTTATAGAACCTTAAGTAATAATCCTTCGGATTCGAAGAAGGCTTCGCCCCCTCCCAAGCGCACATCCTCCTTCGTTCGATGGGAAGCAAACCGAGAGCGTGACCCCATCAAAGCCGCTGCCCTTTTTGCGGAAGCGGATGAACTGGCCGCGCGCGAAGGAGCGCATTAGCCATGGACAAGCTAACTCCCCCGACCATCATCCCGGCGCTGCCCGGCTTCTGGCTGCACCTGATCTGCGAGACTGACACGGGCCTTGAGGACTACTGCCCGCGCATGGCCGTCGTCGCGTGGCTGCTAGAGCCAAGCTTTCAACTCATGGACTGGCATGCGGCTGCCACGCCAATCACGGCGGACGGAACGACGACACAGGAATACTTCATCGAGCAGCCGGACGGCTCGTGCATCAGCATTGATTTTTCCGTCAAGACAGTTCGGGACGCCTGGTTGGAAGTAGAAAGGCTCGTGGCCGAAAGGATTGCGCACCGGGCCAAACAAACCGCTTGACCGCATCCGCATAGCTAGCTAGCGTTCGTCTCATGAGCAAGCAGAAACCCACGGTCCAACTCAACGTCCGCATTTCCCCCGCGCTCAACGCGCAACTGGAGCGGATCGCAATCAAGGCTGACACGACCAAAGCAGCAGTCGTAATCGGAGCGCTCAAAGCGCACGTTGAGAGGGGCGGGAAATGAGTGAACACATTCAAATCGAAGAGTTTCGCTGTAGCAACTGCCTCGGCATGGAAGGTGGTGAGCCTGCGGCCTACGTAAACAATTCGGGCTGGTGCAAAGGCTGCGTGATGCGTTTGAAGCACTGGTGGGCGAATCTAATTCCGCCGAAGCCAAACGAGCCGCTCAAGGCGTATGTAGCGCTTTTGATGTGGAGTGCATACGGCGGGATGATTGTGTGCATGGGTTATTGCCTGGGGCAGTTGCAGCAATGAGCCGCCATCGCCTCGCAGACGCAGAACACGCCGCAGACATCCGCCGCGAAATCGAGGAAGCACGAACACCAGCGGATCAACTCACACTGATGCGCGGATACCTGGTCGAGTTCGACCGCATCGGCGCACGCTTCCCCGAGTTGGACAGCGACAAGTCACGCCGGATGCGGGCTGATCTGGTGGCTGAAATCGAACGGCTTGAGAAGCTGAACAGCAATTAGGAGACGAACGTGACGCCAGAAATGAAAGCCTATGTCGCGCTGTTGAGGCTCCCAATGCACTCGCTGGACGGCGTCAAATTCAAGCCAGAGATACAGGCGGCAATGGCAACGCTGCGCGAGCACATCGTAGAGCGGAGCACTGCTCCAAGCTGGTCGCACTCGCAAGTGGTGCAGACAATCTTCGAGGATATTGCACGCGCGCAATCGGACTAACCAGCGCTTGAACGTATCAACACAAACTGACACAACAGGGACGGGAGCTGATAATGTGGGACGGGCAGGGCGAAACACGCAGACACTATCCGCGAATGGCGGAGATCAAGGAAGTCGTCGCACGGCATAACGGGCTGACCGTTGCCGACCTTGAATCGCCGTGCCGAAAAAAGGCGCTGGCATGGCCCCGGCAGATTGCGCAGTACCTTTGCCGGGAGATGACGCCAGCCAGTTACCCTGAGATAGGCCGCGCGTTCGGCGGACGGGATCACACAACGGTCCTGTTTTCCTTCCGCAAGCTGGAGGCCATGCGCGCCGCCTCTGAGCAGCTTGAATCCATCCTTGAAATCTACCGCCGCGATATCCACGAAGCCGCAGAAATCCGCATCGCCGCAGAAGACGCAATCCGCATCGTGCCGGCGCACTTGCCCAACAAGGAATACGACCGGATGAAGCGGGCGGCGCTGCGGGCGCGTGCCCGTGATGACGCCCGGCGCGCTGCGGCTGCGGTCGATTGCGCATCATGGATGATGCTGGGTAGCGAAGCCGAGGCGGTGTCATGAGCGCGCACACGCCGGGGCCTTGGACAATAGGCGACGCAAACGGATATCGCGCGACCAGCGTATTGGCTGGCGACAATTCCGTTGCCGATGTTTACGGCCTGCCGCTCCATCAGCACATCAGCAAATTTGTTGAGTGCGAAGGGTTGGCCAACGCCCGCCTCATAGCCGCCGCGCCTGATCTGCTGGAGGCGCTGAAGGTTCTACACGCACGCTATCTGCTGATCATCGGCAATGAAGGCCCCGAAGCGCTTCAAGCCCGCGCCGCCATCGCCAAAGCAACGGGTGAAGCATGAGCAAGCCCAACGCAGTCCTAGCCCTCAAGCCAGAAGAACGCCCCAAGGGCAAACCTCAAGAGCGGATGACTGCGGCAGCCTACCGCAAATCCCGCAAGACGAAGGCCAAGCGCGCAATCCGTTCCGGCAAGCTCCCCGGCCCATCCCCGCAGGACATCGTGGCCGCTATCGCAAGCGGCTGGCCTGCGCAGTCGAAGCTGACCATCGAGATACCAACCCCGCCCGGCCTCAATCACGCCTACGTCAATTCGGTCGGCCACGGCCGGCACAAGTCGCCCGCGACGAAGAAGTTTTACGCTGACGCCACTGCCGCACTCGCCACGCTGGGCAAGCGCTTCGATGCCGAGACCTACCGCGCGCACATCGTGGTCACACGCGAACACCCCCGCGCCGACATTGACGGCAGGGCCAAGCTCGCCCTGGATGTGCTCGTCAAATGCGGCATCATCCCCGATGACCGCTTTTGTGAAAAGCTGGTGATTGAGTGGCGCTATCAAGGCCCGCCCGGCGCAGTCGTGATGCTGGATCGGTACGCCAAGCGGAGGCTCGCAGCATGAGCCGCAACCGCCTCCTCCGAGACGAAGGCGTCAAGACCGCCGCCGCCCAAGCTGCTGCCCTGTCCACTCAACGACAGACCTGCGAAGGATGCGCCGCGCTCCGCCAGCTTCGCCCGATGTGCCAAGACCCGCGCTCACAGCACTACCGCCAAGCGATCGACAGCTACCACACACGCTGCACGTGGTACGCCGTCAAGGGCCAGATGGCCAAGCCTGCGCCGACGCCAGAACCCCCGCCAGCCTCACGCGCAGAGATCGGCGGCGAGGTATCCAAGCGCAAGCACAACCGCTGGAAGGAGGCGAGCGCATGACCCGCCACGCAATGGAAACAATCGGGGACGCGACGCGCATTGAAGCGCTGGAAGCTGAAAACGCGCGTCTGCGGGCAGCCCTAGAGGAAATCCGCGACCGTCACATTCCTGACCAGCCACTTGCCGACGATAGCGACGAGGCGACTTACGCGCGGAAGCACCACTCGTCTTTGCGAGCCATGGCTGCAGCTTCCCTTCGGGGGCAAGCATGACCCGAATTGAACGCATAGGCGAGGCTACGCTGTATCTGGGCGATTGCAGGGAAATCCTGCCGACGCTTGAGCGCGTCGATGCGGTGGTGACGGACCCGCCGTATGGGATCAACTTTGATTTTGACAAAGAGCGGCGCGGCCGGAAGTCTGGACTCGCGTGGGGCGGCGGTAAGCCAGATATCCAGCGCGGTTGGTCGCGCATTGTTGGCGATGATGCAGTGTTCGATCCTGCGCCGTGGCTGACGTTCCCGCAGGCGATCCTTTGGGGCGCCAACAATTACGCTAATCTCCCGCCCGCGCGGCGCTGGCTTGTCTGGGATAAGCGCCGCGAAACGACACCAGACGATCACGGTTGCGCCGAATTAGCGTGGACGAACCTTCCCGGCGTGATCCGCGTACACCGCCAAGTTTGGCGCGGCATTGTCCGCGAGGGCGAAGAGAACGTCAGCAACGGCCCAAAGCAACACCCAACGCAGAAGCCCGCTGCGCTGATGCGCTGGTGCGTGGAAATGACGAACGGCATCGTCCTTGACCCGTATATGGGAAGCGGCAGCACAGGCGTTGCCTGCATGAAGCTAGGCCGCAAGTTCATCGGCATAGAGATCGAGCCCAAGTATTTCGACATCGCCTGCCGCCGCATCGAAGAGGCGTGGAAACAGCCCCGCCTGTTCGCAGAGCCCACCCCCAAAGCCGAACAGCTCACCCTGTTAGGTGAAGTATGACCTACCAGAACGAAGCCGCCAACGCCAAGCGCATGTGCGACGTGCAGAACGCCATCGTGACGGGCGCTGCAATGGCGCACCTTGCCGAACTGTGGGGCATCTCCCAGCCTGCTGTCTCGCAATGGTGCGACCGCTTCGTGAGCGCTGAGGATCGCGCTGCCCTGCGCACGAACGCCAACCAGATACGCGCCGACAAGATGCGTGATTTTCATCTCGTTGCCCGCCTGGAATTGCTCGCCGCAGCCCGCGCGGCAGGCATGTCGTGGGAGCGCATCGGGCAGGCGATGGGCTTAGCTGGCGTGACGCTCTGGAGCCTCGCGCACAGGCACGCGCCGGATGGGCTTGACGCTGCGCTGAGCGACTTTCGAGACGATGAGGCTGCATGATGTTCCCGTGGACGGACGAACAGATTGAAACCCTCAAAAGCCTCTGGGCCGCTGGCCTGTCCTGCAAGGAAATTGGCCGCAAGCTGGGGTGCAGCAAGAACGCAGTCGTCGGCAAGGCGCATCGGCTGAAGCTCCAGCAAAGACGCAATCCGAACCACCCCTCGCACCTGATCACCGCCCGCCTCAAAGCGCGCGAAGCCGCAAAGCAAATCGCCGCCGCATCAGCATTCGGCGCGAGCCTTCTCCAGCTGGAGCCCGGCATGTGCCGTTGGCCGGTTGGATCGGAGGCTGGGCAGCATCGTTTCTGCGGCCACGCCAAACGCGAGGAAGGCCCGTACTGCGCAGCACACGCAGCGATCGCCTACATCCCCGCGCCGCACAGAGTCAGAGAACCGAAGGAAGCGCCGCGCCCATCAGCGTCGGCGCAATGGATCGAAGCCGCGTAACGAGTTCAACCAATCAGAGGGACCACACATGAACGACGAACGGTACTTGAAACTGAAGTGTCTGCAACTGTCGGGCGGCGACATCGACAGAGCGGGTGAAATGTTCGCGTGGCTGTGGGCTGAAGGCGAGCCCACCGTTGATGAGTACCGCATCTATGAACTGTGGGGCGTGCTCGACGACATCGACACCTACAGCGACATAGCGAAGGATGATGATGCCATGTTCCGCAGCCTTGTCGAGAAGGCGCACAAGCGGCGTTTTGAAATCCTCTCAGGAGTGGACTGGGATACGTTGCGTGAGCGCTGCTTTGACCGCAGCGAAGGCGGCGGACTTACCCGAGAGCAGGAAGCCATCGCCGCACTGACCCCAGCCCCAGAAGAGACGGAACAGGCTGCACTAGAAATCGCCGTGGCAGCGCACATGGCAGAACACCCCCAGACGCAAGAGAGCGCGGCGGAAGTGGAGATCCCCGAGGGCTTCACGAAGTGGGAGGGCGGGGAGCGTCCGGTTCCCGTTGGTGCACGCGTTGAAATTTGCACACGCACATCTCTCGGCCCTAAAGGCATACGTTGGACCGTCACTGAAGCCGTGCCGCGCTGGTCTGTCAGCGACGCCTATGACGACATCATCGCCTATCGCATAATCGAAGCTTCGAATCAGGCCGAGTTGGTAGCCTTGCTCGGCTCTGATCTCCACCCCGTCCCCGGCGCGGGCGAAGAAAGCCGGGACCAACCCGAGACGACCGAGAGCGAGCCCGACCCCGTCCTGCGCGCATTCGAAGACGACCAGATCATCGCCCCGGCCCCCGCCTGGATCGACGAGCAGACCTGCGAGCCCATCAACCCGCACGTCGAAGCCGAAGGCTACGCGCCAGTCGTCGCAGAGGATGAACCCGAGCCAGGCCTGCTGGACCGCTTCAATCCCTTCCGCGTGAAGGCTGACGCATGACCGGCATGGAGATATCTTTTGCCATCGTGGCGCTCCTCCTGCTTCTGGCGTGGCTCTGGCCTAGGAGGGACACATGACCTGGATCGGATGGACGATCATCGTTGCACTCATCGCAGGAATGATCGGCGGCCTGTTGCTGTGGGCAAGGTACGGCTCACGCGGCGGCCACGACACATGAGACGCGCTGGCCTGTTAATCCTCGCCACTGTCGCCGCGCTGTTGTATCTTCAGCCATCGCAGAACGTTGCTTATGCAGCATTCGCCGCGCTGGGCTGTGCCGTTCTGCTGTTGGGTTCAATCAATCGGGAGCGCCATAGATGACGCTGACCGAAGCGCGCACGCCGCCCGCCGACTATTTGCCAGATCGCAACCCGTTCAAATTGCCCCCCATACCGAAACCGCGCGTACCTTTCAATGATCTTGCGACTGTGCTCGTAAACGAGTTTCCTTGCTATTCATGGGCGCTAAGACATTGGCGAACGGGTCACAACTGCCATGTCGAACACTGGCATGGCGTCAGTTTACCGGGGAGAGCTAGATGACCGTGGGGACGGAGGGGCTTAGCTGGTTCGCGCTGCGCGTCACAAGCCAGCGCGAGGACATGGTGCGAAAGCTCCTGATCTATCGGGGGCTGAAAGCCTTCATCAAGACAGAGCGCCGGGCAAGGCGAAAGACACGTTTCGACGCGAAGCGGCGCGAGCGAGATTTTGTCGTTGCCAACGGCTACGTGTTCGTTGGTCTAAACAACGAAAACCCATGGTCGCTTACCCACAACTGCCATCTGATCCGGTCGGTGGTCAGCCTCGACGGGCGCCCCGTCCATCTCAATCATGAAGCGCTGGCAGACTTCCTCGGGTTTGATGACTACAACTTGCCGGAATTCGCGCTCTATTTCAAATCGCGCGATCCAGGCTTTGCGATCGGCGACAACTGCCGGATCGAGAGCCCTAGCTTTGATGGCTTCGTTCTGCCCGTGAAAGACATCCAGCGAGGCGAAGCAATCTTCAGCCTTGTTATGATGGGCAGGGAGACGGAAATCAGGGTTCCGCTTGAGCAGGTCTACAAAGCAGCTTGAATGCAGGTTGATTGCCAGTCGCGAAGCATGTAGGAATGTGGCGCGGGCTGTCATAACTTCGGGGCACATCCCTCGATCGACCTAGGCACGGCTTATGCCCGTCAGGTGATGCCTACCGATTGGTAGGCGTTCTGCCGATGAACGCTGGAAATTTCCGGTTTGCCTATAGCCTTGCCCAAAGCGGAGGCACCCCATGAAAGGGTTTTTTCAACACCTAGGCGAGCTAGCCGGCCATCATCCCATGGATGAAGCATTCCTAGCCAACATCGCAGAGCGTGTCCGCACCCGCTGCATGGCCGTCCCAACGCAGGCATTCAACCGGATCGGGGCCGAGCGCGCCATTGAGGATGCAGCCCGCACGGCCATCGTTGAAGTATTCCTTGAGGAGTTCCCCGACGCCATCCGCCCGCTACGGGTCACGGCCAAATGGCCCTTCGCGGAATGCTGGATCATCGAGGATGAGGCCATCATCAAGTATTCGTTCAGCCCCGAGACTGACGCGCTGATGGGTGGCATTGCCTGCGATCCGATCCGTATCGTGGTCCGTCGCTCGCCTCCTGGCCTCGTCAAGCGCATGGTATCGGCTTTCAAGCGCGCCAAGGCCGACGAGATGGCCCCCACGGGAACGCCTGACGGCCGCCCTGAGTTGAAGCTGTCCCGCCCTGCATCACCCCCGCGCCCCGCGCCGACGCGCTCCACGGCCCCGCCAGCGCCCCAGAAACCGACAACCAAGCCCCCATCAAAGCCCGTTCCCCCGCCATCCGCCAGCGTTCCCAAGGCGACAGTGAAGCGCTGAAACGCAAACCGCCGCCCCTTTCGGAGCGGCGGCAGGCGTCAGGTCGAACCGGCTATTTATCGTTGGCTGCGACCAGCTTCGGAATGAAGGGTCCAACCGGGCGGGCCTTAGCGGCTTTCTTTGCCGCTGCGGCTTTTGCCTTTTCGCGGGCCTCGCGCTGCTTGGCGCGGAACTCGCGGGCTCGCTGCTGGCGGCGCTCATCGCGCTTTGCCTCGGCTTTCGCTTCGGCGGCCAGTTGCGCTTCGTGTTCCTTGCGGACGCGGCGCGCGGTAGTCTCAAGGCTCCAGATCGCCAAGGCGATCGAGATATCCAAGAGGCCGCCGACCAGCCAGACGGCCCAATCGGGGGCCAGCGGGCGGTAGGCTTCCGAGGCGGTTGCCAGCGCATCGCGTGCATTCTGGCGGTCAGCCTTGGCGGTATCGACTGCCAGCGCCAGCGGAGCGCGCTGGGCCTCCCAAGAGGCGGTTTTCGCCGCCGTAGTCTTCGGGCAGAGGCAGTCGGGCAGAACGAGGGCCGGGAAGGCGTCAAGAGCGGCCTGCGCCGTCTCCAGACGTTCCGTGGTGCGGGTGACTTCAGCCTTGAGGGGCAGAAGGCCGGCATCGAAGGCAGCCCTATGGGGCGCTTCGATAGCCACGCCGACGAAGTTGTGGAAGCTCACGGCCTGCATGGCCATGGCGACCAGAAGGACCGGGATCACGCCGACAGACGCCCAAGAGCGTCCGAGGGCAATCACGGTGAAAGGAATGACCAGGGCCGTCGCGCCAGCGCCAAAGGCGAGGGCAAGGCGGGTGATCTGGTCCATATCGCTCTGAAGCCAGCCATAAACGCCGAGGGCGCCCATGGCGAAGGAGAACAGAGCGAGGAAGACGAGGCCGGGTTTGAAACCGGCGGGCTTTGCGTTATTCGTGGTCATTGGTGAGTTCCTGTCTCATCAATCAGACAGCGAGGCGTTCAAGCGCCGCGCGATCCGGCCGGGGGCTTAGGCCCTCGGCTGTTGGGGGGTGTGGTTCAACCTGCGATGTCAA
>Ga0181358_1001027_pt1 | contig 12816 bp, 16 predicted proteins | sample Fa13VDMM110SD_FD_130096 | JGI IMG/M metagenome (GOLD analysis project Ga0181358, IMG submission 130096) | Freshwater viral communities from Lake Michigan, USA - Fa13.VD.MM110.S.D | ecosystem: Environmental > Aquatic > Freshwater > Lake | place: USA: Michigan | collected 2013-09-24
ACTATTAAAGTTGATACTTGAAACTATATTGTTATAATTTGCATTAGGCTTTAACTTGATAAATGGATAGTCAGATCCTTGTATATTATAGTTGTCTATTAAGAAATCATCTAGGTCTACCTCTTCACTAAAAATAATTTCTGGAAGCGAATATTCTGGGTTTGTAAGATATTTGGAGGTACTGTTAGAATTATTGAAGAACCCTGAGTTCCAATCGTTCATATCTGGGTAGTTTATAGTAGAGGTGTATTTAGCGTAAGGGAAGTCTACCTGAAAAGAATCTCCCTTAAAGTTAGACACAATGTTATTTGCTGACTCAACCCCCTGAGCGTAAACAAATCTTTTCTTTGCAATTTGCTCTGGAACTATGTATGGATATATAGCAAGAGCATCTATTTCAAATGGGTATACATTTTCATTTCCATAAACTCCTACATAGTTATAGTCCTTATCTGACAATGTAAATTTAGTTTGATCTATGTCCATATCAATAACCAAATCTCCATTGATTAATAATGAAGCAGTATCTATGTTGTATCTAAAGTCTAGTAGCATAGGTCTATACCATTTACCTATAAAGTATGACTTTCTATATGGTCCTATCTTAATTGTTATAAAGTCTTTTTCTACATAAATACCGTCAGTTGTTGTTAGTGGTCCAAAGATTCTTATTGGAGTTGTTACATTTGTATGCGTCCTTAGCCAAAACTCTAAAGTGGTTTCTTTATATCTGCCAGACTCATTTAAAAATCCTTCTGCTGGAAAAACCATAGATGGTATTTCTCCATAAAGAGGGTGTGCAATATTAGTTATATTTGTAGCACCAAAAGTAATAGGAAAATTATCACTGTAAGAAAGTAATCTATTGTTTTCAACTATGTAATAACCATCTTTAGATTCTGCTATTCCATAAGAATCTGCTACTACCCCAGTTATTGCTGAGGCTGATAAAGAAGAGGAGGCAGATATGATGTTTAATATATTGGGGTCTATGCTTGCTGATAGTGTTCCAGTGCTTTGATAGTGAAATAGTTCAGACCATTGACCAACCGATAAAGCATTTATAGAAAAGTTATAATCAGATCCAGAATTTCCTAGTGACGTATTGTCATAGTTGACTTTAAAATATGGATATATATTAACATTGCCTGTAGGAATATTTAGGGTATGACTTATCTTTGTCCATACCTCTTCTCTTTCTGGGGTATAGGAAGTAAAAAAAGTAGAACCACTATGTATAAAGCCTATATGAAAACTAGATACGTTGTTATAGTTATAGGCAAAGGCATTTATAGATAATGTCTTTTTATTAGGATCTAAGTCTGTAATAGAATTTATTGCTGTACCCGATGCTGATCCTTGATATCCAGGTGATGCAGATATTACGGTCAATACGTCTGTTTGCTCATTCTCAAGTATTAGCCCAACTGGGTCTGATGCTGAAGAAGAGACTATATTGCTTAGGTCCCAATTAACAATGCTTTTATCTTGTATGCTTAATTTTGATATAAATGAAAAGTCATCGTCTAATGCCCATAGTGCAAGTGGATGCTCTGCAAAGATTCTTGCGGCATAAAGATTTGAGATTTGATTAGACATGTATACCTCTAATCTATTTTAGCACAAAAGGCTATTTTGAAATATCAACTATTTCACAAACTCCAGCAACGCAAGACAATTCTTGACTGCCAGTTGTTCCATCTTCTGTTTCATAAATAGTCATCATATCCCAACGAATTGATTCTGGCATTTTCTTTACTGCCTCTTCGTATTCTTCTTTTGTAATTTCTTGATATGGTGCTTGCTTGTATGAATGCTCTGAGGATGGCAAGAATGACACCCCACCAATTGAATCAAAGTTATCAAATACCCATGCCCCAACTCTCATCCATTCATCTTCGTGAACGTTAATTGTTACACTTGGATTATGCTCTGTCCAGTGTGTTCTGTAAATTTTCCACATTTCTAAGTGATCTATTGCTGTTAAGTCTTTTGTAATAGTGGCATTCTTTGGAGCCTTTTGTGGAAAATAAAATACTGTTGTTTGATCTGGCTTCATAACATCTGCTTCGTATGGAACTCCAGAGTCTTTTAGAAATTGAGTTAATGGATCTTTGTTATCTCCACGTACACTTCTAATGTAGTATTCTGAATACCATGGATGTATTCCACTTGATACTCCAGTTAACTGACTTACTGTTCCAGATGGCTTAACGCAGGTAATAGAAACAGATTGATTAATTCCTAATTTTTCTGCTTCTAATTTATTAGATTCAACTGAGTGCTCTCTTAGTCTAACCAGTAATTCTTTTAATTTATCTCCAGCGGTAGAAGTTAATTTATTTCCATATATACCAGTTAAAGATACTCCTAGTAATCTTTCTTCTTCACAATTATCTTTCCATGTCTTACGAAGATATTTAAAGTTAGTTAAAGTAGACTGCCAAGTTCCTAGAATTGTAGCAAGTCTAATCTTTTCTAATAACTCTTTTTCAGTATCATCTGCAGAAATAACAACTTCTGTTAAATTACAAAACTCATTTGATCTTAGTAAAATTTCTCCACAAGGATTTGTTCCTGATATTTTGCTTGAGTCTCTACGTCCAAATGAATCAACATGCTTACGAACGCTATCCATATTATAAATACCACGTTCTCCAGATTTTGAATCATATAGGTTTCTCCACTCACGAAGGAACTGTGCAGTATTTGGTTTTGAATTATAAACAGCAGAATTATTTGCTAAGGCACGTTGTCCATTAACTTCCCACCATTGACCATTTTTTGCTTTTGCCATTTCAAAATCATCTAGGTTAGAAAGACTAATAAGTGCACTTCTTCTAACTCCTCCAACAACAACAACTTCACCAATCTTACACATAATGTCATGTGCCTCAATTGATTTTAGTTTTCTTCCTTTTGCAATTCTAAATGTTTCTACGCAATATTTAAATAAATCATCTAATGGGTCTGGACCAGATGCACGACCACCGAAAGTTTTAAGTCTTGCTCCTGATGGTCTAACTTTTGACATATCCCAGTTTGGAATCTGACCTTGGTATAGTAAAGCAATAAGTTCTTTAAACGCTTTTGCCCAACCTAGTTTAGAATCATCAACAACAATAGTTGTTTCTGTTGGGTGAAATTCTTCAGATATTAAAGGAAGTTCATTAATGTATTTTTGTTCAACGCTAAATCCTACTCCTGTACCGTTCATTAAAACATACATGGCTTCATCAAAAGCACGAGGATGGTCTACGGCAATGAAGGAACAGTTGTATGCTGCGATATGGTCACGGTCTAAGGCTGGTCCAGCGGTCATCAATGCTCTCATAGAAGGCATAATTTTATGATTAATAATTGCATCTTTAACCTCGTTAAATACTTTGTCATTAGATGAATAGTTGTAATTAAGTATCATGTGATCTTTCATGAAATTAATATATCTTTCTACCGTTTCTAACCAGGTTTCTCTACGATTTTTATCTGTTATCCATCTTGCATATCTTGAAATATGAATAAAATTCTTATATGGATCTGAGATAGATCCGTTTTGGTCAATAAATGACGACATAAATAAAGCACTTCCTTTGATTTTTTTTAAGAGTAATGATATCATTGTACTAGAGTTTTAAAGAGAGGTCAATATGTTAACTGTTCAAGAAGTTCACTTTTACACAGAACTAGCAAGTAAAGGCAAAGCCAATCCAATAAACTGTCCTTTTAATGAAGAAGTTATGGATCATGTAATAATATTAAAAGTTAAACAATCAGATGAGGTATACTTCGATTGCAAGACTTGTAATTCAACGTTTTCTCCAGGAACCAATGCTGAAAGAATTATTAAAGATACTATTGACAAATATAAAAATCAACTATAAACTAGATGGGTGGATAGGGAGGGAATAGATTAATATATAATATATAATAATATAAAATATATTAAATACTATCCACATATATACATATGCAGAATATAATTATGTGGTTTATATCATATTTTAAGTAAATAACAAAAATCCTTGATTTTACTAAATCTATGGGTTATACTAGAATAGTCGAAAAAACTTCTTCAAGGAGGTAACTTATGAAGAAAGCATATTCAGCATTATTGGCTTTTATTTTTATTGGTACTTATATTAATTATGTAGATAGACAGACTCCCTTGTATACCGCCCAACCTTTGGTAGTTGTAGAAAGAGGAGAAACAACCTATAGTCCTTTGAATGGGATAATGACCGCGAGAGAATCAAACTCTGAAGTTGCTAGTCGTTCTAGAACACAGTTCAGTGATCCTAAATCTGAGTTAGCAATTAAGTCCTATCAATATTATTTAAAAGAAAATGTTTCAGCAATGGAACTAGATTGTTATTTTAAATTAGTAGACGGAGAAAGTAAGTGGGATCCTCTTGCTCAAAATCCAAAGTCTACCGCTTTTGGTATAGGTCAATTTCTTAATAGTACTTGGGATCTTGTTGATGCTAAAAAGACTTCTGATCCATACGATCAAATTGATGCAATGATTAGATATGTTAATTTAATTTATGGTGATGGATGTAAGGCTTGGGATATTAGAGCCTATAAAGGCTGGTACTAAGACTTCTTTTTAAATATTAAAGAAGCATTGCTAGTAGAGTTTTGATTAAATGCTCTATCATAATATGTTTTATCGTTAGTTGCTTTAATAGTATTATCTGCCTGATGGTTTAATATTAATTGATATTCAGGATCATAGTATTTAACTATTGCTTCCGCAATTATATTTCCATATCTAACTTCATCTATAGGATCATTAGGTCTTCCTACTTTAATTACCAGAGTAACAAACTCTCTTTGCCCTGCAATCTTTTTAGGATATCCTGCTTCAATTAAAAGCGATCTAAAGGAATTAGCAATAGACGCTCCAATGCCTATCAGAGCCTCATTATGGTCAAAAATAGCCATCGTAGGGACCTTGGTGCCCAAAGATGTATCCCTACATATTTCTAGGGTAAAATCTGCTTGATTTTGAAATAAGGCTTTTCTATGCCCACTATTCTTTTTAAGAAAATTTTCAAGGGTAGTTGCAAGGACATCTAAACCATCTAAAGGTTGAATAAAGATCTTAGCCATATATTAATTATAACGCAATAATATCATCAAAGACTTTTTCCCAGTCTTTTGCTCTTACTTCCATACTAAATTTTTCTTGTACAATTCTTCTATTATTTTCTCTTTCTTTCTTTCTTACCTTTGGGTTTAATAGTTCTTCTGCATGTTGTAGCCATTCATTGGCATTGGTGGCTATTCTTCCTACGCCCTGCTCAGCAAGATATGAATACTCTGGGGAGTCACTTGCTATAAACGGTATTCCTGCAGCGCTATATTCAAGGCCTTTAATAAAAGACTTAGCATCATTAAAGTCTAGTTTATTTAAAGGAACTATTCCTACATCTATTTTTCTAAACATTTCTGGATAAGACATAATAGGTTTCATAGGTTCATGAGTAAATATACTTTTATCTATACCGATTTGTTTGGCTACAGTAGGAGCATTTACTATGCTGCCAGAATGATGAAATCTACAGTGTTGATTCTTTATAAACTCACCAAAGAATGGATTAAGTTTTTCCAAGTCACCACTACGCCAAGGTGTTGCTCCAACCCAACCAAAGGTAGGAAGATGACCAGAGTGATCATTTCTAGGTTTCCACCTATCTAAATCAATTCCATTACGAACTAAAAATACAGGTTTATTTGGATATTTATCTTGATAAAATTTTTGTAAAAATGGAGTAGAGGTAGTTAACGCAGTACTCTTTTCTATAATTTTAAAATAATGCTCTCTATTGTTTTTAGGATTCTTTTCAGGACTAGTCATCTGATATGCCATATTAGATTTAGCAAGACCTTCCATGTGATCATCTAGATCTACTACTACTTTTTGTCCCATTTCTAATGCCTTTTCTGTATTTTCTATAAAGTTTTCAAGCATAATAAGTTTTAGAACTACAATGTCCCAACCGTGAACAGCCTTTTGATTAGGTATTAATATTCCATACCCATGTTCGGGAGAAAATCCTGGAATACCCATTCCAGTTTCATATTTGTCTTTTTTAAGTTGATGCATTGGAAGATAACATCTATACCAAGCACATCCGTTAGGTTGAATAGGTTTTAAGCCAAAAGACCAGTCGTAGGTTAAAAATCCAATAGTTGGTCTAGGCATTACATGCTTTCTTGCTGTGATTTAGGTGGATAAAAATTATCATTTTTATATATCCATCCAACATTAGGCCCATACATAAATGGGTCACGATCGGTTACTTCTACTATCTTTGGATTACTCTGTAAAATTGCAGCCATTCTTTCATCACAAATAAAAGTTTGAACAACTTCATTGTCAATTATAAATGCTAAAACAATCTGTCCATTGTATATTTCTTGTGTAGATACCTGAACACCCTCAATATTTCTTTTTCTTTTTACTGATGGCATATTACCACTTTCCTATAGGACATGTAGCGTGTGGCAATTGGGCCTTAAGATCCATAAAACATCCACACTCTTTACATTGATTTGTTAACTTAATTAGTCTATCACAGCCCAAACAAATATTCAAGCGCTTATTAAAGTCCTTTTTAGGTAATTTTTTTATCTTAGGATTAATCATATCCCATGGTCTAACGGTATCTCCGTTATTTTTTTCTTTCCATAGTTCCCACTTACTGCTCATTATGAGCCAACGATCGATATATCTTGAACCAAAGATGATTCTTGGTAGTTACTCCCAGGTGTAAAAATTACTCCAGACTTATAACCTTTGTTTGGAGTTGAGGCGGTATAGGAAATAGTACTTCCATAATAATTATTACTATCATCTCTACCTCTTACTGTAATAATATCTCCAGATGTAGATAGTTCTATTCCATTTATATTGTCATCACCTGACACAGTAGCGGGAGAAAATGAACTAGTAGCATTGCAAGTGCTTCTTAAAAGTAAATTTGTAATAGTAGAAACTGTTCCATTAACTGAACTTAACAACCTAACATAAAAGTTAAATCTTGTTCTTGTTCCGTAATTATAACCAGTTGAACATGACTCACAACCCCAAGGAAATCCATTAGCATCCCTTCCGTAACAAAAACCTCTAGGAACACAATTTTCAAAACTTCCAGTAATATAACTTTCAGAACCTTGGGTATAAAAAGTTACAGCAGCCCACCAATTACTTGGATCTTGAAGCCAAAAAACTACCCCAGGACCTGCTGAAGTTAAAGACATTGTTGCTGTAATATCTTGAGATTTTAAATCAAAACTAGTTAGAATTGGATAAGAACTAGAGGAAGTTGAAGTAGAAATAGTATTTCCGTCAGTAGACCAGGTTCCACTAATTGGATCCCAAGCATTTAAAATAGTAAAAGTATCTGACAGGGTAGGATTAAATTTTTTATTTGTTTGAGGAACAATTCCTTTTATTATATTACTTTTATTAAGTGTTTTATTTTGACCTAAAGTAGATGAACCTATTCTCATATATTAATTTTATCATAAAAAAGAGGGGCAGATTTCTCTACCCCCCCGTTTTTATTTAATATTTATTTCTTTGCTGCTTTTTTAGCAGGTGCTGTTGCACCGATACCAAATTTTGTATCTTTTGGATTAACGGCACGAATTACTACCCATGCTGCTGCTGTAATGGCTGCATTTAATACATTGCCAATTACGTCTCCTGTTAAAACAGATACATCTGCACCTGATTCAACAAATTTACCAATTAAGGTAATTAGAAAAGCGTTAAGAGCGGAACTCAAAACTGCTTTGTTTAGTACTGATTCCATTTGTCCTCCTTTAAGAACATGAATATAATTGTACACCATTAGAGTAGTGGTGTCAATACTATGATATTTCTAGGCCACTTATGTGAAAACTTACTGCAGCATTACTTGCTACAAGTCTAACCGTATTTGTGGCTATCAAAACTTGTTTAGCGTCAATTATAACTGAGTCTCTTGCTGGAACTGTAGAATTTACCGCTAATCCTATGTTATTAAGATAAATAGAATATGTTCGTGCACTTGTGTCAGAATTGCTAACAACTATGTTGGTAACAAGGGTAGTTGTTGCCGAAGGAACTGTATACACAGTGCTTGCTGAAGTAGGATCTATTACTGGGGTAGCCCCTCTATAAATTACTTTAAATGTATTTGCCATTTTTCTCCTATAAACCCAAAAGGGCTAAAACTTCTGTATTATCTATTCTAGCACCTAATGTCCCATGATTTTCTATTCCTACCCAAGAAGATCCTGAGTATATAGTTTGTTGATTGGTATCTTGAAGATATGCTAAAGTTCCTTCTACTGGAGAAGTTAATGCAGAATCTCTAGCACCTGAATTAGCAAATATATTAATACCAATCTTTGCTTGTACTGTACTATTTAAAGTAGTAGCAGCAGCAACAGTTATGTCTCCACCAACTGTTAAGTCGTCTGTTATTGTAACATCATCAGGAAGTCCTATTGTTACAAATCCAGTAGACCCAGAAAGGGTTATTTCATTAGCAGTTCCAGAAAGGCTTAATACCGCACTTGCTCCAATGCTACTTAATAAATTTTGAAATGTTTGTATATGAGAATGAATGCTCTGTGCTGCTGGAACATCTGTTGATCCATCAAAACTTGAAACTCCATAGTGATATGCTAAAAAGGCTTCCCTAATATCAGCAGGATCTGTAAGTTGGGGTATAAGTGTATCAAATTGTGTTGCTGGATAATTCGATGCTATGCTAATTAATTGTGCCATATGTCTCCATTATACAGGGAAGGTGTCCTTAAATTCATATTTAACTTCAGCATTATATGTTGATGCATTATTAACACTTAGTCCAAATACAATGTCATTTCCAACTATATTTTTGATAACACTGTAGGCTATAGATCCAGAGCCAACACTTAAAACTGCTGGTGTAGACGATACTACAGTTGTTCCATTATGAATAACTCTTTCTTCATGAAAAACATAGTTATTGTTTTGAGATATTTGTACTTTTAAATCTATTGTTCTTAATTGATTTTTACTTGAAGACCCCAGAATAACAGATCCAGCAGATGTTAAATTTAATTCTTCTATTTCAAAAGTAGAATAATTATATTCTGTAATTGAATCTGCAGTATTTATAATCATCTGCATAGATGGTTCGTTATCAGATATTAAAAATAAAACATCGGGGGAGTTAAAAGGTACCTTAAATACAATATCTCCATTATCTTCACCATTATTAGTTACACCATCATCATATATAGCACTTGCAGCATATGAATATGCACTTCTTATATATGCATTATTTCCAGGAGTATTAATAGATATTTCATATAATTGTCCTCTTAATAATTGTATTTCTTGTGTTTCTACCCCGTCAGCAAAATATACTTCTGGATGAGATGTATCTACTACAGATGTTTGTGTTGCTATATCAAAATATGTAAATGATGCTGACGTAGCGCTAGCACTTGTTATATTATAAACTTTGTAATAAGATGCTTCATTAATAGGACCTTGAGCACCAGTTGCTCCACTTGTTCCAGTAGGGCCAGTATTACCAACTGGACCTGGAGGACCAGCGGGACCAGTAGAGCCTGTTGCTCCAGTGGCTCCTGTAGGGCCTGTAGGGCCTTGTGGAAGGATTAAATTAAGTACTTGGTTAGGTGAGGTACCAGTTATGTAAGCACTGGCAGTAGCACCTGTAGAAACAGTTCCAATATCTAAATCAGCAGTAGGTCCAGCGGGTCCGATTTCACCCTGTAATCCTCTTAATCCTGATTCTAAAATAAATGTCCAAGTATCTGGATTTCCAGGAACGGCGGTACGTTGATAAATAGATCCATAATCTAAACTATTAGTATCATTATTAATAAATAAGTCACCTAGTTTTGGAGATTCATTTATAAATGCTACGCTACCCGAGCCACTTGTTGGTTCTCCTGGTGCAGCAAAAATTAAACTTCCGCGTTCACCTTGAGGTCCGATGTCGACTTGTAAATCAATAGATACTGGAGGACCAAGAACCGTAATTTCGTCAGTATTTACAACAGTAGTAATAGCCATTTAACTATGCCTGCCCTGTACGGCTTACATCCTGTGTGACAGTAATATTTCCTGTTAATAAAGTATAAGTTGCAGATGTTGAAGTTTTTCTAACTTCAATGTCATAGACATATGATGTTCCTGAAAGTTGTGATCCTAATGCAGATGAAATTTTACAAGTAACTGTATCGTCTGAAGCATCTACTGAAGCGGACGCAAACCCAACAAAGGCTCCTGAATTTCCACGTTCTGTTGCTATTGTAAATAAACTAGTATAACCAGTTAAATCAAAGGCTGCTCCGTTAGGATTCTTAGGGTTTATAACAAAATCGTATTGATCGCCACGGTAGTAAGCAATATTATATGTACCTGGAAAAGCGATGTTAATCTCCTCCTAAAGAGCGGGGTATAAAAATAAATATACCCTCTTTATTATAGCATTAAGGGACTATTAATTCCCATTCACTTTTATTATCATTCCATACATATTCATTTTCATCATCTGGGTATGGAACTGGGGATTCCCATATACATGTTTCTTCATTTAATACCCATTTATTAAATGGTTTTGGGGGTATAAAAGCATCTCTTTCTTGATCATATTTATAACCTATTCCAGCAAAGTTTTTACGATAGTTATTATTGTATGAAGTTCTTTTGCAGGTTTGGTTACGAAAGTTACCGTACCAAATCTCTGGATGTAAACCTTCAATAAGTTCTGTTTCATCAATACCTACAATGACTTCAGTAACTGTATTGTTTAAATCTAAAAATGTGTAGTGTGCCATTATATTGTTATTGTTCCTGTTCCTGCTGTAAATTTATAAACCTTGTAACCTGCTCTTGTTGTTGTATCAAGTGTGTAAGTTAACCCACCGCTAATAGTTGTTAAATTATTAAATCCTGATGGATAAGCAATAATAACTACACCAGAACCACCAGTCCCACTTGTGTTTTGAGTGCTTTCAACACCTGAACCACCACCGCCACCGCCTGTGTTTGGTGTTCCAGCAGTACCGTTTCCGTTGTATCCACCAGCACCACCACCACCTGTTCCACCTGAACCAGCAGAACCTTGGTCGCTAGCAGAACCACCTCCACCACCGCCTGCATAATCTGTTGCAGTTCCAGTAATAGAATTAGAAGTTCCACTTCCACCATTAGGAGTTCCTGCTTCACCAGAAGTTCCAACGGCTGATGCACCACCGCCACCACCGCCACGGCGACCACCAGAAGAAGTTTGACCTCTGCCTCCAGCAAAACCTTGACCAGATACACCAGTAGAACTAGAAGTGTTTCTACATCCTGAACCACCACCTGAACCACCGTTACCACCTACTGCTTCAAAGCCACCGCCGTAACCACCAGCAGATGCGGTTATTGTTCCAAAAACAGAATTGTTTCCAACTGTTCCACTAGCACCTGCACTAGAAGTTCCTGCGCCACCAGCGCCAACAGTAACGGTTATAACATTTCCTAAAGCAACTGCATAAGTATTTGATGTCAATAAACCACCAGCACCACCACCTCCACCAGAAGTTGCTGAAACTTGTCCTGCACCTCCACCGCCACCACCAGCAACAACAAGGTATTCAACATTTGTTGTTATAGGACTAACAGAAGAAGTTGCGCTTATATAACCAACTCTATTAGATTTTAATTGAGTAAAAATATTAGAACTAGATGCTTTGGTAAATCCCATTAAGAAATTTCACTTCCAAATACCCCAAAACTTACAGAAGCGGTAGAAGCATAAACTGTTATAACGTCTGCAGCATCTGCAGTTAATCCTAAAGTTAGTGCAATAGTATCATTTGCTGGAACACTTGTTCCATAAGCAATATAATGTTTATCTGCTAATGTTTCAGCATTTGGCCTCATTGCTATTCTGTAGGTTGCAGCAGAAGATCCACGATTACATATAGTAACACTAGATATTGCAACTTGCGTTGCACTAGGAACAGTATATAAAGTAGTATCTGTAGTAGCAGCAGGCGAAGCCTGTGCAATTATTTTATAATTTTTTGCCATTTTAACCTCCCATATTCAAATATATATCTGGTAAACTATCCGCTTCTTCGTCAGTTGCAACGGTAGTAATAAGATCTGCCATTTCTCTTGCTTTACTCATATATTAATTATATCTCCTTTTAGTTTTATATACCCGCATTATTTATTCCTCACTTATTATATCCGTACACGCTGATTGTTCCTGTTATGGTGCCGCCACCAACTGTATAGGTTACGCCTGTGAAAGATGACGCAACATTGTGAATACCTGAAAGAGTTCCTGTTTCGTGAACTGTTGCTAGTGTTTCTACTTTTTCGTATCTACCTAAAAATGTTGTTGCTGTTGCTAAAAATGGGCTAAACAATTCGACTTCAATAATTGTATTTGTTGTATTTGTGTTGAAACCAGCCCAAGATGTTGTTGCTAATGCTTCGCCACCTTGGACATCGTTTCCATTTTTTGATAAAGTTCTTTGGAAATAATAATTACTTGTGCTGTTATCTGCACCAGAAACCCTCATTCTTAAATTTATTGTATTTTCAAGTGATGTTGTGCCAACAAAAAGCAATTTGTAATTATCATATGTTGTACTAAACACATCATTTAGTGAAATTGCTGAAGCACTTGTAAACGATACAGGGCCATTTGTACTAATTGATCCACTACCGCCAGTTGCAACAATAGAAGTAGGCGTAAGAAGTGTTAGTCCAGCAGTAGCCTTTGTTTGATAGGTAGTAGA
>Ga0181358_1001028_pt1 | contig 12805 bp, 8 predicted proteins | sample Fa13VDMM110SD_FD_130096 | JGI IMG/M metagenome (GOLD analysis project Ga0181358, IMG submission 130096) | Freshwater viral communities from Lake Michigan, USA - Fa13.VD.MM110.S.D | ecosystem: Environmental > Aquatic > Freshwater > Lake | place: USA: Michigan | collected 2013-09-24
AAAGGTTGAAATTCCTGGCATAGTTTTTTCTAGTGCTTGAATTGTTTTTTTGTTTTTAGATTCTGCTCCTTCAAATGGATAGTTTCCAAACATCATATCTTTGGCTGGTCCTTTTATAATCCAGTCAACTTCTGCAAAAAATCTATTTGGTGTAGTTAATTTTGTCTGAGCGTATGTAGGTTTGTCTGTTTCTACTATCTTATTATTGTTTAGGTCTTGTACAAAATACCTTTTTGCTACTCCACTTTCTTTTTCTGATTTTGTTGGTTTCTTTCTAAAAAACCCTGCTATAGCTGCTCCTAGTATTCCTAACCCTAAAACATATATCTCATTATGATCTTTATTGTGATTCGAAACTTTTTCCAATTCTATACCCGTCTCTAATGGAGATTTTCCAGCAAAGTATTTTTTATCAAAAGTTTTTACATAAAATCCTTTATAGTCCTCTTTTTTTACTTTTGTAATAAATTCACCCTGTCCAGCTGATTTTGCTTTGCTATATTTTGATTTTGGATAGTATACTCCTTTTGGAGAAGGTGGTGGTGGTGTTTTTGCCATTTTATTGTTTTATTATATCTGGTATTCCCAATGCCATGCCTCTGATGCTATTCTTCTGAATCCGTATTGTGCTGCGTTAAAAGCTAGCCAAGCATACTCTCGCATTGAAGTGTTCATTTTTGTATGATTCCTATTTGCAAAGTCAACTGCTAATCCAAATCCATGATTGGATGTTCCCGGTATTGCTGCTGGTCCTTCTCCTGGTTTTGGTTTGCACCTTTGCATGCTATCTGCAGGATTAGTACAATTGTTTTTAAATGTTATTACTTGATCCGGTACTGTTCTGTAGGCAGAGTTTATTTTTAATGTAATCTTACTTCTCGTTGCTGCTGCAAGAAGATCGTTCAATGCACTTGCTGCTTTCGGGTACAATCTTATTCGTCCACCATCACTACTTAGATCTCCTTTATATTTAGCTTGATTTGCAATTGCTACTAGCTTGTTTGGTGGTAGTTGTCCATTTTTATAAGTTATTCCCTCTATCACCCTTGTTGACCCTCCTTTACTTATACTAAATCCTGTGGCTGTTGGGACTTGATTAGCTTGTGTGGCTAGAAATGCTGCTGAGTATGCTGGTGGAGCACCTGCTGCTGCAACTTCTGCATCGGTTGGTAGTTCCACTAAGTAAAATTGAGTAGTGACAGATGTTTCCCATTTGTTATCTACTCCTATAGTATGTTCAAGTCCTGTTATTATATATCCAAATCTATTTTGATATAGTCTTGGAAGAATTCCATCTGCAATTGTAAATGTTTCTGCTACCTTTAATCCACCTATTCCATCTAACTTAAATGAAAGTTCTACTGGGATTGGTTCTGGTAGTGGTAGTCTTTTTTGAATTCTCCCCTTTTTTAGTACATTAGTAACTGTCCATTCTGCATGCATAGTCTTTACAGCTTCCATGTCGTCTTTCTTATAACCTGATCCATTAAAGTCGTCAAAGGTATCTACTACGTTTTTTAACCATTCTTCAGTTCTCTCTGCTAGATCTGCGGCATCCTGTACTGCATTGTTTGTCTCGTTCGTGTCATCGTTTTTTGTTACTTTCAGTCTATCAATACTATTTGAATTCCATCGTAGTATATTCTCTACATTTGTGGTAGTATTCTTAGCACTTGCTTGTGCTGCTATTGATATTTGTGAAGCTATTTCATTTGACAGTTTACTACTAATACCTATGTCCGTAAATACACTTCCAATTCCTGCTAAAGTAAATACTGGATTGTCTGGGTTATTTGCTGGTGTATTATTTATATCAATTAGTGTATGGCTTCCTCCATCTAATTCGTCGTTATAAGATATTTGAATATCGTTTATTCCTCCAAGAGCCGTATTTATTCCTTCAAGTAGAGTTGTTAGTATGTCGTACATACTTTTATCTAAATGTCCATCTTTGTCTAAAGCAGCATTAAGAGTTGTTTTTATAAATGGTATTGATATGTAAATATTCAATATATCGTCAAGTGTACCTTTAATAGTCCCTCCACTAGTATGAACTGGCTCTATAAGTAAGGTTCTATCTCCAATTTTGGCTGGTTTTATTAATACACATACTGTTGGATCTATTGAAAAGTGCTCATCACTTGTTAGAAATTTATCTGAGTATTCGTAATCTATATTAAATCTTGTTAAAGTTCTACCTTTCAAATCCTTTAGCTTAGTTCTGTCTACTGGTGCTATGCATTTGTTAAATATATCTAGGAATGTTCTAAGGGATATCCAATGCATTGGTGTACTTGTATCCCAAAACCAACTATCATCTAACTCAACATCACTATAGTATCCTGTAAAATCCTCTAGATCAGCAACAACATCTCCTGCTTTTGCTTGTAAATCTGCTTTGTTAAAAGTGCTTGAAGAGGTGAGTGGTGCTATTTTACTTACCAAGTAATGGTACATACTCTTAAGCTGTTCCTTTCCTTCTTCTGACTTTGGATCGTCAAATAATGTTTTGTCCTTGACTCTTAGACGTGGATCAAATCTTAATTTTATTGATTCAATTATTTCTCCCATAGATATTATACTAACTGTACAAGAGTATCCTCCATCTGCAGTATAGCTCCATGAAAAGTTTTTAACATATCCTATCATACCTTCATAGTTATATGAACTTTTTTGTCTAAGATCTGCTATATCATTAAGTATCTGTTCCGTTGTTACTCCTGGTCTGTAGAAGCGGTTTCCTATTGTTTCTACTTCTGTACTAAGCTTTCCATCATTATCTATGTACATTGAATGTCCCCACTCTAGTAGCATTGTAAATCCTGGTCTTAGGTATACTTGCTCCATTAATTCAAAATCCTCTAATGTCCATACTGAGAATGCTACTTCTGCTTCTCGTAAGGTTCCGTAAGTATTTTTTGATTTAACGTTCATAGAGGTAATACCTGGCATAGGACGTATTCCTGTACTTTGTGCTCTATTTTGGTAAGCATAGTTGCTGATAACTCCAGTTACTGCATCAGTAGGCTTTATATCAATTCCTTCTCTTAAACCTCTATCAGGTCTAAGAAGTCCTCCCATAAGTACATTATATCCTGCTGTTATTGGACTTCCTATTATATTTATAGGATCTTCTCCAGCTGCTAATCTAGCAATATCGTCATTAGTCAAAGTATTAACAGAGGATTGCATTTTAATCCATCCTGTTTTGGAATTTAAGTATAGCAGATCATCTGGCGTTCTATTTGCCGTTTTTTCTATAACTGCTTTACGAGCTGCTATTTGCTGTGCAACTCCTTTTGAAACTGGTGGTCTTGCCATTACCTTGATTTATTTATATCTCTGTATAATTGTAAAATTCTATCTTTGTCTGCTGGTATTCTTAATTGTATTCCTGGCTCCACAATTAGTGATGCTCTTTCTGAATTATTTGCCATTGCGATAATCCACCATAAAGTGTGGTCACTATAAAACTGTTGTGCTAGATTATCATATCTATCACCTCCTGTAGAAATTACATAGTAGTCCTGATCAGATAATGGAATGTCTGGGTATATTGAATTGGTTATGTATTCTATCCCATCTGATGTTTTTAAACGTTTTGTATCTCTGTATCTATTTGCCATATTATTATGCTACTTCTCCTTTTTCGAAAAATTTAACTCCTTCACTTGCATTTGTAAAATAGTGATGAAATCCTGTTCGTGGTGCAAAGTCGTGAATTGGTTTAAATGAAATACTACAATCCATTACCATTGGTAAAACTTGTACATCCGTCTCAACTCCTTCTGGTTGTCCCATTGCTATCTCCCAAGGTGCTCCATCCACTAGATTGTATTTTACAGAAGTTATTACTCCTGGTATTTGATCAAGATACGACCCAACTGTCATTCTAGCAAGCGTTCCTCTCATTAGTCCTGCTTCTCCGTATGTTGGTGCTGTAACTGATGCTAGATATACCATTTTTCTATACAGTGGTCTCATTTCTGTTCTTGTTGCAGCTGCTATTGTAAAAGATAGTGAAATATCTCTGTCAAACCCACCATAAGTATAAAAATTTTCTGCTCTACCATTATACTTACGTGCTTGCCAATCTGCATTAAAAGTATCATCTAAGCTTTTTATATGTGCTCTAAAGTATAGAAATTTCGATTCTTCTGGTGTTATTATCTCGAAATAGAACTTTGCCATGTCTCTTGCATTGCCTGCTGCATCCTGTCTATCGCCCACATCAAGCATATTTACTTGATCAAGTTCTAGTGGTTGTGCTGGTGTCCAGTAAGGTACTTTAGCTTTTGATGTTAGTCCTTGATCTCCTAATCCTACTCTACGTTCTTTAACTACATCTCTACTTGGCTTGCTTGGGTCTACTTGCCTTTTTGCTTGCTCTTGTGAGTATGTATCACCCTCTCCATAGGTTCTACCTAATTGTGGATTGTGTTGTGATTTATGGTTCTTTTTAGCTACTTCGCTTGCAGCTGCAATAGACGAATACTCATGCCTTATCGAGTTTGTAGGAACAGTTCCTCCAGTTGGTAGTGTACTTCCTGTTAAAGCAGATCTTATATTACTCTTTGTATCTGCTCCAGTATATGTTTTTGTTGCTTTGTACTTCTGTTTGCCATCATTCCCTATATTACCTGAGTCTGGTACTACTTTGGAAAGTTCAATAGGAGTTCCTTCTACGTCAGATATAGTTGTTTGTTTTTCTAATACTATCTTTTCACGATACTTCCCAGCATCTGTAAATGTATTTACATCTTTAAATCCACTTCCTGAGGGTACTGTAGCAATCTGCTGTCCTGATGCGTTACTTGAAAGGCTTCCTTTTATTTTTTCAGTTGTTTCTCTTGTAAACTGTGTTGGTATAGGTGCTCCAGTTTGTGCATTGGTTATTGAAGTACTTGCTTCTTTTCCTGTATAGGTTTTTTCATAGGAATAAGATGCACTTGGTATATTGGTTGATGAGTCTGGATTAACATCTCCGGCTATAGAACCTGTATGTGGTATACTCTTTATTAAATTCTGCTTGGGATTAGCATTTGACAAATTTGGAGTTGCAGTTGTTTCTATTGATGGCTGCTGGAATGGTGTATTGAAGCCTGATAAGAATGTTAATTCTCCTCTTTTTTCAAAGTCTGTTAATACTCCATCCATTGTGTCCGCATTTCGTGCTTGGACTGGTCTAATTTCTGTTTTACCTAAAGGAACTACCTTTCCCTTTGATGATAAAGTGCTATTATAAAATTGTTTGCTTGCCCATTCTGGTTTTTGAACATTTGCTACTTCATTTAAGTTACTATCTACCTTCGCATTGTAATCAAATAAGCTCGGTGCTGGGTTAAATTTTCCTGTAATCTTGGAAGTTTCTCCAAAATTTTCGTAGTCGTTGTTTATTGTATTTGGTACTGTTTTTCCATTTAGAGCATATTGCGCTCCTTCAACTCCTCCTGCTCCAAAAAATGCAGCAAATCCACTATGAGTTTTTCCGTCTGATAAGTACGTATCTGTTCTAAATCCTTTTAGGAAGTGAGTACCTGTTCCATTTACAGGAACTTGTGCTAATGTGGAAGCTGCAATTTTAGCTGTACCTATTAAAGTATTTCCAATTTGCCCTAAAACTGCTCCAACTAAAGATTTTCCTCCCTTTTGTGCTTTTTTGATTCTCTGTCCTACTCCAATTTGCTGCAACTCAGCCTCATGAAGTAAGTACTTAATACCTGGTTTATCTACAAGCATTTGGGCAATACGTGAGACATCGTCAATGCGATGTGAAATCTCTGATCCTATTTGGCTTCCTGGTGCTTGTCCTATGTTTTTTGTAACATACGGCTTATCACTTCCAAGAGGCATGGTCCCATACTTCAGACTTTTAAGGTCTGTATGCAGTGTGATTAATCCGTTTGGCATATGTGTTTTTTATTAACCTGGTAAGTGGTCTTTGTAAGGTAGCAATTGTCCAGTTGGTGAAATTGTTGGTGGTACTCCATTTATATCTAATACAGAAGGAGCTGGTTGTGTTTGTGTTTGAGCTGGGTTTCCTGTGATAGAGTAAATGTTGTGTAGAGTTGATCCAGGTAATGCACTTGGTATTAATGCTGGTGTTGCTCCGTCTAATCCTAAATTAGATGTTGGTAGTAAATTTAATAATCCCATTTTATATTGTTTTTATGTTTATTATAAATAGCTTGTTTATGCCAATTTGTAACTTCCTAGAACTTGCGCTCTACCTACTTTGTTTGAATCCATGTATACATTTCCTCCTGCTTTAACTGCTAAAATTAAACTATCTAGTTTTTTCTCTACTGCTGCAAGTGATCCTTCATCTGATTTTCCTTTTGCTTCTCCTGCTGACTTACTCTCTCCTGCCCCAAATAGTGACGCTACCCCTCCTACTACTGCTCCTACACCTGCTATAGCTATTAAAGAAGGTATTGCTAGTGGTCCTGCAATTGCTATTGCTGCAAGTCCTGCTGCTATTCCAAATAGAGCTGGTCCTAGTAATAGCATTGGTCCTATATTTTCTATCGTCAACGCTCCCATAAGTGTTGCAAATCCAATTGCAGCTGATTGTATAAGTGCTCCAATTCCTTCAAAAGTTGATTTAATTGCTTTTCCGAAAGACTCAATAAGTGGCGATAGTAATGATAATGCGTATGTAAATGGAATTAATGCAACTCCAAATAGAGCTAATATTCCAATTCCTTCTAATGCCCCTGCTCCTGCTTTTCCTAATGCTTTTAGTCCTGACGCTAGTCCTTTTAGTCCTGCTCCTGCTGGTATTCCTATTGCTGCTATCGTAAGTAGAAATGGTATAGATGCTACGGCTACTACCATGGCAGGTCCTGCTAAAGCCAAGTTACCTATACCTTGTATTACACCTTTATTTCCCATTGATTTTAGTCCGGCTGCAAGATCTTGTAAACCTTTTCTAACTCCACCTTTTGCTGGTTTTGCCACTTCCTCTCCACCACCTGTTACTTTATTTGCTAAGTCTTCTGCTTTGTCAGTTTTTCCTGATAAGTTGGTAATCATTTTTCCTTGCGGAGAGTCTTTACTGTATAATTTACCTGATTTAGATTTAACCATATCTCCAGCTCCTCCACTCTTTGCTTGACTAAAAGCTTCTCCTAAACTACTTCCAAATTTTGATAATTTTTGACCAATGCCACCTGAAAGTAGTTCTTTTGTCGAAGCAAGTAGATCTCTTGTACCTTTTATGGCTGTACCGAAGAAAGATGCTACTGCCTTTCCTGCAAATGCTGCTGTAAGTAATAGCACTGCTGGATATAATATGTATACGTTGCTTAAGAGTTTTGCAACAAATCCTACTATTCCTCCTACAATTTGAAGCAGTGGTGCAATTGCATCAACAATTAACTCTATAACATCTAGTATAGGAGCAAATGCTTGAAAGATTTTATCCATTACCTTTGCCATTTTTTCTTGAACAGCCATTCTTCTCATATCTGAAGCCTCTACTCCTGCAGCTTTTGCGGCTTCCTCCTCACTCATTTTTAAGTCAAGAGCTTTATTATATGCTACTTTTGCCATCTGATCCTTTGTCAGACCTAGTGCTTTAGCATATGCTTCTTGCTGAATTCTGTTCATCTTTCCATATTCTGCAACGTCAGATGAATTTTTAAATATTTCATTACCTACTCCTGCTATATCATTGCTTAATGCAAGTTCTCTAGCTTTCTCTAAATTAAGATCCTTACCTGTTAGTAGTTCTGCTTCTAGCTCGTTTGAAATTGATGATTGAAAATCTACTAGTGAGTCTGAAATACTCTCCATATCTTTTAGCGTCAACCCAAGCCTTGTAGCAGAAGCTGCTGCTTTGGCTAAAGCTTCCCCACTGTTGCCTAGTGAGATTTTCATACTATCTGATGCGCCTGCTGCTTCTCTAAGTGCTACTCCTTGGCTAACTGCTGATCTGTTTGATTTATTAAAATTACTAACTACAGAGACCATACTAGTAGACATATCTTTAATGTCTTTACCTCCAGTTTGTGCCATCAATGCTAGTCCTCCAGCTTCTTCAGCTGAAAGTCCCATTGTATTTTTTAACTCTGCAGCACCTGCCATTACCTTGGGACTAAATACATTTTGGGCATTTAATCCCATTTGTTTTGTTAGTTCTCCTGCTACTTTAAGAACATCCACTGTGTCTGCTAAGGCAAAGTTGGCTCCTGCCATTGCATCACCATTTTGACCTGAAAGTCTTGAAAGTTCGACACTTTCTTTATTTACATCTAGGAATGCATTGTAAATTTTACCCATTAAGTAAAGAGGATCTAACATTCCCTTTCCTATGGCTTTTCCTGTTAGCATTGCTCCCTTCGCTGCAAACATAAATCTTTGGCCAAACCCTAATGCCTTATCACTATTTAATTTAATAGCTTCTCGCATTTCATATCGAAGCTTATTGTTTATATCTTCTAGTTGATCTGAGATATGTCCCATTGACATTTTAGAAGCTATTGTGGATGCTGCTGATAGAGCTACTCCTGTTAGTCCAAAAGTCTTAGTTACTTCCTTTTCTAACTTATACCTTTTTTCCACTTCTCTAACAATCTCTTGATATGGTTTGAGCGAGTCTGTGTAGGCTTTTAGTATATCTAATTCATTTTCTAAAATCTGATGTCGCTTCCTTTCAGCTTTATCTAAGTTTTCGAGCCCTTTTGCTTCCAAACTGTTAAATTCTGCTTCTTTTTGAACTATCTTATTTAGTATGCCAGCCCTATTTCTTGTCTGTGCTATTGTTTCTACTTGATCTGCTAACTGTTCTTGACGAAGCTTTGCTTCTTTTGCCATTTTTTGTAACTGCCTTTCGCCTAGTGCATCTAGCTTTTGATCTTCATAAACTAATTGTTGTCCTAAACTAACAATACTCGACATAGCTTTTGTAGCTCTTTTAATAGCTCCTTCTTGCTTTTTTAATGCATCAACTATACCTTGTGCTAAATCTAAACTTTCAGTTAAACTTGTATTAAACCGTTTTGTTGCAGTATTTAAGCCGTCAACATAGCCCTCCATAGCGTTCAACTCCTGGGTTATCTTAGTAGTGTTACCACCAGCCTTATTTAGAAGGTCGGCAAATATATCTGCGTTCTTATTAACTTTTTGTAATAGTTTTTCGAGCCTTTGGAACTCTGCAAGCTGCTGTGGGGTAAGGTTGGGGTTACTTAATGGTACTGCCATTGTATTTAATAGTTTATTATAAATAGGCAAAGCTTCTATTATCTAGAAGCTTTTGTGCTATAATCAGGTGCTTTAATGTGTCCATTTTGCAATAGATTGCCTTGTCCTGATTGTTGTTGTTGTGCTTTATTTTGTTTTTCGAAATGCTCTATTAGACTTCGATGAGTAAATCTTCTTAGCCATATAGGAAATTCATATATTGTTTCAAACGAATATCCTCCATTACCATGAAATACTATATCGTGAAGTTGAGCAAAAAGTGCTGCTCTATACTCCGGCGTCAGGCCAAAGAAATGTAACCCCAATAGGAATATCAACCCCTCCTTCTGGTCCGTCTTCTGGGAAGAATCTTAAATCTACATCTGGTTGGATTGTTTTTATGTATTCTCTTAAAGCTCTTGAATCTCTTGCAAGTAGAAAATTATCAACAAAATCTCTAATTACTTTAGTCTCTGGATTCCCTTCTACTGAAGTTATCATTCGTTTTAATCTTGTAGATAGTTCTGCTGAGGAGTCTTTGTGTAGTTTTTTTAGTCCTTTTACTTCTTGGTTAATCGATGTTTCGTCTCCATGAGTAAGTAGTTTAAAAGTAATATCTGTTCCTGTAGATGGTGTAGTAAATGTAAATTCATTTTTTCCTTTTTCTAATAAGGAATAATCAATATCTTTATTTTTTATTTCTGAGAGATCTACTGTCTCTTTTTCTCCTTTATAGTCAAATTCGTAATCTTTTCCATATCCTAATACTCGAGAAGCAATTAAGATTGCATTCTTATCTCCTACTAAAAGATCTGCATAATTAATTGGAGTCACAATAAGAGATTGAAGTAGCTTATCAATAACGGTTCCTTGTTGGATATAATTTTGATTGGTTAGGATATCCTCCTCACGAGCTGTCATATATTTCATCTCGATCTTTCCTTCTGCTAGTGCAGAATCTTTTGGATATAATAATCCTTTTGATGGTAATTCTACCATTTCGGTAGGAAATTTTTGCTTTTGTTCCATAAATTTTATTTGTTAGTAACTTTTTCTATATATAAATATAACTATAAAAACTTTTTAAAACAACAAAGCCTGACGTTTGCCAGGCTTGTTACTTTTATTTGAATGCTATTAGTAATTTAATACACAATAATCCATTGCAATTGAAATTCCTATTTCTATCACACTATCACTATTGGTCCAGTCGAATTGTCCAAAATCTCCTTTTGTTAAGAAAGCTCCTTTAATAATCCATTCCCCTACAATATCTCCTACAGGACCTAGAATGTTTAAAGTTAAATCTTTCTTATAGAAATCTGAGTATCCAGCTCTACCTGTTACTGATTCGTATCCTAGACGAGCCCATTCCATTACTGCTTGTGCTCCTGAAGGTGTGATTGGTGAGTATAAAGTCATATCCATATTCTCCCAGTTTCTTTTTCCTCTTATTTTTCTGTAAGAGTTAATGTGATCGAGTTTGATCTCTGAATCTGTGAAGTTGGGAGCTTTCACGTTTTTAATCATGAATGCTGGAATGTTGTCTATATACATTACAAACCTGTGTTGAACCATTGGTTCGAAGGCTCTGAACATTATTTCGTTTGGATCTAATACTGCCATTTTATTTTATTTATTTTATTATAAATATCTACGTTTATAAATTATGCGAATGTAGCTCCAGTTGGTTCGATCGTAAAGTCTAATACTACAAATTCAATTGTTTTGGCTGGTTGAATAAATACTTGACCTACTAATTGATTTCTATCAACTACATCTGCTGTATTGTTGGTATCATCCATTACAACTCTGTAAGCATATAGTCCCTGACGTTGTACCACTGATTCTAAGTAAGGATTTACCGTTGCTAAGAACTTGTTTCTAGTTGCTATAGTATTTTGTTCGAATACCAAGTTTTTCGCTTGATCACCAATAAATTTCTTAAGTTCAATTAGTAATCTTCTTACGTTTACTCTATCTAATGCTGATGCTTTAGTTTGTAAAGTTTTTTGTCCGAATACTGAAATACCTGAACCTGGGAATGTTGCAATTGGATTAACTTTAGCTGAGTAAAGAGTATCTCTATCACCTTTAGTTAATTTTCTTTCTGCTTGGATTACTCCTCCAATTCCACCTCTTACTAATCCTGCTGGTGCAAACCATGGTGCTGATGAAGCATCTGTGAATGCATATACTCCTGGAATTACTGTTCCTGCTGGTGACCATTCATTTCTACCTGTAGCTGATTTGATTTGTAACCAAGGCCAGTAAGTTGCTGCATAAGAACTATTTAATGTAACTGCTTGTGCTGTTACGTTTGTGATCGCTGGTTCAGACAATCCTACTAAATCTACTACTGCTATACAATCTCCTCTTGATTCTGCTAAAGATATGAAAGAGTTTACTGTAGAAGTAAATGTACTGTTTTTGTAAATTAAACCTGGTGCTGATACTATGTTGAATTGGTATTCATCTTTATTTGCAAGTAACGATAATGCTGTTGTGTAGTTAGCTGCTACTAATCCTTGTGACTCTCCTGAGTTTGCAATATCTGCAAAGAATTTAGCTCCTGCTTTAACTGCTCCTAATCCTCCGTAAAATGATCCTGAGCTAACTGTTGGTAGTGATGCTGAGTAAGATGTGCTTCCGTCTTTTCCTACTGTTACTCCATCAGTCCCTAAATAGTTAGGAGTTGTAAAGTTCACTGTAGATACTCTAACGTAGTTTGATGCATTTGGATATTCACCTACTTGTGTGTTAAATGATACTCCTGATGTTGTATCGGTACTTACAGTAGTGTATTGGTTACCTATTATCTTTTCAATATAGCTGTCTGAGAAAGGGTCAAGGTTTACGTTAAATGTTTCTAGAACTGTCTTATTATTTGTACTATCATCTCCACTTCTAACTGTTAATGTAAATGTACCTAATGCATTGTTAACATTTGATACTTCCCATCTTACATTGTCTGTAGATCCTGATACTAATGATCCATCACTATTTTCAGCTCCTGAATCTCCTACTGCTGTTGAATTGTTATAGATTGTTCCTTTTCCTAATGTTTGTAAAACAAAAGTTGTTGAAGTGCTATTTGCTGTTCCTCCACCTAAAGTTGCTTTTGCACCTGCAAAACCTGTTGTTTGTCCATTATAGGTAGCAGTAAACAGTCTAGTTCCATTTTGAGCTGTACCTGTTGCTGAACTAGAAATTACTAAGTTTGTACCTCCTGTAACAAATGTAAGTCCTGTTTCGGTTGCAGAATTGTTTATTAAACTAGCTAATGATGCTGTCCACTGACCTATCGTATATGGTGAAGTTCCTGCATTTGGACTAAAATATCCATAGTTTCCCGCTGGATTGTAGTAGGTAAAATCCCCATTACCTGTGTAAGCAGTGAAGTAGTAAAAGTTTCCTGCAGTATCTGAAATTGTAACTGTAGAAAAAGATCCTGTATCAGCTGCACCTAATCCACTTAATGTTACACTTGCCGTTGCATATGTTCCTGCAATTTCTGTTCTTCCACTTCCTACTTTTGTACTTAATGCTCCTGAATAAGTTCCAGATACAATTCTAGTTACTAAAGCTGTTTGTCCACCATTTTGAAAATAGTTTTTAACTG
>Ga0181358_1001033_pt1 | contig 12786 bp, 8 predicted proteins | sample Fa13VDMM110SD_FD_130096 | JGI IMG/M metagenome (GOLD analysis project Ga0181358, IMG submission 130096) | Freshwater viral communities from Lake Michigan, USA - Fa13.VD.MM110.S.D | ecosystem: Environmental > Aquatic > Freshwater > Lake | place: USA: Michigan | collected 2013-09-24
AAAAACTACGGCAATAACCCTGAAAATATGCCAAAATATGTGGTGTTAGGAGACGGAAGTTTCTATATTTTCTACAAAGAGGAGCACAGATATGCCATATGTGAACAAGCCACGCCCATACAAAAAGGAATATCAGCAACAACTGGAGAGGGGGGAGCAGCCCAAGAGGAACACTCGAGAGAGAGCCCGCTATGCGATGGACAAGAAGGGCGTAGACAGGAAGGGGAAAGACATTGACCATGCTATACCACTATCCAAAGGCGGTACGAATGCTCCTAGCAACCTTAAGCTTAAATCTCCGAGTGCTAACAGGTCTTTTAGCCGGAACTCGGATCATACGGTAAAGAAGAATAAACCTAAAAATGGAAATACTAAATAACAAAGCAATACTGATTACGACTCGCCGACCGCATCTCGTAACCGAGTGCATACCAAAAAGCCAAATTGTTGAAACCCAAGGAGATTTACATAAAGTATTAGTTAATTGGGGATTAGAAGAAGCACAAGCACTATCCAAGTTAAGAGTTAAAAACGTACCGTCGCCTATAAATAAAGACTACAAATGGCCTGGTAAGTTTGCCCCAATGCAACACCAGCGAGAAACCGCAGCATTCTTAACACTTAATCAAAGAGCGTTTTGTTTTAACGAACAAGGCACAGGTAAGACCGCATCGTCAATATGGGCAGCGGATTATCTTTTGATTAAAGGCACCATATCTAGAGTTCTTGTTGTTTGCCCCCTATCTATTATGCAGTCCGCATGGCTAGCTGATTTGTTTAAGTTTGCTACGCACCGCAAAGTAGACATGGCTTACGGGGACAGACATAAACGCAAAGCTATCATAGAGGGCAACGCCGACTTTGTTGTAATTAACTATGACGGTGTTGAGATTGTCGCCGACTCCATTGCGAAAGGCGGGTTTGATTTAATTATTATAGACGAAGCTAACGCATATAAAACAATAACTACCCAGCGCTGGAAAGTTCTTAACGGGATAATAAACTCAAAGACTTGGATATGGATGATGACGGGTACTCCAGCAGCACAAAGCCCAACAGATGCATACGGGCTAGCCAAAATGTGCGTACCTAAAAACGTTCCTAAGTTCTTTGGCACCTTCAGAGATCAAACTATGCTACACGTCAGTAAGTTTAGATGGGTTCCAAAACCAAACGCCAACGAGGTTGTGTTTACTGCTCTTCAACCAGCCATCCGTTTTACTAAAGAAGAGTGCTTAGATCTACCGGAGGTTACACATGTTTTTCGGGACGCCCCCCTTACTCCGCAACAGGAGAAATACTACAAAATCCTTAAAAAAGAAATGCTCATGGTGGCAGACGGCGAGGAAATCAGCACAGTTAATGCAGCTGTTAACCTTAATAAACTTTTACAGATTAGCGGCGGCGCAGTCTATTCAGACACAGGCGCAGTGGTTGAGTTCGATGTGTCGAACAGGCTTAAAGTCATTCAAGAAGTTATTGAAGAAGCCAGTCATAAAGTTTTAGTATTTGTACCGTTTACCCATACCATAGAATTACTTGCTGCGCATTTAAAGAAAGCAGGGATAACCAACGAAATTATAAATGGTGCAGTGCCAGTAAATAAACGCACCGATATATTTAAACGGTTTCAGGAGAGGGAAAACCCTAGTGTTTTAATTATTCAACCACAAGCAGCCGCACATGGTGTAACATTAACTGCTGCAAACGTAATTATTTGGTATTCGCCTGTAACATCTATCGAAACATACCTGCAAGCCAATGCTCGTATTGATAGGCAGGGGCAGAAGAACCCGATGACTATTGTGCATATTAAAGGAAGCCCTGTAGAGGGAAGACTTTACAACCTGCTACAAAATAAATTAGACACGCATGAGAAGTTAATTGACCTGTATAAAAAAGAAGTTACAGAAAGTACTTGACAAGGTCAACAGATAGTATTAAGATGTATCAAACAGACATAGATCTGTCTCTAATGAAAGGAAATATATGGAAGTTAAACCATCAGTTGATGAACTCGTTACCGTCTACATTAAAATTCGTGACGCACGAGACGCTGCTCGCAAACAAGCCGATGAAGTAGATGCGGACTTTGATGAGCAGTTGGATGTGATTAATCAGCAAATACTAGAAATCTGCAAAGAAACAGGCGCCGACAGCATTAAAACAAAGCACGGCACTGCTATTCGCACGGTTAAATCTAGGTATTGGACTAATGATTGGGAGCGGTTTTATGACTTTATGTTTGAGCACAACGTGCCTGAACTGTTAGAACGTCGCATTCATCAGACCAACATTAAGCAGTTCTTAGGAGAAAACCCCGACTTGCTACCCGCCGGGTTAAATGTGGATAGCGCTTATACAATAACTGTAAGGAGAAGCAAATGAGCGAATTAGCTCTATTTAAAAAAGATCTACCCGACTATCTTAAGAAGGTCGAGTTAGACGATGCAACAAAGGCGTTACTTGGTAGTGGTGGCGGTGGCAAACGTATTTCTTTGCGTGGCGGTAAGTTCCGCATGGTAGTTAACAACGAAGAAGTTATGACTAGCAATAGTGATACTTTAAATATCGTTGTTGTTAACAACGCAAAGAGAGTGTCCCGCACTTTCTACGCCAAGGCATACAACCCTAAAGAAACAGCGACCCCTCCAGATTGCTGGTCTTCTGATGGCGAAACACCTGATGCAAGTATCGAAGAGCCACAGCATCACAACTGCAACGAGTGCCCACAAAACGTAAAGGGTTCTGGTCAAGGTGGTAGCCGTGCCTGCCGTCACTTCCGTCGTATTGCAGTAGCGCTTGCAGACGATGTTGGTGGAGATGTATATCAAATGACACTAGCTTCTAAGTCCATCTTTGGTAAAGGCGATTTAGAGCACATGCCGTTTGAGCAGTTCGGTAGCTATGTTGCATCACAGGGCTATAACTTAAACAACATGATTACTGAAATGCGTTTTGATCCTGATAGCGATACAGCTAAGCTATTCTTTAAACCACTAGCGTTCTTAACTGAGCAAGACTGGGAGATAGCTAAGCGTCAGGGTGCGTCTATGGCTGCTAAGAAAGCTATTGAGATAAGCGTTCCCAAAACCGACAGTGCTCCTAAATTAGCTGCACCGAAAGCAGAAGCGGAAGATCCTCGTGCTGAAGTAGCCGAGCCTAAAAAGCGTCCCGAGAAAAAAGCTACGGAACCAACTGCTAAGAAAGACGTTAAGTCAATCCTAAGTAGCTGGTCAACGGATGACGCATGAGCTTAAGAGGTTATAGCCTCCGGCTTTTTAGAGCTAACCAAGAGGCGGACTCCAAGTTAATTGGGGTTCAGCTTGGTAGGTATTGTATAACCAAGGACATACCGGTATGTCAAATTGCGGGGAAATTTAATGTATCTCGCATGACGATATACCAGTGGTTTGTAGGTGCTACAAAACCCAATAAAGAACGGGCTGAAAAGATAAAAGCATTGCTAGAGAAAGCTCGCTTTAGCGTTTAGTTTACCCCCGGGGCAGCTAGTTTGACGGAACGAAAAGAGGGATGCCGAACCCTCCTGCTGCCCTTCCTTTCTTCGGTTTTGAGGTGATATGGCAAAGACAGACTTATTAACAGCAGTGCTCCCCAAAGAAGGGTGGTATTGCATAGTAGGTTTAAAGCAACAGGGGCATCCAAGACAAGTATTTGTTGAGACACTTGATGAAGCGTCTGATGAAATTGAAAACTTATTGTCTCAATCCTATGATGTTTATTTTGCTTGTGCCAAGTATGGTAATGATGTTGACGGACGCACACAGAAAAATAGCACATACTTTAAATCGTTTTGGTTAGATATAGATTGCGGAGTAGGTAAGCCGTACACAACGCAAGAAGAAGGCTTAGCTGCGCTTGAGCAGTTTTGCAAGACTATTAATATGCCGATGCCGTCAACCGTTAATTCGGGGCGTGGTGTCCATGTGTATTGGAGACTTGCACAAACTATATCTCGCAACCAGTGGAAGCCTGTAGCCGACCGCATTAAATACTTATGTGAAGAGCATAAGTTCAAAGCCGACGGCTCCCGCACTGCGGAAAGCGCATCTATTCTTAGAGTACCTGAGACTTTTAACTATAAGCAAGCCGAGCCGCTACCGGTGTCGATTATCAACATAACCGATGAAATGGATTATGAAGATGTAAAAAAGCGACTTGGTGTGCTTGTGGGTCCCGACTATATCCCACGGCAGTATAACCAAGATACAAACACCAGAAAAAACTCACAGAGTCGGTTTAAGACCATCATGCTCAAAACGCTTGATGGCAAGGGATGCAATCAGATTGCTAATTTGGTTGAGAACCAAGCCACGCTTGACGAGCCTAGATGGCGTGCAGTCTTAAGTATTGCTACGCATTGCGTAGATAGAGATATAGCTATACATGCTGTAAGTAAAGAGCATCCTGAGTATGACCCAGCAGCTACAGAACGAAAGGCTGAAAAGATTGAGTTCCCGTATTCCTGCGAGAAGATGGAGTACTACAACCCAGGGTTCTGTAACGACTGCCAGCATAAGAACAAGATTAAAAACCCTATCCAATTAGGTAACGAGATTCTTGTAGCCGAGCCTGATGCACCGATTGTTTCCGAAACTCCCAAGGGCGAGAAGCAGATATTTAAAGTTCCTGAGTTTCCGTTCCCATACTTTAGGGGCAAAAACGGGGGTGTGTATCGGCAAAGTGCGGATGAAGAAGATGAGCCAGCGCTTATATATGAGCACGACTTGTATGTTGTTAAGCGTTTGAACGATCCTAAAAGAGGCGATGCAGTTTGGATTAGGCTACATTTACCGAAGGACGGGGTTAGAGAATTTGCTATACCGCAGACAGAAGCTATGACGATTGAGAAGCTGCGAGATAAATTATCTTGGCATGGTGTTGCTGCACCTAAAAAGCAGATGGAAGGAGTTATGTCCTACATCATTTCGTTTATTAAAGACTTACAAAATAGAGAAAGAGTAGAGATTATGAGAACACAATTTGGTTGGACGGATAACGACGCCAAGTTTATTCTTGGAGATCAAGAGATTTCAGCAGTAGGAAACAGCTATAGCCCACCATCTGCAGACACAGGTAGCTTAGCCGACTGGATGACGCCGGTTGGTTCTTTAAAAGAATGGCAGGCTATTGCACAGACTTACAGCATGGAAGGGTTTGAGCCACACGCATTTGGATTTTTTACAGCCTTTGGTGCCCCACTAATCAAGCATTTAAACCTCAAGGGTGCGATTGTTAACCTAATTAATAACACGTCAGGCACAGGTAAATCTACAGTATTGAAGATGTGCAACAGCGTTTATGGGCACCCCGAAGAACTAATGCTTCAATGGAAAGATACCTACAACGTCAAGATCCATAGGCTCGGCATTATGAACAACCTGCCTGTAACAGTTGATGAGATCACTAAGATGACTGGAGATGAGTTTTCGGACTTTGCCTACAGTATTTCTCAGGGTCGTGGTAAGGGGCGTATGAAGTCTCAGGATAACGCCGAGCGGGTTAATTTAACCAAGTGGGGAACCGTAGCCCTATGTAGTTCTAACGCATCATTCCAAGATAAGTTGACGTCTTTAAAGGCTACACCTGATGGCGAGTTAATGCGCTTGATTGAGTACCGCATTGAGATGACTGATAACCTAAGCAAGGAGCAAGCCGACGCCATATTTAACGGACTGTATTCTAACTACGGATATGCCGGGAAGATGTATATTGAGTACCTTGTAGCTAACCTAGAGGACGCAATAGATACGGTTAAACAGGTTCAGCAGAAACTAGATGCCGAGATAGGCTTTACCAACCGAGAGCGCTTTTGGTCAGCTGTGGCGGCGTGCAACATAGCTGGTGCTTTAATGGCTAAAGATATTGGGATCATTCCTGACTTCAATATCGGGCGGGTATACCGATGGTTAGTCCAAGAACTGACAACTATGCGTAGCGAGACTAAGGCCCCTAGCTCCAACCAAGCCAGCGTAATAGGTGAGTTTATGAACGAGCACCGTGCTAGCACCCTAGTTATTAATGGCGAAACGGACCGTCGGACTGGCATGGAGCAGCTACCCATAGTCGAGCCTAAGTTCAATGACTTGTTTATTAGGATTGAGCCGGACACCAAGAGGCTGTTTATTAACGCTAAGCAGATACGCAGCTACTGTTCCAAGCACCAGATCACCTTAAAAGACGTCCTAAAGGGCTTGGCTGCAGACAAAATCTACCTTGGCGAGGTCAAGAAACGGCTATCTAAAGGTACTAAAGTCAGTTCTCCCCCTGTGTCTGTCTTGGTGTTTAGCCTAGATAACGAGCACTTCCTTGATACCGAAGCCCTTATAGAGACAGTAAAAGCCGCCCCAGATGTTGATCCACAGACTCAGCTTCAGAATTAATTGGAGGAAGTTTGTGGTCGGGGCTTCTTTTTTTATACCTTGTTTGGACGTCGAAGAAGCTCAGAGTCAGATCAAGCGGACCACCAAAAGGCTACGCTATAAGATAAAAACACAACTTGTTATAGAGCAGGGGGTCCAGGGCTTGCGTGTGTGGCGTATTCAGTAGTATCATTTGGATGTAGTCGTTTGGTTTCGGCTACTTCCTTTCAGTTGTAATCTTGACCCCGTCTTAACCGACGGGGTTTTTTATCTGGCGTAATCTCTCATGCCATCAAGATACGGCATTAACTTCTTATTGATAGGCATACCGCCCGTAATATTAGCCAAAGCTCGATCTTTGTAGCGGCGCTGGACGGAGTCATATAAAGCCCCACCATCTATTGCTACGGCTGGGTTGGCAGCGTTAAACTTCATAATCTTCTCAATAACCCGCTGCATATCCTCTGGGCTGTTCCCGTCTACGGCTATAAAGAAAGCATTGAGTAAGTCATTATGCCGACTCATTATTTCTTCGTTTGCACTCTTCATCTCGATGGCGGACTTTTGTTTCTTAGCCGTATCTTCTGGAGAGAAACCAAGCATTTGGGCTAGTGCTTCTGCTGGCGTAATCTCTTCGTCCAAAGTAGCACCCTTCATGGTAAGCGCTTTGCCTTCCATCATATACCGTGTTCCAACCATGACATTCTTAATAGCTGCTGGCATCATAACTTCTATAGCACGTTGTGTATAGCCGTCGTTGTAGCGTTTGTATGCTTCCACATAATTTAGCAATGCGCCGGCAGTTGGGCCCATTAAGTTAGTCATCATGTTCTGTATGTACTGGACTTCGTCTTGGCTCTTCTTAACGTCAGGGAACCACATGTCGGTTAAGTTAATTCCCATACGGTCGGCGAAGTTCATACCTGTAGCCTGCGACAATAAACCACGGGATACGGTGTCACCAAAGAAGTCTCCAAACTGCCTGTTAGTCCAGTTTTTGAACCAGTTCTCTGCGTCAAATGGCTTGTCATCATCTTCAAACAAAGCATGCATAGCGTTTGCTACGCCTTGGAATACAAAGAACAACGGCAGACCTGAAATACCCGCTGTTACAAAAGTAAAGCCCATCATGCCAGTGAATGCTTTTGTTGCTTCAAGCTTCATTTCATTAAGCTCAATTTCCTTGGCTTTTTTGAGTTCTTCAAAATCTGGGTCTTTACCATAGCTACGCTCAAAAGAGTCCATTTCGGCTTTTATGCCTATGCCTAATGCATCTTTAAAAGTTTTATACATAAGCACAGACATATGCTGTGGGTACATCTTAAACTGCAACACTATGTTTCTTAAGTCACCACGGAAATAGCGGGGCTTGTTGATAGTGTTGTAGTTAAACATAGTCTTCTGCGTAAGGTCTCTTGCATCCTGTAACGAAGCATCGTATGCTTTCTGGGGGGTATATCCTTTTTCTATATACCTGTTATAGGCTAATTCAAACGACGCCATGAAAGCTGTTTCACGGTTATACTTTTCTGCTGAGTGGAATGGCAAGCTAGCGTAGTACATAAACTTCTGCCATCTTCCTGTGTATTCATTAGCAGGTTGTTCACCAATAGCAGCAGCTTCGTGGGTCAGTGTAGTGTCAATAATGCCTCGAGCGACACCCTCGTTATACACATCAGCCAAGGTAGCGGGACGCAAAACCCCATCCTCATCAGCGATCATCGGACCACCTTTAACTGGATGGTTTTCTAATTCTGCACGGGATAAAGACAAAAACTCTATGCGACCTGTAGTTGTGCTGCGGAACCCTGTACCACCCAAGAGCCTGTTGTATTTAGCTAGTGCAATCGTGGTGTTTGTCATACCATACTTAGCAGCAGCGTTTGGAACGTAGATACCCGGTATAGCCATCATGTTCACGAGAGCAGAAGCGGGCGAAGTTAAGAAGTGCAAGAAGCCGAACTGTGTAAGTCCAGTAGTTAAACCGCTTTGCTTGGGTGGCTCTAGAATAGCGTTCTTAAGGTTAAGCTCTAACTCGTTAACGTAGTCCCTAAGCCGAGTGCGTTCCTCAAGCGGAACAGTCTTTAAGAACATCCTAGCTGCTTCTAAAGTATCAAACAACTGAGGCATGTGCTGGAAACGAGCTCTCTGATAAGCCACACGCTGGCGAGATACAGCAAAAGCACGGAGCATGTCGGCGCTTGGGCCGGAGATATTATCACGATGCAAAAACATCTTTTGAATACTCTGGGTTGGCAACTGCTCCATGTAATACTGGTCGAAGTTGTCTTTTAAAGCATCCCGCAACGAGTTAATTTCGTCGGCTTTGACACTAGCATCTGTGCTAGCAATGATGTTATCTGTCTCTGCATCAATGCGGTCTTTAAGTTTTTGCAGGTGTGCTATATCAGCTAGGCGCTGACCAAACCCTTCGCTAAATCCTTGTCCAACATCGAGCATTCCGTTAGCTTGATCTTCTGTCATGCCGGAGGCTATAAGCTTTTGTTTCTGCTTCTCTAGTTCTTGTTCTCTAGCCCAAGCATCTTCGAACTGCATAAATATTTTGCTCTTGCCTTTGCCGATTTGTAGCCAATAGTCACCAAAACGTTTAATTGGGAAGTAGGGACGTATCATCTCCTTGGTAATTTCTTTATGCTCTTCACGAATAATATCGTTTATCTTATCTGGGTCGGTTCCCTTAGCTTCTTCTCTAGATCTAATGCGTTGCAACTGGATAGCGATATACTCTTTAGCCCGCTTTTCATAAAACGTACGCACGTCTCTATAAATTTTTAAAGCCTTCGGACCGTCAGGACCAGCGACCATAGCAGCCCATGCTTTCTTCAAATCGGCATCGGCTTGAAATTTTGCGGCGTCATGCCCAGCACCTTGCGGGTCTGGATCAATCTTTTTAATGGTAGCCTCAATCATCATGTTGCCAAGTTGCGTGGCTTTCTCTGGATTGGTTTCTAACAGCTCACTCCATTCTTTAATAGACTTGTCACCCTCAGCAAGAATTCTGTTGCGGGTGTTAATCATGGCGTCTACTTCTTTAACATACTGCTTAAACTGTGGCATGTCACTGCCAACCATGTCTGTAATCTGGTCTAAGGTTAAAGCACCCAACAGATACCGACGATATTGTTCATTAGTAGTGCCTAAGAATTTCTTTAAGTTTTTCTTGTTTAAATCTTTCCACTTAACTTTGCCCTTAATAAGAGACGTCAAGAAGCTAAGCCGCTCTTGGACGTTAAGCTGGAATGTTTTCTTACTACTGACACTAAACGAGCTTGGCGAAAACAGGGTGTTAGTTACTGCAGTTGCACCGTAATTAGCTGAGAACAGTACGTCGGCGTTGGCTAGTGTATGGAATAAAACGTTGTCTACCCCAAACAATTTAGCTACAGTCTGTATAAACTTAGACCATGCAGACATATTAGAACCCATCGCCGACTTCATCTGACGAAGCTCTTTCTGGAACTCGGCGTTGCTAAATGCTTCTGCTACAAACTCATGCACATTTTTGTACGCATTATGGTTTGGGTTTTTAGTGTGGGCTTTCGCATAGCGGAATAAAGTGTTTAAATTATCTAAAGATTTTCTTTGTTGCTCGGTTAGCTTTGTGGGGTTGTTAATTGCCCAGTGGGTAGCAGCATGGGTAAACTCGTGCATGACGGTTTGGTTGTTGTTCCCGCCAAAGACCGTGTTAAATGTAGCAGCGTTTTGTGTAACGAAGAACGTACCACGAGCCTGTAAAGACGTTATGCTATTAGAATATACTTTATTGATGTCAATCAGATCCTGCTTAAACATCTTAGGATCAATACCTAACTTGCCTTCAGCTAAAGCTTTGAAAGAATCGTGCATCCCAGTAAAGCGGTTAAGCATATTAGCTGGGTTAAAGTGTTTCTCATAGACCTCTGGTTTTACAGTTTGTATCCAAGTGATTACACGATTTTGTTGCCCCTCTATTTTCTTTAACTCATTTTGTATTAGAGCGTACTGTTGGTTAAAGCTAATCTGCGTGTTAAGCCCAAGCTCCATAAGCCGACTGGCAAACTCAGAGAAGAACTTACCGGCTGTATCTTTAATTGCTTTTAAAGCACCCTGAATATCGTTTGCCTCAATAGCCTGCGCCACCCGTGGGTGTACTGTCTTACTCATATCCGCATCAGCTTGATCTGCTTTGGGGCTAGAGTTAAGTATTTCAGGGCGGTATGTGGGTTTTTGATTAAACGCCGATTTAATTTGGTTTGGGCTAAACGCAACTACTTCTGAAAGAACTCCATCTCTGTATTGTAAGATGCCGTCATAACCTTTAGCTCGAGCACGAGTCATTACTTCTTTAGTAATTCCGCCTTTATCTTCATCAGCCTTTTCAACTATGGCTTCTGCTTTGGCTTGTGGCACGCCGAGTGCTACCAATAAATCTACAGCCGGATTAAAACGTCTATCTTTAGTATCAATGATTAATGGATTTTGTATGTCTGCAAATACAGGTATAACGTTGCCACCAACTTGTCCCGGCGCTAATTCTCCGGTTCTATAGGGCTCTCTTAGTTTGTCTATATATTCTTGCGATAATTTTCCCTCGGCTTCCATAGCATCTATCATTTCAGGGGAAGGCATACCTGTATAAGTATCTGCAAAATTAGTGTCCGGAGTTAAATAAATACCAGAACCTAAAGAACCTTCTTTGCTTAGTTTGAATTGGGCTATTCCTTCACCCTTTTCACCGGTTGCGGTTGTGCCATGGAATAGCGGTATTAATTGTCCGCTTTGGTCTCTTACTTTAGAGTCTTTAAAGTACTGCTTAAATTCTTCAGTTTGTGGTTCAATCGGCGCATTTAGCTGCGACTGCTCTTGCTGTAGCTCATTTTGTAGTGCTTGTTGTTCTTGTAGCGTTAGTTGTGTGGGTGTTGCTTGCTGTCTAGCAGCCATAGCATTTTTAATAAACGCTTCTTCTTCGTCTACTAATGCTTGGTATTCTTTGCCTTTTTTAGAAGTAGCTAGCGGTACTCTGCCAGTCTTAGTTAATAAAGCCGCTCTTTTATCTTGAAACTCTTTAGCTTTTGCGGCTATTTCTTCGTCTGTTAATGCACCCTGCTGTGTTTCTTCTCCCACTCCAGGTTTTCCAGAAGTTCCTTGATCTCCACCCACGCCCCCAGTGGTAGATGTTGTAGTTGTTCCGGCGGTTTCTCCAGCTTCTGTCTTTTCAGATACAGAAACGCCTCGCTTAGTAGCTCCGGTGTCAGTTCCAGCTCCTGTCTCATCTGCTTTACCTTCTTTCTGTATCCGTATCATATTATCGACGATTGCGCCGATTTGCTCTTCTGTCGGTGTTTCTCCCCTTGCTTCTAGGTCGCTTCTTACTATGTCGGCTAATTCGGCACGTTGCTTCTTGGTGTAATACTCTTTGCCTGCTTGAACACCAGCACCTAATCCACCACCTACTATAGCACCCTCTAACATCTGCTCGGCTAACTGCGCAACATCTACGCCTTTTACAGTACCGGCTGTACCACCAAGATATCCTGCACCTTCTTCTAATGCTTCTGTTCCGGCTTGTAAGCCTGCTTCTTTACCTACTCGCCTTGTTGCTGTGGCGCCTTCTGCGCCAGCTTTGCCTTTAACCAATGCTTTAGTTGCAAATCTCTCTAAGTAAGCTTGTACAACAGCAGCGCCAGCAGCGGCAGTAACGTCAGCAATAGTAGCTTCTTCTAGTGGCTTGTTGTCATTAGCTAAGCGCTCATTTAATGTTTCGTTAGTTAGAGCTACTAAATAAGCAGGAGTTGCCACAACTGCTGCAGCCATGTCCGGCGCCGACGATATAAGTCGCTCGGCAATAAACGGCACAATTAATAAGGGTTTACCCGGCAACTCTCCAAGTTTTGTAGACGGCTCATAGCCAATCTCTCTGCCGTACTGCCTTAGCGAATTAGCCCAATTAAACAGCGGTTGTAGTTGCTGTTCTTCTTTTATCTGCTCTGGTGTTAAATTACTTAGCGGTACAGCAGTCTCAAGTTTGTCACCTAAGTTCTCTGCTACACGAGCAACAGCCTCAACACCTTCACCTGCTAAGCTAGCAGTACGAGCTACTAGCCCTTTAAACGGATTAGACGTCTTTGCCTCTACAGGCTGCTGCGCAAGCCATTGATCCGGACTTAATCTAGTCGGTTCTTTTTCCGCAGGTTGTTGCTGTGCTAACCACTGATCCGGACTTAACGCAGCCGCTGGTTTCTCTTCCGTTTGAGAAGCTAACCATTGATCTGGACTCATTATTAACCTTTAGTTTGTCTTACGTACGCCGCCCATTGTTCATCCGTCATTTGTGGATAATCTTTACGATTATACGTTTTTCCAGCAACTGATACAGAAGCAGGAGCCGGTGCCGCTTGTTGAG
>Ga0181358_1001034_pt1 | contig 12784 bp, 7 predicted proteins | sample Fa13VDMM110SD_FD_130096 | JGI IMG/M metagenome (GOLD analysis project Ga0181358, IMG submission 130096) | Freshwater viral communities from Lake Michigan, USA - Fa13.VD.MM110.S.D | ecosystem: Environmental > Aquatic > Freshwater > Lake | place: USA: Michigan | collected 2013-09-24
TTATCAGTCGTATGAGTGGCAATCAAGGTGACTTGTATGACGACAAAGGAAACAAAACAAGAAAACATACATCATTATTAATATGGGGTCATAACCCTAAAAAAAGTTCAAGTATGAAATACGAAATTGGTGGTACAACATCCGATGGTGGCACTATAACTAAAGAAGGAATTTGTAAGTGTATAAAACAACTTTGTCCTCGTAAAATAAGGAACGAAACTCGTAGACCTTGCATTAATGTAGGCGATATTTGTTCATTTGTAAAAATAAATTATTACACTCCGATTGAAAATGCTGATTACTCTATTTTTAAATTTGTAAGGTTATCTGATGGCTACGAATTACCAAATAATTTAAGTAAAGATTACTTTTCAATATTTTTTGAGGAAGTTAATCAAATGGCTGATGGTGGCGAAATGAAATACGACAAAGGTGGCGTTACTGATAATTCAGTAATTAATAAAATTTTGGAAGAGGTAAAACCATATCAAGATGAAGTAACTCAAAAGTGGGTTGATGGTATCAATAAAGAAGGTAAGATTCAAATAACAAAAGATGATATTGAAATTTACAAACACAATTTAGTAGTTGACTTGGTTAGAGCAGTTGGAAATTATATTATAGAAGGTGATAGCGTTAAAAATATAAGAGTTAATAGAAGTAGAGTAGATTTAATAATAATTAATTGTATAATAGAAAGAGGTGGTAATGAATATGGGTTTTCAACCGATGTAATATTCGCAGGTGGGTACAATATTCAAAAATTGCATTTAAGGTACATTGTTAATACAAAATTGCCTCACGCAAGAACTAATACTTATTACGAAAAGTTAAATGAAGAATTAAAAAAACTCACTAAAATTCAAAAATTAAAGCAAAGTTTATCTTTTGAAACAAATACATTAAATCAGTTTGAAGAAAAACTTGCAAAAGCAAAAGAAAATACTAAATTATCGGATGAAGAGGTTGAAAAATTATCAAGAAAAGATGAAAAAAGAGAAAATACTTGGAGATTGATTGATGTAACTTGGAATGAAATGGTTAAAAATGGTGCTGATAAAAATTATAATTACGATGAAAATGAATTTATAAAAAGCAAAAATGAATTTAGAAATAGCACTATTGCTTCTTGGAGGACATTTAACGCAGACGTGAAAGGTTATGAAAATCGTATTGTTAGACAAAAAAAGGAAATTGAAAAATTAAACAAGAAAATAGCCGAATTGCAATCAAACAAATATGCTGATGGTGGCGTTGCCGATGTACTAATGGAAGACACTATTCAACGTATGGACGACCCTAACTTCGCTGACATTTCAATGTATAAAGATGGTGGTTCTATCGTTGGGTTAACAAGTACACAAATTGACACAATGATACAAAATGTGTCGAGGAAATTTAAAATGCCATTGGATTATATAAAGCAACAATTCTATAAAGGGGTAAATGTGGAAATGGAACACACAAGTGATAAGTCGGTTGCAAGTAAGATAGTATTAGACCATTTGAACGAAAGTCCTTACTATTACCAAAAATTAGAAGAAATGGAAAAAGAATTAGATGCGATGAAAATGGATGCTGATTCATACTTACCAAGAGTGATGTCGGCTTACGCTAATGGTGGTTCAATAGATATGATTTACAAGTTAAATACTCCAACCAAAGAGCCAACCAAACTGAATTATATTCAGCAAGTATTGGTTCGTACAAAACAATTTAAGGAGTGGTTTGGCGATTGGGAAACTTGTGCTATGAATTTCTTGGCTGATGGCAAAAATAACTTTAAAAAACATTATGAGAATTGCTCAAAGGTAATCGACTTGATAACTTTAGAGCCACAAGTGGAATATCACGGAACTAATTTTAGCGAAGAGTTTTACGAGTTTGATGTGACGCATAAAGAAGGTCAAGGAAGACCTTATGGTTATTTTGCTGACAACATAGAGTATTCTCAAAACTTCACTCAAGTTTCTCAAAGAAGAAAACAAGGCATACCATTGATGTATAATTGTTTTTTAAATATTAGAAACCCCTTTATGGCGATTGATAATTATTTTTATGGTGAGCAAGGTGAATCACCCGATTGGTTATTAAAAATAGCAAGGGTGTTGGCGAATGATAAGTATGATGGAAATTGGACACCCGAACAATTTGTACAATCGGTGCAAATTGTAAATGAGCAAATTGGTACTTATTTGAGTAAATGTTTTTCAAGTTCAGCACCATTTTGGATGGCTATGTCAAGGGATAAGGATAAAGAATTTAAGTATTTTCTTATTTCTCATAATTACGATGGCATAAGATATGCTGAAGAAATTGCTTTTAGGTATGATATTGATAACCCCGCTCAATTCACTAAAGCGTGGACTATATTTAACCCAAGCCAAGTAAAACTTGCCGATGGTAGAAATATTGATTTTGACCCATTCAACAAAGACATTAGATTTGAAGAAGGTGGTGAAACACAAGAAATAAAAGGAGAACAAAATATGGAATCACAACAAACAAATTACACAAAGTCCCAAATGTTAAGGAAAAATTTAGGTTTGGAAGCACATCAAAAATTTGCCGAAGGTGGTCACGTACAAGGCGATGGCGTTTCAACCGATGACGCAAAAAAGGGTGGCTTTTTTAAAGGTAGAAGTCACGCTGAAGGTGGAATAAAAGCAATAAATAAGGACACGGGTCAATTATTGGAAGTAGAAGGTAACGAAGTTATCATTAATAAAAGGTCAGTTGCTGACAACAAAAAAAGAGAGTTTGAAGGTAAAATGATGACCAATAGAGAAATACTTTCTAAAATAAATGAAGATGGTGGAGGTGTCGCTTTTAAAGATGGTGGCGAAATTAATGAAAAATCTTGTGCTTGTAAAGGAAAAAGATATAAATTTGGAGGAGAATTAATTTCCGATTATGACATTGTTAAGCAATTAACAAGCGTTCAAGATTATGTTCAAAAACCTATTAATTCAGCCATAAGTTATGTCGATGGCTTACTTGATAGAATGTCAAAAATTTAATTTATGGCTCAATTAGATTCAGTTGAAATAAAGGAAAAGTTACAAAAAGCATTTCCAAAATTTAAGTTTAGTGTAACAAGAAGCACTTTCGCGGGTGGTCATAGTGTAAGCGTAAGGGTATTAAGTGGTGACATAAAAGCGATGAAAGATGATTCAGATTCGGGCTATGTTAGTAGTCTTGAATATGATAGAGAGTCCAATAGGTTGACCGACCAAATGAACGCTTTTTTAAAAAAAGTAAGGGATATTATTGACCAAGTTGGAAGTTACAATAATCGTCACGGTTCAAGTTGGTTGGGTTTAAGTTTAGGTACTTATAGCAAACCTTATGTTCAAACTTCAAGTAGTTCCTCATCATCTTCAAATCCTACATACACTTCGCAAAATCGTAGTGGTTCAAGGGCAAATTTTGATTATGGTATTATATTAGGAAGTGGTTATGGTTGGGATTTATACAAGAAGTATATAAGCGACAAAGACGTTAACGTTTACAATTTAGTTAAGAAACCCGAAACCAAACCTAATAGGGATAAGTGGGATGAAATCAAAGGTCTTTTGTTAACGCAAGAGGCGTTCAAATGGAATCCAAGAGGTCAAACATTTCAAAGATGGTACAAGGACGATTTGTCTGAAGTGAGTATGCAAAACTTATTTAGAATTTTAGGTCAGTATTATGATGGTAGCCAAGTTGAACTAACTACGATGCCTACACCTCAACCAACTTCAGATGAGGAGTCTATTTTGCAAGTAGGAGATTTTTTCAAATACACCGACCAAAATATTAGTGGTTATCTCGATTTTGAACAAATATATAGAGTCGAGAAAATAACCGACCAAGTATTTATAAGTTGGGTAGATAAAAGATTCCCACAAAATTCAGAGTCATTATATAATTGGGTTAGCGTAATGGCTGCGAATAAATTATTAAAAGAGGGTAAGGTTGTAGTTGTTGATTCAAATACACAAACACAAAATCCAACACAACAACCACAAATTGATTACACAAAGTTTGCAACAAGATACGACCCAAATAATGTAAGATTTTATGACTTACTTTACTATCCTAATAACAATTATTTTTTTAGGATAGATTCTCTTGAAGATGCAAATGGCAATCCTATTAACACTTCAATACAAACCCTTTCAGCGTTGGATATCGTTGTTGTTGAGTTTAAAGAAATGGGCGAAATGAAGAAATCAAAATTTACTTTTTATTCATTTAGTGATATGATTAAAAGAGGTGAATTTATTTATTTAGGCGAAGTAGAGGTTGGAGATTTTTATGAAAAAAATGAAATAAGAAGTGATGTTTATTTATCAAAATACGAAATTACATTAGCGACTTCTAAATTTGTTGAATATAATTACACTTACACCGATGGGATTGAGGGTGCAGGCGATAATTCAAGAGATTATTTTACCTATTTTTTAATTGTAAATGACTTTAGACTAACAAAAAGAAGAGGAATTGTTTTAGATGAGCCACAACCCACTCCAAGTGGTATAATGAGGGAAATAACCGATAGAGAAGCAAGGGAAGTCGCTGACGCTTTTATGGAAAAAGATGATTACGCTTTTTTGATTCTAAAAATAAGTAGTGCGAGTGACATTTATCAAAATAAAGATTTACAAGATAAGTATGTTGCGAGAATGAAAATAGCGATTGGCAATTTGATGCGAAATACAAAATTCAATTATCTTAAGAATGAGATTTTAAATAGGTCGCTTGATAAAGTTTACAAACGATTAGAAAATGATAATTATTCAGTTTTAAATAACTTTTTGTCCTTGTATGGTTTTTATGGTGCTGAAAAACAAAGGGAGGCTATTGAACGATACAATAAGTATATGGAAACTAATTTAAAGCCATTTAAAAACGAACCCGAAGCACCAACCCCACCCCCAACTACTAATGAGGAATTTACAATAACAAAAGATTGCTTGTTAATATTTAGGGAAACAAATAGAATTAATTTGGTTGTAGAGGTAAAAAATGATACAATAAAAACTGAATTTTTTGATTTCGTCAATGGAGGTGTTAAGAATGTTTATTTGACCAAAAATTATTGGGTGAGTAAGATAAAATCGGGTGAGGTAATTAGAGTGCGTAAATTAGAAAAGGGTGACATCTTTGAATATGGCAATTTAAGTGATACATACTATATCGTTAATGGAGTTGATGAAACTGAAAAAAATATAAGTTACGATATATATAATGGTAAAGGAGAGGTGGTCGATACCATTAAAATGGATTTAAAGACTTTTTACGAATTACTGATAAGCAATAAATTCTATTGGACTCCTATTTATCCTTTCAGACCAACGCAAGAAAATAAAAAAGAAAAATTGGAAAAGGCTATCAAAGGTCTTCAATACTTGGCTGACAAGGGAAATGAGAAGGCAGAAAAAGCAATTAAAGGTTTAAAATATTTACTAAATAAATAAATAAAATGGCAACAATACAAGAACTTGAACAAAAATTAAGTGACTTAAAAGACTCTTTGGATAATGTACCCGATGAGTTTAAAGATGATATTAGAAGAGAAATATCTGACACGCAATCGGAACTTAATGCTATGCGTAGTGGTGCAACACCTACTTCAACTCCATCAAAACCAAGAAAGGTAAAGTCAACCTCAACGCCACCTCCAAGTGGAAGTAATGTTGCAGCGACTGCACTTGCTACACTTCGTGCAGCGATGTTGTCGGGTGAAGGTAGTGGTGTTGATTCTAAAGAGGTACGCACAATGATTGAAAATTACCTAAAGACCGAAAAAGTAAACCTTACCGAATTGGACACCGATGTAATGGACTTCATAAAGCAAAACCAAAAGGTAATACTTGAGTTACCAAACTTCGGATTAAAAATAGAGGTAAACCAAAGTGACGCTAACATTCCATACTTCTTTGAGGTAATTGATGATGTGTTGGCGGGAAATAACGTTTATTTGATTGGAGAAGCGGGGGGTGGTAAAACCTACACTGCCGAAGAAGTAGCCAAAAAACTAAAGCGTGAGTACACAATTATAAATTGCTCTCAATATACTTCACCAACCGAGATTTTGGGTGGTCAAACCATTGATGGTTATAAGGAGGGGAAATTAATTGACGCTTGGCGTAAGGGCAAAATTTTGATTCTTGATGAGATGCCTCGTTTAGACCCAAATACAGCAGGTTTGTTCAATGACGCTTTGGCTAAAAGTTCAAAGACGAGAGAGGCAAAAAACGCCCTCATCAGTTCTACAAACCCCGAAGAGCCACCAATTGAAAGAAATGAAAAATTTGCGTTGATTGGGACGGGTAACATATACCCAAACACCGCGCCTCCCGATAAGTACAAAGCCAATAATCAGCAAGATTTGTCTTTATTAGATAGATTTAGTGGTAGCGTTTATAAAGTAGAGTATAGCCAAGCATTAGATGAATTAACATCAAGATTTAAGTTCTTGTATGATATGTTAGTGGGTAACTACTACGATTACATTAAAGCCATAAAAGAAAAGCAAACTCCACCCGAAGCAAAAGGGTTGAGAACTATAATAAAGGATTTGAATTTGGAGGATTTGGCAGTTGTGTCGTATCGTACATTGGTTTCTTTTAGAGTAGCATTTGAATTTGAATTAGTAAGAGCAATTGCAAAGCACGAGGGAAGACCAACAAATATGAGAGAGGGTAAAACCTTGCAAAAGGCTTTAGATAGTTTTATGGTTGCGTTTTCTGATTCAAGTGTTGATACGTTGATTAACAAAACCAAGTTTACAAAGTCGTATGTCAAGTCTTTGGTTGACGATTGCATTAATAATATCATAAAGGGTAATATTCAGCAAACATTAAACCCAAGCGTTGCTTCAGCGACATCAAGCATTTTCAAAAAGTATCAAGATTTCTTTAAAACTAACGATGACTTTAACGTTGCCGAAATCGTACAACCATAAAGAATATGGGATTTAAAAAACAAAAATTAAAAAGTATTGGAGGATATGGAAGAACTGCCTTTTTATTTGATTCATTGGTAAATATGCAATATTTTATCAACGAAACATTAAAAAAAATTCCAACTACTTCATCGAAATATAATGTTTTTAAGGATTACTTAAACACTACTACTTTAAAAAGAAAAGTAGATAATGATAGGAACTTTTATGGAGTTAGGGATAGCAATTGGGTTGGTAATAAAATTGATAGATACGACAAGATTAGTGACATAGACTCTGAAACAAGAAAACTAACCAATAGGGCAAGTAAATTACAATTTAAGGACATAGACCAAAAAAAACAAATTCAATTTACCGAAAGGGAAATGGGAATATTTAGTTTTGATTTGGCTTCTTTAGGTTTGGTTCGAGTGTATGAATATTACTCTCCTATTTTAGATGCCATAGTTACTCCTAATTTAGTTAAAAGCGAAAAAGCAAACAATGGCGAAACTATTTATTATTATGTTGGAAACCCATATGTACCAAAACACGAAATTAAATACGTTGGGAAGCAAGGTGGTTATTATAGCGAAATATTAAAGCGTTTGGTTGATAAAGATACGTTGATTGAGGAAGAGGGCGAAGATAGAATAGTGGTTTATTATTATCCCGAAAAAGAAGAGGTTTTAAGACACGAGGTTTCAAGAAAACAAGCCAAGAATAAGGATGGTAAGCCAAAGTTCGCCACTACCTTTAAAAAGGTATTTATTTATATTCCAAAAGTAATAAATAATTTACCAAGAGTGGATATTATAATTCCAATTAGTTATGGTGGTGGGGTAACTTCTGAAGAATCTTTTTGGAACTCAATAGCAATGCTTTCAATTTGCGAAAAACTTTCAAAGTCAAACGTAAATTATCGTGTTGTCGGTGCTTATGGGGGAAGGACGTTAAGTGGAAGACAAAACATTTATCAGTTTGTTATTTTAAAAGATGAAACTAAACCTTTAGACCCTAATCAACTTGCTATTGCTACAAGTGATATGAGGTATTTTAGAATTGAGGGGTTTATGTTGGATTGGGCAACGCAATACGAGGCGGGTTTTGAGAATTATATGGATAGTGGCGTTGCAAATACCATAACTGATAGGGACGAAATTAAAAACGCTTATGTTGAATATTTGTCTTTATCAAGTAGTGAAACTGATAGAAAATCGGCGACAATGTTGTCGTCTAAAATTGTTTTACCAACTGCCCTTAATGAACAACAAGCGTTAACAAGTTATAACGATGTAATAAAAGAAATATCAAATTTATGACGATACAACAATTAAACGTGATAAAGTCTTTTAATGAATTTAATAAGAAAAATTGTGATGATTTTTCTACCAATGCTTATTGTGAGTTTGTGACTTTGAGAAACGAAGCAAATAAAGAAGACGATAACATTGTTATAGTGTCAACAACGATAAAAGAACTAAATGAAAATTACGTTCCAATAACCGAAACAAAAAATATCTTTGTAGAGCCAAATGGGAACTTTTATGAAATGGATATGATGCACGAGGTTTTTAAAAATAGTAACGAGATGCTTGGATATATTCAATCACTCACAAAATTTAATTGGAATGGAGAATAAAGTAAATAGGACATTACAAGACAAAATAAATTCGCTTTCTAAACAAGAATTAGAGGACTTGGCTAAATCGTATCTTGGAAAGTATGCTTTTATTCTCTTTGATGCTAAAAACAATGATGGCACAAGTACACTATTTTCAGTTTCCGAAATTATTGGTTATACAAGTTTAATGAATTGGTTTCCTAATGGACTTGATTTTGATGATGATGGTAGAGATAGAAAAATAGGTGATAAAACAATATTATTTCAATTAAAAAATGGGCAATCTTGGGAGTTAATTGATTTTGCAGTTGAGGGGGATTTGCTAAATGTTAGACAAAGCGATGGGAGTTATAGCAATCTTACAATAAAAGAATTAGACGAAACTCACATTCTTTTAACCGATAGATTTGGAGTTATCCCCGACAAATTAATGAACTTTCCTATAAGTAGAAAGATAATGATTACCCCTATGCTTATGGGTATGAGGTGGCTTAATTTTAGGGGTGGAGGTCAACAAGGAATAAGTCAACAAGCAACAACACCAACAACACCATCAACGCCAAATAAAAGCAATGTTTTAAGATATTTACAAGTTTCTCAAGAGGTGTCTGATGGTTTTCCCGAAGATATAAGAGAGTTTGTGGATATTATTGATGGTTCGCAAGAAATATACGCTGAAAGTAAAGATTCAAGCAAGAAAGAGAAATTGGCTGACTTGATAGTTGGTTGGATGAGGTCTTTAATGGAGTTTTTGAAAACACAAAATTTAGGCATCTATGCTATGATGAATGTCACTTTGGAACAACAAACGTTGCCACAAAGCCAAACGCCTCCACCACCACCAACTCCACCGAGTACACCAACTCCTCCGAGTACACCACCACAAGTTCAACCACATACGCCTCCACCACAACAACCACCAAATGGTGGAACGCCTCCACCTCCAAGTGGGGGAACTCCACCACCCTCGCCACCAAGTCCTCCGAGTCCTCCGAGTCCACCGAGTCCTCAAGACCATAAACCTCCATTCACAAAAGAGGAACTTGAAGATGCGATTGCTTCGGCTGAAATTATGGCTGAAATTGGTGATGAAGATGGTATTAAGGATTTGGCTGAATTAAGGGATATGTACAATCGTTATTATTCATAAAATATAATAAATAAAACAAAATGGCAACAATAAGAGAATTACAAAGTAAAATAGATGTTTTGGAAAAAGGCTTGAAATCAAAAGCCACCAAACCTGCCCTCAAAGTAAAAATGCGTGACCAAGTTTCAGAACTTAAAAAGAAAATTAAGGTTTTGGAAAAAGCAAGTGATAGAGGCTTGGATGACGTAGCAAGAGCAAAGAGATTGGCTAAAAAGAGAAGAAGTGAACAAGCGTTATCTTTAAAAGACAAAGACATTGAGTCTGACGCAAATAGATACGCTATCAATAAAACAAAGCGTAGGTCACAAGGTGGTCGTGCTAATCAATATGGTACTAAAGCCGAAAACAAAGGAGGTATTTACTACGAAAAAAGAGATAATCGCTTTGATAGACAAAACAAGCGTTATGCTAAACTTGAAGATGGTGGATATATGGAGAAAGGTGGTTATGTAGCAGTTTCGGAAAAGGATGGTTATTGGTTTATTATGTCAAAACCAACAACAAAAAATGATGCCGAAAATATGATAAATAGTGGAATGATACCTCGTGGAGAAGTAGGTAAAGTAGTAACTTTAGAAGAAGCAAAAGCACATAAAAAAGTTATAGGAAAAGAATACCTTGCTGACGATTATGAAACTGAAAGATTTTTGATAATTGAAGACACCGAAGGAACGTATGAGAAAGGATATTATGGAGTATTTGATACAAGATATAATGCTTTAATAAATTTATTTAAATTGAAAAGTGAAGCACAAGGATTTTTAAATGAAATTAAAGAAAAGGGTTTGGGGTTTTCTAATGTCGCTGCTACAAAATACAATGGCAAAATACAAAATTATGGTGATGTTAATCCCAAAGGTGGAGGGTTTAAAGGTAAATTGGCTGATGGTGGAATGATGGCGAAGGGTGGTAAAATAAAAAACCAATATGAAGGTAGAACCGCAAGTGAAGTTTGGGAAATGTGGAGTGAAAAACAAAAAAGTCATTTTTTATTAGACCATAGCGAACTTTTGGATAAAGATAGAATGGAAAATAATTTAGGCTATTCAAGAATAGTACAAAAAGATATGAGTTACTCCGATTTAACGCCAATGACAAAAAGAGTATTACAAGCACATATACAAGATGGTCAATACGCTGATGGTGGTGCTATACAAACCATAAATGGAACTGAATTTTCAACCGAAGATTTGAGTGGTATGTTTGCCAATGGTGGCGAAACCCATAGAAGAGAAGATGGAATGTATGCACAAGGTGGTGCAATTGAACACGGCTTGAAAGTTGGTGACGAAATAACCCACGCACCCTCTTATTCAACTTCTATTAGTGTTAGGAATAATGGCGAAAGGTTTAACGTTGATTTAATGAGTGGTAGAAGAAATAAAATAAATGGGTAAATAAATCCATAACTAATTTTTTAAAAATAATTAAAATGCGTCAAAAGTTATTTACAAAGCAAATAGATGATATGTTATTCAAGCAATACGCTTATGGTAACGATTTGTCAAAACAAAAGGTAGTAGCCAAAATATTCAACCCATATGGTCGTGGAGTTTGGTACTTACTTAATTCAGACCCTCAAGACCCCGATTACATTTGGGCGATTGTAGATTTGTTTGAACCCGAAGTTGGTTCGGTTAGTCGTCAAGACTTGGAAACAATTAAAGTGCCTCCATTCAAGTTAAATCTTGAAAGAGATATTTACTTTCAACCAATCAATGCACAAGAGTTGCTTAATAGAGTAATGCAAGGCGAAAGGTTTGCCGATGGTGGTGCTACCGATTTGCAAATTGTAAAAAGTGACACGCAAGAGAACTATCTAACGAGTCAAGACGCAAAGCCAAATGAATACGCAATAAAACTCGCTAATGGTGGAGATACAAATAAGCAAGAGTGGGTGGCTATATTCCAAAGAAATAAAGGAATGGGTAATGAGCAAAAGGTTATCCAATGTTTTGGAAATACTAAAGAGGAGGCTATAAGGGATGCAATGATGTCAAGACCTTATAATGGGATAACAAATGATTATGAGTTAGTAAACATTTACACTTATAGTGGAAATTTACCTATGATGGCTAATGGTGGCGTAATGGATAAAAATGAATTACAAGGTCTAATTGGCTTGAATTTTCAACTTGATTTAGAAGGTGGTGGCGAATCTTCAGAACACGAAATTGTTGATGTAAAAGTAACTCCTACAAACTTCAGCAATAGAGATGTTACATTGATTACAAAAGATGGTAGCGAAGACAAAATTCCATTTGGAAAATTAGATGCTTTTTTAAACAACGACCAAATTGATTTAAAAGACTCTCAAGGCGAAGCATATGCGATTACATTGATTGACTTGTTTGAGCCAAGAGTTGTTCGCACTCAATTTGAAGAGGAAGAGTTTGAGTTTGGTGATGGTGGTAGAATAAAAGGTTCAAATGCAAAGACAGGAGAAACTTATGGCGTTGTTATTGGTTCACATAAAAAATCAGATGAGTATGTAAAAGGTGGAACTGAAATGAATGTAAGAAAAAGTTATTCAAGTAGAATTAGTGAGGTAAAACTCATTTTTGATTCGAAAGGAAATCTACACGAAATTATTGACTATGGTAGTTCAAATGATGGCTACCCAAGTACAAGTAGTGGTTCGGGTCGTACTTATAACGCTGACAAAAAAGAAACATTAAAAGTTCTTTCTGAAAAATACAATCCATCTTTTGCAAAGAAACTAATTGAAAGCGTATCTACAAAAATGGTAGATGGTGGTGTTATTGCGTCTGATGGAAAAACAATAAATGTTGGCGATTTAGTTACGGTTAATAGCAAAAGAAATAAACAATATAAAGTAAAGGAAATTAATGGAAAAGAAAATGTAAAAGTTGTTTATAACGATGGAAGCGAGTATGTAACTACAACTTCTGATTTGAAAAAATTTGTTTTTGTTTCAAATAGAATGGCGAATGGTGGTGGTGTTTATAGCAAGGATGACTCTATTGGTTCGGCAAAAAGAGTGGCAAATGCTATGAGAAGCAAAATGATGAAAAAAAAAAGTTAGTTAGAGGAGGTCAAACCGAACACGAACAAA
>Ga0181358_1001036_pt1 | contig 12782 bp, 13 predicted proteins | sample Fa13VDMM110SD_FD_130096 | JGI IMG/M metagenome (GOLD analysis project Ga0181358, IMG submission 130096) | Freshwater viral communities from Lake Michigan, USA - Fa13.VD.MM110.S.D | ecosystem: Environmental > Aquatic > Freshwater > Lake | place: USA: Michigan | collected 2013-09-24
CACATCTTTCTTAACCACAGGTGGTAATAGTGTTTCATTTATTGCACTTACTAACGCTGGTACAGGCTATAACACCACACCAACCGTTACGATTACGAGTGCCAATGGTGCTGGTAATAATGCAACGGCAGTAGCTAGTTTACTCAATTTTAAAACAGGCACAGTAACCATGAATGTGATTACTGGTGGAGCTGGTTACACGAGCGCACCGACAGTAAATATTAGTGGTGGTGGAGGCGCAGGCGCAGCAGGTACAGCTATTGTTTTAGGTAATATTGTCACGCAAGTGGTCATGACCAACTTTGGTAGTGGCTATACTAACTCAGCTAACCTAGTAGTTTCCCTAAGTGGTGGTGGATTTACCAACGCAGCGACTATTACTGCCACAATAAATAATACAACTAATACTGCTATTGCTACCTTTAGTGGGAGATTGTGGATAGCGCAAGGTAGAACTATTTACTATAGCGCAGCAGGTTCTTATTCGGATTTTACAAGTGTATCGGCTGGTTTTTTAACATTAACCGATTCAACCCTACACGGTAACATTACCCAATTACTTTCTGCCAATAACTTTTTGTACATCTTTGGTGATGATTCTATCAACGTATTCTCTGATGTGCGAGTACAAACTGATGGTACAACCTTATTTACCAATACTAACGTTTCTGCATCGGTAGGCTCTAAACGACAACATACGATTTTTCCATACTTTCGTTCTGTGCTATTTATGAACGATTACGGAATGTACGCTTTAGTCGGATCAACCACCAGTAAACTGTCTGATAGCTTAGATGGCTTGTTTCCAAACATTGACTTTACAAACCCTGTCTACGCTGGTCAAGTTTTGGTAAATAACATTCTTTGTGCGTGTTTTAACTTTAGATACTATGATGCAATATTTACTAATAGTACTCGGTATATCCAGGCAGTATTCTTTGAGAAAAAATGGTTTTTAACTAGTCAAGGTGATACTTTAAGTTATATTGCCTCGGTGACTGTTGGTGGCAAGATTACCATTTATGGCACACAAGGCAATAGTCTGGTCAAATTGTATAATGATGGTGCAAATACAATTACTAGCAGAATACAGACTGCTTTGATGCCAATGGGTGATCCCATACGCACAAAACAAGCATTAAAATTAGCCATAGAAGCAACAAATAGCAACAATACGATTGATTTAACTGCTACCATAGATAGTGAAGTGAGTCAAAATCCAATTAACGTATTAACCAGTTTAATTGATTGGACTAACAATAATTTTACAGTTATTTTGTGGACAAACAACAGTAACGCAACAATTGGTTGGGATACCGTAGGTTATCAATTATTTAAATCAGATGCTTCCCAATATGGCAAGTATTTAGGTTGCACAGTAACATCAAATAGCGCAGGTTTTGTTTATAACGGATTTGAATTTGAACATGAATTGAGAGTGAGGTTCTAATATGACTGTCCCATTTACCTTTGGCACGGCAACAACATCTATACCCTTATCAAACTTAGATAGTAATTTTAATACACCCATTACCTTGGGTAATACATCTATCTACTTAGGGAATACCACTACTACTATTGGTAATCTAACATTAACTAACGCTACGATTAGTAGCGGTAATGTAACTATAAGTAATATTACTGTTACTACAGCAAATGTAACTACTGCAAATGTAGCAACATTATCTGTAACAGGAACAGCAACTATTGCTACGGCTAACATTACCACAGGAAATATTACCACATTAACTTCAACATCTATTACAGATTCAGGATTAACAAGTGGTCGAGTAACATTTGCAGGTGCTAGTGGATTATTAACAGACTCAGCCAACCTTTTATACTCAGGTACTGACTTAACTGTTTATGGTCTTACTGTTGGTCGTGGTGCAGGTGCTGTGTCTACTAATACTGCGGTAGGTGCTAGTGCTATGACGGGGTCTGGTGGTGAAAACACGGGTATTGGCAGTTCGGCTCTTGGCGCAAATACAACTGGCGTTCAAAATGTGGCAGTAGGTCGATTGGCTTTGCAACAATCTACAACAACTCAAAATAGCGTTGCTGTTGGCTATGCGGCTTTACAGACTTCTAGCACAGGAAGTTACAACACCGCTTTAGGTGCATTAGCATTAAATGCAAACACCACCGCCTCTTTTAACACGGCTGTAGGCTATCAAGCAGGATATAGTAATACTACAGGCACTAACAATGCCGCTTTTGGTCGAATTGCTTTATATAGCAACACTACTGGAGCCACAAATACAGCAGTAGGCTCACAGTCTTTATATAGCAACACCACCTCAGACCATAATGTGGCGGTTGGTACTTCTGCTTTATATGCAAATACTGCCGCAGAAAATACAGCCGTTGGCTCATCAGCAATGGAGACAAACACAACAGGTAATGCCCAAACTGCTGTAGGGTATAGGGCGCTGTATGCAAACACTACAGGTGTAGAAAACACAGCCGTTGGAAGAACTGCTTTAAATAGTAATACAACAGGAAATTACAATTCAGGAACTGGGCGAGGAGCATTACAGGCTAATACTACAGGGGCAAGTAATACTGCTGACGGTGCTTTTGCTTTATTCTCAAACACCACAGGCATTAATAATTCTGCCGTAGGTTATGAGGCTTTAAATGCAAACATATCAGGTGCAGATAATACTGCTATAGGTTGGAGAGCGTTACGAGTTAATACACAATCATACAATACTGGTCTTGGTTCTCAAGCAGGATATAACAATACTAGTGGTTCAGGTTTAACTGCTGTTGGTGTAACTGCGGCGTTTAACAATACTACAGGTCAATCTAATACAGCCGTTGGTGGTTATGATGGTCAAACTGGAGAAGTAGGCCCATTATATGCAAACACTACAGGAAACTTTAATACTGCTATAGGAACAGCCGCACTAAAATCAAACACCACAGGCTCGTACAGCGTAGCAATAGGCTATCAGGCTTTATATTCAAACACAACTAATGGGGGCAACACTGCGGTAGGCCCACTTGCGGCAAAATTAAATACTGGTACGGGCATAAGTGCTTTTGGAAATAGTGCTTTAACCTCAAATACTACAGGCGCATCTAATTGTGCATTTGGTGAATCTGCACTACAAAACAACACCACCTCCTCTAATAACACAGCAGTAGGTTATCAAGCAGGGTACTCAAATGTAACAGGTACAGGCGAAACATATTTAGGCGTTCAAGCAGGATATTTAAATACAGGAAACTTCAACACCTTTGTTGGTGTGACTGCTGGCTATGCCGCAACTACAGGAACTCTAAATAGTTTTTTTGGTTATGGTTCTGGGTCAGTTGTAACAACTGGTGCTAAAAATTCCATCCTTGGTGGCTACAACGGCAACCAAGGCGGCTTAGACATTCGCACAGCAAGTAACAATGTTGTTTTGTCTGATGGTGACGGTAATCCAACAAATACAAGATATGTTGTAGGAAATGTATCAACAACCGCAGTTGATATTGCGCCATCAAATAGTGCAACTGGTGGTTTGCATTTTGTTACTTGTTTTAACACTGCGGATGGCTCACAAGGATGGTTTTTGATTGCAACTAGAACTAACAGTGTGACCACAATTTCATCTAGCAATAACACTGGATTAACAATTACTTTTGGTCAAACAGCATCTGTGCGACTTAATGCTGTTACAGCATCTGGCACTATCAACGTAACTTGCACCACAATTAGCTAAAGGACACATCATGCAATACGAATTCTTGGTAAAACATTTAAAAGAAGATGACAGGGGTTTTGCGGCATCCTTGTACTTAGAAATGCAAGGTACAAATGATTCTGGCAACAAGGCTGTTTCTAGCGTTTCTGTAAATTTTGGTGGCAATGATTACAAGCCAAAGTCATCGTGGACTCAAGAACAGATAGATCAATGGGCAGAAACAATGCGTCCTCAACTGCAACAAAATATTGACTTTCAAATTAACAACTGAAAGGTAAATTATGACCACTTTTACAACACGCATCACGGCAATGTACACAGTACAACAGCCTAACCCCAACTATGTGATTAACGCACTATGGGAAGTAACAGGAGTAGACGGCACTTATACTGCATCTATCCAAGGCAACACACAGTTTGACTCTACAGAGCAGACTACATTTGTGCCTTACGCAAACCTAACAGAGGCGTTAGTTATTAGTTGGATTCCTGAGAACCAAATAGACAGCGCACAGTCTTGTGTACAAGGGCAGATTGATAGCCTAATTACACCGCCTGTATCACCACAAAATACTCCATTACCGTGGATAGCATAACAATTTTTTAACAACTGAAGGGGATAACCATGATTAAATTAGATTTGACAATAGATGAAGTAAATTTTGTTTTACAAGTTTTAGGTGAATTACCAACTAAATCAGGTGCTTGGATGTTACTGCAAAAAATTAAAGAACAAGCTAATCCACAAGTACCTAAACAAGAGGAAACCGTGCAATGAGTGTCAATGCTCCCTTTACTGTAACTGGTAACACAATTGTGATTACTGCTACTACACCAGCTCCTAATGCTGTACAAGCTGTTTCAACAACGCTTGGTGGTAATCAATATCGCATCATTAATTCAGGTTCAATTACAGCTTTCTTAGGGTTTGGTGCTAATGCAACCATCGCTGCTACAGGTGCAAATACACCAACGGGAACTGTAGCCAATTGTTTACCTCTGTTGCCAGGCACAGATGAGATACTAACATTTATTCCTAATGCGTTTTTCTCTGCTAATGCTACATCAAGTACAACTATCTACATAACTCCTGGGGATGGAAGCTAAATGTTAAAGACAGTCTCATCAGTTTCTAATGCTCTCGGTGCTTTAAACTATAAAGGAACGTGGAACGCATCGACTAATAGTCCTACATTAGTATCGAGCGTTGGAACTAAGGGAGACTACTATGTTGTATCTGTTGCAGGGTCAACAAACCTAAATGGAGTTACACTTTGGGGTGTTGGTGATTGGGCGGTATTCAACGGTTCTGTTTGGGAAAAGGTAGATGGGGGAGATACAACCAACATTACTACATTAACTGTTACTAGTCTTACAGGCTATATGTATGCCAACAATACAAGCCCAGTTACAGCTTCAGTAACTATTCCTAATAACGGTTTAGCAAATAGCAACGTTATTATTGGCAATACAACCATTACTTTAGGTTCTACAGTTACTAGTTTAGGAAATGTTACTTTAGCTAATGCAAACATATCAGCTACTACAACAGCTAACGCTACTTTTGCCACATCTAGTTTGCAATTAATACCAGCAGGATATATCTCAATACTCTTGAACGGAACTACCGTCAAGATATCTTACTATGCGGTGTAAATATGGAAAATACAGCATTTTTAATTGATGAAACAAAAGCAAAGTTAAATACGCATGAAGCGGTTTGTGAATTGCGTTATGACTCTATTTGTTCTCGATTAAAAAGAATTGAAACTATTTTAATTACATCTGCTGGATTTATTGTTGCATCTTTGGTAGCCATTGCTTTGAAAATGAATTAACGATGAATATGGAAACTCTTTCTATTGTGCAATTTGGTGATCCAGAGTCATTAGGAGAGTTTTTGTTTGAAAATGGTGTACAACACCTGTTATTTTGGGAAACATTGACTGATTTAGGTCGTTCTTACCCTAAATTTCCCATTACAGATGCCAATGTTGACAACCTAGATGACTGGTTATTAGCTCATCAGGTCGAACATCAAGCCCTTGCAAGCTATTTAAATTTAAGTAATCCATTTAATATGTTGGATGTAGACTTTAAAAAAGAGAACGATTTTTACGATTGGTTAGGAACACATTTAACAATTCATGAACAAATAGCAGCAAGTTTAGGATTATAAATATGTTTCCCCACCCCCAAAAAAAACAGGTTTTTGAAAACTTAAAGATAAGCGATTAATATGACATACGAACAATATCTTGAAAGCCAAGGGGTTTTTTATATACCAAGTGACGGAGAAAATCCAGGTAATTATGCAATTCGTACTCTTAATGCGGATGGTCAATATGACACAAATGTTATAGGTTATAACGATGAAAGGCTTGTAGGTGGTTATGAAGAATTACAACGACAGCAAGCACAAGCAACACCTACACCCACACCTGTTGCTGATCCTGTAGCGCAACGAGATCAAGAAATATTAAACTTAATAGCTGCGCCAACACCTACAACATCTACACCTACGCCTTCTCCAAAATCTATACAAGAATATCTTCAGCAACAAGGTTATGTATATCGACCTGAAAATAGGGTTGAGACTGATGGCGGAATGTCAGGTAATTTTGGAGGTTATGGTAAGTATCGTACTGTTGGAGGTGGTGAAGTACCAGAAGAACAAGTTTTTGATGAGATAGAAAGGTCTGAAACAGCAAGGTATTATGAAGATCCATCAAGATTTAAAGCAACAAGAGACACGCAATTTGGTAAAGGATTAAATACTTTTAACGAAGGTAATGAAAATCAAAAAAGAATACTAGACCAAATAAATACTGGACAATTATATATATCTCCTAGATTAGTAGCTGGTAGAGTTTTAGGTGAGCCTGAAGCTGGTGGTGAAGGTTATCGTGAAGAAACAGTCTATGATTTAAGAGATTCACGAACAGGAGAGCCTATACAACAACAAGTTAAGGCTATAGATGCAGAAAAAGGTATCTTTAATATAGTTGCAGATGATCCTAATTCAAGTGGATTTTTTAATAATTATGTATCTACAGACCCTAAAGGTTTTGTTAATCCTATAGCTAGTGAACAACAATCACAATACCAAAGTAAAAAAAATAGTAGTGCAAACTTTTATAGGAATGTTTTACAAGGTACGATTGCAATGGCAACTGGCGTTGGTGCTTTTGGAACAACGGCTGCACTAGCAACAAGTATTGGAAATACTTTAGGTGTAACAGGTGCTGGTGCATTAACTGTCGGTAGTGCAGTATTAGGTTCTGCTTCTTCTGCTGTGTTAGCTGCTGTAACAGGTGGCGATGTTGTTAAAAGTGCTATTGCAGGTGGCATTACGGCAGGAGTTGGTGCTAATACTAGTGATATAGGAACATTTATTGCTGGTGGTGCAGATAATGTCAAGGTAATTGCAGATGCTTTAAATTTAACAACAAAACAAGTCACAACTGCAATTAGTAATGCAGTTACTAGTGGCGTTGTATCTGCTGCCGTGACTGGTACAGATGTAACAACAGCCGTTACTTCAACTTTAGCAAGTAGTGTTGTTGGTTCATACACTAACAATTTACTATCAAATATTCCAGATTTAAAAGACTCTGCAACATTAATTAGTAACGTTGCTAAAGTAGCAACAAAAGCTGCTGTTTCAGGAACAGATGTTGGTGATGCTTTAGTAAACAGTATTCCATCTATTATTGGTGGTTTAGTTGATGACCCTAAAGCAACAGGAACAAAATTAAAAGAAGAAATTGTGGCAGAAGTTGCAGATGAAATTAAAACGCAAACTGCATCTACTATTGAAGTAGGAGATACTTCCGATCAATTGCCTGGTACAGAAGTTTTATTGGCAGATGGCACAACTGGTAGAGTAAGTAATAGCGGTGTTATTGAGCCTATTGATGCGGTATCGGATACTACTACTGTAGGATTTAAAGAACCTACAGGTACAGTAAGCCTTATTAGTGATGCAGTATTATCTCCTGATGCAATTATACAAAATGGTAATAGTCCTACAGGATTTAGTGATGTATCTGGAAATGCAGTTAATGAAGATGGAACACCTTACTTAGACCCTTCTGCTATTGATGTAGCACCTGACAACGTAAATATAACAACACCTACGACAGATCAAGAAATATTAGATTTAATAAATCCAGTTGTTGTTAGAGATGATGCTGTAGCAACTGGTACTACAGGCGCAACAACAACAGGAACTACATTTGACCCTATAGCAACTACAACTACTACTGGTACTACTGGTACTACTGGTACTACTGGTACTACTGGTACTGGTGGCGGTGTAACTGGCAATACTGGAGTTACATCTACAACATCAGGAGGCGGTGATACTGGCGTAAATACTGGTGGTAGCGGTGTTGATACTGGTGGAGGATTTAGGGGAACAACATCTACACCTTCAAAAACAGATATAACCACAAAAACAACAACACCTACACCAAATGTTGTAACAACAACCGACCCAACAGCAGAACCACTTATCGTTACAGGAACACAAGACCCTTCTATTGATACAGTTGACGTGGTAGATGAAGAAGAAGAAACTAGACCATACACGCCATTTGAAGAAGATTTTCCATTACAAACAGATGATGAAAAATTAAGAATATCGCCAACTGTAATACCTAAAAAACCAAGTCAACCAAGTAGATCAGGAAAAAATGCCACATTGTCTACAGGACTTGGAATAGATACAAATGTTGCTGCTTTATTAGGAACAGGATTACCATCAAGACCAGATGTTTCAAGTACATCAGAACCTTATTTATTAGGAAAAGATGATAAAAGAAAAGATGTGTGGAATACAGAATCTTTAAGAGGAGCGTTAGGAATATAACATGGCTAAAAATCTATCAACAGCATTAAGTACTGACCTTGCAGGACTTGCACAATTACTCCGTTCTAAAGGGCGCGGTAAAGACTCAATCCTAGCGCACATTAATCCTAGAGAAGCTGCCTTACTTAAAAGAGCTGGTGGTAGTGGCACGATTAATCCTGAAACTGGCTTGCCTGAGTTTCAAGAAGATTATAGTTATGATTCATCAGGAGATTATTCTAGTTTAAGCACAACAGGATCAGATTTTACTCCTGAAGAAAATGCAATGTATGGCTATACTGGTGCTAATAACGCACCTTATTTTGACACAACTGTTGTGCCTGTAACAACTCGTGGATATGCCAATGAGATTTTTACACCATCAGGAAGCACAGGCGAATATACTGGTGATGCCATGGGTGGACCAGCAACAATTGGACCAGCAACAGCGTTTGGATTAGGCGGTAAAGAAATTGGAGTTGCATCTGGATTTCAAATGACTCCTGATGGACAAGCTGTACAACAAATTTCTGAACCACAACCAAGTATATTAGATCGAGCTGGTAAAGTTTTAGGAAAAGCAGGAACAGCTATTGGTGACATGAAACCTGAAACAATGGCAAGATTAGGTTTGGCTGGTGGATTAGGTTTATTAGGCGCACAACGAGCTAGACAAGGCGCAACGCAAACACAAGCTGCTACGGCAGAACAAAAAGCAATAGCACAACCATATACAGAAGTAGGACAAAAGTTAATGACACAAGCACAAGCTGGTCAATTAACTCCTCAATCTCAAGCATCATTAGACGCTGCTAAAGCTCGAATAGCTCAATCAGTTGCAAGTCGTGGTGGTGTTGGTCAACAGCAATCTGCTAATCAAGTAGCGCAGATTTACAATAATTTATTAGATAATCAATTTAAGTATGGTTTGCAAGTAGCCCAAATAGGTGACAATATTACTTTAGGTGCTATTCGTACAGGATTACAATTAGACCGTCAAATGCAAGCTAACACGCAGAATTTTTATACTCAGTTAGCGCAAATAGCTGCTGGTGGAAATTATGTGTTACCAACAACATTACCTAGGGGATAAATAATGGCTGTTACTCCTGAAGATTTAGATACCAAAACAAGTACCACTCTTGGTAATGCGTTAGGCACAGATTTTAAATCTATTCCTTTACCTGATACTAAAAAGTTAAAAACTAGCGCACAGTATACCGATGTTTTAAAAGAAATGCTTCCTGAAAAAGTTAAAGGAATTGAAGAATTAGGTCAAGCTGAGTTAACTTCTCAACAATTAAAAGCAACTGGTGAAAAAAGAGTAAAAGAAGAATTTGCAAAAACAACTAGACAAGATATTGAATTAACTGAAGAACAAGAAAGAGGTTTAGAGCAACCTAAGTTTGAACCATCGCAAGAAAATGCTTTATCACTTGGTTCTTTGTTTAGTTTAGTAGCTACTATGGGCATTATGCTCGGTGGTTCTGGAAAACAATCAGCTAACAATGCTATGAACGCTATGACGGGAATGTTAAAGGGTTGGCAAACTGGTCGTAAAGATGTTTATGACAAAGAATTAAAATTATACGAAAAAGAAATGAAACGTATCGAATTAGAACGTAAAAATTTACAGACTAAATTAGAACGATTAGCTACATTACGTGTTGCTGATAGAGATGCTGCTTTTGCTTTAGAGAATGAAATTGCATCTCAATACCCAGGCGTTATTGCTGCTAAAGTTAGAAATAATACAATAGATACTGTTTTTCAATTTGTTAATAGTTTAAATACTACAGCTCTAGCAGCAGAACAAAAAGAACGTGAACTATCAATTCGCTCTGAAATAGCCAGAATGAATAAAATTAAACCAATCAAAGAAAAAGATGTTATCGCCATACAAGGTTTAAGCACCTTTGCTGAAGGATTAAAAGATTTACAAAAAAGATTTAAACCTGAATTTGCTAACTTAGGAATTATGGGTTATGGAGCAGAACAAGTTTTAGAAGCGCAAAGAAAAGGATTGCCAGGATTTGATAAGCCGATAGATAGAGAAACTGTTGCATGGTGGGCTGATTATGAACGTTTACAAGCTCCTAATCGACACGCATTATTTGGTGCAACATTAACAGGAAACGAATTAAAAAATTATCAAACGTTTACTGCTAAAGTTTCAAATGATCCTAAAATTGTTTTAAGCTCGCTTGAAGGTCAACTAAAATTTACTAACGATGAAGCAACAAAACGTATTGAGGCTTTAGAAGATGTTGGTTATCGTGTTCCAAGAATAAATATTAACTATCAGTCTACTTTTGCACCTTCTGAAACCACACCTCAAACTGGACAAAATTTAACTTCTGAACAAATAGATCAATATCGTTCTCAAGCTAAGGCTAGCATTGCTGGTGGAAAGTCTGAAGAAGCAGTTAGAAAAAGATTTAAAGATATAACAGGAAAGGAATTATAATGTCTGCCGATCCATTTGCTGATATTCCAATTAAATCAGATGTTAAATTAGATACTAAATTAGATACTAAATCTAGTACTTCCGATCCATTTGCTGATATACCTGTAGAACCAACTGTTTCTCAAAAAGCTGGTTCTTTTGCCCGTGGTTTAGGTAAAGGTATTGTTGGTGGTTTTGGTGACATACAAGAAATGGGTTCAGATGTAAGTAATTATCTTGCTAAAAAAACAATGCCTACAGGTATGTACGAAACATACAAAAAGATACCAAATGTAACCGAATTAATGTATGGCAGATTGCCAAGAAGTGAAGATGTTGAAAGAGGATTACAAACAGTAGAAAAAACTGTTGGTATAAAACCTGGTATTACTCCAGGTACTAAAGGATATGAATTTGCTGGTGAAATTGCTCCTGCTGTTGCTGGTGGAGTAAAAGGTGTAACTTCACTTTATAAATATGGAGCTAGTAAATTACGTTCTCCTCCACCTCTTGCTGAAGTAAAAGATTTAGCTGATGTTGGAGAAAGCGGTTTTAATTTATTACAAAAAACGGCAGCTAAATTATTTGAAGCTCGTAGCGCAGAAGCTAAAGAAAAATATAATACTGCTTTTACTGCTGCTCGTAATGCACAAGCAAAACAAAATCCATTTGCAACTTCTCAACAAGGTCGAACATTACTTTCTCAATTAGAAAATGACAAACGTATTATTGCTGGTGGAGAATCTTTTGAAAAGGGTGCAGAAAAAATTGCTGGTATTGATCGACTTATAAAAGCAATTCAAGGAACAACAACTGGCGGTTTTACTCGTACAGCAAAAGAAACTCCTACAGGAAGAAATATATATTCTATTACTGGAACTCCTAAAAAAACATCAGAAAAAGATATTGAAGCTCTTGTTGAAGAACTGCGTTTTTTAAGAGATGTTGATGCTAAAGGAAAGCCTTATGAAGCATATTCAGCTTTAAGTGCTGATTACAAAAGAGATTTAATTAAAAAAATGGAATTTCAACTTTATGATTGGTCAGACGAATATCGTATTGCTGACGAAGCATATAAATTAGCTTCTGAAAAATTAAATCCGTATAAAACTCAATTAATGTCAAATGCATTAAAAGGGGAAAAGTTTGACCCTAGAGATTTAATAAAAAGTCCTGAAGAATTTGGAAAAATATTTTTTAGTGATGTTAATGCCGTAAAAAATTTAAAAGAAGCTACGCAACGCCCTTCTGAAGTTGCAAGACTTGGTAAAGAATATGTTGCATCAATACTTGCTAATAAGACCCCAACACAAGTGCAAGCGTTTGTTAAAGATACTAATAATACTGGATGGTTAAAAGAAGCTGGTATTTATAATGATGTTGTTCAATATGCCAACAAAGCAACAGGCGCAGAAACTAAACAAAAAATATTAAAAAATTTAGGAACAGGTGCTGCTGTTGGAATTGGAATTACAGCAATAGGCGGTCCAGTTTATTACGGACTTAAAAGGTCATTAGGATTATAGTTATGTCAAAAAAAAATAAAGGCGTTAATCCTGACCTTGAAGATGCCGTCAGTAAGCTATTGTTACAGGTAATGCAAGATGACCAAGCCTCTTTGACTGACAAATGTAAAGTGATTGATCGAGCAATCAACATTGAAAAATTGAAACAGAAGTTAAGTGACGATGAGTGGGGTAGTGGATTTATCAACACAGATGATGACGAGTAGGTTAAACTGTGTACTGGTTAATCAAAGGGGATAGTTATGGAAGCAGTTTCATTA